>Ga0315285_10001378_pt1 | contig 25547 bp, 28 predicted proteins | sample YL17G09_36_MG_FD_203698 | JGI IMG/M metagenome (GOLD analysis project Ga0315285, IMG submission 203698) | Sediment microbial communities from Yellowstone Lake, YNP, Wyoming, USA - YL17G09_36 | ecosystem: Environmental > Aquatic > Freshwater > Lake > Sediment | place: USA: Wyoming | collected... | reverse complement strand
TCGTCAACGCCGCCGTCGTGCTCACCTTTGCCAGCCCCCCCACAAGCCCCCCACGTACAAGCCCCCCACGTAGTGGGGGGTCCCGTGACGGCTCACCCACAAGCCCCCCACGTACAAGCCCCCCACGCAGTGGGGGGTCCCGTGACGGCTCCCCCAGGATCACCGACGCCCGCATCACTCTTGGCAGCGTGGCCCCCACGATATTCCGCGCGCCGGAAGCGGAAAAGGCCCTCGTGGGTGCAGCCCTGAGCCCGGAACGCATCGCCGAAGCCGCCGCCCTGGCCGCCCTGGCCGCTGCGCCGATTGACGACGTCCGCGCCGGCGCCGACTACCGCCGCGAGATGGTGCGCGTGCTGGTGCGCCGCGCGCTCACCGCGTTGTGGGACGGCACCGAGCGGGCCGAATTCCCGGCCGCCCCGCCCAAACTGTGGGGCCGCACCGACGGCCACTTTCCGCGCCTGGCCGGCAAGACGGTGTACCATCGCGACGGCGGCCCCGAGCCGGTCGAGTGCACGGTCAACGGGGAGAACGTCGTCGTGCAAGGCGCAGGCGGCAAGACGCTGCTCGAGATGCTGCGCGACGACCTGGGACTGACCGGCACGAAGGAGGGCTGCGCCGAAGGGGAGTGCGGCGCTTGCACGGTGTGGCTGGATGGGATCACGGTGCTGGCGTGCCTGACGCCCGCGCCCCGCGCGCACGGCACGCACGTCGTCACGGTCGAGGGGCTGGCTCACCCCCCCCAGCCCCCCCTACGAGGGGGGGAGCAGTTGTATCCCGTGCAGCAGGCGTTTATTGACGAGGGGGCGGTGCAGTGCGGCTACTGCACGCCGGGGTTCATCATGGCGAGCGCCAACCTGCTGGAGGAGATCCCCCATCCTACGCACGAGCAGATCGTCGCCGGGTTGACCGGCAACCTGTGCCGCTGTACGGGGTATTATAAGATCGTGCGGGCGGTGGAGAAAGCGGCGGGGCAATGAACAATGGGTCAATGAACAATGAACAATCAACGCGCGCTGATTGATGGTGAGGAGAGACGACCGAATGCCTTCTGAATGTGCTCAAGGCGCGTGCAATGTATACTCTGCGCCATCGGTGAGAGATGGTCAAAGAAGGACGACAGTCCACACAATGACGTGCGCGATCTGCCATGGTTCTGATCTTGGGGAGAGAACCGTCAATGAGACCTTGTGGGTGGGGCGGGATGTAGTCCTGGTACCATGTCGTGTGCTTGTCTGCAACAACTGCGGGGAACGTTATTATAGTCGCCAGGTCATGCGTCACCTTGAAGGGATTGAGGAACATCTGAAAACCGGGACACTGGCACTGGAGACAGTGGGACAGGTCTTGAGGATTGCTTCCGCGTAAGAGGTGTGTGATGGATGAGATGAAGGTTACAGCAGATGCTGAACGCCAGGCCCTGTGGGCCAGTCACGAACAGAGGCTAAGCCGACAACGCGCGCTGATTGACGAGTTGCTTCAGGAAACTGCTGGCAGTACAGATGCAATCCCTTCCGTGGCCGAGATCCGTGAGCTGCTGGGACAGCAGATCCCCTACGACGACCGTTTATCCGATGAAGTTATTGCAATGCGTTATGAGGAACGATGAACTACTCGCAGCCGACTGCTGACTTGTGTAGCGTAGCAATGTCAGGGTATACCACGGATGACCTGACGATCCGGTCAGGGAAACGGCATATCAATGGGGATATCACGGTTCACACCCATACTGTCGTCTTTGCCCGACCCCTCACGGAAAGAGAGAGACATCTGTTCACGCAGATGATTCAAGGTTTTTGCCACACCGTTCATTTCTCTCGGCAGCTTGGGGACGATCTGGTCGCAGAGCCGGTGATAGAGTTCACACGGCCTGACGAGGCGCGATATACGCTCCGACAGCGCGGGACGAGCGGGCCGTGGAAAGACCTGCTGTTGGCGATGCTGGCGAACTTTAGCCACGAGATCGTGGGCAGCCGTGAGCACGACGGCAGCCGCGTGTTCGACCCGGCGCGCTGGCCGGCCGTCGCATTCACGCAGGCGGAAGCCATTCACTCCCAACCCGTCCCGGTCGCTCGTGAACCCCGCGCCGACTATGAGACGAAGCCGCCAGAGCCGGGTGACAACCGGTGATAAGACAGGTTCAGGCGGAAAAAACGACGAAAGCGGATTGCAGGTCTTTGCAGGAGGTATGGTATGGAGAAGATGCTAAAACTTCCAGTAATTGTGCAACAAGATGAAGAAGGTTGGTATGTGGCGGAATGTCCGGCCATTCCCGGGTGTGTCAGCCAGGGCCGCACGTTGGAGGAAGCATTGGTCAATATCCGTGAGGCGATGGAACTCTGCCTGGAGGTGCGCCTGGAAGAAGGTCTCCCCCTGACGATCGAGACATTTGAGGTAGAGGTGCCCGTGCATGCCTAGACTTCCACGTGTCTCGGGCCGACAAGCGGTACAGGCTCTCGAGCGGGCGGGGTGGGAAGTGGCGCGCCAACGGGGCAGCCACGTCGTCCTGACCTGGCCTGGATCTATCTATACCCTGTCCGTTCCTCTACACCGGGAACTGGGACCTGGTTTATTGCGTTCACTCCTGCGCAAGGCAGAACTGTCTGTAGAGGAGTTCCAGGACTTGTTGGAAGCATGATGAGATCATTTGTGAGGCCGGTAAATCCGTCATGCCTTGGGAAGTGGAAAGTAGATCCACGGCATTGTAGTTCCAGGCGCAACCAGCCGTTGCTGCCCTGGTGTTGCCTGCTGCTCTGTGCTCTCCTGGGCCTGCTCGTCCCTATCCCTGCCCACGCCCAGGAGCCCGGCCCCACCACCTGGGAGTGGCGCACCTTCACCTCTGAAAATTCTCCGCTGGCCCCAGGCGGGGTCTATGTACTGCTGGAGGACTCCCAGGGCCGCATGTGGGTCGGAACCGAGGGCGGCGTGAGCCTCTACCAGGCGGGGGCCTGGCAGACCTTCACCGCCGAGAACTCCCCCCTGGCCCCAGGCGGGGTCACTGTGCTCCTGGAGGACTCCCAAGGCCGTATTTGGGTCGGGACCGACTACTATGACAGCGCAGTAGATACTTCCAAGGGCGGTGTGAGCGTCTACGCGGTGGGGGCCTGGCAGACCTTTACTGCCGAGGACTCCCTTCTGGCCCCGGGCGGGGTCAGCGCACTGCTAGAGGACACCCTGAGCCGCATCTGGGTCGGGACTAGCGAAGGTGTAAGCGTCTACGCGGCGGGGACCTGGCAGACCTTCACTGCCGAGGACTCCCCCCTGGCCCCAGGCGGGGTCACCGAACTCCTAGAGGACTCCCAGGGCCGCATCTGGGTCGGGACCGAAGGTGGCGTGAGTGTCTACGCGGTGGGGGCCTGGCAGACCTTCACTGCCAAGGACTCCCCCCTGACCCCGGGCTGGGTCGGGGCACTGCTGGAGGACTCTCAAGGTCGCATCTGGGTCGGGACCGAAGGTGGCGTGAGTGTCTATACGGCGGGGACCTGGCAGACCTTCACGTCTGACAGCTCCTCCCTGGCCCCTGGCTGGGTCATCGCACTCCTGGAGGATGCCCAGGGCCGCATCTGGGTCGGAACTGGAAAGGGCCTCAGCCTTTACCAGGATAGGAACTGGCAGACCTTCACGGCAAAGAATTCCCCCCTGGCCTCGGGCGGGGTCTGGGAACTCCTGGAGGACTCGCAGGGCCGCATCTGGGTCGGAACCTACAATTGGCTGAGTAATACTGGTGGCGTCAGCCTCTACCATGCGGATACCTGGCAAACCTTCGCGGCAGAGAACTCCCCCTTGGCCCCGGGCGGGGTCTGGGAACTCCTAGAAGACTCGCAGGGCCATATCTGGGTCGGAACCGATGGGGGGCTCAGCCTGTACCAGGTGGAGGCTTGGCAGACCTTCACGTCTGACAATTCCCCTCTGGCCCCGGGCGTAGTCCAGGAACTTCTGGAGGACTCTCAGGGTCGTATCTGGGCCAGAACCGAGGGGGGGCTCGGCCTATACCAGGTAGGGACCTGGCAGACCTTCATGTACGACAACTCCCCTCTGGCTCCTGGCTGGGTCAACGTGCTCCTGGAGGACTCTCAGGGCCGCATGTGGGCTGGGACCTATGGTGGCCTCAGCTTGTACCAGGCAGGGGCCTGGCAGACCTTTACAGCAGAGAACTCTCCCCTGGCCCCTGGCTGGGTGAACAGGCTGCTCGAGGACGCCCAGGGCCGTATCTGGGTCGGAACTGGCTACTATGACAGCACAACTCGAGGCGGCGTGAGCGTCTACGCAGCAGGGGCCTGGCAGACCTTCACGTCTGACAACTCCCCGCTGGCTCCGGGCGGGGTCTTGGGACTCCTGGAGGACTCTCAGGGCCACATCTGGATCGGAACCAGCAATGGCCTCAGCCTCTATCGAGCGGGGGCTTGGCAGACCTTCACATCTGACAATTCCCCCCTGGCTCCAGGCGAGGCCACCGTGCTCCTGGAGGATTCTCAGGGCCGCATCTGGGCCAGAACCAGCTATTACGACAGCGGCACAGACACTTACAAGAGTGGCATCAGCTTCTACCAGGTAGGAACCTGGCAGACCTTCACGTCCGACAACTCTCCCCTGGCCCTGGGCGGGGTCACCGCACTCCTGGAGGACTCTCAGGGTCGCATCTGGGTCGGAACCGGTGGCGGTCTGAGCCTCTATCAGGCGGGGGCCTGGCAGACCTTCACGTCCGACAACTCCCCCCTGGCCCTGGGCGGGGTCACCGCACTCCTGGAGGACTCTCAGGGCCGCATCTGGGTCGGAACCGGTGGCGGTCTGAGCCTCTATCAGGCGGGGGCCTGGCAGACCTTCACGTCCGACAACTCTCCCCTGGCCCCGGGCGAGGTCTGGGAACTCCTGGACGACTCTCAGGGCCGTATCTGGGCCAGAACCAAGGGGGGGCTCAGCTTGTACCAGGTAGGGGCGTGGCAGACGTTCACCGCCGATAATTCTCTCCTGGCTCCTGGCTGGGTCAACGTGCTCCTGGAAGACGCTCAGGGCCGCATGTGGGTCGGCACCTCTGGCGGCGTGAGCATCTACGCGGCAGGGACCTGGCAGAGCTTCACGTCAGACAACTCTTCTCTGGCCCCAGGCTGGGTCACCGTGCTCCTGGAGGGCTCCCAGGGCCGCATCTGGGTCGGGACCGCGGATGGCATCAGCGTCCGCCGCCATGGTGACCGGCCCTGCGCCTTCCTGCGCTATGCCGGCCCGGCTCCTGGCCAGACCTCCCCTCTGCGGCCCACCAGTGCTCTCACCTTTACTTTCCCTAGCCCTAACTCCACTCTGGTGGTGGGTTTCTCTGGCATTGATGCAGAAAGCAATACAGACCGGCTCCTCTTCCGCTGCCAACTGATAGGCCACGACGAAGAAGAGGCCCCCTGTGCCTCTCCCGTCCACTATGCCGCCCTCCCCCCTGGCACTTATACCTTCCGCGTCCGCGCGCTGGACGAGGACCTGAGGTCCTCCGAGCCGGCCACGGCCACGATCACGCTCATCTCCACCGCCCCGCCCACGCCTACCCCGACCCCGGCTCCTACCCCCACTCCTTACGTTGTCGAGCGCGAGCGCGTGGTGTCCGGGCTGCCCAGGGAGGCGATCGTCCCTCTCACCGGCGGTCTGGGAGGGCTGGCCATCGTCATCGTTCTCGGCATCATAATCAGGTCCAAGATCCGCCGCGCCCGCCATCTGGCTGCCTGGTGCAGGGGGGCCGACCCCTACGTGGTCGGCAGCGTGATCGAGGAGCCACAGCAGTTCTACGGACGGGAGGAAGCCCTGACCGAGTTGCTCCATGCCCTCGAGGCGGGCAACCATGTCGCCCTCTACGGCGAGCGGCGCATCGGCAAGACCTCGCTCCTCCACCAACTGGCCCATCGTCTCCGCAACCTGCCTCACCCTGCTGTTCATTTCCTGCCGGTGTTCGTTAACCTCCAGATGGTGCCCGAACCGCGCTTCTTCTCCGTCTTGGCCGGGGCTATCGCCAAAGCCGCCCGGCGGGAACTGGAACAGCACGGGCAAAGCCTGCCCGCCCTCCGGGTAGACGGCCAACGCGAGGGATACGACAGCCTGGACCTGGCCGACGACCTGGACGCGATCGTAGAGGCGCTGCAGGAGGCCATCGGCCAGCCACCTCGCATTGTCCTCCTGCTGGACGAAGCGGACAAGATGAACCGGTACGACCCTCACACCCAGGAAGCGCTGCGCGGCCTGCTGATGACACCCGTGGGTAAGCACGTCGAACTGGTCTGGTCCGGCCAGGCCATGAACCGCGAGTGGCACCTGGAAAGCAGCCCGTGGTACAATCTCTTCAAACAGGAACTCCGCCTGGGTGGCCTGGCGGAGGAAGCCGCCACACGCCTGATCCAGAAGCCGGTGCGCAGGGTTTTCACCTACGAGGACGAAGCGGTCAGATGCATCCTGGAGCTCACCGACCAGGAACCGTACCCCATCCAGCGCCTGTGCTCCTTCTGTGTCCGGCGCTTACTGAGAGAGAAGCGTTTTCGGATCAGTGCCGACGACGTAAAGGCAGCTTGGCAGGACATGCAGGCGGAGGACGCCCGCCGGGCGGCGGAGGGTGCCACCGACCTGAACTACCGGCCAGGCCGCCCGGCGTGGGCGGTCGCCGAAAAAGGTACGAAATACCACACCGGCAAGGAGGACGAAGCGTGACCAACCCTTATGTCATCAGCGGGTATGTCAAAGGTGCTGACTTCTACGGGCGGCGGGACCTGCTCGGCGAGATCACCTCTGGCCGGTGCCGCGCTACCTACGTGCTGGGTACCCGCCAGATCGGCAAGACTTCGCTCCTACGCCAGGTGGAGACGCAGGTTCCGGCCATTTTCCTGGACCTGCAATGGGCCGGGGGACGGCTGGAGGACCTGGTTCGACAAGCAACGCGGGAAGTGCGCCGCAAGCGGCGGAACTGGCCCTGGCTGCCGCCGGAAGAAGAGCTGCCCAACGACGATCTGTTTCACTTGTTGGAGTTACTCGATGAACGGGCCAACGAATCCAGCCAGCGGCTATGGGTGCTGATGGACGAGGCCGAAATCTGGGTACGCATCGCCCGTGCCAATCCAGAGGTCCTGCACCGGCTGCGGGGGACTGTCCAGAACTGTTCTGCCCTACGGGTTGTTCTGGCCGCGGCCAAGAGGCTGAGCGAGGCCAACATCCTGACTGGGGAGACGGGATCCCCTTTCCTGAGCGGCTTTGCCGTGCGCTATCTGGGGCCACTGAGCCAGCAGAACGGAGCGGCACTGCTGCGCCAGGAACAGGGACCTGCACAGGTCGCGGTGGAAGATGACTTGCTCGCTCATCTGCTGAGCCTGACTGGCGGCCACCCATTGCTCCTGCAACTCCTGGGCGAGAGGCTCTATGAGGATGGGTGGCTGCGCCCGCCCACGGAGGGTGACTTGGTCGGCGTCCTGGACCGGGCGGTCAAGACCGGCGTCTTTCCCCACGACTTCGCCGCACTCGCCGACCCGGAGCGGACCATCCTCCGTGCGCTCTCTTCCGGCCAACCTCTCCCGGCCGGGACCGACCTCGCCTACCTCCACGGCCTCACCGCGCTGGGCATCCTGCGCCACGAGGGGGATGGCTACGCCATCGGCAACGATTTCTTCGCCCGCTGGCTGCGCGAACAAGCCGACTGGGAGGCCAAATCCGAGGTTTCAGTGGAGGGCACGCTGGCCGTTTATACCCAGCCTGAGCCGGGGACGGCATTAACAGAGACGGAAGAACAGGCTGTCCAATTGCGCCGGGTACTTGTGGCACGTTTCGACAAGAGCGAACTATGCACGCTATGTTTCGAGATGGGCATAGAAGCCGAGAACTTGCCAGGTGAGACACGGGAAGCCCTGGCCCGAGAATTGGTCGCGCATTGTGTTCGCCATAGGCAAATCCCGAAACTCGTAGAAGTTGGCCAACGACTGCGCCCCGACATTCCCTGGCCTGTTCCCACCTACGACGCCCTCGAGGACGAGGGCTGCGAGCCATAGAAAACGTTTTGTAGCGGAGTTCCTATGAGTTCCTATGAGTTCCCACGAGTGAGAGTTTAGCAGGAGTACAGCATGGAACGCACAATCCCCACCACCGGCAGCGAGGAAATCCAGCTTTACATGCGCACGTACTATTCGCTCTTGCGTACGACCGACGAGGTGCAGCTCCAGACGCTGGTCGAGACGCACCTGGGGGTAGACTCGCTCCTGCACGTCCAGGCCCGCGACGTCGCCCCCGACGTCCCCGCGCTCGTCTATTGTTCGCTGCGGCTGTCCACCTGTATCCGGCAGACGCGGCTGGTCGTGATGGGCCAATCGGAGCGGGTGTTTGCCCGGCGTGGCTACCCCCACGTCGAACAGTGGCAGCCGGTGGCCGCGCCCGGCCGTCGCCGCCGCGCCTTCTTCGACGGCCAGGAGACATTGGCCGTCTACGTCGCCAGCCTGTCCGACATTGACGACCTGGTGCCGATGCTGACCGCCTTCCAGATCGAGTGGAACAAGATGCACCTCCGGCTGCACGGCACCCCGCTGCTGGCCGACCTGGAGGCCTGCGTGGCCGGGGGCCGCTCCCTGGACGCCGACCTGCGTGCGCGCCTGTGCCAGGCATTGGACCTCTCCGCCGACGACCTGGGCCGGCTGGAGGCGATCTGGAAGGACGAATTCCTGCCCTTTCTGCTCGACGTCGGGCAGCACCGCAAGCGCATAGCCATCCGCCTGCTGGCCGGTTCCCAGGTCGAGTATCGCAAGGCGACCCAGCGCTGGTGGGAGAATATCGCCGACAACGTCCCCTTCGACCTGAGCGAGCGGCCCATCTACTTCATCTCCAGCAACACCCACAGCGTCGTCAACATGCTCTCGGGCTTTGCGCTGCGGCGAGAGGAGGAACTGGTCCGCTTCTTGCGCGAGGGGGGGGACACTGGACTACAGGCCGAGTATGCCGACATCCAGGCCCAACAGGTGCCGAGCAGCCGCGAGAATCTCCTATATCACGTGCTCAAAAAGTATCTCGAAACCCCCCAGGGCCGGCAGGCGTGGGAGGAGCGAGAGGAAGAAGCACTGTGCGGCATCCGCCACATTGACAGCCGCCACGTCTTCGACGTCGCCGCGCAGATCGTCGAACTGCGCGCGCTGCGCTTCGACTGGCTCGACCCCCGCCTGTGCGTCCCGGGTATCGAGCGCATCGCTTCGAGCGATGCGGTCATCATCAACATTGACTACCCGCTGGGGATGGGGGCTTACCACATCCTGTCCCAGGTCGCCGCGAGCGTGGACTCATTCCGCGGGGTGTACATCCTGGGCAAGGCGGCCACGCTCAACGGGCGCGTCGGCGACGTGATGATTCCCAACGTCGTCCACGACGAACACTCCCGTAACACCTACCTGTTCAACAATGCGTTCAACGCATCTCACGTGCGCCCCCACCTGGTCTACGGCACGGTGCTCGACAACCAGAAGGCCATCAGCGTGCGCGGCACTTTTCTGCAGAACCGCCAGTACATGGACGTCTTTTATCGGGAGGGGTACACCGACATCGAGATGGAGGCCGGGCCGTACCTTTCGGCGGTGTACGAGGCCATGCGCCCGCGCCGCTACCCGACGGAAGAGATCGTCAACCTCTACCCCATCCCGTTCGACATCGGCATCACCCACTATGCCTCAGATACGCCGATCAGCAAGGGGCAGAGCCTGGGCGCGCAGCACCTGTCCTACTTTGGCATGGATGCCACGTACGCGGCTACCGTCGCCATCCTGCGGCGGATCCTGGAACTGGAATGCGCGTAGGGAGATGGGAGAGAATGGAGAATTAGGAGATACCCGTGACGAGACGAAAAAGAAAGCGATCGAGACAGTCATCTCCTCCACGCCGCGCGATAGTGCCTGGTGCTTGGGAATCCACCGGCCAGACACTGGAAGATCTCGGTGCTGGCTTCATGGAGGTCATGACGGCTGCACTCAATATGCCGGATGCGCCGGTGTCTGTGCGAGGGCACGCTGCGCAGATGCTTGTGTTCCATACCGTCGCTTCCAACGAAGCGTGTCCCTGTGGCAACGGCCGGCCGTTCGGCGATTGCCATCGTGATTCCCGCCGCGTGCCGCTCTTGTGCCGCGACGTCGGCGCCGAGACCTACAGCGCAATCGCGGCCTGCGAGACCACCTTCCCTGTCCGCGATAACGAGGCCGCCCGGCGCCTGCTCAAGGCCGCTCCCGAACTGCACCTGACCCAGGAGATTCCCGGCCGGCTGTTCTGGCAATTCGTCGGCCAGCCGTCGCTGGCGACCCCCTTCGGCGACATGGTGTTCGCCACCGTCGAATGGAACCCAGGGCGGCTCTATTTCGTCACGCTGAGCCGGCAGCGCAACGAGGTGATCATCCTCGCGCTGGCCAACTGTGTTGGCAGTGCATTGGGTACACCGCTGACCCAGCCATTGGACGTCGAGGCCCAGTACCGGCAGATGATCGTGCAGCGATAACAGGCACCATTTGACTCGTTCTGAATGTGGATTATAATGTTGATTATGATCAACATTCAGATGAGGAGGTCAGGAATGAAAACCATTCAAATGACTATTGACGATCCCCTGTTGGCCGAAGTGAATCAGGCAATTCAAGTTCTGCACACAACCCGTTCCGCTTTTATTCGCGAGGCGTTACGGCTTGCCTTACGCCAGCACAGAATCGCCAAACTGGAACAACAACACGCCGAGGGGTACACCAGGCACCCGGTCGAGCCAGGCGAGTTCGACGTATGGCAGGCAGAGCAGGCGTGGGGCGAACAATGAGACACGGTGAGGTACAGTGGTACACGTTCAGTCCACCCGACAAGCGCCGCCCCGTGCTCATCCTGACACGCAACTCGGCTATCCGGTTCTTGAATGCGCTGACGGTCGCCCCGCTTACGACGACGATCCGTGACATTCCAACTGAAGTCCACCTGACCCCCGAAGATGGCCTGCTGACCGACTGCGCGGTGAATCTGGACAATATCCAGACTGTCCCCAAGTCCAATCTCGGCCCTTTGATCACATACCTATCGGCAGAGAAAATGCAACAGGTCAAGCGCGCTATCTGTTTTGCCCTGAACATTGATGTGACTGGCGATTGGTAGTAGTTCATCGCCCATAAGCGTGACTAGAGGAGGGACTATGGCTCACGTTGTCGGCCAATCCGTTGCCCGCGTGGACGCACGGGCCAAGGTCACCGGCGAAGCAAAGTACCCGGGCGACTTTGCGATGCCCGGCATGCTCCACGCCAAAATCCTCTTCGCCGGACAGCCTCATGCCCGCGTCCTCTGCATAGACACCGGTGAGGCAGAGGCTGTGCCGGGGGTCGTCGCCATCTTCACCGCCAAAGACGTGCCGGTCAACGAGTACGGCCTGCAGACGCCGGACCAGCCCGTGCTGTGCGGCCCCGGCTCGACCAGGCCCGGTGCCGACGTCGTGCGCTTCGTCGGCGACCAGGTCGCGCTCGTCGTTGCCGAGACCGAGCGCGCCGCCGCGCGCGCCCGCGCTCTTGTCCATGTCGAGTACCAGGACCTGTCTGTCCTCAGCGACCCCTTCGAGGCGCTCAAGCCCGATGCGCCACAGTTGCACCCCTACCGCATCCCCAGCGAGTTTCACCCGGAACTCAACCACGTGGCAGGCAACCGTATCTGCCACCACCAGATCCGCAAGGGGGACGTCGAGGCGGCCTGGGCCGAGGCCGACGTAATCGTCGAGAGCGACTACCACACGCCAGCCCAGGAGCACGCCTACCTCCAGCCGGAGGCGGGCCTGGCCTACGTAGACGACGAAGGCCGCGTGACAGTGGTCGTGGCGGGGCAGTGGGTGTGGGAGGACCGGCAGGAGATCGCCCACGCGCTCGGGCTTCCCGCCGAGCAGGTGCGGGTGATCTACCCGGCCATCGGCGGGGCCTTCGGCGGGCGGGAGGACATGTCAGTGCAGATCGTGCTGGCGCTGGCGGCATGGAAACTGCGTCGCCCGGTCAAGACTGTGTGGAGCCGCGAGGAGTCTATCATCGGCCACTGCAAGCGCCATCCGGCGTGGGCGCACTGCAAGTGGGGCGCGACGCGCGCGGGGAAACTGGTCGCCGCGGAGATGCGCATCGTGGCCGACGGCGGGGCCTACTGCTACACGACGAACAAGGTGCTCGGCAACACGACCGTCACCTGCACCGGCCCCTACGAGATCCCCAACGTCAAAGTGGACGTGGACGGAGTGTATACCAACAACCCGCCCAGCGGGGCCTTCCGCGGCTTCGGCGCGCCGCAGGGCATCTTTTTCGCCGAGATGCAGATGAACAAACTGGCACAGGCGCTGGGGATGGACCCGGTGGAACTGCGCATGAGAAACCTGCTGCGCGACGAGAGCCTGACCGCCATGGGCACGCCCCTGCCCGGTGGCGTCAACCTGGTCGAAGTGACCGAAAAGTGTGCCCGCGCGGCTGGTTGGGTGAGAACAGAACAAGGTTGGCAGAAGCCCGCAAATCGCAAATCGCAAATTGCAGATCGCTTATCGCCAATCGCAAATCGCCAATCGCAAATCGCGGATGACGACACGCAACACGCAACACGCAACACGCAACACGGCCTCGGCTTTGCCGCCGGCTTCAAGAACGTCGGCTTCTCCTTCGGCTACCAGGAGAACTGCTGGGCCAGGGTCGAACTGCAGGGTGGGGCGGAGATCGAGCAAGCCATGGTCTACGTCGGGAGCGCCGACGTCGGGCAGGGCAGCCACACCGTCATCGGCCAGATGGCGGCCGAGGCGTTAAGTTTGCCGCCGGAGCGGGTGCGCGTGGTCGCGTCGGACACCGGCACCAGCCCCGGCAGTTCCGGCTCCGCCTCCGCCTCGCGCACGACCTTTATGGCCGGCAACGCCGTGCGGGGCGCGGCGGCCGCGGCGCTCGAGCGCTGGCGCACCGAGGAACGGCCGGCTGTCGCCGAGTACACCTACCTGGCCCCCAAGACGACCCCCTTCGACCCGCAGACGGGCTACGGCGTCCCCAACTTTGCCTACGGCTATGTGGCCGAGGCGGTGGAGGTCGAGGTAGACACCGAGACGGGCCAACTGCGCGTCCTGCGCGTCGTGTGTGCCGACGACGTGGGCCAGGCGATCAACCCACAGCAGGTCGAAGGGCAGATCGAGGGCGGTATAGCACAGGCGGTGGGCTGGGCCACGTGCGAGAACTTTATCGTCGAGGGCGGGCACGTGCTGACGCCGCACCTCAGCACCTACCTGATCCCGACGGTCGCCGACGTGCCGGAGCGGGTGGATGCGATCATCGTCGAGCGGCCCGACCCGCGCGGGCCGTGGGGCGCGCGGGGGGTGGGCGAGATGCCGTTCATCCCACTGGCCCCGGCGCTCGTTGCTGCCGTCCACGACGCGACGGGTGTGTGGTTCGACGAATTGCCGCTGACGCCGGAGCGGGTGTCGAGGAAATTGGGAAGCAGAGTATAATGAACGGAGGCGTCACTGCCCAGTCAATTGAATCCTACAAGGCCCGCCTGAGGGCCAGCATCGAGCGTGGCAAACGTCGCCTGGCCCAGTTTGAACAACGCTATGGCGTGGATACCGCCCACTTCATGCAGAAAATGACAGCCGAAGACCTGGAGAATGGCGATCTGGAATACGTTGAATGGGCCGAGGAAGCAAAGTTGTTGAAGAGTCTGAAGACTGAACTAGCGGAGTTGGAAGGGGAAGAGGTGCTGATTTCTTCACTCTCCGATGAAGAAGTACTTGCACTGTCACAGGTACAGATGAAGCCATTGCAAGGGCAACGCCTGAGCGAGTTGCTGGAAAAGCAGCGCGAGGGTGCCTTGACCGAGAACGAACGCCCGGAATTGCTTGCCCTGATCCAGGTCTACGAGCAACTCTGGATACGCCAATCTGAGGCACTGGCTGAAGCCGTACGACGGGGCCTGCGGAAGCCATTGGAGCCATGACCCCTGGGCCAATCTTAGACACGCTGCGGGCCAAAGTGCGCACTCAGGCAGAAAACCGCTGAGTCGTGGGGAGGCACGTATGACCGAATTGATCTGGGACGGCAAGTACGACAAAGACGGCAAGCGCGTCGCTCCCTTGCGCGTGGCGTTCCCATTCCAGACCGTCGAGACGGTGAACGAATCGGCGCAGCAGCGCCAGATGGCACTCGACCTCTTCAGCGCCGGGCGCGACCCCCAATGGCGCAACCGCCTGATCTAGGGCGACAAGAAATACGTCCTGCCGGCGCTCATGGACGAGTTCGGCGGACAGGTGAATCTGGTCTACATTGACCCGCCGTTCAACGTCGGTGCCGACTTCTCCTTCACGGCGACCGTTCCTCCCTCTCCCTCAGAGGGAGAGGGTTGGGGTGAGGGTGGGCTCTCCTTCACCAAAGAGCCCAGCATCATCGAGCAAAAAGCCTACCGCGACACCTGGGGCCGCGGGCTGGACTCCTACTTGCAGTGGTTCTACGAGACCGTCATCCTGTTGCACGAACTGCTGGCGGAGGATGGGAGTATCTACGTGCACCTGGACTACCATGTCAGTCACTACGCCAAGTCGGTTTTGGATGAGATGTTTGGTGCAAATCGCTTTATCAATGAAATCATCTGGCGACGGACTGGTGCTCATAATGATCCTGGCCGCTACGGCAACATTCACGACGTAGTTTTTTTCTACACTAAAGGCGAGTCATACGTCTGGAACCCTCAGTTTGTGCCTCACTCCGAAGATTCCATTCAGTCTTCTTTTTTATACGCTCAGGGGCTAGACGGAACAGTTATTCGGCTCAAAAAGGGCGAGATTCCGCCGCCTGGGTATCGAAGATTCCAAACCGTCACACTGAGAAGTCCGCATCCTCGACCCAATCTCTGGTATGAGTACAAGGGATATAAGCCCCATCCAAATGGTTGGTCGTGTACCAGAGAGCGTATGGAGCAATGTGATCGTGAAGAAAGACTTTTCTTTCCGAGTTCGAAGGAAGGAGCGATCAGGCTCAAGATGTCCTTGGATGAGTCACCCGGGGTACCTGTTCAGGATCTGTGGGCTGATATAAAGAAACTTGAATCGAGTTCCATCGAGCGGTTAGGCTATGAAACCCAAAAACCCGAAGCCCTGCTCGACCGCATCATCCGCGCCTCCTCCAACGAGGGCGACCTGTGCTGACCAAAGACGAGGTGCACCGCGTCCTCAGCTACCTGTCGGGCACACACCAACTGATGGCCAGGTTGCTCTATGGCAGCGGCTTGCGACTCATGGAGTGCCTGCGGCTGCGGGTCAAAGACCTCGATTTTGGTCATACGTCTTTCCCTCGGGGCGGCTGTCGGTGGACCCTCGCAGCGGCGTCGTGCGCCGCCACCACCTGGACGAGAGCGGCCTGCAAAAGGCCGTCCGGGCGGCGGCCCAGGCGGCCGGAATCCCCAAGAAGGTGGGCTGCCATAGATCTACACCCACGTCCTCAATCGCGGCGGGTTGGCCGTCCGCAGTCCGCTGGATCAGCCGTAAGAGGGTGTTTTGAAAATAGTCGGACGGTGCTCTCATCATTGGATTCGCCCTGGTTCACCGAAACCAACGACAGGCCCAGGTCACGCACTTTGACGAGCAAGCCGTGTAACGCGGCCTGATCTGCCACCAGGCCGGCGAGCGTGGTGTCGTCGTTCTCTTCCAGGGTGATGGTCATATTGTCGAACCACTCCGACCATTCCGGGCGCAAGTGGCCTTTGACACGAATGCGATAGAGTGTTGGTGCCATCGTAAAACTCCATTTAACTCGTTTTCCTTTCTTTGTCCCGCTCGGTTGTTCTTTTCTGATTCTGTATCCATCTTACCAGTAAACCAGGCAGGTTGTCATCCACCGAAAGATAGATTGGGGGGTTTATCTCTGCGGCACCAGATAGCGGTGAGAATTTTGACTTTTGGGCAGAGTTGCACTATACTGAGACTGCAATGCAATAGAATTCGTCACATCTTCAACGCTAAACGTACAACCAGGCCAGCAGCATGCGGAGGAAAGTGGCATGACGGTATCCTACGCCGAGGCCAGGAGCAAGGTCGAACGGCTGGTGGAACGCTTCACCCGCCATCTGGACGCCTACAGGCGCGCCGACTACAAAGAAGCCCAGGTGCGCACCGAGTTCATCGATCCCCTGTTCGAGGCCCTCGGTTGGGACGTGCGCAACGTCCAGGGCTACGCCGAGCAGTACAAGGACGTGATCCACGAGGACGCCATCAAAGTCGGCGGGGCGACCCGCGCGCCCGACTACTGTTTCCGCGTAGGCGGCGTGCGCAAGTTCTTCCTGGAAGCCAAAAAGCCCTCCGTGTGGGTCAAAGGCGAGCTCGGCCCGGCCTACCAACTGCGCCGCTACGCCTGGAGCGCCAAACTGCCCCTTTCGATCCTCACCGACTTTGAAGAGTTCGCCGTCTACGACTGCCTGCAGCGCCCCGGCCCCGCCGACAAGCCCGGGGTGGGGCGCGTCACGTACCTCACCTTCGACCAGTATCCCGAGCGCTTCGACGACGTCTACGGCATATTCGGCAAAGAATCGGTGCTGCAAGGCTCCTTCGACCGCTACGTGCAGGACACCAAACGCAAGCGCGGCACCAGCGAGGTAGACGCCGAGTTCCTCAAGGAGATCGAGGGTTGGCGCGATGCGCTGGCCCGCAACGTCGCGCTGCGCAACCCGGCCCTCTCGGTGTACGAGCTGAACTATGCCGTGCAGCGCACGATTGACCGCCTCATCTTTCTGCGCATGTGCGAGGACCGCGGCGTCGAGGACTATGGACGCCTGCTGGCGCTCACCGGCGGCCCCGACATCTACGCCCGCCTGGGCGAACTCTACCGCCAGGCCGACGAAAAGTACGACTCCGACCTGTTCGACTTCCAGGCCGACACGCTGAGCAAGTCGCTGGCTGTTGACGACCGGGTGCTCAAGCCCATCCTGGCCGGATTGTACTATCCTCAGTCTCCCTACGAGTTCTCCGTGCTGCCCACCGAGATCCTGGGCCAGGTGTACGAGCAGTTCCTCGGCAAGGTCATCCGCCTGACCGCCGGCCACCGCGCCGTGGTGGAGGAGAAGCCGGAGGTCAAGAAGGCGGGCGGCGTCTACTACACCCCGGCGTACATCGTGGACTATATCGTCAGGCAGACCGTAGGCCGGCTCGTCGAGGACAAGTCCCCCCGGCAGGTCAGCAGACTGCGCATCCTCGACGGTGCCTGTGGGTCCGGCTCGTTCCTGCTGGGCGCGTACCAATACTTGCTGGACTATCACCTGCGCTGGTACGAAGCGCACGAGCCGGCCAGACACGCCCAGGGCAGGCAGCCGGCCGTCTATCAGGGGTCCCACGGCGAGTGGCGGCTGACGACGGCCGAGAAGAAGCGCATCCTGGTCAACAACGTCTACGGCGTGGACGTTGACCGGCAAGCGGTGGAGGTGACCAAACTGAGCCTGTTGCTCAAGGTGTTGGAGGGGGAGAACCAGGAGACGTTGGGTCAGCAATTGGCGCTGTGGCGCGAGCGCGCGCTGCCCGACCTGGCGAGCAACATCAAGTGCGGCAACTCGCTCATCGGCCCGGGCTATTTCGAGGGCCAGTTGATGCCCGACGAGGAGGAGATGCGGCGGGTCAACCCGTTCGATTGGGAGGCCGAGTTTCCGGAGGTGATGGCGGCGGGGGGATTTGACGTGGTTATTGGGAATCCGCCATATATCCGGAGCCAAAGCCTTGGTGATAAACAGCGAGAATACTACAAACGTAAGTATACAGCTGCGACACGAACTTACGACATCTACGTGTTGTTTGTTGAGAAAACTATAGATCTGCTCAACGAAACTGGAAGAAGCGGTTTCATCCTGCCAAACAAGTTTTTCACCACTGATTACGGAGAAGGCCTGCGCAGGATATTGGGTAGTCAGAAGATAGTTGAGAAGTTGGTTGATTTCGAGGACGGCCAGGTATTCGAGGGTGCCGGAACTTATACGACCCTACTTTTTCTTTCGCGCCCTCCAGTCCGACAACCGGAATATGCCCGATTGGGCAAGGTTTTCCGCGAATCTGGACGTAATGGCTTAAGAGAGGCTCTTACATCCTCGGACTTGGCATTCGCGCCAATAAACCTGACAGATGATGGCTCAAGATGGACTTTGGCTGTCGGGCATACTGGTGCTGTTCTAATGCGATTACAACAGAGTTTTCCTGCTCTTGCAAAATACCATCTTCATGTCTTTCAAGGTCTCAAAACCAGCGCTGATAAAGTCTATATCCTGAAAGCCAAACAAACCACAGGCACCGAGTGGATCGTTACAAACGGGTTGGGCGAGACATTCGCCATTGAGTGCGAGTTGCTCAGGCCAATGGTAAAGGGTGAACATGTTCAAAGATTTCACACAGACACATCGAACGGCCTGTACGTTCTCTATCCTTACACCGTAACCAGCGGTCGGGTAGCAATAATTAGCCAGGATGATCTTGCAGCGAAATACCCTAAAGCCTGGGAATATTTGAACAATAACTACCAGACTCTTGGTGCAAGGGATAGAGGACTCTGGAGCAAGCGTACTGACTGGTATGCCTATGCCCGAAGTCAGAATATTGGGACATTTATTGGGCCAAAGTTTCTAATCCCCTACATGACGACGAGGTTGCGAGCCAATTATGACGATGCGGGTACGCTGTTCTTTGTGAATATAACCACTGGCGGTTATGGCCTAAGAGTGGAGTTAACACAAGAGAATCCTAAATACATCCTTGGCCTACTAAACTCATCACTGCTGAACCATTGCATCCAGCAAATGACTAACAGGTTTCGCGGGGGTTATTTTGCCGTAAACAAGCAATCTTTAGAGCGACTCCCTACTTGCCCTATCAACTTCTCCGACCCTGCTGACGTCGCCCGCCACGACCGCATGGTCGCACTGGTGGAGCGCATGCTGGAACTGCACAAGAAACTGGCTGCCGCCACCATCCCCGCCGACAAGACCCTCTACCAGCGCCAGATCGAGGCCACCGACCGGCAGATTGACGCGCTGGTGTACGAGTTGTATGGCTTGACGGAGGAGGAAATCGCCATCGTGGAAGGACGCTCATAGTTGTTCACGTTCCGGCCGTGACTGTCCGATAACATGCACAGAACGTGGAATTGCTTATCTACCACTGGAGGGAGGCTAATGTATCTGATATGGGTGTGTTTCAAATGAGTTGATGACTTGTTGATCAGCACGCTTTCAACGGATTTCTGGAACGGATTGAACGGAATTGGCCCCTTGTGCGACATTTCAATCCGTTCAATCCGCTCCTTGAATCCGTTGACAGCACCCTGCCACTGCATGCACAACGGGGATGAAACACACTCAAATGCCTACAGCGCGCCCTTGTACGTCGAGGACCACCCGAACAGCTTGCGCAGGCGTTGGGACGGGTTGAACTTGAAGCACCAACTGTCCCGCTCTGGCCGGACGTAAAAGGTACCAAAGTCACGTAGCGAGACGCACTCCCCCCGCTTCAGTGCTGCATAGATCTCCTCCAGCGTGGCTTCGATGATTTCCTCCACCATCTTCCTGTCCCCGCCCACGCGGTCAGTCACGAGGGTTATCAACGCGCTCTTGTCAATCCGGTCGCTCATACCATCCCCTCACCTGGGTCCTGTCGGGACGTTCTGACGCTTGATTCCCGCGTTTATCACTCTTCTACCTCTACGTCCGCCTCATCCAACGGTTCCAGCACGGCGTTGCGCAGCCACTTGGCTACTGTACTCAGCCCATTGACTCTGCCGCCAAGATGGTGTATAATCTCAATGTAGAACGTGCGTTCTAGTTACCATTAGTTTGCCCAGCAGGACGTTCGTTGTATACTGCGATTTGGTTGAATCTTATATGCTTGACCGGGAGTAAGGCTATGACTGCAACAGCTCTGCTGGCAAAGAAGCAAAACGTATCTCGCTCGATTGGAATCACCAGTGCCGGTCGGCCGGTTTTCTGGTTCGTTGAAGAGCAGGTAGCCGACGGTGACTGGCGCGAAGAGATGATCCCGGCTGACGTCGTCGGTCTCAGCCGCCCCTTGGTTGTGTGCCGCGCACCCCGCAAAACAGACTTCGTAACTCACAACTGGCACGGAGACAAGAGCACTTTCTGCCCCCCAATGTGGTGGGACTTGGCGATCGGCTCCGGCCCCTGTGGACTAGGATGTCGAGCTTGCTTCCTGATGCTCACCCACCGTATCAAGAGAGACCCCCTGCGACACCTGCTCTACGACAATCTGAACGATTTCGTCCGTACCGTAGAGAAGTGGCTGACAGCCCCATCACGGCAGCGCCAGCACACCCTCGGCGTTGGCATTGATCGATCGGATTCCCTCCTATACGAAGGCGTTGTCGAACACGTTCGCAGCCTAGCCCCGCTATTCGGCAACCCGGATGTCAACAAGAATGGGAATAGGCTTATCCTGCTGACAAAGACTTCAAACACTCACTACCTCGCTGAGATTGATCAAGAGAACCGATCTCATATTGTGGTGAGCTTCAGTCTGAACCCCGAGCCAATTGCCGACCTGTGGGAAGGCAAATGGCCGGACACTGGTGAACGGATCACTCCCTCAATCGCCAAACGTCTGGAAGCGGCCAGATACGCACAGGATTTGGGTTTCCAGGTTCGCGCACGTGTTGACCCCATTCTGACACCAGTGGACTGGATAGATCACTACAGAGCTTTCGTTGCAGATATAAAGGCCAAGGGCATCAAGTTCCACTCCTGGACACTCGGAACCTACCGTGAGAAAAACTCCCAGCTAGACGGCTGGCGGGAGCGATGGGGGCTACTTCCCATGGAGTGGCATCCCGCTCCAGAAGACCTGGTCAAAGACGGAACCCACTACCGCCTATCCGATGAGAAGCGACTAGAGGTCTACCGCCAGGTCATCAGCACCATCCGCGGCGAGTTCTCTGAAGCTCCGGTAGGAGTGTGCAAAGAGACCCATGCTTTGCGCAAGAAGCTGATGGGGTGCAATTTCAGTTGCAACTGCTTATATTAACCTGTGAAGAACTCGATAGGCGTATCGTGGGCAAGTCCTCCAAAATACTCAGCCTGCTTCGTCCTCTTCAGGTACTTAATTGCGCTGTCCACCTCTCTTGGGAAGTATATCTCATCGGCTAACTCCCTGTACACTTCTCTCCTCGTCACGGTTTTACCCGAGAACTTTAGCAATATAACCCCGGCGCTTTCTTCCACTCCAGGTCTGTCAAGCATTTCGGGCTTTGGCACATCCGGTTGCATTGCAGCCAGGGGGAAGAGGGATAATTGGCCCGGAGGTGGCTGTTGCTTCTTGGCAATGTGACGGATGTACCTCAATTCATATTCCCTGATCTTTGCATCAAAGAGTATCTCATTCAAGGCTAGAGCGCCTGTAGGGTCATGAGTTGTCAGGAACAAATGGTACATAGGGCGCTCCTTGTCTGGGAAACGCAATCTGATTGTCTTGACCGCCAGCGTAGGATCCATCTCTAGCAGCACAGTTCTGTACAGATTAACTAACCTTCGCTCCGTCAATTCGGTCAGTTGCCTATCGGTAGGAGAACCGTCTTGTGCAAACTCCTCAAAGAGCGGATCCGCTTCCAGATCATCCACAGTCAGACCAAAGGTGTCCAAAAGCACATTACGGTAATTCCTCGTCGATTCAATTTCGTACACGATCTCGATCCATTCCTTGCGTGCGAATACTGCTGTCCAATGCGCAACATGCGGCTTGCGGGACTGAGTCAGGACTACGCCAGTCTTCTTCTGCAGATCATAGTAGGGGAAGTTGATTATCACATCATGCCCATCGCTGCGAACGATGGAATGAACAAAGCCATGAGGGATACCACTGGGTCCATAGGTGTCGAGCAAGTAGAAGGCTTTTGTGTACCTTTGCTTCGTATAAGCCAACAGTTTGTCTGCCATCCGTGTCGAATCAGCATTCACAACGGCTATCTCGCCTGCACTCAGGCTTGAGAAATCCGTTGTTTCCTTCACTCGAAACATCAGCCCCTCAGTTGACAAGGTGTCAAGCAGGCCAGCGAAAACCTCCGGCTCCTTTTCGATCAAGATGGCATTGACCTTCAGATCAATGTTGTACTTGCGAGCCATATCCACAAGCTCGTCCAGAGCCCTGACGCCGATGACCGGTGAACCAACGACAGGGCCGGTTGTGCGTTCCAGGAAGATATCTTCCGTGTTACCTGAGTATCGCCCGCAGTAAGCAAAACAGTCGACATAAACGAAATGATGCTTTAGCGATCCCCCCCTGCTGCGCATCTCGGCGGCTGGCCCTTTCAGCCCACTCAGGATTATGCCGCCCCAGGTCCTCAAATACTTCTCGAGGATCTTGTGTTTTATCTGTGTCTGGACATCCCTAGGCTTGAGTTCCATCGTTCACCCACCTCAAAAAGCCCTGTGGTTTCTTTTCTGCACGTCGCCCGAGTTGCAGTTTTTCCCTGGAAACAGACGAAGGCACATTCTGGCCCAAGGCCTTCCAGATTGCACTTCTCCCGCTGCGCTCAGTGATCCCGTACTCGCTCTCCAGATAATCCCTTGTGGCACCTTCGACCAGCGGGATGAGAGTCGCCGCAGGCGGGGTTCTTGCACCGCACGGTGCGCGTCCACAGGTGGGCCACGGGGGTGAGAACACGGATGGGCAAGATTTTCGGATCGGAGGCGTCAAAGCCGATGGCATCAAACTGGGTCTGGAAGACGCCCGGCTCCCCTGCCCCTGTGCTCCCCTCGGCCTGGCGCGGGTCGGGGATGGGCGGGTACAGGTCGCCGATCTCCTGGCGCACGCCCTCCAGCACCCAGCCGCCCCAGTGCTCCACCTCGGCGGTCAGCCCGGCCCAGGTACCCCCTCCCCCAGCCCTTCCCCCGCCGGAGGAGGGGGGAGCGTAGCCTACGGCTGCCGGGTCGGGCACGCCGTACTGCTGGGGGTAGACCAGCGTGCAGAGTTCGATCAGATGGGCCACCGGGTTGAGGTCGAGCGCGTAGGCTTCGCAGCCCAACCGCAGTGCCTCCAGCGGGATCGCCCCGTCGCCGGCGAACATATCCAGCACGCGCGGGTGCGGCCCGCAGCCCGCCTCAATGTCCTCCGCCGTCACCATCTCGCCGGTCTCGGCGGCGAGGCGCGCGGCGTGGGCCTCCAGGACATGGCAGCGGGCCTGGGCGATGGTGGAGCGGGCGCCGGAGTACCGGCAGATGTGGCCCTTGCGGATGGATTTCTCCCGCCGCGCCTCGGCGGAGATGGCTTCGATGGGGATATAGTCTTCGATCAGGCGACGATCGTCGGTTGGCATCTTGACGTGCACTCAGCCAGAACGCCCGCAGCGTCGCGCGTCGCGCCGCGCCCCATAAGCTAGCGTTCCATCAACTCCATCAGGAGTTCGTCTCGATCAAGCCCCAGGTGCTGGGCTACGTCCTTGAGAATAGCATTCAACGTACCGATGCGCAACGGCGAATGGCGAGGAATCGTCACGTGATGTTCGCCGCCTTGTTCAGTCGTGAGCCTCATATGACTACCGGTCTGCCTGGTAACTTCATAACCGTGCCGCCCCAGTAGCCTGGCCAGTTCCTCCCCGCCCCAATCCCGCGGCAGCCTCATACCGGCACGACCTCATCCTGAACTACGTGTAGTCGCACCATGGCCGGCCGCTCATCTTCCTCGAAGTGGCATCGCACGGCGTCTTGTACGGCCAGTACCAGCTCGTCCCAGGTATCGGCCTCGGTGAATATGGAGTGTCCCAGCGCCTGGGCTGTGTACCCACCTTCGGGATCCGGCTCTACAAGAAAGATGACCTCATTCATCGTGCTCCTCTCACCACGTTTGTTTCTTCTGGGATGCCCGACGTCCGGCATCATTATGCCGCGAAGCGGGGCAGATGTCAAGGCACAGCATAAAGGGGCATCGCCACGACGAGCGGACAATCAAAAGCCCCCGCCAGGTCTGGCAGGGGCTTTCATCACCACGATATGGTAAAGAGCGCATGGCCTGCGGAGGAGCCGTGCGATCGGCCATCGCAGCCAGAGGAATCTAATAGCGCCTGCGGCGCTCGCCTCCCCCCCCCCGGTTGTCCCGCTGCTGTCGCGGTGGACGCGCCTCTGCTACACTGATCGCGCGCCCACCCACTTGCTTGTTGTTGAGTTCGTTGATGGCTCGTACCACCCTTGCCCGAAAAGTCAAACCGGAGAAGATTCCTCGCTCGGGCGGACGATCTGAGCCACCCCTTCCGCCACTCAAGCGGGACTTTTCCTCTGCGTCGAAGCGTTCTATAATCGGTATCGGCACCTGGAAACACAGGTGGACAATGTCCCCTATGGTGCAAAGCTAATCAAAGCCAGGCTTTACCAAGCGAACTTGAGAGAAGCCAACCTACGCGGCGCTTACTTGGACGAGGCCGATCTGGGTATAGCCGACCTGAGGACGACTGAGGACAAGTTGATCGTGGCCGATCTGCGCGGCGCTCACTTGTGCAGGGCCAACCTGTTCAAAGCCAAGTTGCATGGAGCCAACCTGACAGGGGCTGATCTGCGTGGAGTCTGCCTGACCGAGGCGAAAGTAACCGCTGAACAACTCACTCAAGCCAAATCACCCAAGGGCGCGACTATACCCGACAGTACAAAGCACGAATGACCCCACGGACAGAAGAAACCAGGTTTTTTCCGAAAAACCTGGTTTCTCAACCTCAGTTGGGTTGATCGCCAAAAACTACGGGCCTGTGCTACACTCTCAGGTGGTTTGGAATCTCGTAACCTGGGAGGGAGGTAGTAATGAGCTCAACCATCTTTAGGCAAGAGATCCATCAGATGCTGGACGAGCTTCCCCCTGAGGTCTTGCCAGAATTGGTGGATTTTCTCGACTTCTTGCGCTTCAGAGCCAGTCAGGAAATACCTGGCAGCCGGGTGAGGGAAGCGATGCGCCTATACACAGCAGAGGAAATTAGCCTGGGGCGGGCTGCAGAGATGGCGGGGATGAGCTATTTTCTGTTCGAGGAGCTGTTGCGCAAGCAGGGCATTCCCGTTGTAGAACCTCACGTGATGAGCAAAGCAGGCCGGGCTGTGCAACGGGAGATTGCCGATAAAGTCCTCGCCTGAACCAGGCCGTAGTGAGGTCAGGAAATGGACACGGTAAGTATCGTTCGTGAGATAGCGTCACTGCCGCCGGAGGCGCAGAAGCAAGTCATAGACTTTGTGGCTTTCTTGAAGGCTCGTTACCCGACGCAGCCTGTCAGGAAAACGAGGCGAACCAGGTTGGCCGATGAGCCATTCATCGGTATGTGGCGGAATCGTGAGGACATGCGAGACAGTACAGCCTGGGTGCAAAGTCTGCGCCAGCACGAGTGGGAGCGTAGCACGTGAACATAAGAAACCAGGTTTTTTCCGAAAAACCTGGTTTCTCACATAGACACCCCATGTGCCGGATGTGCTGGAGGCCAGGGCGGAGGCTCTTTCTGCTTGCAGCCGGCCCCGGTCGGGTCAGTTGCGAAAACCACAAGCCTGTGTTACACTCTGAAGTGGCAGGAAACGTCATCAATAAGAGGTAATACCGAGTGAATCTGGAAGAC
>Ga0315285_10001377_pt1 | contig 25552 bp, 25 predicted proteins | sample YL17G09_36_MG_FD_203698 | JGI IMG/M metagenome (GOLD analysis project Ga0315285, IMG submission 203698) | Sediment microbial communities from Yellowstone Lake, YNP, Wyoming, USA - YL17G09_36 | ecosystem: Environmental > Aquatic > Freshwater > Lake > Sediment | place: USA: Wyoming | collected... | reverse complement strand
CGCTGAGTCAGGCCCGAACTGGCGGAGGAACGGCGTCATGAAGCCACAAGAAGCTCTTCAGCGGCTACACGCAGACTTCCCTCGCTGTTTGGAGAATCTCCTCGAATGGCTGGTTGTTCTGGGAGAATCACCTCCCGAACAGGGAGTCTCGTCCATCGATGCTTTCCGGCGGGTTCGCGCTGACACAACTGATCAGCACCCTTCCCCCCCCTCCTACGTGCTGAGCTCACTGTTCCTGCACCGGTGTTACCGTCGCCTCGTGCGGGTAGCGCCCGAGGATCTCCACCTCGCCACTGGCGTCATGCTTGACGGACGTTTCGTCCTGAGCGATATGGTCGGGCTGCGTAATGTCCAGCAAAGGCCTGCTGGCGCATTCGCAGGACCCGGCGAGGTCCGCACTGGCCTCATGCTGATGGAGCGGTTCGGCCTGCGGTGTGGGGGACTGTTCCACTCACACCCGGGTGTTGGCGAGCAAAGCACATTCCCCAGCAGCGTTGATGTCTGCAATCACCAGACGTGGGAGAAGGCATATCCCCTTATCGGCGCTATCTTCTCAAGAGATGGCTATGTCCGATTCTTTGCCGCAGCGGGTCGCCCGCAGGTCCAAGTGCTGGGAAAGCGCGCGAGAAGGATCAATGAATGTCTTTACAGCCTTAAGGATTAGACGGTTCCGGTGCGCGGACCTCCGTCGTCGTAAAGGATGCGCGGAGGCTGTGGACGACCGACAAAGACGGGTCCCGGGGTTTTCTCAGCCTGCGCTCGAAGGGCTTGTCGTCGCCGTCGTGGGCTCCGGTGGGCTCGGCAGCGAGTTCGTCCGTGGTGCCGCCAAGAAGGGCATCGGAAGGCTGAACCTTTACGATGGTGATCCCGTGACGCTCAGCAATCTGAACCGCCAGATGTTCCGGCCTGGGGATATCGGGAAGAACAAGGCGGTTTGCCTCGCACGGAACGCCTCTCGTCTCGGTTACCTCGGTAGCCAACTGGTGGCGGTGCCGTTCTACATCCAGGCCGCGGTAGACCGCGGCCTCGAGCAGCCTTGCGATGCGGTATTCTGCGGTGTCGACAACGACCAGACTCGGGCGTACGTAGCTGAGCGCTATCTCGACAAGCCCGTCATCTTCGCCGCGGTCAGCACCGATGCCGGTCACGGATACGTAGCTGTTCAGGAACCAGGCGGCGCCTGCTTCCGCTGCATACACCCCCAAGCATTCGATCACGAGACGGCTGTGCCGGTCGAGGACGGCCAGTGCCCGGTCGATCCCGCAGTTATCGACATTCTGGGCGTCACGGCAATGGTGGCGCTGTACGCACTTGATTCGCTGGTCATGGAGAGGCCGCGCACTTGGAACTTTAAACAGGTCGTCCTGCACGGCCAGATGCCGGACATCACGGCAGCAGTCTCGAGGCGTTCTGATTGCCCACTTTGCAGCAGCGTCGAGGCCCCGAGCACGGGGTGACATCGAATGACCCAAGGCAATCCCAAGGAGTAGCAAACGTTGCGACAACTCCCACCACACGTCGAAAGGGGAAGCAGGCCCGTGATCCGCAGGTTCATACGGGCGCTGCTCACGTTCATGCAAGTGCTGCTGAGGGTACTGCTTGGCGGCCACGGGCGGCGCCCTCCGCCTTCGGACCAGGACGCGCCGTCAAGCTCCGACAGCTACCTTCACATCCTCGATTCCCATCCGGGTACGAGGATGACAACAGTCCGGATTCTTGATCCGGCGAGTGCTGATAGGGGCATACTCTCCAGACATGAGAAAATCGAATCGGAGGACGAGGTGACGGGGAGCCTCATCCAGATCGACGCCTATCACGCAGCTCTTTGCCCAACTTGTGGACGGCTCCTGGACAAGGAAACGCCGCCTGTGGCCGTATGCAGGCTGTGCCAAAAGGTCATATGTGCCGGCTGCCACAACCGCTGCTGCGTGTGCCAATGCGCGGTGTGCCCTCAACACAGCAGAACTTACCAGACCACTGCCGACAAAGCCCATGTTTACTGTTCCAGGTGTGCCTGGCGCCATTATTGGAGGCTCTGGTGGGGGCTGTATCGATGAGGTTGCTTCTCCCGCTTGTCGTCATCGCGCTGTTTGTCGGCCCGCTCCGCCGGCCCATCCTGCGTGACGCCCGTTTCACCATCCCGGCCATCGCCGGCGGAATTGCCGGTCTTCTGCTGGGCTCCTTCCTGGCAACCATGGCAGGGCTACCGCCGCCGCTCGCAGGCTTGGTTAGCCTGGTTGCGGCAGGGGCCCTAGCCCTGAACCTCGGAGAAGCCAGTAAGGACTGGTTTGACCGAGTCTTTGGGAAGAAGAACGGGCCTCCGCTGCCCTGAAAGGGTCCTGTGCCGTACATGCGAGCGGTAGGTGGCACATGAACCGCGAGATAGACACGATGGCCGATTTCCTCGGCCGTGACAACCCAGAGGTGTGTCGCCTCCTCAGGACCGCCCAAGACCCGAACTGGCAGGGCTTCGTGCTCCGGTCGTTCCGCAGAATGTGCAGAAGCCGCTATGGGGTGGACCCCGACAATCTCCCGGCCTTTCCCCCTGTGCGTGACTTGCCGTCGGGGAAATTGGTTATCGGGCGCGTCCTCAACGGCGACAGCGAGGGCGCGACTGTGGCCATCCCCGCTGACCAGCTCTGCCGACACGTGGGGATCTTCGGACAGTCCGGGTCGGGAAAGACCAGCCTGGCCAAGGCCATAGCGTGCCAGGCGATAGCCCTCGGTAGCCAATTCAGGATCTGGGTTCTTGATACCCAGGACGAGTACACCGACCTGATCCAGGGCACGCCACCGGACAGGCTTGTGGCCATAACGCCGGACATGCTGCGCATCAGCCTCTGGCAGCCGGCCCATCCCTCCCTCTCCCCACAATCAGAACTGCAGCGCTTCAGCCTCCTGCTCCGAGAAACGCAGTACATGCGCGACGGTAGCTGCAATCTCTTTGTCGACACGTTGACCAAGCAGCTCGCGGAGAATGGTGTGTTTGCCGGCGCTGTACGCTACCCGACGCTTCCGGAGATGCTGGCACTCTTCAAGGGCAGCCGATTCGGCATGAAGAGCCGCAACGCAGGATACCTGGAGGCCATCATCAACCGGCTTACAATGCTCCTTGACGCTCTGCCGGACACGTTCAATGCCTCGCGTTCAGAAATGCTCGCCTTCCTGGCTCAGCGCTCGGCGATCTTCAGACTGCATGGGCTTGTCGGCGTCGCTCTTCAATTCCTCGTTGTGTACCTCCTGAGCTGGCTACTGACCTACCGTTCAGCAGCGGACGAGCAAGGCATGCATCTCGTGATTATTGAAGAGCCCCACCTCCTGAGTGCGGATCCGCGCCGGCAGGATATCGGAGAGCCTGTCCTGCCGACCGCCTTCCGTCTCGCCCGTCACTCCGGGACGGGGCTGGTCCTTTCCGACCAGGCTCCTGGACTGTTGCCTCCTGCCATCCTGGCGAACATAGCGACCCGTGTGGTCATGAGAACGTCCGGCGGCCGGGACATATGGTCCTTGTCCAACTCAATGTCGTTGACCCCAGACCAGGCGGCAGAACTCCCGCAGTTGGCGCCTCGGACAGCAGCCATGCAGTACCCCGGCTACCCCACGGCCTTCCTTGTCCGCATTCCGGAGGTCCGCTTCGGCGACCAGCCGACAGAGGCGGATCTGCGCCGTCGTTGCCAGGACGCGCTCGCGCGGGTCAGGTGGTCAGCGGAGACGGGCACACCTTCCGCCGTCAGAGGTCCACGCGGCCTGGACACTCCGGCTGACAGTGACGAGCTTAGCGAAGATGCTCTGAAGCTTATGTTCAGCCTATGCGGACATCCCGAACTCAAGATCGACGGGCACTGCCGTAAGGCAAAGATGGATCGGAGCAGGGAGTTCCGCGCCAGAACGGAACTCCTCGACATGGGGCTCATCAGGGAGGTGGATGACAGCATGGGCAAGTCGAAGTTCCATGAGGCGACCCAGAAAGGGGAGGAGTGGGCACGCCGCCACCGAGTCCCGGTGAAGAAGTACAAGTCAGGACCTGCCCACGAGGCGATCCTCCGGAGTATAGAGGCAGCGCTGGGCAAGGCTCTTCCGCGATGCCGCTTCCGGCACGCGAACACGCTGATGCGGGAATATGACAAGGAGCCCGACCTCACCGCTGTTCTTGATGACCGGCTCCTGGTGATCGAAGTCTGCTGCAGCAACCTGGAGTATGAAACGTCCAGCCTCCTTGACGAAGCCGAGATCGCCCTGGTCCACAAGGTCATCGCAGTGACGCCGACAGTCGACCTGCGGAGAAAGATCGCGCAGATGGTCGAGGAGGCGGCCGAGAGGCGCGATGAGCCCGCTGTCAGGGACAAGATAGTGGTTCTGGCGGCTGTTGAGTGCACCAAGGCCGGCTTCAACTGGGAAGCCGTGCTGGGCACCCGCGAAGAGACAGGGAGTTGACAAGTCATGGAACCGATTGATCCCCACGATCCTCTGGACGACCTCGATGCGTGGGAGCAGTGGATCGAACCGCCCTTCGAGCCGTCGGTCCGCTTCCCGGACCCCGACGTTTTCTACATGGACGACGTGGGCCGCATGGCGGGAGACCTGGAGGCCACCGTTGAGGCGGCCCTCGTCCCTCCGCCAGCGACCCCCGAGGCACAGGCGTCGATACCTCGTCCTGAATCCGGCGCGCCGCCCTTCGCTGTATCCGTCCCCTCAGGCCCTCTCCGGCCCCCGGAGCCGGAACGTCTGCCCTGGGTGGCGATGGAGCCGCCGCCGGCGGCTCGCCCCTCGATTACCCGCGACGGCATCGGCCCTCCCGACCGTCAGTCGCGTGGAGGCGGCGGCAGGGGCCGTAGCGGCGCGGCCTTCTCATCGAGCTTGCGGCCCTGCGCAGAGAGCCGCGAGCCGGTGGACGAGATCGAGGACTGCCCGAGATGTACGAGCTTCGGAGACTGGGCCGGGGATGGCAGGGAGCGATGCTACCACGATTGGCGAGAGGAGGCCGCCAATGATGAAGAGGAATAATCCTGAAGGCCGTGCCAGTTGGACCGAACGACGTATTCAGCCACGAAGCGAGAGAAGGCACACCGGCCGGGAACGGGGGGTATCTCTGACGACTGCCCGTGAAGGGCGGGCCCTCGGGACCGGCAACCGTCAAAGGAGAACAGGCCGATGAGAGTCCATACGACACGGCTGACAGCGGGCATCACCCGAAGCAAGGAGTTCGAGAAGAAGGGGCTGGCGTCGTTTGCCGTGAACGTCGGCACCAAGTGCGGGCACGGGTGTTTCTACTGCAGCACCGGTGCGGTGCTCAGAATGCATCGGTCATTCCGCGAAGCGGTCGAGGATCCCTTCGGTTTCGGCTATGCCATCGTCGATCCTACCACGCCGGAGAGGGTGGCAGAGGACGCGCGACGCCTGCGGAAGAGAGGCATGGTGCAACTGTGTACGCTCGTCGACGCTTGGGCGCCGGAGGCCAAGGAGCACGACCTAGGCCGACGATGTCTCGAAGCGATCCTGTCGGAGTCAGGATGGACGGTCCGTATTCTGACGAAGAACGCCGCCGTCCGCGAAGACTTCGACCTGATTGAGAAGCACCGGGACCGTGTACTCGTCGGGCTGAGCATCACCGGCACTCCCAACCAGACGGACATCCTGCGCGTCATCGAGCCGCACGCCTCGATGGTCGAGGAGCGCATGGCAGTCCTTTCCGAAGCGGTGGAGCGGGGTCTTCGGACCTACGCGATGTTCTGCCCGCTCCTGCCCGGCATTGCAGACTCAGACGAACAGGTGGACGCCTTGGTGCGGTTCGCTGTCAGCTGCCGCGCCGAAGAAGTTTTCGCGGAGGCGGTGAACGCCAGGGGACCGGGACTGCGCCTGTGTGAGAAAGCTCTCCGGGATGCTGGTTGGGCGACGGAAGCGCGGGCACTTGCCGCCATCAGACGCGGGCCGGGCTGGTCGGCGTACACGGTCAGACTCCTGGCTCGCCTGCAGAAGGGCATGCGCTGGCACTCCGACATTCGCAAGCTCAGGTTCCTGCTCTATCCGTCCCGTCTGGTTTCTGAGGACCGCCACAGTATCCGAGAAGACAACGCAGGCGTGATTTGGCTGGGGGAGACCTGATCGAGCCGGGTGCGCCTTGGCGCATCTGGGAGAAGCCATGCACCGCAGCATTGAAAAGGGAATCGGTTAGCATGAAGCAGGACTCAACCAGTGCCACTGACGAAAGCAAGCTCTTGATCTCGGCTGCGGAGCTGGGCAAGCTGCTCGGAGTCAACAAGAGCACGGTCTGGAGCTGGCACTCGTCAGGTAGGGTCCCCCAACCGGTGAGGATCGGGGGCGCTACCCGTTGGCGGGCTGAGGAGATCCGGCAATGGATAGACGCCGGATGTCCTGCGAGGGTACGATGGGAACAGGTCCGAAGAAGAGAAGAACGATCTTGATCCTTGACATGATGTGGTACAGAAAGTAGAATGGTGGCATGGGAAAGAAAAAAGAAACCAGGATGGGGCGACCGCCGTTGCCCCCAGACCAACGCAAATCAGTGCATGTTTCTGTCCGGCTGACCAAGGCAGAGCTCGCGCGGCTCAAGATCCTGGCCAAAAAGCATGGCGTGACCGTATCCGAACTCCTTATGCGGCCGTGGCGGGAGGTATGAACGATGCGACTGTTCAGAGCGACCTATAAGGACCGTGCAGGCCGGAAGCGCACGGCAATGAAGTGGTATGTGGAGTTCACCGACCACCTCTCGAAAAGGCGACGCCTGGCCGCGTTCACCGACAAGAAAGCCTCCGCCGAGTTCGGGCGAAAGATGGATGAACTCGTTGCATACCGGGTGTCCGGGGAGCGACCAGCTGGTGAGCTTTCCCGCTGGATCGGGTCTCTGCCGGCCGCTTTGCGCGACAGACTGGCGTATATCGGCCTTCTGGACAACCGCCATGTGGCAGCTTCCAAGCCTCTCACGGAGCACCTCGAGGACTGGCAGGCGGACCTGCAGGCGAAGGGAAACACGAAACAGCACGTCGCTCTGACCGCCAAGAGGGCGGAGACCGTGATAGGAGGCTGTGCTTTTCGGTACTTCGCCGACATACAGGCTGCGCGGGTTCAACGGTTTCTGGCCGATCTGCGGGAAGGCGAGGGCGGTCTCGGCGCGCGGAGCTCGAACGGCTACCTGGCTGCTGTGAAGCAATTCTGCAAGTGGATGGTGCGCGAAGGACGTGCCGGCGAGACCCCGCTGGATCACCTGCGCCGAATGAACATTGAAGTTGACAAGCGGCTTCGGCGCCGGGCGCTGACCTTGGACGAAATCCGCCAGCTCCTGAAGGCAGCACGGGACGGAGAGAGCTTGTATGGGATGTCCGGGCAGGACCGGGAAATGACGTATCGCGTGGCGTTGGAGACGGGGCTGCGCTGGAGCGAGCTCTGCTGCCTGCGGCGAGAGAGCTTTGACCTGGTCAGCGCGCCGCCGACTGTCACGGTGGAGGCAGGCTATTCAAAGCACCGCCGCGAGGATACGTTGCCCCTCCGAGAGAGCACTGCGGCTGCACTGAGCACTTATCTCCGCCCGAGAATGCCCACAGAGAAAGCATTCCCGATGCCCAAGAGCAAGGCGGGCGCCGAGATTCTGCGTGAGGATTTGAAGGCGGCGGGTATTCCCTACCGTGACAGTAGCGGCCGGGTCGCTGACTTCCATGCCCTGCGGCATACGTTCATCACCAACCTGGCCAACTCCGGCGTCCACCCGAGCACAGCGCAACGCCTGGCACGGCACTGTGATGTGAACCTGACACTTTCGCACTACACGCACAGTACGCTTGAGCGGCAGAGCGAGGCCGTGGAAAGGTTGCCTGACATCGGGCCGCAGGCGGAAGTTGCGCGGGCGACCGGAACGGACGGGGGAACTGTCTTGGCGTCCTGCTTGGCCAAACAGGAGCGATTCAGGCCGATTGATGCAGACCAATCCAGGCGACGGAAGGGTAAATCTGAAGCATCGCTGCAAGGGCTGAGAAGCCCTCAAAAGGGGCCGAGAGGCCGTTTTGAGGGGGAGAAGGAACTGGTGAGGGCGGTGGGAATCGAACCCACGGCCTACGGATTAAAAGTCCGTTGCTCTACCTGGCTGAGCTACACCCTCTGCGCAGAGCCTTTACTATAGTGCAACGGGGGCCCATATTCAACCTGAGGAGTCTCCTTGCCTGGACGTGGTGGCCCCGTATGATGCCACCTTCCATGTTAATACTCCGGCCCCACCCGAACCCCACGGCTCGGGTGGGCCGTCTGCAGCGCCGCCTCGACCTCATTGATCGGCATTCTTAGCCTTCCGCGACAGGCGGCCTGCCTCCCTGGCGAACTCCCCGAAGATGGACAGATAAAGCCGGTAGTCCCCGTAGGATACGCCTGGAGGCGTCTGGTGGTCGCAGCCCACCAGGAACCCCCCTCTTGCCGCGGTTGGCAGCAACCGTTCCCATTCCGCCCGCATCGCCGCCTCCCCCTTGTTCATCGTCATCTTGTCGAAGTGGCCGATGAAGCGCATCCGCGGATGGTCTTTCCTGAGCCTGGCGACATCCACGCCGGCCTGACGCTCGAGCGGAAGGATGCCATCCAGCCCCGCTTCCTCGAACCAGAAGGCCGGCGCGGCCACATCGCCGTCCGAATCAACAATTGCGATGATGCCATGCTCTTTCAGCTTCGGGACGACAGCCCGGTAGTAGGGCTTCAGGAACTCGTCGAACATCTCCTCAGAAAGCATCGGGCCATGGTTGTAGCTCATGTCCTCGGCAAACGTCATGAAGTCAGGAGAGCAGACTGAACAAACCTGCTCAATCGCCAACAGGATCCATTCGGCCAGATCCGAATTGATACGATGCATGAGCCTTGGCTGGTCGTAGAAGGCGTACAGATGTCTCTCGATTCCGAGCAGCCGCCTCGGAAACCAGAAGAAGCCGTCCACGCTGAACCACAGCGCGACGTCGCCCCGCTGCTGTTCCTCCGCCCAGTGTGCCCAGCGTTCGACGTCAACCGGTTCAGCAGGATACAGGTGCTTCCGGATGCGGTCGTAGTCGGCTTCCGACGCGACAATGCCGCCGCCGTGGGATTGCGGCTGTGGGCAGTCGGGCAGGCTGGCGGGAAACCAATCCTGCTTGTATACATCCAAGCCAAAATGCTCGCAGATCGCATACCGGTCGGTAAGGCCTTCGGGCAGGCCCTCATGGTGCCATCTCTCGATCGTCTTGTCCCACCAGACGGCCCACTCAATGATGGGAAGGCGGTCAAACGGCTCGAACCCCATCACAGCTTTGAATCTTTCTTGAGTGTTCATCCATATCCCGGTCTGGCCCGCCGGCTGTCTTTTCGATGCCTTCTGGGGCTGATCCGGCCTGCTCAAAGTTCCTGCAGGAACACGTGCGCGAAGACCTTTGCGTCGCCGACCATGCTGGCAATCAAGCAGGACTCGTTGGCCTGGTGGGCCGTGCCGCCCGATCTTGCCCATACCACGGCCGGATAGCCGACCTTACGGAAAAACGCCGCAACTGTGCTTCCCCCTATCCCCATCGGACGGCCTTCCACACCATAAACCTCGCGCACGGCGCGCTTGAGCATCTTAACGGCGGGCGCGTCCGCGGGGGTGGGCGAGGGTGCGTCGAGGCGGTTTTCGATAGAGAGTTCGGAGTGCGTCCCCAGTTGCGCGTCTACGCGGGCCATCTCGGAGCGGACGTAGTCGAGCACCTCGTCCAGGTCGAACTGTGGGAGAATGCGGCAGTCGAACGCAAACACCTCCTCGCCCGGGACTGTGTTGATGTTGGGCACGTTCTTCTCGTGCATAGTGGGTTCGAAGGTCGAGCAAGGAGGATCGTAGAGTTCGTTCGGCGCGTCGAATCGCTCCCGCAGCCCCTCGTCCAACGCGCAGATGAGGCGTGCGACGGCACGGAACGCGTTGCAGCCCCGGTGTGGCATGGAGCCGTGCGCCTGTTTGCCCTTGACCCGGAAGGTTAGCCAGAGCACAGACTTCTCCGCGATTTCGATCATGGAACCGTCCTCGCTGCCGCCATCGGGAACCAGGATCACGTCGTCCTGGGAGAACAAATCGGGATGCTCGCGCAGTACGTGGCGCAGTCCGTAGGCGCTCCCGGTCTCCTCCTCAGCCACGAACAGCAGCGCCACGGTGTGGGCGGGTTGCAGTCCATGTTCCAGCAATGCCCGTGCGCCGAAGACGCAGGCGAGCATGGCTTGTTGGTTGTCCTCTACTCCTCGGCCGACGATGCGATCCCCTTCGAGCCGCATCTTGAACGGGTCTGATTGCCAGCCCCGCCACGTTCCGTCCTTCAGTTTCTCCCCCGGGGGGACCACGTCGGTGTGGCACATGACCCAGATGCGCGGGCGCTCTGCCTTGCCCGGCAGGACAACGGTGAAGTTGGGCCTGCTTCCCTCGGGGACACGGCTGTCGGGGGCGTCAAAGTGCTGTGCCGGCCGAAACCCGTGCTCAGCCAGGTATTCCTCGAGCAGCTTGGACTTCTCCCACTCGCCCCGACCTCCGTGCTCGGGCCCGATCGCCGGTACGGCGGTCAGCGCGGCCTGCAACTCCACCATCTCCTTCTCCTGTTGCTCGATCCACTGGCTCACCTGCGCGAAGCTCATGGTGGACTCCTCAGTAGAGGCAGAAGGCATACCGCGGGCATTCTAACAGAACGCCTGAGAGTGCGGAAGGGAAGGCGACGGCCCCGCGTCCCATCGGTCGAGTGGTCAAGCGAGGTACATGAAAAGGGCGGCTGCCCAAATGGGAAACCGCCCTGGTTTTCACCGCCTAGACCAAGCGAACGACGTCGTCAACCACCGTACCCTGGCTCTGTCGGATCCAGCGGAGGAACAAGAGTGCCAATGTCGTCCCTTGGCGGCACCGCGCTGCAGTCCTTGTTCTCATTCGCGCCGGTGAGCTCGTTGGCGTAGAGGTTGTCAGCAACGCTGGGGAGATACACCGGGTTTAGCACAACCGCGAAGCCGTCCCCCGACACAGTATCGCGGCAGAACTCCGCATTCATGCTAACGAATAGAGCGACAGCGCCATCCGGCGACGTGCCGTGCATGATCGGGTTGGGCCTCGCACGATCGTCGGCAGGGTCGAGGGGAGTGAGGTTAGTGTCAACATACAGCTCCCTCGCGCAAAGCATAATGCCCCTCGAAGGATCGGCGCTATTGGGTATGCCGTTGTCCCTAGCTGGGTCCGCGCTCGAACCTGGGAGCATGGCCGAATCAAAGATGTAGCCGGCCTTCCGGATCATGCCGTCCTTGGTGCTGCCCTCGTTAATCTCAACGATTTCAGTTGCGGTTGACGTTCCCGGGCAAGAGAACAATGGGAGCCCCTTCACGTAGTCCGGATACAGCGCGCCGAAAGCCTGCCCAGAGTTAGTTGCCACCCCTGCGGTCGCCTTGGACGACCCGGGATAGGCGGCACGCTCGTTCAGGTACATCACGATGCCCAGTCCCAGGTTATGCTGATTCGACATGCACGAGCTTCTCCTCGCGGCCGCGCGTGCCGAGCTCAGTCCAGGCATCAACATTGCTGCCAAAATAGCTATGATCGCTATGACTACCAACAGCTCAATCAGCGTAAAACCCCGCCTCTTCATCACCCATACCTCCTAAAAAATGAGAACTGGATCAAACACTTGGGAGTATTATAGCGCCCGTTATGGAAATGTCAAGACGAATTTTCCCCTAATTCTCCGCGCCCCACGCCAGCCGCCCCCGGATGGCCATGATATGCGGAGCCTCCGGGCAGCCCTTCCTATGTATAGCCCGCCGTCGCCCTCATCTATGCGGCCTTCGGGAACCATCAGTGCCTGCTGAAATAGGCCAATTTGGCCCTTTTCAGCGCGAAAAAGTGCCCACATATCCGCAGGACGCATATTTGGCGATTGGGCAACGCACCCGCGAGCATCTACTGGGACGCTGTGCCGAGGCCAACTTCTGCCATTCTGGCGGGCCTGGTCGCGACCGTGCTCGCTACTGCACAAGCCCTGCTCATTGGGCCGGTCTCGGCCGGTTCAGCGGGGCGGCGGCAGCTTGTGAGCGGGGTTTTCGTCCTTCTGCTTCCTATGGGCATGGTGGACCTGATCTACCACGTGGGCATCCCGGAACCTCCCCGCAAGGCGCCCCCGGCACACACACTGGGCAAGTTTGTCGAAGCCGTCAAGAATGAATCCTTCCGCAACTGGCTGTTTGCGGCTGTTGGTTTATCGGCCCAGCAGGAACAGGTAGCAGGGCATTGCTCTGGCGAGCTGAAGCGCCTACAATGAACGGTTGAGTCGGGGTTTCGAGGAGGTAAGGCGCCTTGAGATACGTGGAAGATACCGGGATCGTGCTGACGGTCGGGCCGCAGAAAGCCACCATAAGGCTGGACCACAAGCGTGCGGAGGACTGCCGAGGCTGCTGTGCCTGCGCTGCCTTCGGCGGTGAGGCGTTCACTGTGGACGTGGAGCGCGGTGAGCTTCAGGAGGGTGATCGTGTCCGGGTGCGGCTCCCCCGGGTCAGCGAGTACCTCAGCATGCTACTCGTTTTCGGCTTCCCTGTGGCGTTATTCATGGGCGGCTTGGCCGTCGGGAGGGCCTTTGAGAAGACCGAACGCATCGGCACGGCGGCGATGGTGGGTGCAATAATCGGGCTGGTCGTGGCATTCCTCCTGGCCTGGGTAGTCAACCGGATGGTGATCAGCAAGGCCGTGCCTGAGGTCAGCCGGCTACCTGCCGAGGAGCAGGGTACCTGAGAGCACACATGGCGGGGCAACAGAGCAGCCTTGGGCTGGACGTGCGGAATATGTTCCGCGAGGCCATCGGCCCGGAGCACGGGCTTGATGCGGCCGAGGTGGAGGGGCTGGCCGATCGGGCGGCAGAGTTGACGCGGATCATCTCCGAAAGGCGGGGGCAAGACGTCGGGTTCATGCAGCTCCCCTACGATAAGGCGTCGGCGCAGGAGATCGTCCGCAAGGCCGACGAGCTGCGGGCGTGGTGCAAGAACTTCGTCGTTCTCGGCATCGGGGGCTCGGCGCTGGGCAACATAACTGTTCATCGCGCGCTCAATCATCCCTACCATAACCTGTTGCCGGCCGACCACCCCGCCAGAGCGGGCGCGCCGCGCATATTCGTGCTTGACAACGTGGATCCGGCACTCGTGCAGGGGCTTGTGGACGTGCTCGGCAGCCAGCTTCCGGACACCGCGTTCAACGTGATCAGCAAGTCCGGCTCGACCGCAGAGCCGATGAGTCAGTTCCTGTTCTTCCGCGAGCTGATGCGCCGCAGCCCCGGCTGTGACCCCGCGAGGCAGATCATCGTGACCACCGACCAGCGCCCCGAGAAAAGCCTGCTGCGGCGAATTGCTCTGCCGGACGGGTACTACGCCCTGCCGATCCCACCGAATGTCGGCGGGCGGTTCAGCGTGTTGAGCGCGGTGGGACTGCTGAGCGCGGCCGTGGGCGGGATTGACATTGACGCTTTGCTGGAGGGCGCGGGCGCGATGGACCGGCGCTGCCGCAGCGCAGCCCTCCGTGACAACCCCTCAGCCCTCTACGCGGTCGTTCAGTACCTGGCTTGCCGGAAAGGGAAGCCTATAAGCGTGCTCATGCCCTACTGCGACGCGCTGGAGGGACTGGCCGACTGGTTCTGTCAACTCTGGGCCGAGAGCCTCGGCAAGAGGCAGGATCTGAGCGGACGGGATGTGTTCGTCGGCCCCACGCCGGCTGCCTCGCTTGGAGTGACCGACCAGCACTCCGTTATGCAGCTCTACCAGGACGGCCCGTTCGACAAGGTGATAACGTTCGTGGAGGTAGCTGATGCGGGCCGGGACTCTCTTCCTATCTGCAGCGGCGAGGCGGAAGCTGAACTGGCGTACCTGGCGCGTCACAGTTTCGGGGAGCTGTTGGGCGCCGAACTGGCGGCGACGCGTGCCGCGCTGCGCGACAAGCATCGTCCGAGCTGCACCATACGGGTGCCCCGTGTAGACGCCGCTGCGCTTGGGGAGTTGTTCATGTTCTTCGAGTACGCAGTGACCTACAGTGGCTACCTCTACGGTGTTAACCCCTTCGACCAGCCAGGGGTCGAGCTGGGGAAGCAGTACACCTACGGGCTGATGGGCAGGGAGGGCTACGAGCCGCCGAAGCTGGAGTGACGGCGCAGGCAACAGGAAGGCTGTCGCCCGGCGGCCACGGAGATGAACAGCGAGGACTATCTCAACAGGATATTCTGCACGGACTGCGTCGAGGGCATGCGGGAGCACGTGCCTGACGCGTGCGTGGACGTCGTGGTAACGTCTCCGCCCTACAATATCGGCGTCAAGTACGGCGCCCATGACGACGACCTGCCGTTCGAGGAGTATCTGGATTGGATGGCGACCGTCGGGCGCGAGTGCGCTCGCGTGCTCAAGGATGACGGTTCGTTCTTCTTCAATATCGGTGACAGGCCTTCCGACGAGCTGCGTTCACTCAGGGTAGCGCAGCGGATCATGCAGACATTTCGCCTGCAGAATACCATCCACTGGGTTAAGTCCGTCGCAGTGCCGGAGGAGGACGTGAACATCGGCCACTACAAGCCCGTCAACAGCCCCCGATACCTCAACAATGCTCACGAATACATCTTCCACTTCACCAAGACCGGCGACGTGGGGCTGGACAAACTGGCTGTCGGCGTACCGTATCAGGACAAGAGCAACATCGGCCGGTGGAAGCACGCCCGGCAAGACCTGAGAGACCGCGGCAACATGTGGTTCATTCCATACGAGACCGTGAACTCCGAGAAGGAGCACCCCGCCGCCTTCCCGCCCCGACTGGCCGAGATGTGCATCCGGTTGCACGGGCTGGGCAAGGGCCCCCTGGTGGTGCTCGACCCCTTCATGGGGAGCGGTTCGACGGCTGTGGCAGCGCGCGGGCTCGGGTGCAACTGGATCGGTTTCGAGGTGGATCCGCACTACGTGTCGCTGACGCGGGCGAAGCTCGCGCGACCGCTCGCGAGGCAAGAGCCTTTGGTTTCCTGACGGGGTTTGCTGGAGGGCGGAGGTTGGAAGGGGAGAGGCCCGGTAGCGAGCCAGACGCATCCAGGGAGTCGCAGATATTGCAGCGTCGGGAGAGGCTGCGGGCGCAGTTGGTATGCCCGGAGTGCGGGTGCGGGCGGTTGCCTGAAACCATGCTTTGCCTCCGCTGCGGCGCCAGGCTGCCGGAGGTTCAGCGTGAGGAGAGTGCCGAGGTCGCCGAGTTGAAGCGGCCCGGATCGAGGGCTTTCAACTGGCTTGTGGACCTCGTGCCGGGCATCATTGCGCCGAAGGTCCTGGCGTGCTCACTGTTGGCTTGCGGCGCGGGCATCGCCGGTGGCCAGCTTGCGTTGGGCATATTCAGCAGCGTCTGGCAGATGATCCCTTACTTGACTCCATTCATCTTGCCTGTTTACGCTCTGCTGGCGTTCATAAGTGCTTCAGCTTACGTGTCGGGCGTTACGTGGCTGCTCTACGGCAAGGTGTGCAGCCCGTTCGACGCCTTTTCTGATTTCCGCGCCAAACACTGGCTGCTGTTCGCTGTGCTCCTGGCCCTTGCGGCGAGAGTTGTGCTCTGGATCGGGTAGGGTGGCGTCCGTTGCATGCGGCGATTGTTTTGGCATAGACTCTGGCGCTTGTTCCGGCCAGAGCCCCCTTGTGGTCGTATCTTCCGACGGCGAGTGCAGGCGGATGGCACCAAAACAGAAGCACGTAAAGCTAGTGGCAACAAACCGCAAGGCACGCCACAAGTACTCCATCGAGGACACGTGCGAGGCAGGCCTGGAACTGACGGGTTCCGAGGTCAAGAGCCTGCGACAGGGCACGTGCAGCATCGATGAGAGCTTCGCGCGCCCCAAGGGCAGGGAGCTCTACGTCGTCGCCATGCACATTCCGCCCTACGCGCAGGCGACCATCGACGTGCCTGATCCGAGGCGTGACCGCAGGCTCCTGCTGCACCGGCGCGAGATGGACCGGATCATCGCCCGCTGCACTCAGCGCGGATACACCCTGGTTCCCTTGAGCGTGTACTTCAAGGAGGGTTGGGTCAAGGTTGAGCTTGCCCTTGCCCGAAGCAAGAAGCTCGGCGACAAGCGGGAGAAGGAGCTGAAGAAGCAGCGTCAGCAGGACGTGGACAGCGCGCTTGGACGCCGATCCGGGAGACGCAGCAATCGTTAAGAGCGTGCGCATGCCTCCACATGCTGCCGCTCTCTGTCGTCCAGGAAACCTAAGAGCCTCTAACAAAATGCCGCGTGAGCCGCGTTGCGCCTCCGGCCGGATGGATGCAAGGAAGGGCACGGTGAGGAGCCCTGACGCCGCAGAGGCCGGCCCGAGGCGCAACCCGGTGGGACGGGGCGTCTTTGGCTGCATGCCTGTGTCGCGCAGGCTAGGCGCATCGGACCCCTTATGCGCCGTCGCCCACGCTCCTTGGCCTTGCAGCGAAATACACCCCGTCGCGGCCACGGGTCATTTTGTTAGAGGCTCTAACAGCTTTCAGGAGGAAGGCTCAGGTAATGGCTAAGAAGGTCAGGGTCGGTTTCATCGGTACGGGAGGCATCGCCGATTATCAGGCGTCTTTCCTCAAGAAGATGGCGGATGTTGAGATTCTCGCGGGCGCGGACGTTTCAAAGAAGGCGCTGGAGACCTTCGCCGGGAAACACGGAGTCCCGCATGCGTTCGCCGACTACAAGGAAATGCTCAAGCTCAAGGCGCTGGATGCTGTGAGCGTGTGCACGCCGAATTACCTTCACAAGGCCCCGGTGATCGCGGCGCTTCGAGCCGGCAAGGACGTGATGGTCGAGAAGCCGATGGCCATGAATGCGCGCGAGGCGCAGGCCATGGTGGACGCGGCCAAACAGGCGCGCCGCAAGCTCGTAGTCGGGTTCCAGTTTCGCTTCTCACCCGAGGCGCAGGCGCTCAAGACCTGCGTGGATGACGGCCAGATCGGGAAACCGCTGTATGCGCGCGTGCAGGCGCTTCGCCGGCGCGGCATCCCCAGTTGGGGCGTGTTCGGGCGGAAGGATCTGCAGGGCGGAGGAGCACTGATTGACATAGGGGTTCACATGATCGAACTCGCCCACTACTTGATAGGCTCCCCCGACGCCGTCGCAGCGAGTGCCGCCGCATTCACCTATCTCGGCAACAAGCCGTCCGACGTCCTTTGCGCCTGGGGCAACTGGGATCACAAGACATACACTGTGGAGGATCTCGCCGTGGGGTTCGTCCGCTTCGCGAATGGCGCGGTCATGTCCGTCGAGTCGAGTTTTGTCGCGTACATCGAGCAGGACGTTTTCAACGTGCAGATTATGGGCGAGAAGGGCGGGTTCACCTACAGCCCGCCGAAGGTGTTCCGGGACGAGGCGGGACTGATGGTGAACGTCGAGCTGGCCTATGTCGGGGCCTGGGAGTCTATGCAGCGTAAGATCGAGAACTGGATTGCCTATGTGCGCGGCGAGGCCGATACGGAGGCGCCGGGCGAGGCGGGCGTGGCGGTTCAGAAGATCCTGGACGGACTTTACAGGAGCGCCGAAAAGGGCAAGGAGGTCAGCATTCGGTAGGGGGCGGTGAGCAGTCGCGCCGGCCGGCCGGTCAATCGCTCGGGAAGTGCCAATTGCCAGGGCAGCGGCCGCCTATTCGGCGCCGAGAGCGTCGAGCGCGTTGAGCACTACCGGCACGTGGGTGTAACCAGGCCCGCCGCTCATCATGACGGCCACTGAGGCCGCTTCCAGAATCTGAGCCCTGCTCACGCCTGCGTCCAGCGCCTTCTGCACGTGCAGTCTGATGCAAGGGGTGCACTGGAGCGCCACCGCGATCCCGACCGCCACGCATTCCTTCTCGGCCACAGTGAGGGTTCCTTCGCCCATCACGCTTTTGAACAGCGTCCCAAAGCCGCCGATGGTATCTGGCGTCTCCTTCTGCATTTGCCCGATGCTCTTCTTGAACTCGGCATAGAACTGCTTCACCTCTTCTGCCATTGTCCTGCTCCTTTCCGCGAAAAGCCGCGCCTGCACGTCTTTGCCCCCATGGACGCCAACGCGACAGCATGTAATCACGGCGGAAGTCGAATATATCCCGTGTTGAGGGCGTCGTCAAACATTTGGCGCAGCCGCGCATCTCAGCGCGTTTAAATGAAAACGCGGAGCCGTGTGTGGTATAAGAAGGACGCAGTCGGCACGCGTTGCTTGTTCATTGGAGCTCGGGGATGGTGGATTTTCTGGTGGTGGCACTGGTTGTGGCCTTTACGTTGGTCGGCTTCCTGAGGGGCATACTGCGGCAGGCGTTGTCAGTGGGGGCTGTAGCGGCCGCGTACCTGGCGAGCGCTGTTCTTGGCGGGCCGCTCGCCGCGATGGTGCTGAAGTGGCGCGAGATGTCCTCCGGCATGGCCTACATGGTCGGTCGGGTGATCGGGGGCGTTGTGGTGTTTGTGTCGCTGTCCATCGCTGTGAGACTTGCCGACAAGAGGTTTGGCCGGACGCGACAAGGGGTACTCCGACCGTGGAACCGCAACCTTGGTGCCCTGGCCGGGCTTCTGTTCGGGATGGTCCTTGCGCTCAGCCTGCTTTGCGTGGCGGATGCGGCCTACAAGGCTCTGCCGGATTCCCAGAGTCCGTTGGTGAAGGCGGCCGGTTCTTCCTACTTCCGCACCTGGATCACCGGGCACAATCCCGCTGACCGTCTCCTCATCACGGATTCCCTGAAGTTCGCGCGCATCGTGCACTCGAACCCGGAGGCTATGGAAAAGCTGAGCGAGCGGCCGGAGATACGGGAGCTGTTCAACGACCCCGCCGTCCGGGACGTGGTGACGGACGAGGGGCTCATGGCGGAGATTGATGAGGCAGCGAAGACCAACGATCCGGCACGGCTCCTGGAGATCGCCGGTAACGAGAAGATCCGCAAGTTGCTCAGTGACTCCGGCCTGCGCGAGAAGCTCCTCTCGCCGGCGGTGCGCACTGCCATTGCCGAGGCGGCCAAGGAGGCGGAGGCAGAGGGCATTGCAGTGCCTGGTGTCTCCGACGAGACCTTAGGCCCCTTGCGGCCCGACGAAGGCGCACAGTAGCCTCCTGCTCTCGCACACCGGGATGTCCGTGCTCTCCCCTTGACTCCTTGCCGGCATGGGCTTGACTATCGGATGCCTACCTTTCGGCGCACCTCGTCCATCGTTTCCGCCGCGCGCTCCCTGCATCGCGTGGCCCCCTGTCGGATGACGTCCTCCACGTAGTCCGGGTCCGCCGTGTAGCGGTCGTACTTCTCTCTGATGGGGGCGAGTTCGCGGATCATGTTGTCGGCCAGGCGCATCTTGCACTCAATACAGCCGATGCCGGCAGTGCGGCAACCCTCCTCGCACCACGCTACGTCCTCGGCGGGCGAGAAGCCCAGATGCATGGTGTGGATGTTGCATATCTCGGGGGTACCCGGGTCGGTTCGTTTCACACGCGCCGGATCGGTTGCGGCGGTTCTCAGCAGTGAGCGGATTTCGGTGGGCTCTGCAAGCAGGCCGAGATCGTTGTTGAGGCTCTTGCTCATCTTGGCTTTGCCGTCCAACCCCATAAGCCGCCGGACGTGGGTGTAACGGGGCTGCGGCTCAGGGAATGTGTCCCCAAACCGTTTGTTGAATGCGCGGCAGACTTCGCGTGCGAACTCCAGGTGCTGAGTCTGGTCCTCGCCTATCGGCACTACCTCGGCCTTGTACAGCAGAATGTCCGCTGCCATGAGCACGGGGTAGGTGAAGAGCCCGCAGTTCACGAATTCCCTGTGCTGCTCGCTCTTCTCTTTGAACTGGGTCATGCGGCTCAACTCGCCGTACTGCGTGCACGTGGCCAGTATCCAGGACAGCTCAGCGTGCTCCGGCACATGGCTCTGTACGAACAGCGTGCACCTCTCGGGGTCCAGCCCCGCCGCCATGTTCACCACGAGTGCGTCGCGGATCCTGCCCATCATCTCAGCCGGCTCGTACGGCACCGTCATGGCGTGGAGGTCCACCACGCAGAAGATGCAGTCGTAGTCGTCGAGCATCGCGACCCAGTTGCGGATGGCGCCGAGGTAGTTGCCGATGTGAATCAGTCCGCTGGGCTGGATGCCGCTGAAAACCGTCTTGCGCCCACTGTTTGTCTTCTCAGTCATGGCTCATCAGGCAAGAATGCAAGAGCTTACCAACTGGCCGTGCGTATCCTTTCAGCCGCCTTCAGGGTGTCCTCGATGCTTGGCACGAATGCGAACCGCACGAATCCCTCGCCCGGATTGATGCCTGACTCAGTCTGCTCGCTTATCCAGGCGCCGGGTGTGGTCACGACAGCGACCCCTGGCTCCAGCAGTCGCGTGGCAAAGTCCACGCTCGAATAACCGTTCGGGACGCGCTGCCACAGGTAGATGGTGGCGGCCGGCCGGCAGTCGGTCAGGCCGCTCGCGACAAGCGCATCGGCCAGAAGGTCACGCTTGCGCGCGTACTCGGCGCGACTGACGCGCACGTGCTCCTCGTCGCTCAGGGCCGCGATGGCCCCCTCCTGGATGAAATTGGGGGTGCCGCTGTCAATGTTTGTCTTTACTTTCTTGAAGGTCGCAACTATCCTTTCGTCACCTGCCACCCAACCTACCCGGTAGCCGGTCATGGCGCTGCGTTTGGAGAGGCTCTGGAAGACAACGACCCCTTCGCGGCTCACCTCCAGCAGGCTCATGGGTGGCTCGTCAGTGTAGTAGATCTCGCTGTATGCCTCGTCGGAGGCGATGATAACGTTGTGCTTTTGTCCGAACTCGACCACGGCCTCCAGGAACGCCCGTGTCGCGACGGCGCCGGACGGACTGTTTGGGTAGTTGATCCACATGATTCTGGCCGCGCGTGCGACCGATTCCGGTATCGCGTCAAGGTCTATCAGGAAGTCATTCTCCGGCAGCACCGGCACATAGTGGACCCTTCCCTCTGCGAAGAGCGTCCCGCGCGTGTAGGGGGGATAGCCGGGCGTCGGCACAATGACAACGTCACCCGGGTCCACGAACGCCTCGGCGAAGTTGAAGACAGCTTCCTTGGTCCCAATCGTGGACGTGATCTCCCGCTCAGGATCCAGCTTGACGCCGAACCTTCGCTCCGTCCAGGCTGCGACAGCTTCCCGGAATTCCGGCATGCCGATGTAGCTCGGATACCCCGCACACTTATGCTTCTCAATGCCGCTCTTGGTGGCCTCGCGCACGATGGTCGGCGGGGGAATGGTCGGGTCGCCCACGCCGAAGTCTATCGGTTCAATGCCACTGGCGCGCAGTCTTTCCACCTCTCGGTCCACCTCGGCAAACGCATAGGCGCCGATGGACTGCACCCGGTGTGATGGGACTATCTGAACTCTCCGATCCGTCATATCACTGGAATCCAACGGAGTCACGCTGCCGGGGAGGAAAGCCGGTGCGCGGACCGGCGTATGCTGAACGTCGCGCATTATAGCTGGCAGAGGAGAAAAACTCAACCGCCCGTGCCCGGCCAGGCAGTCTTGTGGCTGCGGTGAGGTGACGCGGGCCGCTCAGTGTGGTATAAACATGCCAGGGCGCACTCTGCTCGTCGCCTGCGCAAGGGTCGGGTTGCGGGCGACCAGCCGGCCGGCTCTGGAGACAGATGAGAGGTAATGGGATGGTGGTTACCGACAACGTCCTCGACCTCATCGGCAACACCCCGCTGATAAGGTTAAGAAACGAGAACATCTATGCCAAGGCGGAGTTCCTCAACCCCGGCGGCAGCATCAAGGACCGCGTCGCCTTGGCGATGATAGAAGGCGCCGAGCGCGATGGGCGCCTGAGGCCGGGCGCTATCATCGTGGAACCGAGTTCGGGAAACACGGGCATCGGCGTTGCGCTGGTTGGCCGGTTGAAGGGCTACCGGGTGCGCATCGTCATGCCGGAAGGCATGAGCGAGGAGCGCAAGAAGCTGATCCGCGCGCTCGGTGCAGAACTCGTGCTGACCCCGGACAAGGACGGCATCGCTGGCGCGGTGGAGCATGTGCGCCGGATGGCGGCCGACGATCCCCGTATCTACGTGCCCCAGCAGTTCGAGAATCCCGACAATCCCCGCGTGCACTACGAGGAGACTGCGCACGAGCTGTGGCGACAGATGAGGGGAGACATCGCGTGCTTTGTGGCTGGCGTGGGCAGCGGCGGCACCCTTCAGGGGGTTGGCAAGTTTCTCAAGGAGAACAAGCACGACGTCAAGGTCGTGGCCGTTGAACCCAAGAACGTCGCCGCCCTGCTTGGTCACGAGCCTGGCTTGCACCAGATTCAAGGCATCGGCGACGGCTTTGTGCCGGCCGTCCTGGATGTGTCGCTTGTGGACGATGTCGTCGAAGTGACAGACGAAGATGCCATAGAGACCACGCGGCAACTGGGCCGCGATTATGGCTTGCTGGTGGGTATCTCTGCCGGCGCCAACGTGTGGGCGGCGCGCCAGCTCGCCCGCACGATTGAGGGCAACATTGCCACGGTCCTGCCGGATCGCGCCGAGCGATACTTCAGCACCGCGCTGCTTTGACGATTGGCTTTGTGCGTGCCGTCACGGAATGTCGCGAGGGCCGGGGCCCGGTCAGAGCCTGTGCAGCATGCCGCCTTGAGGGGAAGCGATGAGCGAGCGGACGTCTCAGAACAAACCTCCGGATGAGCATAAGGCGGGGGAGGGCCAGCCGCTTCTTTCGGTCCTGGTGCCTGCCTACAACGAGATCGCGACCATACGCGAGATACTGCGGCGGGTCATGGCGAGCCCTCTTGACAAAGAGGTGATAGTGGTGGATGACGGCTCAACCGACGGCACTGCGGAAGCGGTGGAGAGGCTCGACTATGAGAACCTGAGGCTGAGGCGCCACGAGGCGAACGCTGGGAAAGGGGCTGCCGTGTGCACCGGCATGCGCGAGGCGCGCGGCCGAATCGTTCTGATTCAGGACGCCGACCTCGAATACAATCCAAAGCAGTACGAGCAGTTGATCCAGCCCATACTCGACGACAATGCGGACGTCGTGTACGGCTCCCGCTTTATGGGTGGGCCGCACAGGGTGCTCTACTTCTGGCACTACTTGGGCAATCGGTTCATAACCCTCATGTCCAATGTGTTCAGCAACCTCAATCTGTCTGACGTGGAGACATGTTACAAGGTTTTCCGGCGGGAGGTTGTCCAGGATCTGGAGCTGAAGGAAAAGGGCTTCGGGATCGAGATAGAGCTGACTCAGAAGATCGCCCGGCGCAAATGGCGCGTCTATGAGGTCCCCATCTCGTATTACGGGCGCACCTACGAGGAGGGCAAGAAGATCGGCTGGAAGGACGGAGTCAAGGCGCTCTGGTGCATCCTCCGCTACCGCTGGGGGGACTAGTGAGCGGAGGCAGGGACTCCGACCGAATCCACTTGAACTCGCCCCCAAGCCCGTGATAGCTTATCGAGACAGCGCGGGTTGCACGCCCTGAAGAGCCGCTGCGCTTCCTTCCCATGGCTTAACCCGAAAGATCCGGGCGGAATGAGTCGGCTGTATTGGTGCGAGCGAATCGGTCTCGCGGAGGGTAAGCCAATCATCGGCACGCCGTACGAAAGGAGCAGTTTGAATGAGCGTAGAGCGTAAGAAGATGGTCTACTTCTTCCAGCAGGGCGGGGCCGAGGGGTCCACGAAACTCAGATGGCTGCTTGGCGGAAAAGGCGCCGACCTTGCTGAGATGGCCAACGTTGACCTCCCCGTGCCTCCCGGTTTCACCATCACGACGGAAGCCTGTAGGGAGTATCAGACCACCCACGAGTGGCCTGAAGGCCTCGAGGAGCAGGTCGCACAGAACCTGAGAACGCTGGAAGGCGTGACCAAGCGCAAGTTTGGCGACAAGACGAACCCCCTGATGGTCAGCGTGCGGAGCGGCGCGGCGGCTAGCATGCCGGGCATGATGGACACGATCCTGAACCTGGGGCTTAATGACGCCGCCGTCGTAGGCCTTGCGAAGCAGAGCGGCGACGAGAGGTTCGCGTGGGACTGCTACCGCCGCTTCATCCAGATGTTCGGCAACGTCGCCATGAACATCACTAACAAGGAGTTCGAGCGCTACCTCACCGAGGAAAGAAAGAAGGCCGGGGTCAAGTTCGACAGCCAGATGGGCGCCCAGCAGTTCAAGGAAATCGTCAGCAGTTTCAAGGAAGTCTACCGAAAGAACACCGGTGAGGATTTCCCGCAAGAGCCCATGGAGCAGTTGCGCCGCGCCATTAACGCCGTGTTCGGCTCATGGAATAACCCCCAGGCGGTGCGCTACCGGGAGATACATGAAATCAAAGGCCTCCTGGGGACGGCCGTGAACGTGCAGACCATGGTCTTTGGCAACATGGGCCACACCAGCTTCACAGGCGTGGGATTCACCCGCGACCCCGCAACCGGCGACAACGAGCTGTACGGAGAGTACCTTGTCAACGCCCAGGGTGAGGACGTGGTGGCCGGCATCCGCACCCCAAAGAGCGTCAAGGAGCTTCCGAAGGAAGACCTGTCCGAGTTCGATGATGCCGAGATCTCCGCGGCCGAAGCAAAGAAGCTTTACAGCGGGATGTACAACCAGCTTGTCGAGATCAAGGACAAGCTGGAGTCCCACTACACCGACATGCAGGACTTTGAGTTCACCGGCCAGCAGGGCACGCTCTACATGCTTCAAACCCGCAGGGGCAAGCGCACCGCCGCCGCGGCCGTGAAGATCGCCGTGGACATGGCCGAGGAAGGTCTCATAGATAGGAAAGGCGCAGTGCTGCGCGTGAACCCGGCGCAGCTCGAACAGATGCTGCACAAGCAGTTCGACGCCAGCGAAAAGGCGAAAGCCGAGTCCGAAGGGCGGGAGCTGGCTCGCGGTTTGCCGGCCTCGCCGGGAGCGGCGGTCGGCAAGATCGCTCTGAGGGCTGACGACGCCGAAGAGATGGCCGCGGCGGAGCACAAGAAGGATAATCCGGCCAGCATCATCCTGGTGCGCGAGGAGACAAGCCCCGAGGACATCGGCGGCATGGCCGTGGCGGTCGGCATCCTGACTGCCCGCGGCGGCATGACCAGCCACGCCGCCGTCGTTGCCCGAGGGATGGGCAAGTGCTGCGTTGCGGGCTGCGGAGCCGTTGAGCCGGACGAAGACGCGAAGACCGTCTCCATCGCCGGCAGGCAGTACAAGGAAGGCGACGTCATCTCGCTGGACGGCTCCACGGGACAGGTCTTCGACGGCCCGATCGGGCTCGTGGATGCCAGCCTAACCGGAGCGTTCGGCACCCTCATCGAATGGGCGGACCAGTACCGAAAGATGGGTGTTAGGACCAACGCCGACACGCCCAAAGACGCGCGTCAGGCTGTCGAGTTCGGCGCGGAGGGCATCGGGCTGTGCCGCACAGAGCATATGTTCTTCGAGGAAACGCGCATCAGCTACGTGCGGCAGATGATGCTGAGCGCGCCGGACGTGCGCCGACTGACGGCCTTGCTCAGAGCCCAGGAGGTGGCCCTCAGCCAGGCGGCCGGCAGCGAAAAGAAGCTGATCGAGCAGCGAATCAAGGAAATCCAGAACCAGCTTGCAGGGCCGAAGAGATTGCTGGACACGGCGCTGGCGAAACTGCTGC
>Ga0315285_10001376_pt1 | contig 25554 bp, 30 predicted proteins | sample YL17G09_36_MG_FD_203698 | JGI IMG/M metagenome (GOLD analysis project Ga0315285, IMG submission 203698) | Sediment microbial communities from Yellowstone Lake, YNP, Wyoming, USA - YL17G09_36 | ecosystem: Environmental > Aquatic > Freshwater > Lake > Sediment | place: USA: Wyoming | collected... | reverse complement strand
CGGCTGCCAGAATCTCTTCCTGATACCACCCGGCCCCAAGATTCTTTCCTCTCAGATTCAGCACGCTCTTGATCCCGTGCTCGTGAACATAGCGGGCCAATTCATCAGGATCCAACTGACGCGAGCGGTACACTCTCCCGTCCGAGACGACGTGAAAATTCCCCTGCTCCCAGACGATTAGCCCATACGAGACCGGGCCGATTGCAACAAAGATAAGCAGTGGCGCCAGCGATTTGCGGAAGAGGGTCCTGGAAAAGTTCATGGGTATGTTCGTGCACTACGGATCAGTATGATGCTCCAGGCGTTGCATCCTCCGGCCCGATCTGGATCATGTCCTGCGCAAAACCGTCGAAGAAGGCCACCCATCCCAGAGCAGGAACATTGCGCTCGATCGCGGCTTTTTGGTCGTCTTGACCGCGCTGTTCGTAGTCTTTGTCGGTTTCTCTCGTCGCAGAGGCTGTGTTCATCTCTCCCCCATCTCCGCTGGTTCGAATCCATGTGCCACCTTCACGCGGGAAACGCGACCAAGCCTGAGCGCGTTCTAACCTTGGTCCTCCCGCCCTTCCACCTCGCAAACACCCGGGTTGCCTCCCGTCCGGAGACGACACCTACACCCGCGGGCCAGCAGTTGATGCCGTACTGAGATCTTCGTCGGCCTCCGGGGCCAGTCCGAGTGTCGGCAATCGAGAGCAGGGATGTGCCAAGCCAGCTTTGAGTCAGACGCCTGGTGAGGGATCCCCGAGGCGTACCACCAGGAGAGGTCGTCCAGTCCCGCCGCCAGATCCTCCAGGCTCATCGCAATCCTCAACGCACCCGGGCAATGGCCACAGCGCCTGCGGCCATCGCAGCAGTAGCGTAGGCAAAGGCTACGGCCGGTGAGACCGCCGTCCAGAGGGCGCCGACGATGACGCTGGCGGCCAGATCCCCGACGCCGTTGACCGTGCCCAGCACCCCGTACGCGATTCCCCGCGATTCCACGGCGGGCACGAGGTCGGCCGTCATAGCGCCCTCCAGGGCATCCTCCACTGCGATGTAGATCCCCGCGAGGCAAAAGAGCCCGAGGAGATAGGCAGGGTGGCGCCACGAGAAGGCGAAGGCGGCGACGAACCCGGCAGCCGTCAGGGCGCCGACCACATACCCGAGCACGAGGATCCCAAGACGACCCATGCGGTCGCTCAGGGCACCCACCGGGTACGACGCCCCCGCGTAAAACACGTTGCGGACCACGTAGAACAGGGCCGCCACCTGGGCGGCCGCCACAATGCCGTATGCGGGCTCCAGAAGTTGGGTGGCTGCAAGGATCAACAGTGTATGCGCGAAGTCCCCGATCCCAAAGATCCCCACGCCGACCAGCCAGCGCCGGTATGCGTGGGGCAAGCCGCGGATCGTGGCCCAGAGCCGGACCCCGTGGTTCGGTGCGCGCCGGCGCTCGGAGACCATGAACCCGAAGGCGAGTGCCGATCCCAGGCCGGGGATCAGGGTCAGGAGGAACACCAGACGAAACGGCGCCGAGGGATCGGCGGCACCGTGGCCCTGAAGCAAGGCGAGAAGCCCCACGGCGCAGAGTGGCCCGATAATGGCGCCCAGCGTGTCTCCCGCCCTGTGGAACCCAAAGGCCTTCCCCCGGGCCTCCTCGGACACGGACTCGGCCAGAATGGCGTCGCGCAGGGGGCCGCGGATGCCTCGCCCGAACCAACCCAGGACCCGCCCCAGGAGGACCAGTGGCCAGCCCATGGCAAAGGCGAAGATGGCTTTCGAGACCCCGGTGAGGAAATAGCCGCCGACGCAGATGGCCTTCCTGCGGCCGATCCGATCCGAATACCACCCCGCCCCCAGCTTCACGAAGCTGGACACGCCGTCGGCCACCCCCTCGATGGCGCCCAGGGCTGCGGCCGGGACGCCGATGACTGCCAGGAATGCCGGCAGAATGGCCGTGGCCATCTCGTGCCCCCAGTCGCTGAGGAGGCTGGTGATGCCCATTCCCAGAACGTTTCGGTTGAGCCATCCCTTCTCGTCGGCGATCCCCGGCACCGCCTTGATGGCGGTTACCCCTCGGTCAGTCCGATTCACCCTTCTCCTCCCCCAGCGTGCCGCTGATGGTGGCGACGGCGCGGATCCACGAGTTTTCCTCAGCCGGGGTCTTCGGCTCGCGGCTGAAGCGGTAATCGTGCTTTCGCAGATACTCCTTCAGGTCTCGGGACAGGGTATCCCAGGCGCGGGCCTGAACGGCGGTGAGAGCCCGAAGGCTCTCGGTATCCTCGAGGACAGATGCTCCGGCCACGAAGTGTGGCTGGCACAGTCCCGGTCCTGCCTCGAACGTTTTCCGAAGGCTCGCATCACCCGTGATGGGATGAAGCAGGTCGCGAAGCGCGAGGAGGCTCGCCCGCTCATACGCCTCCGCCGCCTCGCATGCGGGGCACGGCGCATTGGCGCTCACGTCGGGAGCGAAGTCGGCGAGCAGCCAGCCGTACAGGCGCGCCAGGCTCCGCCGGTCCCCCAACCTCTCTGCACCCAGCCGCAGCAGGATCCGCGTGTGGTCCTCGCAGAAGCCACCTGCCTCCCGGATGCGCTCGTAGACCTCCGCATGGGCCTTGCCCTCGCGTAGGACGTGGATCAGGAAGTCCCGGCCCGCCTCCTGCGCCAACCGGCAGACCGGGCAGCCGGGCATGTCCAGTGCTGCCTTCCATCGCGCCAGCGTCAGTGCGTGGGCCATCCCTCACCTCTCGGGGGGCTGCCAGGTCGTGTCGCCTGCGGCGGCCGCCAGGGCCCTGGCAAACCCGGGCTCCTGTTTCGGTCCCCCTTCACGAACCTCTCGCGAGACGCCACGATCCAGGTCGGCCTCCAGCGCAGCCTTCAGTGAAGCCACGACCTCGTGCTGCTTTCGCGTGATGAGTTCATGGACGCCGGACGATGGCCGGAGGCCGAGGACCACTTGCCAGTGGGGAAGGCACAACCCCTCGGATGCCAGATACATCTCCTGGAGCGCGGGCAGCCCCGAGGCTGGTTCCAGCGCGCGAACAAACCCCTCGACGAGGTATTCCGTGTACCGCTGCTGAGCTTCGCAGGCCGGACACGGGGTTGTTCGTGCCAGTCGACGGAGCAGCCGTCCCATTCGCTGCCGTGGATTCCTGCGGCGTCTCCATTGAGGGGAACCGGCGCGATCATCCGTCCCCAGATCCCACCGGAGGTCCTCCAACCGCCGCCGGGCGTAATCCAACAGCCAGTCGTAGAGCGTCCCCGTCCCCAGGCCGTCGCCACGCTCCGGCGGCTCGAGCTGGACCAAGCCGTTCGCATGGCGCGCGCACAGCCCCCATGAGCCCAGCAGACGCAGGAGCATTCGCCCGTCATCCTTGCCCTCCCGCAGAAACACTCGAAGGTAGTGTAGGTCTGCGTCGCGAAGCACCCGACAGAGGGAACAGCCCGGTCGCCGAAGGGCCTGCTTGAGAAAACTGACGAGGAGCAGGTCCGGCCGACCTAATGCCTCCAGCCTATTGGCCGTGGCTCTCTTGGCCATCACTCCGGATGCACGGGTCATCCTTTATTCCCCGAGGGTTCGGAGGAATCCCCCATTCCTGCCTTGAGCCGGCCGATTTCTTCTCGCAGGGCCTGGATCTCCCCGCGCAAGCGCGCCGCCTGGACGTCGCCTGCCTCGGCCTCGCCCCGGGCGCCCGCCAGGTTCAATTCCAGCACCTTCACGTCCTCGGTCAGCTTGTGCACCTGGAAGTGGAGGGCGGCCGGCGCGGAGCACTCGCGCACAGACGGGACATCCTGGTTCGGCCAGCGCATCGCGCAAGTCAAAGTATTCGCGAATCCTGGGCGACTCATCGGAGGAGGCAGGACCCTGACGCTCCTCCTGGCTCGACCCGGCGCTCACGGACTCTGTGATAGTGTCCATGTCAATCCATCCCGCCATGAAGCGCGGAGACCCGGTCGCAACAGGGGGATTGCTGGACCATCCCCCGCATCCCCGCCCAGCAGACCAACGCCCGGCTGGGCGCATCGGCGGCCGCTCCGTACTGTCGCGTGTGGAGCTCCGTCTCCACCTCATAGATATCCAGTTCCTCCACCAGCCGCGCAAATTGGTCCACCGTGGCCTTCAGCAGAAACCGGGCCGTGTCTGCGTCAGAAACCGTGTCCAGCAGCGCCGCAAGGTGCGGGAGGCAGCATCCGGCAGATGCCTCGTAAGCTGATCGCAGCGACCCCGATGCCAGGCCCCGGGCCAGCTCCTCGAATACGACCCGTTGAAAAGTGGCCTCGTCATCACACAGAGGACACGTGCGGTCCCCGGTCAGATCACGAAGGACGCGAGCAGCGCTCTGTCCATCCATGGTGGCCAGGTCTTCCTTGAGCAGCTTGCGGATTCGGACCTCAAGGCGGGCGCACAGCTCCCGATGCAGGCGCCCCCGGGTTCGCGGGCTGGCCACCTCCTTGAAGAACCAGGCGTGCCGGTTGCACCAGGTCTGACTCTCGACGAACCGTGCCCGCCCCTCCGGATCTTCGGCAAGCACATACTGCCAGCGTGAGGCCAGGTCGAAGGCCCGTTGCCAGACAAGATTGCACACCACGCAGGTCCGCCACTTTCCCAGCACTCGTGCCAGGATCGTCTCGACCGGCATGTCCGCCTGCGCGTTCAAACGCGAAACCGCGAGCCAGCGCCAGAATCCGTCGAAGTGTCCGAAGTCCATCTATCGCGACCTCTCGGGCGCCCACTCCTCAGCCCGTGCGCGGCGCCGGGTGGAGCCCTCGTGCGGGGTCGGCGTCAGGCGCTCGATGGCTTCCCGGGCCTTCGCCACCCCACGCAGCGTGTCCGGATGGTGGGAGGGCAAGTCGGCGTACAGGCGGATGAACTCCCGATAGGCCGCCTTCGCCGCATCGGGATCAATGCACTCCAATGTGAGCGCCCGCATGAGGAACGTCTCCTGATAGAGGTGCACGAAGCAACGGACCGCATCCATCCGACGGGCAATCCGGATGGCCTCCTCGAATGCCGCCACCGCTCCCCGATGATCACCCGCCTTGAACGCCTCCACGCCCCGATCCATGAGGGGGCGGATCGACGCGAGAACCTCTCGCGATGTCTCCGTCTCAAAGGTTCCCGCTTCGAGACGCGCCACGAGCGCCTCGTGCCGGGCCAACGCCTCAGCCTCCGTCGCGCTGAAGGCCGCGTAGCGCGGGGCGGACCCGAAACCGACACGCACCGGGTCCGACTCGTGAACCCGCGTCTCCCAGAGGGCCCGCGGGCCCTGCCCCATCAGGCGCGCCGCCTTGAGAGGAGCCAGAGTGAGGACGACGAAATACCCGGCGTCTGTCTCCACCAATGTGGAGGCCGGGGATTTGCGAGGCTCGCGGAGCCCTTGGAGCTTGAGGCGAATGTTCGGCACTGGATATCGCATGGCTCTTGCCTGACGAGAGGAATCGAAGGACCGGCTACCTTCGCATCCCAGCCGTGGCACTCGGTTCAGCGACGAGGCGCAAGATCCCGATCAAGGCCCCCGATATCTCGTCAAGCACCCCATCCACTACTCTGCCTGCATCGGGAGACAGCGGGCCGTAGCCACGGAGGGCGGGGCTCTTGGTGTCCTCTAGCATGGCCCAGAGCGTCGAGACCTCTCCTCGAATCGCCCCCCGGCGGGAACGGTGCGCGACCTCAACCTCCAGTCGGTTGCAGGCTTGGATGAGCGCCGCCCGCGCCCGCTCGCATGCCGCGTGAATCGCGCGGCGCTCCTCGGAGTCCAAGTCGTCGGCGAGGCGGAAGGTGATCCGCGTGACCGGATCGATCAGCAGCCGCTCGATCTGGTCCACGGCTTTCTCGACCAGCCGGAGCATCGCACCCACCACCCGAAGCTGCGAGGCATTCAGCGCCACGGGTTTGGTCTTAGAACTCATAGTGCTGCTCCATCGCGACGCCGGTGAGGCGCGCGCTGGCCCGCAGCCAGGCCACCCCCTCGGCACCTTTCGGCTCGTGACGCACGCTCCAGGATTGTTTGCGCCGGTACTCCTCCACTTCCCAGCGATCCACTTCGACCCGAGCCAGCAAGACCGCCGCAATGTCTCGGCCCAGGCTCTGCGTGCCGGCACGCTCCAGGAGGAGCGGCGCGTGGCGCAGGCACAGGCCGTAGGAGCGTTCGAAGGCGCGCCACCCCTCCGGGTCCGCCAGGACAGCGAGCAGCCGGTCCGCAGCGCGGGCCTCGATCGTGTCCAGGTGGCGACAGAACGGACAGGCATCCCAGCGCAGCATCCGCTCCCGTTCTTGGTCCAGGAACTTCTGCGGGGTCACCCAGAGCGTCCCCAGCGTCCGCCGGACGCGTCGGGACAGGGGCGGTCGGCTGTGTGCCCGGCTCTCGGGTTGGCTGCTCTCTCGCCAGCGGGCGGGCAGGGCGCGGACGCGTCCGACCAAGGTGGGGGGAATCGGACCGCGCATCTCCCAAAGGAGATCGCGCAAAACCTCTGCCATCTTATCCAGGAGACGATCGCAGGCTGTGGCCAAGACCTCGGGAGCGCAGCGGTCGGCGAACAACCAGGCGTGCTGACTGCACAGGTACAATGCCTGATCCCACCGATGGCGGATTTGGGCGCAGTCCCGAATCTCCCGCTCAAGCCAGGCCAGATATTCTTCGCGGCCCCGTGCGGCCACCCGGCAAATGCTGCACCCCGGCTGGCTCAGCAGGCGACAGGTCTCCTCGAATGCCGGCGACCAGGATACGGATGCCCCCGCCTCCGCAGTCGCCTGGCCCTTGACAAGGCCAGCGGGCGTCTGCCCGGGCCTTCGACCGGCCACCAGGAACGGCCGGATGGCCTTGTCCAGGTCCGGCCCATACAATCGCCCCAGGGCCGCGCGGAGGGCCTCCGCTATCGTGCCGTCCGTCCCTCTCGCCTGGATCGCCGACAGGTGTGTGCGAGCCTCCTCCAGATGCCGGATCTGTTCCTCTGCCAGGACCTGCAATGTTTCCCACCCGGCCACATGCGCCGCTGCCAGGAAATGAGGGAGACACAGACCGTCCGATGCACGAAAGGCCCTGACGATATCCGCCTCCTCCAAACAGCCGACGATGACCTGGGCAAAAAGCTGCGAGCTGCCCTGCTCCTGCTCACACGCCGGGCAACCGACCAGGGGACGGAAATGCACGGATTCCGGCTGCCGACCCACTCGCGAGTCATGTCGTTCGTCCGTCATGGCAGCCTGCAAGGATCGAAGCCACTCTGCGCAGTATCGCAGTACATATCCCGCCACGTATGAAATCCGGTCTGGCGCCCTATGTGCCAGCAAATGCCGGGTGTGCCGGAGACAGAATCCGTGGGCACGCTCCAACCGATCCATGGTCGGGATGTTGGCGTATTGCTCGACGAGGAACCAGAAGTAGTATCGTTTCAGGTTAGCCTCCGCCTCGCGGCAGATCAGACATCCGGGCTCCTCCAGGCCAGAGAGGATGGTGGCCCGCCAGGGATTCTCGCCCTCCTGCCTCCGCCACCAGCGGCGCGGGACCGGCTTGGGCCTCTCCTGGCTCTCAGCGTCAGCAGGCCCTGTCCCCGGAACCACCTCAGGCCCGGGCGGCACGGCCGGTTCTACAATGGCTCCAGCGCCAGGCACAGTAGTCATGACGAACCCGTGCCGAGTCCACCGTCACGGCTCGCCTGCAAGAGGAGATCGATTGCCTCGATCTCTTCTTGGGCAGAGCGAGCCTCCCGCGTACCGGGAGAGTGCTGGCGGACCCACTCAAATTCCATGAGTGCTTCGTTCAGACGGCCCAATTTTTCCAGGCAGAGGCCCCGGAACCAGTGGCATCGCGCATGGTCTGGAGCGAGTTCCAGGGCCAGGTGGAACTCGCGTTCAGCATCGACCACGCGGCCTCTCCCGTAGTAGGCCCCGCCGAGGTTGAAGTGGATGCCGGCCACTTCCGGCGCCAGGCGCACCGCCTCCTCCAATTGGGCGATGGCCAGGTCGTAGGCGCCCACGCTGTAGAAGTGGACCCCCAAGGTGTTCCAGTCGCCGACCGTTGGTCGCTTGCGCCGCATGCGTGCACCTCACGGTCAACCGAGGCTTCCGGACTCACCTTCCTCCGGGGGATCCCCCAAGGGCCTCCCGGTCAGGAGGATCGTGATCAAGGCCCGGGTCACATCGGCCGCAAGCCCCATGCCGCGGATCCCTGCGACTGTGTCCTCGATGTCGTAGGCAACGCGCCGGATCTCCGCCACTCCGTCCTGAATCACTGCGTAACTCGCCCGTGGGTTTCCGTCCAGGGGCTGCCCGACGCTCCCCGGGTTGAGGATCACCTTGGTCCAGGCGCCACGGCTCATGGGCAGGTGGGTGTGGCCCACGAGCACAATATCCGCCCGCACCCGCTCCACTTCTTTTTTCAATTCGTCGTCGCCCAGATCCGGGGTCAGGCGGTAGCTGAACAGATGATCGGCGGGCGAGGCGTGTATGGCATGGAAGCTGTAGTCGTCGAAGCGAAAGCCGATTTCCCGGGGCAGCCGAGGGAGCCAAACGACGTCTTCCCTCGGCAAGACCTGGCGGTGATGCGCCAGCGTGGCGTGGGCCAACTCCCGTTTGAAGCCTGCGGCCCGGGGGTCCACCCGGTAGGCCAGGGCCGTATCGTGGTTCCCGCGAACGACATGCGCCGCATGCTGCCGCACCCAGGCCACAGACTTCTGCGGGAAGGGGCCGTAGGAGACGATGTCCCCGAGGCACACAATGGCATCCGCCTCTTCGCGGATCGCCTGGAGGGCCGGCCAGTTCCCGTGAATATCGGAGATGACGAGAAGCTTCATTGCCTTGGGTCCCACCCCGGCAGCTCAAGACAGCTACGAAAGCCCCCACCAACCCGACAAGACACTCACCAGGAGGCGCAGGAGGCGCCTCCACCGAGGAACAGGCGGCGACCAGGGACGGGACCAGAACGTGAGTGAGCGGGGCGGGAGGCGTCCAGCCCAGGCATCCTGGTGATACCGGATCATTCTCTGTGCAGCCTGCTCCAGATCCTTGATGAGGTGGACGGGCGGTCGCGGAAACCAGTACGGGCAGCCGCCGCACATCCAATCGGTCGTCGTCGCCGGCTCTTCGGGCTTCAGCCTGTAGAACCAGCGGCAGATGAAATAATCCCGAAGCTGTCCCTCCCGCTCCGTCTTGATAGGGACCAGGTACAGGCACGGGCGGTACGCGGATTCCCTCGGGATCGTGCAGGATCCGCAGGCAGCCAGTAGCTCCCGCTGGTCGCCGCCCTTGATGGTCAGGCGCTTCGCCCCGGCGGCCATGCAGACGATCTCGACCGCGCCGTCCGCATCTCCCGCGATCGGCCGCTCCCACCGTAGCTCGCAGGGCTGGAGCTCATCCTGGAGGACCGGCAGCGGAATCGGCGTCCACTCCTCCCGGGACGATCCCCTGGGGGAGGGCACCGGCTGCCGCTGTTCCCCCGGATCTTCCAGCATCACACCGCTCCAGCCTGACGTACCCGCCCTACTTCACGATCAGGACGCTGCAGGGGGAGAGGTGACTCAGATTCTGCGTCGTGCTTCCCATGACCCGACCGAAGACGTTGGAGTGCCCCGCGAACCCCACCGCCAAGAGGTCGAACTTTCCGTCGCGGGCCGCCGTGACGATGGTCTCCACCTCGTGGCCCGGGACCACCTTGGCGCGGAGCCCTACCCCGAGGTCCCAGGCCATCTGGCGCGCCTCCCCGAGCAGCTTGTCGAAGGAGGTTTGGGCGCGCCGTCCGCGCCCGGAACGGTCCCAACCCCACGCTTCCCAGGTAGTCTCGGATCTGGAAGGAGGAGCCATCAGTCCCGTTCTGGGACGGATTGCGTCCGGCACATGCGGCGGACCTCGGCGGGGCTCCATCGCCGTCAGTTTGTTTGGCCGCGTTCACCCCCTTATCCGGCCGGCTGGCCATCCGCCTCGATCGCCCGAGAGGCCGCAGCCGAAGCGCCCCGCCCTCCTTTTGCGGCGGCCAGGTCCACAGTCATCGCCTTCAGGTCCGACGTCAGCTTCAGGACCTGGAACTCCAGGGCCAGGCGTGTCCGGTGATCCTCCGCCTGCTTGGCCAGCAACTCCTCGATGCGCCGCCGAAGCTTCTCATTCTCGAAGCGAAGGCCCTCAATCTCAGAGGAGTATTCCGCGTCCGCCGCCCGATGCGACCCAGCCTCGGCCGGCGCCGGCGCCGCGGGCTGTTGGGCTTGGTAGGCCAGGCCGTCGCCACGCTCAGGCCCGAAGATCCCCGCGCGACCGACAAAGACGTCCAGGACCCGATGCCAGCTACTGCTCTCCCGGCCCTTGACCTCGTCGGCGTAGCGGTAGTCGAACTTCCGCGCGAACTCCTGCAGCTCCCAGCGCAGGTCCTGCCAACGCTTCTCGTGCATCGCCAGCAGCGTGCGGAGGTTCGGATGATCGCGGCCGATCGCCATGGCGGCGTACAGGTGGGGCAGACACAGACCGGCCGACCGGGTGAAGGCCTCGGCAAACTCCGCCTCGCCGAGGAACTCCAGAATCGTCCTGAGGTAGTCGTGTTCCGACCGTCGGGCGAACGTGCACAGATAGCAGGAGGCCTTCTTGCGTCGCCAGGCGAGGACCGGCAGCGGCTCTTCTCGCGACCCTGTCAGCCGCTCCCACAGGCGCTGCCAGCGCCCCCGGGGACGGACCGCTTGGCTGGCGGCTTTCAGGTGCTCCAGCGTCTCCTGAAGGAGATGCCGATAGATCAGCGCGACCCCCAGGGCGCTGTTGTGGATCCCAGGCAGCATCCACGCGTGCCAGTTGCAGAAGCCGTGGGACTCCAGCAGGCGGTCGCGGGTGTAGGGGTCATTGACCTGCTCGTACAACAGGCCATCCAGGGCCTTCAGGGCCCCCTGTTCCACCAGGCTACAGACCGGACATCCCACCTTCTCGAAGGCATCCAGGAGCTGGAAGTACGAGATGAACTTCGACGACGGGTCCGCCGGCCGGAGAATCACCCCCACGTCCTGCATCAGGGCACGCAGCTTCTCCATCCACTCCTCCGTTTCCAACAAAAAACCCCTACCGGCATCGCCAGTAGGAGTTATCACCCCACCAGAGGCGGGGACCCGCGAACTCCATCGCTATTCGATTAGCTACTTTATGCCACAGCGAGTGGCCCGGGTCAAGGGATTCCTGCAATTGTCACCAATTCCGCCGGATCCTCCTCCGCAGCTCGCGCGACACGGCCCCTCCTGTGCCGTCGCTTCCCTCCATCGTGCAGGACGGTCGACCCATCCTTCACGGCTCCGGGAACCGCCAGGTTTTTCGGATGGTTCCGATTTTCACGAGCGACTCGCTCCGGTTTTTCCCGATTTGGGCTTTGCCTTGACTTTTCTTGTGTTGAAGGAATAGTATTCCCTCACTTTCCCAGGCGTCATCGTCTCTCGTTTGTCAGCTCCAGGTGGTCCTGGACGCACTTTCTGACGTGACTCGCACGGACTTACCGCGAAAGGGGGTGACGGCAGTCGGCGAAACGCCTCTGTGGCGTCGCGGAGCGAGGTGAATCGGCGTCTCGTGTAACCTCTGAGCCGTAAGGTTCATGGGAGGATGCAAACATGGGAAGTGTGGTGATAGTAGTGGCCATCGTGGCGGTCTGGCTGGGATACAAGTTCTATGCCTCGAGCATCGATCGGTCCGTGATCCAGGCCGATCCAAACAAGGCAACTCCCGCCAAGCTTTACAACGACGGCGTGGACTTCATGCCGGCCAGCTCCAGCGTGCTGTTCGGCTATCAGTTCAAGTCCATCGCCGCCCTGGGGCCGATCGTCGGGCCCATCGTCGCCGTGCAGTGGGGTTATCTGCCGGCCCTCCTCTGGCTGATCCTGGGGGTGTTCTTCATCGGCTGGGTCCAGGACTACGCGTCAGCGATGCTGGCCATGCGGAACGACGGGCTGACCATGGGGGGCCTGAGTTACAAACTCATCTCCCCACGGGCACGGACGATCCTCCTGTCGTTTCTCTACTTCTACCTGCTCCTGATCATGGGCGCCTTCGGGGCCATCGTGGCCGGGCTGTTCGCGAACCCGAAGATGCCGTTCGGGTTCATCATCCTCACCCTGGCCGGAGTCCTGGCGGGCCAGATGACCTACAAGTGGCGCAAGGACCTGGTGATGACCACGGTGGTCACGGTGGCCATCGCCATCATCGGGATCTGGCTGGGAACCACCGGGCCCTTCCAGGCCATCGTGGACGCCATCAATGGCGGGAAGGACTCCTTTGTCCTGTACACCACCCCGTATGGGCCGATGAAATGGTCCGTCTGGTTCTGGGGGATCGTGGTCCTGGGATTCTGCTACCTGGGCTCGGTGCTGCCCATCTGGCGGTTTGCCCAGCCGGTCAACTACGTGGCATTCTGGCTGGTCCTGATGGGGATCGTGGGATCCATCATCGGGATCTTCATTCGGATGCCAGGCCTCGGCGACTTCCCGGCCTTCACGGGGTTCATGGCCAAAGGGATCATCGCGCCGGGGTTCGACACGCCCCTGTGGCCGATCCTGTTCGTGACCATTGCCTGCGGCGCCATCTCCGGGTGGCATAGCCTGGTGTCCACCTCGGGAACCGCCCGCCAATTGGAGAAAGAAACCGACGCCCTGCCGGTCGGCGCCGGCGCCATGTTCACGGAGGGCATCCTGGCAGTGCTCGCGGTGACCTTCGCCGTGACCGCCTTCGGCGGCCTCGCCGGGTACAAGGAGGTGCTGACCAAGGGTGGCGGTCCCGCGGCCGTATTCTCCCGTGGCATGGCCGAGTACTTGAATGTCCTCTGGATCCCCAAGGATTTCGGCATCGCCTTCGGCTCGGCGTTTCTGGTGATCATGGCCCTCACGGTCATGCAGTTGGTCCTCCGGTTCATGCGGGTGGCCAGTGCCGAGCTGATCGGCGATGCGATCCCGGTGTTCAAGAACGTCCATTTCGGCAGCATCGTCGGGATCATTTTGACCCTCGTGCTCATGTGGACCGGGTTCTGGTCCCGGATCTGGATCCTCTTCGGCGGATCTAACCAGTTGCTCGCGGGCCTGGCCCTGCTCCTGATCACAATCTGGCTGGCCCAAACGGGGCGGTCCTACCAGTGGGCCATGTGGCCGGCGATCTTCATGTACGTGACGACGGTCGCGGCCCTGATCGTGACCGCCTGGGTGTCTTTGCAGGCCGCCTTCACCCCGGGCCTCAAAGCCGCCTTCATCTTTGGCAACCTGGTGGCAGCAGCGATCGGGTTCGCCCTGGTGATCCTGGCGCTGTTCCTGGCCTGGGACGCCCTTCAGGCCTTCACCAAGGCACGCACGCTGCGGCCGGCCGCGGCTCGGGCCTAGTTCTGGCAATTGGTGTCTCACCACCACGGGCGGGGGCAACCCCGCCCGTGGTGCGTCATGGGAGGGGGTCGTGCCGACCATCAATCTCGAAGTGATCGCGCCCTTGATCTCCGGGGCGAAACATTGCAGCCACTGCCAGAATTTCTTCGACGACGCCGGGATCTCCCAGCGGGTTCAGGAAGAAGAGCGGAACTCCTATCCTGAGGAAATGTGGCAGGACTACGCCCGCCTATCCCAGATGGTCCGGGATCTCTCCGCCCGCTACGGGGATCAACTTCGGATCATCCTCACTGATCCTCACAGCCCCATGGGGCTGTGGAAATCCCTGCGCCACTGGGTCAGGACCTACCCGACCTTCATCGTGAACGGCCAGGCAAAATACGCGGGATGGGACCTTGGTGCGCCGGACTCCCTCCTGCGGGCGGGAGGGGCAACAGCCCTTGCCCCCTCGTAGGACCCGCCTCGCGCCAACCCAGCTCCGGAGGGAGGCCATGCAACAACTGATCGTCGAGATCGTGGCGCCGGTGCTCACCGGCTTCTACCACTGACCCCACTGCGAGACGTTCCTGGAGGGAGCGGGGGTGGGGAAGCAGGTTCACACGCAGGAGATCAACGAGTACCCGGAGGACCTCAAGGCGGACTATCTCCGCCTCTCGGAGTGGATCCGGAACACGCGAAAGACGTACGGCCAGCAGGTGGTGGTGCGGATGGTGGATCGCCAGTCCCTGGGTGGCATGTGGAAGGTCTTGCGGCACCGGATCCGCCGCTTTCCAACGTTCTTCGTGGATGGGACGGAAAAGGTCGTGGGATGGGAGGGGGATCCGGATGGGGCCGTGCGACGTGCCCTCTCCCGGACGGGGGACGCGATCCCCGAGGAAGCGAGAACGTAGCTCCAGACCTTTGTCGGCGTTGAACAGACCTCTGGCCGCCGGCAACGGCGGCCACTTTTCTTTCCACCGCCTGCCCTGCCCCCGCGAGATCTGCAGGCCCCGAACCAAGTTCTTCCGGCCGGTCGCTCAAAGCATCTCACCGTGGCAAGTTGGAACTGGGGAGTCTCTTGGCGTCCTTGGCGCCTGCCTGCCGCGCCTGCGGCCGCGGCGCAGGCAGGTCATGGCGGTTCAAGGTTTTTCTCGGATCAGAGTTTCTTCCCCGCAGGATTTTCCATGGTCTCCCTGATCTTCTCACCCGGGCTCCGCAACCTGGCCGTCTCGATGGTGACCATCATCGGTTCACTGTTCGGTGCGGGGGCGATCCCTCCGGCAATCGGCTACCTGGCAGAGGTGTCCTCCTTCTCAGCGGGCTTGTGCCTGCTGGGCCTCTTGAGCCTGGCCATGCTGCCCCTCTTGCAGTACGGAACAGCCTCTCGGATTGTCGACGACACGTCAGAGCACACGGAGAAACCGTAGCACGTCAGCCCCGCCTTTCTTCATCCGATGTCCTCTGCTTCCTGGCCTTCCAGCTTCCCAGCTTTCACGTCCTCACTTCTTGGGCGCAACGATCCGGTTCCGAAGGACGCCGATTCCCTCGACCTCGGCCTCGATGACGTCCCCCGCCTTGAGCCACTGGGGCGGCACGAAGCCGGCCCCCACACCCGACGGCGTGCCCGTCGCAATGATGTCTCCCGGTTCCAGCGTCATCCCGGCCGAGAGGACCTCGATCAGCTCCTCGATTCGGAAGACCATGTCCGCCGTCGTCGCCTCCTGTCGAATCTCCCCGTTCACCCGCAACGTGATGCGGAGGGCGTGAGGGTCCGCGAGGTTGGACTTGTGGACGATCCAGGGTCCCAGGGGGGCAAACGTGTCCAGGCTCTTCCCCTTGAACCACTGCGCATGCTTCCTCTGGAGATCCCGCGCCGTGATGTCATTCAGGATGGTGTAGCCGAAGACATGCTCGTAGGCTTTGGCCTTGGGAATGTCCCGCCCCCGTTTCCCGATGACCACCGCCAACTCGACCTCGTAGTCCAGGTTCTGGGTCACCGGCCAAGCGACGACATCGGCCTCGTGGCCGACTACCGCCGTGGGCGGCTTGGTAAAGAAGACGGGCAGCGTCGGGACCTCGGCCCCCTGCTCTTTCGCATGCTCCACGTAGTTGCGCCCGACGCAAAAGATGTTTCTGGCCGGCCTCGGGATCGGGCTCAGGAGCCGAGCCCGACCGAGCGGACGCACGACCGGGTCCTGCGCCCTGATCTTCCACGAGCCGTCCTCGAGATGGCCTCCCGCCGCCTGGAGAACTGCCTGCGCCGCCTTGAGACTGGATGGACCTCCGCCGATCAACCCGAGCATGTCGGCGGGAACGTTTTCGGGTGCCTTCATCTCCTTCCGGCTGCGACACAGGGCGCGCGCCGCCGCACCAAGGTGCACGACCGCCTCATCCAGGACGCCCACCAGTATTGCCTGCCGGTCCCACAGCACCGTCGCAAAGCGCAAGCCCGTCTCCCGTGTGGCCAATGCGATTCCCTCCTTCTCCTTCCTCTGAGCGTTTTCCAAAGAGTGCTGGGCGGCTTGCCTCAGCAGGTGAGATGTAGCGTGTCAAGACGCTTGCAGTCTAGGTGCATTTCGGGTCGGGCGTCAAGCGGTCGATCCCTTCGGGACTGATCACTGCTTCTGCGAAACCTGGCCGTCTCCTTGGTGGCAGTCGTTGGGTCACTCCTGGGGGGCAGATGTCATCCCGTCTGCCATCGGCCACCTAGGAAGTATTCTTCGAGTTCTTCACGGATGGAGCCAGTCGTGGATCCTCCGATCAGGGAACTCTCCTCAACGATGAGGGCTCTCTCCCGGGAGGCAAGGCAGGTCGTTGAAGCCGTTGATGCGAAACCATTGGCACACCTTTTGGAGGGTGTTCTCGTCTTGCCTGACCAGGATGCGCGCCGCCTCGAAAAGCTGGCGCTGAAGTTCTTCGGGGCTCGGGTCGCCTGGAGCCTCGAGTCGATACCGGGTCAGGATGCTGTCGACCGCCGCGCCGACATCCTTGGCGTCGGATGGAAGATCACTCCGCACCAGGAGGCCCTGGAAAGTGATATGCCAGGCCGCGCACGGGATGGCCGGCCCGTCCTCCTGCTCGTCATCTGCGAGCAGTTTGAACTCTTGATAGGGCTCGCGGCCGATCTCTGGGGCGGTGAAGCCGATGTCCCAAAGGACATCCAGTCGGCGCTTGGACAGAAGGGTGTCAACGGAGGCAAGGGCGTTCGTATCCACAAGATAGTCAATGGCCTTCCGGGTATCGCGCTCCTTCTCCAACTCTGGACGCTCCGAGGTCGTGTGCGCATCCACGATGAAGAAGAAGCATTTCTTCGGCTTCTTTCCCCCGGATTCCTTGAAGCTTGCTTGCACTGCCCCCCAAAGTGTTTCCACGCCCAGATTGTCGGCAACTCCACCATCGTACAGATGTTCAAAGTAACGGTGCCTCTCCCCAGACGCTTGAGGGTGCCGGTAGTTCTCCAACGTCACATTCTGAAAGAAGCCGGGGAACGCGCCCGACGCCATGACCGCGTGAGACATCGGGTAGTCGGCAAGACAGGATCCCAGCTTAAGGAATTGTCCATCGGTAAACACAAACCTGTCCCCGTAGGTTCGCGTCGTGGCGTTTATCAGGATCCGAGGATAGGACGGACCACCCCCTGGCACCGGTGGCCCCAGGGCGCCGAAGGTTTTCTCCTCGAACAGGTAGTCATCGAAAACCCTCTTCATGATGTCACTCCTGTCGAAGTCAGTGAGCCAGTAACGGATGACGTGGTGCGGGGCGAACCACCGAAGGAACCAATTGGTTTGGAAATCCGTCAGCAAAATGGACTGCAGAGGCTCTTTTTTCCATTTTTGCGTGTCATGCCCAAAGAGCCCGTAGTGGCCAGCGGTGATTGAACTGCCGGAGACCGACGAAAGGGCGGATGCTGTTTGGAGGAAGCCAAGCTCTTTCAACTCAAGAAGCACCGCCGCAGAGAAATTGGCGGCCCGGCTCCCGCCGCCCGACATGGCGATTCCCACGAAGATGTCATCGTCAATTGGTTTCATGCTCGCCCGAGTCTCTGGACACCCCGGCTTGATCGCCTCATTGGCTCGCGTGTACGCGGGGATGAATCCACACGCTGATGCTCCAAGAGCTACGAGGGCGAGCGTCAACCATCTGGGAGTCTGCATCATGGTGATACCCTCCTCAACTGACACCACGGCGACTCGTGGAGCCACCGGGCGCGACCTCGAAGACGGGAGTAGAGCGCAGAGGCTTCCTCCTCAGATCCCAGGCGCGAACCAAGCAACCAAGCTCCGTCGAACGGCGAGGCAACTGCGCCAGCGCCTGCGCCGGATGGAGAGGCTCGCCGAGGAAAAGGCAACAACGGCACGAGGCCCATCTACCGGAAGAAAAGCTCCGCCTGAACAAACAAGAAACTCCCGGATCCCCCCACGACCTCCCGGACGATTGAGTATTCGCCCGGGCACGGGCCACAGCCGTCCCATTGACTGGCTTGCTCTGCTGGACTCCGCCTGATCTCTTTTGAGAGGCCCCCTACTTCAGGGCATTCAGGAACCCAACCAACTTTTTCACATCGATGCCCGGCCTCCCCTTCCGCCATTTATCCACGTCATCCACGATCGCATAGGCCTCGTCCGCGTATCGCTCGAAGAAGGCCCAGGTCATCTGCTGCTTGCGTCCCCAGGTGACGCAGACCGGCCCGCTCTTGGTGTAGCCGCAGCAGTAAACGTAGTGCCCGCCCCAGGAGTTTGGCTTCCCGTTCGACCCGCTCACCACGTCCCACACCTTTCCTGCTTGGATCTGGGGCTGCGCCGATCGGGGCAGCGCGAGGCCAACGCCGGCACCGGTCAGCAGGTAGATGGCGGCCGTGACCTCGCCGTGGTCGGACCGGTGGATCTCCGCAAAGGCCACAATCCGGTAGGGGTGTTTCGCCGCTCGCCAGCCCACCTTGCGCCAAGCCTTCAGCGAGTTGAGCACCACAAGGCCCGAGCCGACTCCGCCGGTCTCCCTGAGGTATCCTCGCAGTACATCCCTGTCCCTGATCTTGATCTCCGCTCGCTGCTCGATCAATTCAAACCGCAGGGTCTGGTGCGCCCGGCCGGCGATCACGCAGTCGCCGTAGGTATCGTTTGCGAACATGGGTGTCGGGATGCCGGCGTGCCGGAGGTCGAAATCGTACTCCTTGGGAATGGGGGGCAGCGCCTTGAGGATCGTGGCTAGCATGAGGTTTCGCCGGTCCCGCTTTGCGGGCGACTTGCCGAGCTTGAAGACCCTGTGGGCGTGAATACCCTTGCTGCGCGCCATGGTGTCACCTCCGGGAAAGAGGAAAGGTGGCCTCCAGCTCGCCGAGATCTCCGTAGACAACAGGTCGGACTCCTCACCGCCATGCGCCCCGCAGACTCACCCCGCGACGGCGGAATTGCTGCGGCGCCCTGGCTGGGGGAACTCCGACGGTCCGTGCACACGCAACTCCGTGGCCCCGGCCAGTTCTTGCGGAAAACAGAGATGTTAACCAGGAAAGCAGGGGACATGCCAGCGCGGGAACGGATGCTAAGGGTCGAAAAAGATGGGGGCTGATCACAGGCATGGGACCACGCGGTGGGGCGCACCTTGCATCTTTGCGAATACACCCCTGTATCCGCTTGATGCTCCCGCGCCCCCAACTCGTCGCCACCGGGCTGCATGGCCCGACCGCGTCACTCGCCCTTACGCTCGGACTTGGGCAGACGCGTCCACGCCCTCAGGTGGAAGGATTCTTCTCGCCGACCTGCGATGCGGCCCGGGGGCTCCCGGCTTCGCGCCCCCGGCGAAACTCTGAGGGGAGCGTGCCTTCGAGCTTCTTGAAGACCCGGCCGAAGTGGGTCATGTCCTTGAAGCCCACTTCCCGGAAGACGTCGGTGACGGTCCGGCTGGTATCCCGGAGAAGCTCCTTCGCCTTGGCGATGCGTCGACGCGCCAGGTACTCCCGGAAGTAGAGGCCGGTGGACGCTTTGAACCGCCGGCAGAAGTGGTACTTGCTCATCCCCGCGGCGCGGGCCACGTCGGCCAGGCTGATCCCCGAATCCAGGTGCTCGTCCATGTACCGGAGTGCCTTCAGGATGGCACGCCCCTGCTCTGCCGTCTTGAGATCTGGCTCCGGGAGGGGCCAGGGGGCCGGCGGTTCGGCCTGGTGCACGTAGGGGTTGAGTCGCTGCGCCATCTCGGCGCGGCAGAGTGCCAGGAGGGCAGCAATCCGACTGTGGAGGTCCCGGAAGTCCACGGGCTTCCGGATGTAGTCGCGCGCCCCGCCCCGCAAGGCCTGCACGGCGACATCCTCCGTGCCGAACCCCGTCATCAGGATGACCAGGGTGGAGGGAAAGAAGCGCTTGATCGTCTGGAGGACCGATGTGCCGAGGAGATCGGGGAGGCGATAATCGAGGAGGATCAGGTCGAACTGGTGGGCCACCAGCGCATCGAGGGCGGCCGATGCCGTGGCCGCCGTATGCACCTGGTAGCGGGTGGAGAGCGCGGTTTCGAGAGCCTCCCGCACCCCGTGGTCATCGTCTACGACAAGGATAGTACCCGCCGAACCCATCAGGGATCCTCCCCAAGCCCCATGAGGGTCTGGTGGTAGATCAATCGAATTTTATAATTCGTCCGCCCGGCATTGCTCGGCTTCCATTGCTTTTTTTCGGCTCCTGTTGCGAATCTGCAAGAGCAGGGTCTGACCAATTGCCAACCGCCCGCTCACGCTCGGATGGCCCAGAAGATCAGGAGCGGCTTCGATCTGCCGTGCGTCCGAGACCAACGGTCGCTAGGTATCATAGCCCGTTACGGCGACGCAAGGAGAAAGATCGCAAGGGGCGCCGCCCCGCTTCGGATGTCGGGTAAATCGCGTTGACTCTCGCTGGGCCTTATGCGAATCTTCACCGGCCGCGAACACACGGTCTCTCTGACAACCCAGCTCGACTTTATTTTCAAGGAGGTCCCCATGCTGATCGTGGTGCCAGATGATAACCCGCCTGTGCTGGCAGGCACGCCGGCCCTGGACCGGTTGCGCCGAGTCGGCGAGGTTCGATTGTACGATTCGGACGCCACCGATCCGCAGGTGCTCTTGAGCCGGCTGCGGGACGCGGATGTCGCCGTGAACATTCGCGGGCGCACCCTGTTCACGGCCGATGTCCTGGCGGGCTGTCCTAAACTCCGGCTGATCTCCATCTGGGGCACGGGGACGGATAACGTGGATCTCAAGGCGGCGGCAGCGCGCGGGATCACCGTGACCAACACCCCGGGGGCCAATGCCATCGCCGTGGCCGAGCACACCGTGGCCCTGATGCTGGCGCTGGTGAAGCAGCTTGCCCCGGTCGATCAGGCCATTCGGCAGGGCGGCTGGCCGCGCAACCTGGTCCCCCAGCTTCGGGGGAAACGTCTCGGCATCATCGGAACCGGGCTGATCGGCCGCGAGGTCGCGGCCATGGGCAAGGGCCTGGGGTTGGACGTCGCGGCCTGGACGTTTCACCCCGATCCGAGCCTGGCCGCGAATCTCGGCTTCCGGTACGTCGAGCTGGACGAGCTGTTGCGGACCTCGGACGTCCTTTCCATCCACCTGCGGGCAACGCCGGACACGCGCCACTTCCTGAACCGGGAGCGGCTGGCCCACATGAAGCCCGAGGCCTTCCTGGTCAATACCGCCCGGGGAAGCCTGGTGGATGAAGCCGCGCTCGTGGAACTCCTCCGCAAGAAGCGGCTCGCCGGCGCCGGCCTGGATGTCTTCGAGACAGAGCCCCTCCCATCCGGTCACCCCCTGACCACCCTGCCCAACGTCCTCCTCACCCCTCACGCTGCCGGCATGACCCCCGAGGTCATCCAGGTCGGCCTGGCCATGGCCGTCGAGAACATCGAGAACTTCCTCAACGGAACGCCCAGCCACGTGGTCGCGGCAGCCTAGAACCAAGAGGTGTTTGGGACTTAAACCATAACCTTGCCGTTCGGCAAGGTTATGGTTTATGACCTGCAGCACGAAGCTCCGAGCCCATCACCAGTTCCGATGAGCGCCCGCCAGTTGGAGCGTCCCCCTAACGGCAGGGTCTTGAGGCAGATGTCTTGGGTGAGACCAGTTCGAGTCCTGCCTGGCTCCCCACGCAGACCACGTCTGGGCACTGGGAGGAGCGGCTTTCGCAGGCCTAAAGGCTTAACGCCCCAGCTCAACTGCAAGGGCCTCAAATAGGATGCGCGCGCAGCGCGTATCCCGCAGCGCCCTTGCCAGCTGCAGCGTGTCGTTAGACAGCAGCGGCACTGAGGGGCAAGCCCGCCGGCGCCTCGCGGTGATGTGTGGAAGCAAAAGCTCACCCAAGTTCCGTTTCGTGCGCGGCGCCGAGTCCCGCGGCGCGTCCTGTCGCCCACGCCCATAGAAAGTTGTATCCGCCGATTGGGCCGAACGCGTCGAGCACCTCACCGCAAAGGAACAGGCCAGGATGTTTTCGGCTCTCCATCGTTCTCGGATCGATTTCCGAAAGGCTCACCCCGCCGCCGGTCACTTCGGCCTTCTTGTAGCCTTCGTCTCCCGTCCACGGCAGCACGCCGCGCACGAGTGTCTCTATCACGCGGAGCCGCTCATCACGGCGCAGATCCGAGAGCACGCGCCCCGGGTCTACGCTCGTCATATCCAGCAGCGCCCTCGCGAGCCGATCCGGCAGCTCCGCGCGCAACGCACCCGACACAGTGCGAGACCCTTGGGGGCGCAGAGCCGACTCCCATTCCTTTTCGCCGAGTCGCGTCCACCGCACGAGTATACGAGCCTGGGACGCCTTCTCGGCGCGGGAGCGCACAGCGACATGGGATACATCGAGCACCACCGGTCCGCTATAGCCGTGATGCGTGAAGAGAAATCCGCCGGTCGCCGTGGCGGTCCGCTCGCCTGCGCGAGCGGTGAGCGTGACCGGCAGCGACACCCCCGCAAGCTTCGCGAACGGAGCCGGCTCCGCGGTGATCGGCGTGAGCGCCGCGTAAGTTGGATGCACCGTATGACCCAGTCTCTCGACGACCTTGAGGCCGAGCCCATCGCTTCCCGTGTTCGGGACAGAGAGCCCACCCGTCGCCACGATCACAGCATCCGCTTCCAACGGCGGCGCCCCCTCCCGGTCTATTCGCCAACCCGCCGCGGAGGGCGCGAATCCGGTAACCACCGTATTCGTCAATATGCTCACGCCTCTGTGTACCGCCAGCGCGAGCAGTCCGTCCCGCACGTCGCGGGCGCGGTGCGATGCCGGGAAGAGTTTCCCCGACTCCTTTTCTTCAACGAGCGGGATTCCCAGTTCGCCCTCGAAGAAGGCGATCTGCTCCTGCAGAGGCCATGAACGGACCATCTTGCGCAGAATGTTGGGTGAGGAGTCGGTTACGAAGCGAGACTCGTCGACCCGCACTGGCAGGACGTTACATCGGCCGCCGCCGCTGATGAGAATCTTGCGTCCGCCGTCCTTGGTGCGCTCGAGAAGCAGCGTCTGCGCGCCGGCGGATGCTGCGAAGATCGCCGCCATCGATCCGGCCGCACCTGCGCCGATCACCGCAACACGCCGCATTCAACTTCCAGTTGTGAGATTGTGTGGCGGGGCTGCCCGCGGATCCCCGCTTTGGTTCGTCGGGTCTCGCTGCTATCGAACTATTGAATATCTGGTTTCCGCATAACACCCCGCAGTCCTCGGGGGCGACACCGAAAGTGGCTCTGCGTGCGCTCGGGGGAAAATTGCCGACCTAACGGCGCGGAGGCCGGATGTGTGCGGGAAGGGATCTCGGGGAGCGAGACTCCCACCAAATGCAAAAGTGGGGGCCTCGGAGGAAAGCGTATCGAAGGTGTTGCTGGGTGTCAACCGCAATAACCGGAAAGACGTTGGGCGCCAGACGGGCTGTCCGGTTCGAGTCCTGCGTGGCTCCCCAACAAAGGCAAATCTGGGCACTGCGAGCAGAGGGTTTCGCTGGCGTGAGGACCAACGACGAAGTGTAGCGGCCGGCGGGGGAGATCCCGAAGCACCAGGCTGCAATTGAAAACGTCTTCATGAATTTACGACCTCAGGCCGACTCCCCGCCAGTTCGCTGGAACGCGGGATTAGCAGGATGCTGAAAAACCCGTTCTCGCTCAGGCTGCTCAAAAAGGTCCAGATGCAAGGCGGCAGGCGAAGGGCCGAGTGAGGCGTACTCCGAGTACGCCGCAGCGAGTGCCCGAGCGTGCCAACGCCGCAGATGGGCCTTTTTCAGCAGCCTGTTAGGCGGTCAGAAAGCGGAGTTCACAGTTGACCGGCAGCGTACTTCAGTAGTAGAAGGCTAAGCGATTGCCGGGACTCGCAGCTCGCCTCGTCGTGGATCACTAGCGTTCAGGGATTATCACCTTCACACGTCCGACCACTCCGCTTACCAGGCGCACTTTTATGCCGTGAGGGTGAGTGGCCGAACTGGTGAGAATCTCGTGAACGGTTCCTTCTGTCAGTTTCCCGGAACGCTGATCCTGTTTCTGCGCGACCTGCACCCGGGTTCCCGGGTTGATGTCAACTCGTTTTCTACCGTCCATCTTAAGTCTCTGAGCCGGTCGGTCGAGCGCCCTCGCAGCCTAACGTCAGCCATCAGGCGCGCCAGTTGGCGTCGCCTGCATGGCATGGTTGGACTCGCTGTCTTTCTGAAGTTCCAGGATCAGGAATCGAACGACATCAGGAACTGTGGTCTTCTCGCGCTTGAATCCTGCTTCCTGTTACGGGGTGCTTTTCTGTTGCTTGTCCTGCTTCCTTTTTGCTTTTTGGTCCTGTTTTTGTATCATCTGTTTCTGACTCTTGTTCTTATCCTTCTTGCCGCCTTTGTCTCCCATTGTGTGCCTCCTCTGCTGTTGTCAGTCATCTTCTCGCCGTGAGGGGCGCTGCCGCGTCGCCGCCGCTGGCCCACGCGTTGGGTTGTCCCGGGACCGGGAATGAGTCTATCGATGGTCTTCGCGGGTGTCAAGCGACAATGCCCCCGTCTCGCTAACCTAGCCGTTCAGTAAAGGTGTTGATTGTGATCTGCCGCCGGATGATAAATCCACGACTTGCTTGCCAGAAGAGGAATTGGGATCTCAGGAAGAATTCTTCTGCAGCCGCAACGCTGGGCGTTCCGAGCCAGCCCGACGGAACCCATGGTAATGACTGCTAAGATCCCTGTAATGGGGGACGGTCCGCTATTATTCGAGCAACGTCATCCCGCCCCCCATTCTTGCTCTCAGTCTCGATAGTAATCCTTGACAGTTGTTCCGGTGCAATTCATACTCACCGTAAAAGTGGTATGAAGGAGGTATGAACATGGCCGTTGCCAAGGTAGCACTCAGCCTGTCGGCTTCCCTCCTTGCCCGGATTGACCGGCGCGCGAAGAAGTCCCGTCTGTCCCGCAGTGCCTTCGTCCGCGAGGTCATGGAGCGAACACTTCTCCAACCGCATGAGGATGAAATCCTTCGGAAGGCGCGCCACATCTATGCCGAGGTGGGCGACGAGGATCGGGTCCTGTCCGAAGCCTTCCTCACCCTGGCAGCCGAGACCCTGCCGCCCCAGCCCAAGAGAAGGAGACGATAGATGGAGTTTCCGCGGAGGGGCGAGATCTACTTCATTGATTTCCCTGCAACCGGAACGGGGGAGATGGCGGGTCCGCATCCGGCCCTGGTCGTACAGAATGATGTCGGCAACCAGGCGAGTCAGTTGACCATTGTCGCGGCGATCACAAGCAATCCTCGCGTGGCTCAGCTACCGGTGGGCGTGAGCATCACGCCCACGGAATCCGGCCTTCCACGCCCATCGGTCGTCCACCTGGGCCACCTCTACACTGTCGATAGGCGACGCCTTGGTCGACGCGTTGGCACTCTTCCACAGGAAAAGCTGCGCCAAGTGAATCGCGCGATTGAGGTGAGCCTTGGACTAAAGCCCTTCGCGCTCTAGTCTCACCACGGACTACCGAGAGCCCGGATACTTCCATCCGCGAAAGGGCAGCCAATGAAACGCTCAACCGCATCCAACCGCGGCCGTCTGGACCTGGAGGCACGCTACGTCGTCCCACATCAGATTACTACGTTATTTCAGAACCTATTTACAGGTTGACGCGTGTAAATAGTGTAAATAGGGGACGGAAATAATAAATAGGGGACGGTCATGAAATAATGACTTGCGTCACCCTCCCCGCTGTGATATAGGCTGCTCATGCCTCGCCACGCGCGCCTCGATGCGCCGGGTGCCTTGCACCATGTTATCTGCCGTGGGATCGAGCGAAGGCCGATCGTCCGGGATGACACCGACCGGGCGGCCTTCGTCGAGC
>Ga0315285_10001375_pt1 | contig 25564 bp, 33 predicted proteins | sample YL17G09_36_MG_FD_203698 | JGI IMG/M metagenome (GOLD analysis project Ga0315285, IMG submission 203698) | Sediment microbial communities from Yellowstone Lake, YNP, Wyoming, USA - YL17G09_36 | ecosystem: Environmental > Aquatic > Freshwater > Lake > Sediment | place: USA: Wyoming | collected... | reverse complement strand
CACCTTCAGTGAATCCCCTAGATCTTGCCACAAAATCCCTATCTTTTTGCTTGAGGGGACCGATTACATCCTCAAGCCTTGACATCTGGTTAAGAACGAATCTTTTTCCTCGTCCTTTATATGTCAAAAATTCACGGCTGAAGGACTTTCCAACTTCTTCAAGTTGCTGAAGTTGGTCCATCGAAAACACCATCTCTTCCTGGACTTTGGTTTCTGTAGGTTTTGTAAGTTCACCCCCTGCCCCGATCGGCCCTTGAGTAACCCGCACAGTCCCATCTTTATCTACCGTGACCTGCATACCTGTGGACTGAACTTTCTTTGCGATCGCCGCTTGGTAAAAAGACCGATTAGGATCATTCGGGGCGAGGTTATTATATTCCTCAATCAGTTTCGCAAGCTCAGTTGGAGTCGGCGGCTTTTCTACGGCGTGTTTCTCGCCGATCTTAAAGGTCGCCTTCAGGTTCTCCAACATCTTCTTGTCTGCTTCGGCTAGGTATTCCTCAGCCTCCTCGTCTGTCGTTTCTGGTCCCAAGGAGGTTTTAATTTTCTCGATCTTCCGACCTAATATTGCTTTCTTACGTATCTCATAATCCCTCATCTGCTTTTCTGGAGCAGACTGAGCCTCTTTCGTTGCCTTGAATCGTTCGGTTTCCGCTTTGTATCCCTCGAGCTGGCGTTTCGACTTCCCGATGAAAGATTCCTTCCATGCTTCAAAGTATTCTTCAGGAGATACACCCTTTGGCGCACTCCTTTCAAAAAAGTCTCGAGAGGGAAGTAATCCTGGGCGAAGACCGTACTTCTCCAGGAATGATTTCGAATCATCCCACATATCGTAGGAGATCATGTCTCCCTCTTCTACGAGCATCCCGAGGGCCTTCTGGTGTTCCTCAAAAGGTCTCCTTGATTCAACCCTAGTCCTATCCTCTTCAGCCCATCCCCTGGATTTCCTGAGCCAGTTCTGCTCTTCGGGAAAGGCAGAGACCTCTTGACCTAGTCTCTGGTTAGCCAAAGCATTTCTCTGAGCCGTGAACAGATCCCAAGTCGGCTTAGGTGAGACTCCCTGTGCTATGAGAGCATTGATTCCGTCCATCTTTATTCTCCTACCAGTTCATGTAGTTTGAGGCAAATTGACCGCCCTGTGGTTTCTGTTGACCAAATTGAGTCAGAAGGTTCGCCGCTTGGTTCCCACCCCACTGATAAAAAGGAGCCCATGCGTTCGCCTGGCCTAACTGGCCTGCCGCCTGAGCCTGGCCACCTTGCATCATATAGTTCGAGATTTGGTTTGCAGACTCGGAACCCATCTGTGCCATCTGTCCCGATGTCGTCTGACCTACCCCAGCGAGGCTTTGATAAGGAGTGAGACTCTGATACCAGCGCTTCAGCCAGTTATCGTAATCGGTCGAAGCAAGGTTCTGACCGTATTTTGTGAGAGCTTTTGCCTGGCTTCCACTGAATTGACTTCCCCTTGCCGCAGCTCCCCTTTCAAGACCCTCGGTCCCTTGTTCCATGAGAAAATCATAATAAGGACTCTTCTCATATTCTCCAGGGCCAGCCTTGAGCATCCCCGTGAGCTGGTTGAGAGCCTTTTTCCCAGCCCTTCTCCAGGGAGCCATCATCGCGATGTTCTGCCAATATTGGTCGGCCTGCTGCCGTCTGGCCTCCTCTGCCGCCCGGGCCATCGCGTGAGAGGCATCTCTTGAGGCATTGGCCCCCGTGAGAGAAGATAGATAATTTCCACCTGCCGAGAGAAGAGTGGAACCAGCCCCTACTCCTATAGCCGCCCAGGTCATTTTTCTACCTCCATTTGAACCTCGATAACCATTTCGATTTCATCAAAACTCGTGGCTATTATCTCACCCTCGATTTTGTCGATATCCCTATGGTTATTCGGGTTGAGATGAACAGTTGTCCATACCGTCTCTTCATGCGTATACACGATCCGTTTTGTTCCGGCAGGGGTTATGAATGCCGCCGGAGCCATAACCCGTCTCGGTCCGCTTTCCTCTAGGATCGAAACCTCACCCTTTAAGATAAAAGCAGGGTGGGAAAATTTGTGGATTTTGGTGACAAATATCATCCCTTTTGGCATAGTGATTTGTCTAACATACATCCCTTCGGCGAACGTATGCTCCAGCGGGCAAGAGTCCCCCACCAACGCATCGGGCATCTCATACATTTTCGATTCAAGAGAAAGTATGAATTCTCTGATCCTGCGGCCCCTGGAAACTGTCCGTCCTTCTACTTTTGTAATTTCATTCATCCTATTCCTCTGATACACCTTTCATTATCTTGGCAGCTTCGAGTAAATCCAAAATAAGATTAATCGCATTGCAATACTCACCAAGCAGTTGTTCTACTTCGGCAAAACTTGTTATATTAACGGGAGGCGTAACATCTCCTATATAGGCTTGCTTTTCAGGAAACTTTTTTGAAACTTTCAAAAACCAGTTATCCCATACCTTACTGGCTCTATCTTTATCCCTCAACGGTGGATCAGGAAATGTGCTCATGCTGCTGCCGCCTGTGCCTCAAGATAGGCCCCGAGAATGACCACCTTGACCGGATCGGAGATCGTCACCTTGTAAATCCTGTCTCTCGATGATCCTAACCTTCTCCATATTGCCCTTGTCTTGTACTTCCCAATGACTCCGATATCCGTCCAGTGCTCATTGCTCCAGGTATGACCTCCATCGTCAGACCATTGAAGCATCGCCTGGGGATCATCTCCACTGTCAATATCAGGGTGATCAACGGCAAGCCCCATGCCTGCCTCAAACTCGATCTCAAGGGATGAGTGAAAGGCAACTTTCCTGTCCGAGCGGACAGCCTGAGCCGCCCTTACCCTTCGAAGTTCAACCCCATCGTCGTCATATTTCGAGAGATCGTACTTATAGAGTTTACCAGACCCATAATCCCCGACAATGTGCATTCCCTCGAAGTAAGCGTAGCAGTTCGCAGGGTGTCTCAGATCAAATGGTCCGGAAGCCCTCGTGTGCCAAATGCTTGTCATGAAGTCATAAGCAAAGGTCTTATTCTCCGAGGGAAAAGTCAGCACATAGAAAGTATGCCCTTCCTGTGAGTAGATAAATCCGATTGCATCAGTGACCGTCGTAAGTTGCGAAATCTGGTAGTCGATATGGTCCGTCGAGATCTTTTGAGCCTGGTATCCGTTCGAAGCCTGGACTCCCCTGAAGTTATCGAGCCATACGACAGTCCCACGGTACTCAGCCGCTGAATGAGGAGCGATGCAACCAAGGCGATTTGTTGCTCCGGGGACTCTCTCAAATGGGAAAGTCGCGTCCCCCGAGTTATACCAGACCTCATAAGATTCCTTCCCTAGGAGCCACAGTTCCCGATGGGCTGAAATAATGGTCTGAAGATTGTCAGGATAGCTTTCAGCCGTCGCATAATCTAAGGCATCCCACAAAGTCCCGTCATAGGATTCTGAGATGTAAAATCTTCCCGTATCTTTTTCGGAGACGATGAAATATCCGTCCTGGTAGGCAAGAGAGAAAGGAACAGGGAAATCAGAATCCGTGATCTGAGAAAGGGTCGTCCCTGACAAGATATACCCATAGGTCCCATCGACGATCATCAACTGAGTGCCGTTGTTCTCCATCCAGACGAGGCCAGTCGAAGTTAGGAGACTCCCTCTCATAATTGTCATACCGCCGGATGAATCCACTCGATAAATAGATGGACCGATCACGGCGTAGAGATAGGACCCCATGACGTGGACGCCCCTTACCTCTAGGGAGACAGGAAGATCGGCGGAAGGTGGAAGGTCTGTGCTGTGACTTACTCCTTGTTTATAATTTCCAACGACAGAACCTGCGAATGTGAGTTTCCCCTTTACCGTATGCTCAGGTTCGACATAGGAACAAAAGAAACGGAGTCCGGGCGTCCCGATAAGGCTCAAGGGTTTGCCACCCTGCTGGTCTGCGATCGGGAACAGGTTTTGACAGATCTGAGCGTTGATATTGCTCGACGGCCCCTTATAGGATCCGCCGACAAACGGGATCTCCATTACCTACGTCTCACTTTCTTTTTCTTTCCCTTGCAGGGCATGGGATCACCTCCTATCTTTCGCTCCATAGTTCGATGGTCACTCTATGTCCGGCCGTTAGCACACACTCCGAAAAATCGATAAACGGAGACAATCTTGCCCCGTGAAAATACTTGATTCGCTGATCGTTTGCATTGTCACAGGGGCCGAGAACACATCTCCGGGGTCCATCTTCCGTTCCGTCCTTTACGACAAGTTTGTCGTTGGCCGCTGCCGGATCAAAGTGGATGCTGGAGATTCTTGGGAGATTAGGCCAATTAGGGGGCCTTGAAGCCGAGTAGTCCCAATCTGCTGCTATCTCCGTAAGTTCAAGACCGCCTCTCAGTTCATTTTCAGTTGTCATTTTCTACCTCATGTTGGGAGCGAAACCTAATCTCAAAAGACCCCTTCTAGCCAACCCTCCGGCGGATGGGCCGACCATGATTAATCCGGATGTGATTGTCCTAAAATAATGAGCTTGCCTAGTCATGGCCCCGTTTATCGATAGAATCCCTGAGCCAGTGCCAAAATTACCAACATAACTCGTAACCGCACCGGCGAAATTTAGGACAGATGAATAAAGCCTTGCCGCATTTATGCGCCTTAAAAGAGCACCGCTGGATGAAATAACCCCTGCTCTTAATCTGGAAAGGACAGAATATCTCGTTAATGCGCCGACACAGGTTAAGACACCCGAACGAAGCCTATTCAGTTGGAGCCATCGGGTAAGCTGGGCCGCTATCGCAAGGATACCGCCTTCGATCCCTGCTGCTTGAACCGAATAATAGACACTCCCGGCAAAAGACAAGATCCCGGAATAGGTTCTTGCGGAAATTAGGGATCTGAGAAACACACCCGAAAAGGAGAGCATCCCCGAATAAGTCCTTGCCGAAATTAATGATCTTAGAACAGTACCAGACCATGAAATAACACCTGAAAAAGTTCTTGATCCATTGAAATTCCGAGTGATCGCCCCGGCAAAATTCTTTATTCCTGTTGCCGTATATGTGTAGAATTCCTGGCCGCCTGAGACTACACCAGTTACGATTCCTGCGAAAGATAAAACCCCAGCGTAGAGTTTGGGTAGATTAAAGACCTTCGAGAGGGCACCGGTTAAGGAGAGGACTCCGGTATAGACCCTGGAGAGATTAAGAAGTCTAGTTGTTGCTCCGGTTAAAGAAAGAGTTCCCAAATAAGTCCTAAGATCCTGAATCGATCTTAGAAGAGATCCGGCAAGCAAAAGAACTCCGGCCCTCGTCCCCCCAGGGAGACTTCTTAAATAAGAGTACACACCAGAGAAAGACAGACCTCCAGTGTAGGTCCTTAATCCTTGGATCTTTCTGGTGAGTGCACCCGCAGACGAAAGGACTCCGTCTTTTAGTCTTGCAAGAATCGAATAACGTCTAGTTGTTCCTAATAGCGCCATTTAATACCCAATCCTTCGTTGCCTGCCCTAAAATGAAGGAGGAGTAGCCCTGAAGGCTCCGTACCCTGTCCGCCCCAGAATGCTTCATTTTGAAATCCATCCACTGGCAGTACGTCAACCCGGTCCAGTTTGGCCCGTCAGCATCGTCAGGATCGTACCAATGAGGATCTTGGTTCAAGGGCATACCACCTAGCACCACCTTCGAATATCCCATCTTCAGGGCCGTTAGAACGGAGAAATAGCCCGTATTCCCGACGAAGACACGACGCTGATACTCATTCTCCCACTGGTAGTCCATCGTCCAATAGATGTCATAGAGTCCGACTCCGTCTGTATTCCCGAAGTGAGTTTCCCCTCCGATGGAATGACGGATGATCCTTCTTCTCGGTTCAACGTTTCCATTTACATACTGAGTGAACCATGTCGCCTCTTCAACATCAACCGCCGCCCAGTGAAGCACCTGCCTTTCATGGAAAATAAGGGATCGGTTGACTGCGTAGATGTCGTGACCTATCCCCCAGGAAGTAAATTCTTCAACATCCTGAGCAAGACACTTTCCGTCACCTGTGATGAATACGGTGTCATGTTCCCTCAGAGATTCGATAGGTGGAAACTTCTCCGGTTCCGAAGGTATAACGTTTAACACCTTGACGATGTTATTACGTTTCTTCGCCACAGACGGAGGAATATAGAGCTTCTGCCACTCCCACTGCATGAGGGTTTTCAATAAAACTATCCTCCCGCGTTGGCCGTGAGTTCATAGGTCCAGGTGACAATATCGTCCGTATTAAGATCGATAGCCGTAACGACTGAACGGTCGAGCAGGATCCCACCCGTGGAGGCGTTGAAAACTCCATGCTCCCTGCAACCGTAGGCCGCATCAGCGGTCAACGTCCCGACGGTCCTGTAGATGTTCGAAGTGGCCCCATGGGTAGCCGCGGCATTTCCGGTGGCACCCTGCGCCCCAGCCCTTGCTGTGACAAGAGCGGTTTCGGTATCTGTCTCCGCCGTCGATCCTGACCCCATCTTGTGCTGATTGAAGTTGTCAAGCACATCTCCGGATGTGACCATGGCATCAACAAGCCGCTTGGTAAAAACCGCCGTGACTTCCTTCACAGAGACAAGGCCATAGTCCTTTGTCGTTCCGTCCGCCCTTTGAACTTTAGCGAAGAGAAAGCCGAACATCTCCGTGACGTTTCTTGGTCTCGTCTGTTTCAGGGCTTTCCAAATAGTTTCTTTGTCAACCCCTTTAGGAACGATCCCCGACCTGACTTGCTTTGCAATTTTTGCAAGTCTCCAAGATTCAGTGTACGGGATAAAGTGACTGAGTAACATTTTTGACCCTCCTTTGTGACTTTGTATTTAGGCTTGTTCAGCCTTCCCTTGAAAAAGTGATAGATTCTCTTCCTGATCATAAAATTCCACCTTTTGTTCTTCCGGCTTCTAGTTTTCTCGAATAGGCACCGGCTTCTGTCAAAACTCCTGCTTTGCTTCCGGTGTAAGGGCCACCGCCCGCCGCTGGCCTCAATGCTATCAAAACCGCTGCGAGAGAATACCCATCAGCGTGAGTTGCAGCCTTAGCGCCGCTTGCCCCTGCGGAGGCTTGAAGATCGGAAGCAAGGGCAACCGTTGCAACATCTATCCGCTCTGTTAATGTTTCACCACTCCAAAGTCCGGTGGTATCCGTTGCACCCAATGCCTGACAAAGGCAAGCCCCAGCCGTAGCAGTGGTAATGGACGCACATGAAATAGAAGTACCCTCGGCCGTTGCTGTGCTTCGTGTGCAGTCTTCAGGATCACCGGAGGCAACAACACCAGTCAATCGTTGGACAAATCCAGAGGTACTTGTATTGGCATGGGTCCATACCCAACTTGCTCCCTCGCTCGCCGCTCTTTTATAGTAAAGGTGCGTATAACAGCCACTCGTATTTGCGACCGCAACGATTAACGTCCATCCTGTGGGTGGGGTTACTGCGGCAGAAGAATACAATATCAAGAAAGCAAGTAAAAAATCACCATCCACCACGTTGGCCGGACGGTTCATCGTGGTGTTGGTTGTGTTACCCCAAGCCTTGGTCGTATAGTCTGCGGTGATGACGATTGCCATTATGGCTCCAATTTCAGAATCATCGAGTTAAACAACTCATTCATTTCCTGTTCCCAGTTTTGGTTAGCCGCTGTTCCTAACATTTCAACGTAGAGTTTGACTCCCGCTTCATCCCACGTTCCGTCCTTGGGTTTTGTCAACACAAGGACCGCCTGCCAGGTCCACCCATTTACTGATTGGACAATCTTAAATTTGCAGGTCCGGACGGAACAGCTTTTGAAAACGCGAAAGGGACGGTGCTACTGCACCCCCATTCGTTACATGCTGAGACGGTCCAACTATGAGCCCCAGTCGTAACGATTGCCAGGTCGTAATGAAGCCTTACGGAATTATCTGCCTGGACTTGAGCCGTTGAATCTTCAGTCACTCCCCCGTCCTTGACCAAATGATAATAGGTCGGCTGAGTCTGCGTCGTCGGCACGTAATCACAGATGACGAAAGGAGCTCCAAATGCTAGACATGGCATCAACACCAAAGCCAAGACCAAAAACATTTTAGCCTTCATCGATTGAATACCTCCGTGCGATTTTAATCACTTCAGGCTTCACCGCATTGATTTGAGAAGCAAAGTTTCTCGTTTCAATATCTTTCATGGCGCTTGCCGCGAGAGCCATGCACATCTGCAAGGGCTCTTTCCCGTACTCAGGGGCTAACCTCACGGCAAGGTTGAACTTGATCGCCTCGTCGTATTCAGGAGGAAAGGCAACGTCTGTTGTGATTGCCGAAGGATCGCTCAACGGTTTTAAGGAGTGTAGATAAATCGTCGATCCATCGAGTGGGTAGAGATAGATCGTTCCCAGTGGGTAAGTCGGGTTGTACCAGAGATATCCGGCGGTCGCCACGATGGTCTTGAGATGCAGTTCCCTGTATTTGGCCTCATCGATGATCTTCAGGGGATTGTCGAAATTGTAGGCATCCCTGACGTAGGCCCCACGGATCGATGCAGGCCTTACAGTGTTGAACGTACCACTTGAGCCGATCGTGTAGGATGTTGCACCGGTAAGCGGGAAATTCTCAACCGTCACAGAGTAAATTCTGATATCGTTGGCTGACCAGTGACGGAACATGAATTTCAACGCTTCAAGGCCATCCTGGATCTCATCGTCCGTCGGCGTCTCACCTGGAGCGATCACTCCAATCGATCTCAGAGCGGCTTTGATCAACGTCTGTGCGGTTTCGCTCATTTCCCTTGCCTCTTTAACTGAGCATGGGTCGCGGCCTGTTTAATGCTCTCAGAAATCTCAAGAGCCCTCTTGGGTTCCCACTGATTGATCGTCTTGATAGGCTTCCCCTCAAGAGACGTGACAAGTAGGAAAAAAACCATTCCATCATCCGTGTACCCAACTTTGGTAAACCCAGTAATCAATTCATCTGTCATCTCGTGAACTCCATCGTCTCGACTTCGGACATTCCGCTGTCGGCCATCTTCCTGATCTCCAGGAGCGTTTCGTCATAGTTCATCTTGATCGTGTGAGCCATCAAAGCGATCCTTCCTCGGTTCTGTGGGGCCGATTTCGATAGCTCCAGGACCGCCTTCAAAAGTCTCTCCTGTCCTGCCTCGATGGGAAGATCAACCCCAAACTCTTCCCTTGCAAAAACGACGAGCTGCTTAGGGCTAAGATCTTCGAGATCCCAGAACCAGTTTGAAAGATTCTTATTGCAAGTAATTGGGATGTTGATCGGTTCATAGCCATCGAGTCTGACTTTCTCATCTTCTTCCGTGTTCTGAACGATGAGAGGATCATTGATTCTGTGGTATCTCCAAGCCGGATACTGTTTATATCCATCCATACCAGGAATACCTTTAAAATAAATCCCAGGTTTCGTCGGCCCTGTTTCTGTCATTTCTTCTTTCGCATCTTGCTCAACGTCTGAGCCAGGGCCGCCCTTTTTCTCGTCACCGTGTTATACCGGTTCGGATTACCTGCAACTCTGCGAGAGAACTGAAGCACGGTTGTCCCAGCTTTCTTTGCCTGCGCCGTGAAAGATCCGGGTTTCTTAATGGCCTCCTGGATCCACTTCTTCTTCGCCATACTGACTCCAAAGATACGGGAGGGGAGTTACCCCCTCCCGGCTAAAGGTTAGATTAAGTTCCGGCTTCCTGACCCCACATACGGACGGCGAGTTCGGGGTAGATCGTCTTGACACCGTAGAGTACATCAAGACGGCAGACTTCGACATCGTTGTCAATGGCGTACTGCTTTACCACCCGGATGCTGTATCCGTTTTCCGTGTAGGTTGCCCCCCACTCATCGGTAGGCTTTTCGAGAGGAACCATGACCAGGGCGAAAGCGTTCTTATGAAACGCGAGGTTCTGGGGATAGTCGTGATTGGCAAGACCAAGGACATCCACGACTGCTCCGCCAGAAGGAAAAGAACCGACTGTCTTGTACGGTCCCGTTGCGCAAATCTCTGGGGCGATATAAACCGAAATCGCCACTTCCGTAGTCGTTCCGGTTGATCCGCAGGAGGCCGCCGCCGTCACGCAGAACTGACGGAGAGAACCCGTTGATTCACCGGACATCGGGTTGACTGCATAGACACCGGCGATCGTGAAGACATCACCGGCATTGAGAACGACCGTGTCAATAAGATCGAAATCGCAGAGCTGAAGCACCGCCGTTCTGGTCCCGGTAGGAGCCGCTGTGGCAACCTCTTTCCCGGTTGCATCCGTTGAAGCAACAGCACCAGAGCCACCCCAGGTTCCTGTAGAGTGAACCTTGATGTTCTGGTCCATGAAGATTTCGGCTCCGGCGATCCGACCAAGGTAGCCCTTCCTCAAGGCCGCCGTTCCCGGTTCCTGCTGATAGAGAGCCGTCAGCGCATTGGCCAGTGACCAGTGAGCCGCCGGGTTAAGGACGACAACTCTGTCGTTTGTTTCGGCCGCTTCCTCATCCAGTTTCTGCATGGCCTTTCCGAGCACCATGAAGGTATGAGGAGAGACAAAACCCGTTGATTCAACGACGCTCATGTAGACATCATCGTAAAGAGCACAGAGATCCTGATCGATCACGTTTGCGAGCTGAGCGCAAGCGGGTCTCAGATACCGGTCGGCATACTCTTCGATGGTTAGGGTTAACTGGTCCATCTCAAACGCCCAGGATATATGAGCCTGAGTAGAGACGGTCAGGGTGATGGAATTCTCTGTGATGACCGAAGAGGTTCTGGTCCGTGCTTTGGTCGCCCTGAACTTCACGGGTTTCCGGATTGTGACCGTTCCGCCCTTCTTCGGGTTGCCAGGGAATTCCGCTTCATAGTCGCGGTAGACCTGCTGGCCCATGACGAGGTTATTGACCAAGAGCTTGAGGGCGGTCTTGGCAATGATCGTCGGGCTTAGGGTTGCGTTAAGAGCCATTTTTCATCTCCTTCTAAAAACGCTTCACCTTCTGCTGGTTGAACAGCCAGTCCTCAAACTCCTTCGGACTCATCTTCTCGGGGTCTTTGGCCACCGGATTAGCGGAGCCCACTGGAGTGATTGGCGGTGGAGCGTTCGTGATTTTAGGTGGATTGGGATTCTGAGGCGGCGGATTACCGGCCTTCGCTATCTCGACCTCGATCTTGGCGATTGCTCTTGCCGCCTGGATCGGTGTCATGTGTGAAATCCTTATCGCTTCCGCTCGGTTTTTACCGAGGTAATAGGCTACATCATGGGCAATCTCTGACTCCGCAAGGATATCGACGATGACAGGTGTAATCGGCACTTCCGGTGCCATGGCCACCTCTTCGAAGTCGGGATACTTTCTGATCCCCTCCTGAATCTTGGCCTGGAGACCTGTCATGCGCTGCTGATGCACGGTTTCAGAAGATTTTTTCTCGACATCAACATCCCATTGGGTTCTCGCCTTTTTCACTTCATGGGAGATCTTGGCCTCCATGAACTTGTCATAGTCGTCAAAATCCTCTTTCCGTGGAGCATTTTGATCCGAAGGTGGAGGAGGGGGAGGAGGCTCGTCTGGTTTTCTCGACCTGAAATAGTCGGCCCGGGCCTCTGCTTTCTGCCGTCTCCAGTATTCTGAATCAGTTTTTGCCTTGTCCCTAACCTCTTTCAGCCGATCAATATCGGCCTGAAGTGCTGTCGGATCTGGTGCAAGGTCAACCTTGCCTTCGGGTAGGGTTCCTGTCGCTATGACTTCACTCGTCACGACCTGTTCACTGATGATCAATTCATCTGGCATTTTACATCCTCCTTTTCAGGGTTCTCCGCTATAACAGAAGCGGGATAGATTTGTTTTTCATATCTGCATTTGTGTGACTCAGACATCCTGTGCCTGGTTTCCTCCGTATGCTTATGCCCCAGAAGGTGTTTATTCCCTCTTAGTCTTTCAGACATCTTTCTCATATTTTCTTCTGAATGATGTCTCCCAAAAAACGGATTTGCTTCCCCCATGTGTCGCTTTGACATTTTAAGGATTGTATCTTTTGAATGGGATTTCCCTTTATTATTAGCGCCGCCTGTTCCACCCTCAGTCATGTTATAGCCATTAGGAATCATCGTGTTTAGATTCCAGATCCAATATCTTTCCTTCTGGTTAAGTACGTCCCTTGTGTCAGCGGTATCTATGACAAACCACTCAAAAGATTGTGGCCCATACTTTCTAATCGCCCTATGTAGAAAACTTGTGGGTCCGACTTTCGCTGAATGAATGTGCCAATAAATCCTGGTATCGAACTTTCTAACCGTTTGTCCCACATAGCATTTTCCATTAATTCGATTCACAACTTTGTAAATTATCATCAGTGATCTCGGTTTCATGAAGTAGCCATTCTCTTGTTGGCGCTCCAAATAAATCCATAGTGTTTCCGCTTAATGATTTTAGAAATCTTCCTACGGGACGAGTGGCCAGTTCGCACCACTTCCACAAGTGGTGTCGATGATCCTTGTTCTTCTTGATATCGTTGTCTGGAATGAAAGGCCTATACCAGTTTCCGCTGTCATCCATCGGACAACCGGCAAGAACGATCCTCGTGTAGTCGAAGGACAGGGCGATCTTGAAAGCCAGATTCGCACTCGTACCGCTCCATCCTCCCCGACCATTCCTGATCCATCGGATATCGAAGTCATAGCAGCCAGGGTTCCAGGCGTGTTTCAGGACGGCCTTTGGGACCCTCTTTGCCACGGCCTGCATGTCTGGAAGGTGAGCGTCTCCGGCGGCGAAGTGCTGAAACGCATGAGGGCAGACCAGGGCCGAATAGTTGACACACATCGTGTCGTACTCGACAATCCCTTCAGCCATGGCGTAGAAGGCCTCAATGTCCTGAAACAGATTTGTCCCATCCCCTAGAATCAGACAGACGTCCTTTTCTGGTTTCGGCTTCAGCTTCATATAGTCGTCAATGATCGGCATGGCGTACCAGTCGCCCTTGACGATCCTTGTAGGAAAAATGGTGTTGTTTGAGATGACCTTATTCAACTGCTTCCCCTATCATTATCGCCGTGTACCCACTCATGCTCTTGACCTTGTGCGCTTGAGGATCGCGGCTAAACTCAAGCCAGGCCTGATAGTCCGAAGCCCTCCACGGCGGGCCAGGATATTCTTCAGGAAAAAACCAGTGACCCTTACAGTCCAAAGGGCATCCAGTAAGAATGATTTTCTGATAACCCAGCGCCAGGCACGCATAGACCGCAAAAAGGGCCGTTGAACCGTGCCAGGATTGTTCGTCCGGACTCCAGAGTTCGATTTCATCTATGATCTCCCAATCAACGTCGAAGCCACGGCATTCTCCCAATGTGTGTCGAATGGGCATCTCACCATTGTTTTTTCTCTGGAGGTGTTCAGCCCACCACACTGAGGAGCTTCCGTCAACATTCGCCCAGTGAAGCACATCTCCGGGGTAGAAACCGACCGAACGTCCAATAGCCATGACGTCATGCGGGATCCCCCAGGATAGAAACTTTTCGACATCCCTGGGGAGTGAACGTCCATCGCCAGTGATAAGACAGACATTTTCTTTGGGAGTCGGAACCCTCTTTGCCTCATGGATTTGAAGTCTCACCCTCTCCTGCTTTCTCTCTCAGGTTTGCATTGAACTTCCCTTCGTTCTCTAACTCCCTGCCTTGAATATCCGCAGCCATCCCTCTCATCTGCATAATCTGCATCGGATCAGGAGGAGGGGGGGGCGATGGAGGGGCACCATCACCCCCTTGGGACTGGAGTTGGGGAGGGAGGAGAAGTTTTAAGCGTTTTTCAATTTCATCAGCACCTGGCCAATCCATGTTCTTGACCAGGAGATCAGAAATTAACGGGCCAGCGGTAGGCATGGCTTTCAGAAACTCGAAGATATTACTAGCGGCTTCTTCTCTTTGAGTCGTGTAGGAAGGTCCTATGCTCACAACCACGTCATACTTGCCAACCGTTAGATCAAAAATCTGCTGCTTTCCCTGCTCTTCGAACTGCTGATTGACAGGGACAAATCTATCCGTGCCATCCCTGTTCAAAATCCTGACGATCCGGGGCGTATCATAGATTTTGGGGATCAGATCTACCAAGACCCGGCCAGCGTACCTTAGAGCCCTAGCCAAGTTGTCATAATAGGCAAAATTAGCGACATCCCCTTCCCTCTGCCTCGCCACGATCGCCCGGCCTGATTGCTCATTGCTCTTTTTACCCAATGAAGCAAGTTGAAGGCCTGTGGTATCGTGCAGTTCCTGATCCGCCATCATAATCTCGGCCTGGATGCCCGTATTGGCGGAAATGGGTTCCGCCCTTTTTGGCATTAACGTCGGAGCCGATGAATCTGCTTCGTATGGTAAATAGGGATAGTTCTTTTTGTTGGCATTTTCCCAGATCTTTTGATAATTTGCGATCATCCGAGCCGAGACAAGATATGGTGCCTTCGGGGCAAGAGAGATCATTTCCGCAGAGGAAGATCGGGAGTAATTATAGAGCCTCTGAGCATCTTTTGCGTTTCGGATGACACCACGGTAAAAGCTGTGTCCCTCAATGTTGATTTCTTTCCCATAGACCATGACGATGGGGATGTATTTCCCCGGCCACTGAACCTCTTTTTCAAGGAGTTCGTTCGAGTTGACCTTGTACCAGAGGAGTTTGTAACTATCGACGCTTCTTTCCCGGATCAGTTTCCATCCAAACGGAGCCAACTTCTCAACATCCGGCTTCATCTCAGTCACATAGATATTCCCTTCTGCGTTCTGGACAAGATAGATCGTCTTCTTGATCGATTCCTTCTTCCAATACTCGGCGATCCGGATGTTTTTCTCATCGCCCCAGTAGGCGTTCTCGTCGTTCTTCCCTTCAAACGAGGTCAATCCGGCCTTGGGATACTGTCGTGTGAACTCGTCCCGAGACAATTTCTCTGTGACAAAGCAAAACTGAGCATCTGATCTGTCAAAATTCTGCGACATGGGATCCCAAAGCACGGTAAACGGATTTTTGATCCGCTGAATGACAATGTCCTGTTCAAAAACATCGTCGTCCGTGTACTTCGTCCCGATCCTCCAGGCCCCGAAGCCGCAGTCGATCGCGCTTTCAACCGCCGTGTCATAGGCCGTTTCAGCGTCGCTCTGAACCTCGATGTTTCGGATGAGGCCGGTAAAAATCTCGGCTGTCTTCGGATCGGCCTTGCTGTCCACCGGTTTGACCTTGATCGCAGGCTCGTTCTGGCGGATATCCCCGGCCACCTGATCGCAGAACGTCGGAACCTTGTTGATGATGAGACATGGCCTTCCATCGGCTTCCCTTTCGCCCTGAAGATCCGTCGACCACTGCTCGCCCTTCTTAAATTTCAGGTCTTCCAGGGCTTCCTTGTAATCCTCATCCACAGCATCTGAGGCCGTCCTGAACCGTTCTTTGATTTCCTTGAGAAGGTCCTGTTCGTTCATGCTGCCATCCATGCGGTTTTAGGATTGGAACGTCTATCTATGCCGGTTTTCAATTTGAGTTCAGTTCTTTTCGGGAACAATGCCCCTAATGTTTCGCTCAAGATTCTTGCCGTGCAATCAAGGAGGTCATCATGTGCGCTTACCGGAAAAGAGATAAACTCATCATTTACAAATTCATCCACCAAATCCCTATCTTTGTGTTGGTAGTCAATATAGTGGAGATGGGTCGGAATATAGAAACGGCCTTGCTCAAAAATCGGGATCAGCCGTCCTATCCGGTCTCTTTTAGCAGTAGAACCTCCAAGTTCAATGATGGGAAAACGATAATTTTCTTTTTCTTGGATGTACCGAATATGCTCAATGTCAGAATCTTTACCGTATTTCTCATAGCCTACGGCTGTAGGCTTATACGTCCGATGGAATTCAAAAAACTTTTGAGTTCTTTCGGTCAGATTTAATCTGTCCCTGACTCCATCAATCAGATAATAATTCTCGTCTTCTCCCAGACCAATAATGAGCATGACGGTATAGTCATTTTCCTTTTTCTTCTCTCCGGCTGGGTCACACAAAAGATACGTGTTGAAAATGTCCCAGTTGTCTCGTTTCCAATATTTCAGCCATTCGTTTTTGAACCCTTGCATCTGATCCGCCTTGGGATCAAGAAGGATCTGACAGCCAAAAATGTAGGGCCCCATCTCTCGTCTTTTTCGCTCTATAGTCTCCTGCGGCCAAAGGACAGGTTTAGAGTTAAATGTTCCATCAATGGTCGCAGGGTATTGTCTCTTCTTCACGATTCCTCTCTTTATAATTTCACCATAGGGATCGTTGAGATGATATCGCGTGCCTGCATACCTTTGAATGTTCCCCACCCCATACCGCTTTGAGGGTTGTTCACTGCCAAGATTCAACGAGAGTTCCAAAGCCTGAGTCACTTTTTTGATCATATCTGGATTGCTGACTTGCCTTTCAGTGATGATGTCGTCATAAACTCTTATCTTGTAGTGGCGAGATGTCGGCATTGCATCGATAAGACCCCAGGCCTCGATAGTTGCTTCTTTTGGGTTTTCATTACGTTTGACGAGCAAACCATCGTCTTCTGACCATTTCGGAGATTTCTTTTGAGGATCTTCCCAAAGAATATCTTGGAAGAGAGTTTTGAGGGTTTGATTAGATTCTAATTCCCATTTGATTTGTCTAAGAAATCCTTTTGCGCTGGGTCGGTTAAATGAGAACAAACCGATTGTGATTTCTGGATCGAAGAGGATATCCTGAATGGTCAGGCCGAAGGTGATGATAGTGGTTTTGTAATGTTCCCGTGCCCAAAGGTCGAGATATCCGTTCGGTTCTTGTTGAATCTCAACACATCTTTCAAAAAGCCACTGATGGTCCAAGTCTTTCCGGTTGAGAACATAATACAGAAGAAAGTAAAGGTCTTTGAGGCATAAAGCCCTCATGCCCAATCCGACTTGCTCAGAACCTTTCTTTTGGGCATCTTTCAGAAAGTCACAATAGAACTCATGAGCTTCTTTTACTGTCGTAAATTTCATTTAACTTTTCTAAAAGCTCCGGTTTAAGTGTGATAACCCCCGAGAATTCACCGCTAAAAGCAGACGGCTCAACGGATTTCTCCATGAGCAGCTTCGCTGCATTAACATTCCCGGCCTTGGCCTGTCTGAACACGGAGCGAACAACCTCGATCTTGTTCTTCTTATTCGTGGTTTGATCAAATTCCTCCGCTACCTGGATAATCAGGGATCGCCAACTAAAGTCTTTCCTTGGAGCGCCCTTCGGATTTCCGGACTGTCCTTTTTTCCACATGGCTTATAAGATTAGTGTGAGGCCAAACGTAGGAGGAAGGCAAGGATTTGGTTACTAAATAGGGCTATTTAGGGAGGTCACTTGAGGAGGGAATGATGACTTTGAGATAAATCGGGGTCATAAGTTTTATTTCTTCTTCGGTTTGAAATGCTGCGTTGCACACATTACAGCGCCGTATCCGGATGATGACGGTATCGAATTTTCGGGTATCGATGACGTGGACATCCTCGGACTGGCAGAACGGGCACTTCATGTTCTTCTCAGCATCACTCCGATGCAAAACTTGAGCCGCATGAAAAAAGGCATCGCGGTAAGTACCTGGATGAAATTCTTTGGGTTGAAGTCCCGTATCTTCTTTCTAGCAATCTTCCTCAGCCTCTTTGCTTCTCTGTCGCTCATGTCTCTATCCTGTAGACTATCGAGGCCCCTCCCCACTTCCGGTCAAGGGGAATGAGAGGCCCGGCCTTTCCAAGCCATCTCAGAAAGTCCTCAAGCCGCTCAGGTTCATAGGCAATCTTCCCGTCCCTCAGCGCCAGGGGAATCCTCTGGGTCAGGTCCTTGATCATGTCATCCGAGCTTGCCCACGCCATGTCCGTGCTCTGGTAGGTGAGGCAATACCCGTTGTCTGAACAGAATTTCTCGAAGTCCCACGGGTTGAGGTGATGAAGGTCAGTCTTAGACATCAGGGCTCCGGCCATATGCAGGGCCATCCAAACGAATCCGCGAGGGTTGATGAAGCCAGGGGAAGAGGTGATCACGTCTCCGCCAGGGACCAGGAGGTTGTCAATCATCCACTTCAACTCAGTAAAAGGGTCGTCAAGGTGTTCGAGGGTGCCCTGGAGGACGAGGCGGTCAGTTTGTTCATACAAATCTTTATAGTTCATATTCCTATAAATGACATTTGAAGGATATCCATTTGAAACAGCCTTTATTATTGCCTCTTCTGAGTAATCTACACCCCAAACCCCAGCCCTGCACCGTTTAGCCATTTCAACCACTAGATTCCCCTCTCCACAACCGATCTCAATCACTCCTTTATTTTCCCACGGCTCCCCCATCGCCAGGATCAGTTCCCTCTCATTCTGCCCATCTGAGAACCAGGCAGTAGGCCCCTGAGAGTGCATCTCGTCGTATTTGGCCTTGAGTCCTTCGTTATCATGGAGAAGTAGGGCAACCCCAGAACTCACATTTTGAGCATCCCGGGAGGGCTTTTCTGTCTCCCCTAATATGGTACTCAAGATATCTCTTTCTTTTCTCGGACGCCCACGCTTCTTCGAGTGATGTATTTGCGATGTTTCCAAGTCTCAAATCTCCTTTCGGGTCGAACCTGACGCACAGGGAAATATTCCCGTAGCGATCGATGGCCATATGGGTCAAGAGGTCAAGGCAGATGCCTATTTCGGGGACGGTAACTTTCCGCTCGTAACCATGAGACCCATCAGGCGAGTGTAGTATTCTTTTTGCAATGGTCCCAGGTAACGCTTCCCACCTCTCCGGATGATCCACCCTTCCAAGGAGCCGATATACCATTGCAGGACTTCGGCTCCCTTTTTTCCCAATGAACTCTTTGACGATTTCAAGCTGCTCACCTCCCTCCGGGTCATCCTGCACCACCGATATGGTCAGGGTTTCAAGGTTGTCGATGATCTCGTCAGCCTTTTCTAAAAGAAGTTTCGCGTTAGTATCCATGCAGCGAATCGTGTGCTTGAAAAGAGAAACACATTCACCGAATTGAGGATGGAGAAGACTTTCTCCATTAAAATGGAACTGGCAGACAATGCCTGAAGGAATTTGTTTAGCGATTTCTTTCACTAGACCAAATTCCATATTGCCCCAGTCAACCAAATCAGGAAAATCTCTCTCCAATTTCCTACGCCCGCACATCGGGCATTTTTTCTGACATAGGCTTGAGAGTTCGATATTTACAAAGCCCAGACCGTTCATATCTTTCCCTGTCGTATTTGGTTTTACATTTCCGATGATAGGCGTTCCAGTTTTTTAATTGATGCCATTCCTCATCTTTCGGGTCGCCATAGATATCGCAGTAAATACACTGCCTCCATCCTTCATGTCCGCAAGCTTCTTTGGCTCGCTGATTACGATGGTATTCAGTGTGTTCTTTAGAGGTGGGGAATGGAACAAGATTTTCTGCCCTATCATCGTCATGGATTTCGTTCTTATGGTGGAAGACAGTTTTGGAATCAAATATTTGTCCGCAAGATTCTTCACAAACCAATCGTGATCTTTGAACGTATCCCCATTTTGAGGCACGGGGATGATCAGGTTTATAAATCAAAATGTATCCTTTTCTTTTTAGTATTTTACCAGGCATAATTCCTCCCTCATACCGCCCTCCACCCCCTAAAGCTCGCGTCGCCCTTGATGTAAAGCCCCTCAGCCTGATCGTTCATCCTCAACGCCCTCTTCTGGATGTAATTCCTAATCAGCATACTGTTAGCCTCATAGAGCATGAGGTGCGCCTGATCCGTCGGGATGTCCATGAAGTTGACGGTGAAGAGGTCCGAATTCTTGTGCTTCCGCTCGTAAAAGTCCTCCGGCCCCTCCAACAGTCCCTTCTCAATCGCTTCCTCATAGAGCCGACACCCAGGGTACGGCGTCACAGGCCGGATCGTTCTCAGCTCGTCGCACGGGTCATATTTTATCAGGAACTGAACCGCCCTTTGCAGGTTCTCCACCGTGTCCCCTGGGAATCCCCAGATCAGGTTTAGGCCCGGCGACAGGCCCGAACGCAACGTGGCCTCGACTCCGCTCTCGATCTGGTTCAGCGTCAGCCCCTTGCCCATCTGGTTGAGGAGTTTTTGATCCAGCGATTCGATCCCATAGTTGACGTATTCGCATCCAGATTTCTTCATCAGCTCCAGGATCTTCGATGTCGCGTAGTTCAAGCGTCCATTGCAATCCCATTTTATTCCAAAATTCAATCCTAAAATTGCCTCGCATATCTCCTCAACCCTCCTTTCGGAGCTCATCAGGAGCTCGTCGCTGAATTGAAAGTGTGTGATTTGTGCCCGATCATGAAGCCACTTAATCTCCTCAATAATAGCCTCAACTGCTCTCTCGTGAAATCCCTCTCTCATCCGGTAGCAAAATGAACAAGACCACTTGCATCCCCTTGATGACAGGATAGGAAAGCAGAAGTCCGTTCGGTTCGAGGTAGGCCAGCGGATGAGGCGATAGACATTGAGAGGGAAGTCCTCGTAAGCATCAAGGGGTGCTCCGTCCCAAGCCGATGGTACGCCATGGATGATTCCCCGCTTGTTATTGGCCGCGATATCACAGATCGCGTTCTCCCCATCGCCCACAACGACCGTGTCCGCTCCAAGTTTGTTCAGAAAGTATTCCGGTTCCGCCGCCGGCCCGTGACCCCCCAGGACGAAGTTAAATCGATCTCTCCTCTTTGCTTTTCCAACAGCCTCTGCAATCTGTTTAGCCTTAGCATATTGCCAATACCCCGCGACAAAACCAAGACCAACAATATCCCAGGGATTGCCGTCAACCACATGAGTCAAGGCCTCCTCGCTGCCATGGTGGATGTCCTGAAAATAAATGCCCACGGTGTGCCCAGCCTTCTTCAGCGCCCCGTAGAGATAGAACAAGTGCTGAGGGAAGAAGGGAATGTGGGAGCCGTTGTCATAGGAGATGAGAAGGACGTTACTCATGAAATATTTCTCTTGTCAGTCACGACCCAAGCCGTCATTATGACGAGTATTGAGGCAACAAACGCCATTCCCCAGCAATCATGTTCAAGATAGGCTTTTCTTGTAATAAAGAAGCCCATAATAGGCGTACCAATTCTAAAAACCCATTTAAGAATCTTCATAACTCCTCCCAGTACCTAAGCTTCTTCGCTACTGACTGCTCGATGTCCTTGATTGACTTCCTCCCATCCCCTAGGCAGTAGGAAACCCCCTTGCACTCCTTAACCAGGAGTTCAAGACCTCTTCGTTCCAGGCTTGCGGCCTGGTCAGATCCATACATGGCCCGATCCAAAGTAATGTGCCTCTCGATGACCGATGCACCGAGCACCACTGCGACGATGGAAGGGAGCAAACCAACTTCATGCCCAGAGTAGCCAACCGGAGGCACAAACCTATCAAGCAATTTCCTAACCGCTTCAATGTTCGTCTCCTCGTCGGCGCAGGGATAGGACGAAACGCTGTGCATGAGCGTGTACGGACACCCTCGCCTTGCGAAAATGTCAACAGTGGCCTCGATCATCTGCATTGTGGCCATTCCCGTTGAGATGAATGTGTGCTTTTTTCTTTCAGCCACGACCTTGAGAAAATCCGAGTGGGTGATCATCGCTGAGGCGACCTTGTTGTGAGGGAGATTGTATTGGTCAAGGAACTCAAGACTCTTGAGATCCCAGGCCGAGGCGAACCAGGGAAGGTTGATCTGTTTGCAATATTCATCGATCAAGTCATACTCCTCCTTCCCGAATTCAAGACCCATCTTCTGATGGCGTGTCGTGGTCCCCCATGGGCTCTTTCTCGGAGAATCGAGAATCTCTTTGGAATACACCGTCTCGATATCTCTCTTTTGAAACTTGACATAGTCACACCCCACCTCCTTCGCCATCTTGATCAACTGCTGGGCGATGCCGATGTCGCCGTTGTGGTTGATACCGATCTCTGCGATGATTTTAACGCTCATTCACCACCTCCACATAGTTCCCATCCTGGTCCTCATGCCAGTTGACCGCAATGTGCGGATGCCAGTTGCCCTTGACAAGCTCGATCATCTGCCCCTTGCCGTCGACCATCTTGACCACGCTAAGCCGCTCCCGAGCTACCACACGGAAGCCCAGTGTCTTGTAAATCGGAACCGCCGTCCTCAAATCCTTGACCAGAATCCCCGCATGTCTCAGGCGGCCGCTCCGAGATGACCTGGTAGACGACTTCTTTGACGATCTTGATCCCTTCAAACAGCACCTCCTCCTCGATGTTGAGTTGTGGTCCGATCTTGACCCAACGCCGTCCCGTGTCCACGACCTGGACCCCACGCTCAAGGCAAAGGGCAGTTATTCTTTTCGCCTCGTATGGATAATTGAACCCCAGGCCTGCCATGAGGCCCTTGCCGTGGACGGTGACCGGCAAATCCTTAAGCCGCTTATGCATCTGCTCACCCAAGTCGGCTGACCTCTCAATGAGTTGTTGTTTCCGGATCGCCTCGATCACCGCACACCCCACAGAGCACATGAGCGGATTTCCTGAATGCGTTGAGTGCAGATGCCCAAACTCCTTGACCGCGTCGCTCTCGAGTATTTCTTTCGGCCCCAGGAGAGCAGAGAGAGGCAGGCCCCCACCACAGAGTTTGCCTATCGTCACAAGCTGAGGCTTGAGCAGGTCCCCGTAGTGCTGGTAGGCAAAGAGCTTACCTGTCCGGCCGAACCCACCCTGGATCTCATCGAGACAGAGAAGGACGTCGGGAAACTCTTTTTGCAGGCTCACAATCCTGTTAATCGTGGGGTCGATCCGGTGAAACTGACCGGACGGTGCGTGATAGGGCTCCATGATCATCATGCCCGTCGAGTGCGGAGCCTGGCCGAATCGTTTATCCCCCAACTCCGGATAGATACCCAGCTCGTGCCACGACATTTTCCCGGCCATGATCATCGATCCCAGAGTCCACCCGTGCATTGCATCGCATTGAGGATGATCAGCGCCTACCTCATCCGGATCGATCAACCCGCCCCACACGTTTGGCTTGCCGGTGTAAGCGCGGCAAGCGCGCCAAGCCGCTTCCGTAGCCTCCGCGCCGGTGGAGAATAGGGCCACCGACTCGAAATCGGTAAACTCCTTGAGCATGTCGATGTACCGATCTCTCCACTTGTCCACCCTTGATTCCGAGTAAGAACAGAACGTCTTAACCCGTTTCACAGCTGTTCGTATGATCGATGAGTCAGCCCCCAATATTGCCGCAAAGATTCCTCCTGCCGCTAAGTCGATCATTTTGCCTCCTTTTTTTGATGCCACCACCTCGCGTATTCCAGGTCTTCTGGCGTGTCGATCTCGATCACCCTGGGAGTGATATAGGCCAGCACTCTATTCCCCCATTTCGGACCGCGGAGAATGTCGACGTAGCCGTTTCCGCGGTAAGTCTTCCGCAAAATCTGATTGGGTAAGTTTGCCTGATGCATCGATCCAACAATGGGATCAAGATAGTCACCGACGATCTCAAACGTCTTCCATGCGCTCTCCCCCATCTCCTCGACGGACCGGAGAGAGTCTGCCCTGTTGTTAAGCATCATCCTGATCGCATCCTCAACGAGAGCCGGATCCCGAAATGGTGTTGTCGGCCTAAGAAAGACGCACAGATCACAGGGGAAATGCTCAAAGAAGTGGCCCAAAACATCCTCGTCTGTGGCCAAGTCAGAGGCCAGCTCTGGAGGCCGCATCAATACTTCCGCCCCCCATAGAGTGGCCAGGGCGGCATAATGCTCCGACTCCGTGCTCACCACCACACGCTCAATCATGTTGCATTCTCGTGCAACATCGACCGCCCATTGGATTAGGGACTTTCCTCCGATATTCTGTAAGTTCTTGTCTTTAATACGTTTTGAGCCACTACGGGCAGGAATGAGAGCGTTGCATTTTTGCAACGTTCCTGTTGGCAAGCTCATTTTAAGACCCCCATCACATCCTCGACGCTCCAGGCCACAAAGCCTATTCCACCTTCCTCTCTCACTCGATCTAAAAACGCCTGCTGCTTATCGGTGGCCTTTCTCCCTGGGACCTTGACCTCGATCGCCAGGTATCGCCCCTTATAAATTCCGATCAGGTCCGCGATCCCTGGCTCGCTGAACTGGCCTTGCCAAGAATTATAGTGCCAGATCCCCCTGAGCCGGAGATATGCCCTGATCTCCCTCTTGATCTCTGATTCCTTCGGCTTCATCGCTTCGAAGAGCATCTTCAATGTGGTATCAGCTCCTTTTGGGGCTCGTCCTCCAGGAAATAAGAAGCCTTATCCTTCACCTGCCCCTCGACGAAGGAAATGGAGCTCTCGATCTTTACCTTGCCACCTTCGGGTATGAGCTTATGACCCATCCTCACCGTCAACCCTTTCTCCGCCTTCAGGAAGGCCTCGTTGAGCTCTGCCTGGTAGTCTTTAATCATCCCTTCCGTCTTCTCTCCTATCTTCTTCGCCAGCTTTTCAATGTCCATAAGATCTCCTTTTTTAGTCGTCATAAAGATTTTCTTGTTTCCATTCCCATGGGGCATAGGTCACCTTCTGCTTTAACCAGACGAGCTTGACAATCCCAAGCGTTCCATTTCGATTCTTGGCCACAATCAACTCGGCATCGTTCTCTCTCGGCTGCCGATGAAGAAAACAGACGACGTCCGAAGCGTATTCGATGTCTCCACTTTCCTTCAGGTCCCCAAGGACAGGCCTCGCATTCTCCCCCTTTTGGTCGATCGATCTGGAGAGAGAGGAAATCACCATCATACCTACTCCGTATTCTTTGGCGATCTCTTTGAGCTGGCGAATGATATGAGACACCTCGAGATGTCGGGACCTAAACTCCTTCGTCTCCTGCATGAGTTGAAGGTAGTCGATCAAGACAACCTTCACTCCCTTACGAGAGGTCATGTCTTTCAGCGCCTTCCGTACGGAGCTGAGGTTGAAAGGAATCGGGCAGGCAATGTTGAAATTCTGGTTGATGGCGTTGAGCTGATCCATCGAATGGCTCATGCTCAGCCGCTTGGCTATCTTTACCTCACTCATCTCGAATGAGATGAACCCGACCGGGATCTCCTTGGCCATGTTCGCCAGGATTTGAGTTCCAAGAATCGTCTTGCCGACCGATGACTTGCCGGCCAGGACGAAAAGATCAGTAGCCTCAAACCTGACAACCGAATCAAGATCGAAGTATCCCGTAATGTAGGCTTCCTTCTTTGGATCCCCTTTCTCGATAATCTGACAGATCGTCTCGATATCGACCGCCTTTCCGAGATGCTTTAGCTCGGTGATCTTAGATTGCGCGTCCTCATAGTCCCTCTTTTTTGCCGATTCCAAAATACCGTTCTCTAGGTTCTGCTGTTTTAGGAGCTCGGCATAGTGGCTCGCTGGGAACAAGAAGTCATCAACACCGTCGATGAGCCCGGAGATATTCTCAGGCCTTCCCATCTCGATGTAGAGTGCGGGTAGATCGACAAGCCTTTTCTCCTGAACCAGTCTGAGTGTCGTCTGGTAGGTTTTTCGGTAAAGAGGGAAGCTGAAGTCGGACGGCGAGATGATGTCGGCGATCTCGCCTACCTCTTCCGGATGGCAAACCAGTCTCCAAATTAGAGCCTGCTCAATCTTTTT
>Ga0315285_10001372_pt1 | contig 25572 bp, 21 predicted proteins | sample YL17G09_36_MG_FD_203698 | JGI IMG/M metagenome (GOLD analysis project Ga0315285, IMG submission 203698) | Sediment microbial communities from Yellowstone Lake, YNP, Wyoming, USA - YL17G09_36 | ecosystem: Environmental > Aquatic > Freshwater > Lake > Sediment | place: USA: Wyoming | collected... | reverse complement strand
TCGTCGAACGTGGCCGCGCGCGCGCGCGCGCGCGCGGCGACCGCCGCGCGCTCGGTTTCGGGCAGCGCCAGCACCTCCCGTATCGCGGCCGCATACTCGGCCGTCGTCGAGGCCAGCCAGCCGACGCGGGCGGGGCCGGCGGCCGGGGCCACGATGTCGGCCGCGGGGCCGCCAGACGCGTGCGCGATCGGCACCGCCCCCGCGGCCGCGTACTCGACGATACCGATGCCAAAGTGCTCGTCCCGCATCGCGTGCAGGCCGGCGGCGGCGCGGGCGAGGGCGGCGACGAGGGCGGGGCGGGGGAGGCCGACCGCAAACGCGACGGCGTCGGCGGGGTTCGACGGGGTGGAGGCGAGGCCCAAGCTCTCCGCCAGCCGCGTGAGCGCCTCGACTCGCGCCGCGTCGTCGCCGTTGCGCACCGAGCCGATGAGGAGCAGGCGCGCGGCGAGGACGGCGGCCGAGCCGGCGGCCGACGGGTCGCCGCGCGCGGCCGCGCGCGCGGCGGCCAGCGCGCGCAGGAGCCGCGGGTGGTCCTTCTCCGGCCGAAACTGGGCCAGGGCGACGAGGAGAGGGCGGCCGCCCTCCCCGCGGGGGGACAAGGGCAAGGCCGCGAGGTCGCCCGCGCCGCAGGGCGGGTAGAGGAGGCGCGGGGGGGCGACCCGCCACCACAGCGCTCTGATGTGCGCCGCCGTCCAGCTGGAGTTGACCGCCGCGCCGGCGGCGCAGCCGCCGGCGGCGCCGTACAGGGCGGCGACGGCATAGTAGTAGGCGGCCTTGGCGGCGGCGCGCAGGAACGAGAGAAGGGTCGCCGCGCGCGATCGCGGCGGCGCGGGGTCGCCGCCGCCGCCGCCCCCGCCCGCCCCGCCACCCCCGACTCTCGCCAGCATGTCGGTCGACACGATGGGGTAGTGCACGTACGCGGCGACGGTCGCGCCCGCGGCCGCGGCGAGGGGGTAGGCCGCGGCCCACCCAGACGTGTCGACGAAAATTTCGGGCACCAAGCTCCTCAACCCCGCCCACGCCAGGGCGCCGCCCGCGGCCGACTGGGTGACCAGGGTGAGGCGCGGGTGGCGGGAGGGGGACAGGCGGGCGACGTCGGGAAGGGGGACGACGGACACCGGCCGCGGCAGCGACACGCCAAACGCGGTGCGCGCGGAATGGGCGAGGGCGGCGGGCGTCAGCGCGGCGTCGCAATAAATCGATATCGCCGCGCTCGGCCGCGCCCGCATCGTCGCCGCGACGGCGACCCAGAGCACGCGCTCACCGCCGCCGCCGCCGGCGGCGTTGGGGTGGAAAAAGGCGATCGTGTTCTGTGGTGTGAGGGTGTGGGCAGGGGTGGGGTGGGCGTCTTGGGGTTGCGCGCGCGCGCGCGCGGCTCGGTCGAGCCTCCCAGCCCTCTCGGCGCCCGCAACCGATCCGCCCGCCCCCCACGCCCCCATCTCTCCCACACCTTTTGCAGCGGGGGCAGCGCGGCCCGGCAGACGGCGCGCAGGGCCAGGGCGGCGACCGCGACGGCGACTAGCAGGGAGGCCGCCAACAACAATGCCCGGGCCTGGGTGCGAGCGATGCGGGGAGGGCGTGTGAGTAGCAGCGGCAGTCTCCGCGGCCTCCAAGCGTGCACGGCCGCGTCGCGCCCGATCCCATCCCCCCCTCTCTCTACTCTCACCGGCCCCAACGCGACCAGCGCGACCGCGGCCGCGACGGCGGGCGCGCCCAGGGAGAGGAGCACCATTGGTGGAGGGGGGCGGCTGCCGCGGTCGGCCGCGCCGCGTTTTGCGGCGCCGCGGTCGGCCGCACAGCGCCTCCACACCCCGGCGCCCGCCGCACGCCGTTCCCCTTTCACCCCGCCTCCCATAAGCCCCCCAATGCGCCGCGCCGCGTCGCTGCTCGCGCGGCGCGCAGTGTCCGCGGCGGCCGCGCGCTCGCCCGCGGCGGCCGGCTTTGCCGCGGGCGCGGTGATGGAGACTGGGATTGCTGGGCGGCAGGTACGAGAGAAAGGGGGTGTTTGGGGGGTGGATTGGGAGGCAGCGCGACCGCGGCCGCCCGTCGCGCGGCGCGAGCCCCGGCGCCCGCCTCACCCCCATTTCGCATCCCCAGGCTGCTGCCGCTCCCTCTTTGCTGCGCACCCTGTCCCTCGGCCTCGCCGCCGCCGGCGCGGCTGCCGCCGCGGCCGACGGCGCGGCGTGCGCGCCGGCGACCGAGGCCAGTGGGCGCGTGGTGAGTGGAGAGAGGCGTGGGCGATGGGAAGGTGGGCAGGGCGCGGCGGCGCGGCCCCAGGCCGCAACCCCACGCTCCCTCTCTTTCTTCAGGCCGCCCCGATCGACCTCTCCCGCGCCGGCATCCCCGCCCCCCCCCCCCGCACCGTCGTCTTCGTGCTGGGCGGCCCCGGGTCGGGCAAGGGGACGCAGGTCGGTGGGAGGGGGGAGGGGGGTGGGCGCGGTCACCGCGCGCTGCGCGGCGCGACCCGCCCCACCACCCCACCACGCCCCCTCAGTGCGCCCGCCTGGCCGACGAGTTCGGCGTCGTTCACCTGTCCGCGGGCGACCTGCTGCGCGCGCACACCAAGTCGGGCACCCCCGACGGCGACGCGGTCGCGGCCATGATCCGCGACGGCGCCATCGTCCCCTCGTCCGTCACCATCGCCCTCCTGCGGGCCGCCATGGACGCGGCAGCGGCGGCCACGGGCGCGGCCGCGTTCCTGGTGGACGGCTTCCCGCGCAACGACGAGAACCGGGCGGCGTACGAGGACGCGACCGCGGCGCCCCCCTCGTTCGTCCTGTTCTTCGACTGCCCGGAGGCCGTCATGAAGGCCCGCCTGCTGGGGCGCAACCAGGGGCGGACCGACGACAACGAGGCGACGATCGCGAAACGGTTTGCCGTCTTCACCGCCGCGTCGATGCCCGTCGTCTCGCACTACGAGCGCCAGGGCCGCGTCCGCCGGGTCGACGCCGACCGGCACCCGGACGCGGTGTACGCGGAGGTGCGGCAGCTGTTCGAGGGCGTGGCGGCGGCGGCCAAGTGAGAGGGGGGGAGAAGGGTTACCCTAACCCTAACCCTAAGGTGGAGAGGTGAGGGCGGTGGCGCCACCACGCCCGCCCCCCGCGCCCTCCCGTGTGCGTGAGTGACGGCACGCGGCACGCGCGCTACAGGCGCGGCCTCTGGGGTTGGGGGCAGTGCAAGAATCGGGCGCGGGGGTTGAGAGGCGCGCGCACGCGCCAAAAGCGGCGCCACCGCGCGCGCGGGGCATCGGACCGGGGGCCGGGGTAGTACAGGGACAGCATGGGGGGCGGTGCAGAGGATCGAAACACGTGGCGGCCTCACGCGCGGCCAAGGGACCGCGGCTCGCGCGGGTCGCGCGGGTCGCTCGCGCGCTCGCCGCGGACGGGCCCGCTCGACCCGCCCGCGGTCGCGGGCCAGCCGCCGCATCTCACCGCCGGCGACGCCGGCGCGGGCGGCGCGCGGCCGCCGCCGCCCAGCGGCCACGCGCCGCGCGCGAGGGGCGACGCGCCCAGGGGCGTGCCCGCGCCCGAGCGGCGGGTGAAGGGCAGCGAGCCAAATGAAGCGCCGGGCGAGGAGCCGGCCGCGGGCTCGGCGACGACCGCCGACGAGAGCGACGCCCACGACGACGGCGGCCGCCGCCCGCCGCCGCCGGGCGTGGGCGGGCCGCCGCCGGGCGAGCCGCCGGCCGCGGCCGCGGCTTCAGCGGCCACGATGTCGGCGAGGCGCGGGGCGGCCGCGGCAGACGGCGACGCGCCGCGCGGCGCGCCGCCCGCGGCGGCCCAGGGGGCGGTCGCCGGCGACCCGACCGCGATGGGGGACGAACGCGCCAGCAGCGACCGCAGCGGGACCGCGAGGCAGGGCGAGGGCGAGGGCGACGGCGACGGCGACGCGCCGCGCGCGGCGGCCGGCCGGCGGTCGCCCGCCGCGCGCGCCGTCTCGGCCTGGATGTCGCGCAGGCTGGAGCCGGTGGGGGCGGTGGCGGCGGCCCGCCAGGCGGGGCCAGCGGAGGGCGCGGGCGGCGGCGGCGACCGCGCGGCGTCGAGGCCGCCCGCCAAAAACGACGCGAGCCCCGCGGTGCGCGCTTTGCCGCCGCTGGCCCGCTTGCCGGTGCCGGCCCCGCGGTCGGCGGCGAGCGCGGCCGACAGGCCGCCCGGGCGCGGCGCGGGCGGCGGAGGTGGCGGGGTCGGCGGCAGGGGGAGGGCGGCGTCGGGCGCGCGCCGGCGCCGCGGGCGCGCCGCGGGCGTGGACGCGGCGGACGACGACGACGCGCCGCCGCCGGTCGGTGACGCACAGAGCGGCGCCTTCCCCCCAGCCCGCGCGTCGACCCGCACCGGCGGCGGCGCCCCAGCCAGCTCGGCCGCCAGCCGCGCCCGCGACGCCAGCTTGGCGGTCTGTTGGGCATCCAGGCGCGCGCCAGCGGCGGCGGCGGCTGCCAGGGCGTCGCACTGCTGCACCTTCTTTCTGAGCGCGCGCGCGCGCTTGGCGGCTGCGGCGGCCGCGTCGGCGGCCGCGGCGGGGGTGAAGGATGGAGGAGGGGCATCCGCGCTGGCCGCCACCGTCCCCACACCCACCGGCGCTGCCTCGGCGGCCGACGCGCGCGGCGCGGCCGCCGCGAGCGCAGCGCCCAGAGCAGCCAGCAGGCGCGGCGGGGCGTCGATGAGGGTGGAGCGAGCCTCGAGCAGCACCGCGTCCAGGTTGGCGGCCGCAACGGCGAGCGCGTGGGCGCGCAGGAGGCGGGCGCTGAGGGCGTCGGCGAGCGCCGCAGCAGGCAGCGCGGTCCTCGGGTCCACCGCCGCCGCCGCCACCGCGCGCTCGGCCAGGGCCTGGAGCGTGGGCGGGCCCCGGCGGGGCGGGGTCGGGGGGCGGGCGGAGCCGGGGGTGGGCGGGCGCGCGGAGCCGGGGCGGCTGCCGCGGCCGGCCGCCGCCTCGAGCGACGCCCAATAGGCTGCGGCGCGCGCCGCGGCCGACCCCGGGCGCGGGAGGGCGGTTGGTGCGCGGGCAAGGGCCGCGCCCGCGGCCGCAACCGCGCTCGCCGGCGCCGGCGCGGGCGACCACGCCTGGAGCGCGAGCGAGTGCTTCTCGCCCACCGCGACGGCGGCCACCCGGGTCAGCCCGTCCACGCGCACGGGGCGCGGCGGGGCGCCGGGCAGGGCAGAGGCTTTCGAGTGGCGGCCCGCGCAGGCGCGGAACGCTTCGCGGTCGCCCGGCTTCCACCTGGACCACCCTTCGAACATAAACACCGCGCCGTCGTCCGTGACGGCCGCGGTCCAGTACTTGCCCGCGGCCGCGGCGACGACGCGGCGGCCGGCAAGAGCGCCGCCGACCGGCGCGGGGGCCCCGCCCGCCGAGCGCCACACCAACAGAGCCCCGCCCTGCGTCACCGCGCACGAGTGCGCGGCGCCGGCCGCGACCGCGACCGCGACCGGGCGCGCGACGGCGGCCGCGCCGCGGTGGAGGGACGGGGGGGCGGCCGCGGCGGCCGCCCCGAGCGGCACCCGCCGCGGCGTCACGCAGGCGTGCCCCCAGGACCACACCGAGCCGTCGGCACCCAGGGCGAGCGTGTGCCGCTTGGCGGCGGCGACGGCGGCGACGTGGGTGGTGGCCAGCGCGTCGACGCGGCGCGGGGTCGGCGACGCCGCGCCCTCGTGCGTGCCGTACCCGAGCTGGTGGAGAAAAGGATGGGGAGGGTGTGGGCGGGCGGGAGGGGCGCGCGCGCCGCCCGCCCCCCCCTGCGCCGCGCTTCTCCCACCTGCCCCAACCCGTTGGCCCCCCACGCCCACACCCGCCCCCCCGCGTCCACCGCGGCCGAGTGCCGGTTGGCGGCGGCGACGGCGACGACGCGCGCTTTGAGCGAGGAGACGCGGCGGGGGGTGGGCGCCGAGTCGACGCCCGGCACCCCGAGGCGGCCGTCGCGGTTGGAGCCCCAGGCGAACACCGCGCCGTCGTCGGATGCGGCCAGCGTGTGGTGCTTGCCAAGGGCGACGGCGACGACGCGGGTGCGGGGGGGGAGGAGGGCGGGGGCGGGGTCGACGGCCGCGCCGCCGGACGGCGTCTCCCTCCCGCCGCCGCCCGCGTGGCCCAGCCTCCCCCCGCGCGCCGCGCCCCACGTCAACAGGGTGCCGTCGGCGGTGACGGCGGCCGAGTGAAACTTGGCGGCGGCGAGGGCGACCGCGCGCGGCGCGCGCAGCGCCGGCACCCGCGCGGGCCCCCCAAACCCCGGCCCCGCCGCGTCCCGCCCCAGCGCAAAGTGGCCGCCGTCGCCCCAGGAGTAGGCGTCGCCGGCGGCGGCGGGGGAGGCGCGCTCGGCGGCCAGCCAGGGGGCGCAGCGGGTCGAGGCGAGGTCGAGGGGGGTCCGGCCTCGGGAGTCGGGGGCGGTCAGCGACGCGCCCGCGGCGAGGAGGAGGGCGACCACCGGGGCGTGGCCGTAGTGGAGCGCGCGGTGGAGCGGCGTCCTGGAAGGAGGGGACGAGGGGAGGTGTCGGGCGCGCGCGCGGTCGCCGCGGCGCGCCAAGACCGAAACGGCTCGCCCCCACCCCCGACTCACCACCCGCTCTCGCCGTCGTGAAGGTCCACAGCTGCGCCCGCGGCCAGCAGGGAGTGTGTTGCGGGCGCGTCGCCGCGCCAGGCCTGGAGACGAGGGGGCGAGGCGCGCGCGCGTCGGCAATGCGCGCCTCTCCCCGCCCGCCCGCGCCTCCACCCCCCTCCAACCGCCGCCCAAAAATAGTCTCACGCACCGCGACATGCAAGGCGGCGACGCCGGCGGCGTCCAGGCTGCCGAGAGGGAGGGAGCCGCGTTGGTGCTCGGGGCTTTTGCCCTTCCGGTCGCGCTTGCGCGCCCCGTGCCCGCTGCGTCCGCGAGCAGGGCCTCGGCCGGCAGCAGCGGCCATTGCAGGCCGGCCCGGGCGCGGGCGGAAACGGTGGCGTGGCGCCCCACCCCGGCGTCGCGCGGCGCGGGCCCCGGGCCGACGCTCCACCCGCCCACCACCCCGCGCCCTCGAATCCGCGCACCGATTCACGTCGTCACCGCGGGCCAACGCGGCGGCCAGCGCCCCTGCGTCGCCCGCGCGCGCAGCGTCGACTGCCAGCATCGGGAGTTGGGGGGGGGGGGGGGGCGCGCGTGCGGGGCGCCGCCGTCAGCGGTCGAGCATGGCGGCCGGGGCGGCGCCGGGCGGCGCAGCAGCGGGTGTGAAGAAGACGGGCGGCGACGCGCGCACTCGGCGCGGCAGAGCGGGGGCCGCGGCCGGCTTCCATCTGACACGAGGCCCTGGCGGCGCGTTCGATGCGGGCGCACGCCGCGGGCGCGCGCCGCGGGCGGCCGGGGCGGGGAGAGGGAGGCGGCGCGCTCGAGCGGCGCGCGCGCGCGCCGCGGGCGAGACCACCTTCTCGCGCGCTCCAGAGCCGCGACGCTCTCAGCGCTGCACGCGGCGGCCCTGCAGCCCCGGCCGCGCGCCTGGGCGGCCGGCCGGGCGGCGGTGGTGCGGGTGGCTGCGCCGGCGCCCGCGCTGCTCTCGCCCCACTCTTCCCGCCGCAGCAGTCGAGGTGCGCACCCCTCCCGCCTTCGCGAGGTTCGCTCTCGCCCCGGCCGCGCCGCGGGCGGCCGGAGCGGCCGCCCGCGGCGGCGCCGGCTGGCCGCCACGATCGCGGACCAAACGGGGCCGCCCCGCGCCGCCGTGCGCCGCGCCGCGCCCGAGGCGGTCCTCATTGTCGGCCGCACTGCAGTGGCCGCGCGTCTGGGGCGGCGGCGGGGGTGAACCGGCGCGCCGGCGTCCGCGGACGACCGGCTGAGCCGACCCCCCGCCGCCGCCTCGTCCGCCCGCCCAGCGCCCACCAGCCGCGCCGCGCGCGGCGCGAGCGGCGCCCGCCATCACCGGAGAGCGGCGTGCGCGCCGAGGCGCGCGCCGGTGCGCTTCAACCGCCGCCGGCGTCTCACCCCCGGCCACCACCCCATTCCCCTTAGCCCCGCCTCCCCACCGCCGCCATGCAGTCGCAGACCACCCTGACCCGCCGCGCGTCCCGCGTGTCCGCCAACGTCTTCAAGAAGAAGGCGGCGGCGCCCAAAAAGGCGGCCGCGCCGGCCAAGCGCGCGCCGGCCAAGCGCGCGCCGTCGGGCGGCGACGACGCCCTCTGGCTCCCCAACACGACCCGGTGCGAGGAGAGACGGAGCATGGAGGGCGCCCGGGGGTCGGACGGAGGGCGAGAGGAGGCCGATGCCGACCTTACCCCCTCCTCCCAGCCCCGCCTGGCTCGACGGCTCGCTCCCCGGCGACCGCGGCTTCGACCCGCTCGGCCTCTCCAAGCCGACCGAGTACCTGCAGTACGACGTCGACTCCCTGGACCAGAACAAGGTGACAGAGAGAGAGGAGAGAGGGAGAAGGGATCGGGAAAGAGAACAGAGGGTCGCGCGCACGCGCACGCACACCTCACCCCGCATCCCACCCTCCCTCCACCACCACAGGCCGTCAACAAAAAGGGCGGCATCGTGGGCGCGTTCAAGGGCGGCTCCGGCGCGGTCGACACCAAATCCTCGCTCTCCCCCTACGACGACGTCTTCTCCCTCGCCCGCTTCCGCGAGAACGAGCTCATCCACGGGCGCTGGGCCATGCTGGCCGCGCTCGGGGCGCTGGCGGCCGAGGGCGTGACGGGGACGTCGTGGCTCGACGCGACCGTGGCGGAGCTCGACCAAGCGTCGTACTTTGGCCTCGACCTCCCCTTCTCCACCACCACCCTCGCCTACATCAACCCCGTGCTCATCGGGGGCGCGGAGCTGTACCGCAACACGGCCACCGGCGAGGCGCGCCTCTACCCGGGCGGCGCGTTCGACCCGCTCGGCCTCGCGTCGGGCGACGACGACAAGGTCTTCGCCCTGCGCGAGGCCGAGCTCAAGCACGGGCGGCTCGCGATGGTGGCGTGCCTCGGGTTCGGCATCCAGGCGGGCTTCCAGAACTCGGGGGCCCTGGGCTCGCTCGAGAAATTCGCGGGGTCGTTCTGAGACGGGAGACGCAGAGCAGCAAGGGTGGCGTGCCACGTGGCGCAGCGATGAGGGCGCCCGCGGCGGGTGGCGGGCGGTCGCGCCGGCGCGTGCAACGGGCGCGGTGGCGGGCCGCAGCAGGAGACGAGGGGTGGCGGGGCGACGCTGCTCGCAGCGCCCCCCCTCCTCCCCTCGCGCCCGCCGCCACCGCCCTCCTCCCGCGCCACCACGTGCGTCCCTGGTCGTGCCGGCCCGTGCAGCGGGCGCGGTGGTGGCGGGCCGCGGCGTGGGAAGGGTGCGGGGCCGCGCCTCTCGTCGGCCCCTGCCCCGCCCTCGCGCTCCCTCTCCCCCGCCTTTTCGCCACATGACTGGGGTCGTGCTACACGTGGCGGCGGGGCCCTGGCAGCCTCCACCCGGCGCCGTTGCTCTCCCCCGCCGCCGGTCGGCGGCCCGCGCGCCGCCCGGCGCCGGCGCACACACGCCTCTCGACACGCGCGCGCGCCGGGGGGGGGGGCGCCGGGGCGGGGTGGACCCGCCCCAGCACCCCCCCCCCGGCACGCGCTCCCGCCAAGGGCGGGCCAAGGGGCGGGGGCGCGCGGCGGTCGCCGCGCCGCGCCCTCGCACTGCCCCCTCCCGCCCCGGCCTCCTCCCTCCTCTCACGCAAACCGGTCGAGCTTGACGGTGAGCGTGCGCCCCTCGAGGTCGGTCCCGTTGTGGCCCTCGATCGCGGCGTCGGCGGCGGCGGTCGTCGCAAACTTGATCGTGCCGTAGCTGCGAGGGGGGGGGGGCGCGGGGTGAGCGGGGGTCAACGCGGGGTTCCGAGGGAACACGACACCATGGAGGCCCCACCCCACCCACACCCCCGCTCCTCCACGCACCCGCGCGAGCGGCCGTCGCGGCCGATGACGACGTCCGCGCGCTCGACCTCGCCGTACGCTTCAAATATGGGCTTGAGCTCCTTCCACGTGTAGGCCCAGGGCAGGCCCTGGACGACGACTTGCAGCCCGCTCGTCGCCTCGGGCCGCTCCTCGCGCGGCGGCCGCGGGCGGCGCTCGCGCGGCGCGCGCTCGCCGCGCTCACCGCGCTCGCCGCGCGGCTCGCGCGGCTCGCGCGGCTCGCGCCGCTCGCGGGGGGGGCGGTCGCCCTCGGCGCGGGGGCCCTTGATGTCGCGGTCCTCGCGGTCCTCGCGCACCTGGGGACGAGGGGAGAGGAGGTGTGGGAGGGTGGTCGCGGCGGCGCACGGGTCGACCCCTCTTTCTCTCTCCCTCTCTTACCAGCAGCTTGCGCCCTTCCAGCTCGACGCCGTTGAGGGTGGCGACGGCGGCGACGGCTTCGTCCACGGTCTCAAACTCGACGATGCCCCAGCCCTTGGAGCGGCCTTGATGGGGGGGGGCGGCGGGGTCGGCTTCAGCCGCGCGACTCTCGCCCGCATTTCACACGCCACCACCCACTCCCTCCTCTTCTCTTACCAGACTCGTCGCGCATCACGTTGGCGTAGACGACGGTGCCCGCCTCGCGGAATTTGTCCTTGAGGTCTTGCCACGACGTGCGCCACGCGAGGTTGCCGATGAAGCAGCGCTTGCCTAAGGAGGAGAGAGGAACTCGCGTCGAATGGTGTTGGCGGCGGGAGCAATAGCGGGCGGGGCGGCCGGCAGGAGCGCGACGCCATGCACGCGCGGCGGCCGCCGGGCCGGCATGCGAGCGCAGCGGCCGCGTCGCGGCCTGCGTCCGCCCCTCGCCGATGCGGCTAATCAATGCGCGCCGCCAGGGACGCGGGCTCGGCACGCGGGCAGCGCTTGGCGGCCCACGGGCGGGCACTAGGCACGAGCCCCCTTTAGGGGCCCGCCCGCGCGCTGCAGCGCGCCGCCGCGCCACCCTGGCCACCCCTCCGCGCTCGCGCGATGCGGCTCAGCGCCCGAGGGGGCGGGTGGGCGCCGCGCGGCGGCCGGAGCGCGGCGCGGCGCCGACACCTCGCTGCGCACCGACGATGGGGGCCTCGCCGCCTTCGGCCGGGGCGGCGTCAACCTCAGCGATAGCGGCCATGATGATTTGGTGGGGGTGCGGTCGAACGACGGCGCCAGCTGTGGCACCGCTGGCGGCGTCGCTGCGGGCCAAGCGGCCGCTTTCCACTCCTCCCGCGCCCCCTTTGCGCGCCGCCGCCGCTCCATCAGCGCCGGGCCCACCGGCATCGCCCCACATGCTGACGCGGACCCCGCGCAGCGCGCCCGCCGCGCCCGCCCGGCACGCGCGCGCGCCGCGGCGCGCCGCGCGCGCTGCGGCCGCCGCGGACAAGGGTGAGATCGATGCCGGGTGGATGGGCCGGCGGTTGGGAGTGCCGGGAGGCGGGCGGCGGCCCGGGATGGGGGCAGCGCTGCGCGACCCTCCCACCCGACGCCTGCGCCGAAGCCGAAGCCGAAGCCGACGCCGCCTCACGCCCTCCCGACCCCCGCTTCACCCCCCACCCTCCCGCCAGCTGAACCGGACGTGAAAACGCTCGAGATGATGCGGAAATTCAGTGAACAATGCGCCAAACGGTGCGCGGGGCTGCGTGCGGGGGGCGAGGCGGGCGTGGCCGTCCAGCTGGCGGTCTCGGGCGGCTCCACGGGCCGCTGTGCGGTCGCTTGAAGACAGTGGAGGGAGATGGGAGGCGGGCGAGAGCAAGGGAGGGTCGTGCGCGCTGTCCGCGCGGGAGGGGCCGACGGTTGACCCCCGTTCCCGCCCAGGACCGGCACGTTCTTCTGCGTTGATAAATCAGTCACGGCTGTGGTCATCAAGGTCGAAACAAACGGGGACGGAGAGCGACAGGGCCGCCTTGGCGCCGGACGGCGCGCGGCGGCCGCGCGCCGAACGGCGGCGCGCGCGCGGGCGCCGCGCGCTGCCCGCTCTCCGCCCCGCCCGCTCAACCGACCGCGGACGCCCCAACCGACCGTGGACGCGAGCGCGCCGGCCCCACACTCACCCCCACCCCCTCCCCTCCACAGGGCCTTGCCGAGCACAAGGACGAACTGGGCGCCCCCCTCTGCCCCTGCCGCCACTACGACGATAAAGCCGCGGAAGCGGAGCAAGGCTTCTGGAATTGCCCGTGCGTGCCGATGCGGGAGCGCAAAGAGTGTCACTGCATGCTCTTCCTGACGGCGGACAACGATTTCGCGGGCGACGACCAAGAGATCAGCCTGGAAGAGGTGATCGAGTCCACGAAAGGGCTCTCCGGCACCGGGTGAGAAGGGCGAGAAAGGTGGAGCGTCGCCACGGGGCTGCCCCGTGGCTGCCGGGCTCGGGGTGACGGCGGAGACGAGGGGTGGTCGCCGGCGCGTGCGCGGGGAAGCCAGCCGCCGCCGCCGCCGCCGCCCCGCGTGCCGCCGCTGCCTCGGGCGCCACCGCTGCCGGGCCGGGCGGTCCGAGGGCGGGGCGGCGCTGTGTGTGACGGGGACGGGTGCGAGAGCGGGAGCGCGCGGGGGTCGGCGCGGCCCGTCCCTCCTCCCTCGCCCACACTCCCGCGCGCGCCGCTGCCGTGGTCGCAGCCGCGGCTGAGCTGTTGAACGGGCGCCGGGCGCGGCGGCCGAGGGAGAGCGCGAAGGTCGGCCCGCCGGCGCAGCGACCCTCTCCTCCCACACTCCCTCTCGCGCCCGCCGCGCCTGGCGCCGCTGCCGCGGTCGCCGCCGCGCGCCTCCGGTCGCCCCGCGCGAGCGCGGCCGCCCCTCGCGGTCGCCGCCGTCGGCAGGCGCCGCGCATTCGCGCGGCGGGGCGCCGCCATGGCGCGCCTGCTGAAGGTGGGCCCGGCATGAGAGCGCGCCAGCGATCCGAGGCGGCGGCGGCGGCGCAATCGACCCCCATCCCCCCATTCCAGCGCCTCGACCCCGAGATCTCGCCCTACCGCGACCGCCGCTTCGACGGCGACCAGGCGGCCTTTGAAGCGTGCCTGCTGGCGTCCACGACGCTCTACGTGGGCAACCTTTCTTTTTTCACGACCGAGGAACAGATCGTCGACGTCTTTGGCCGCTGCGGCGACGTGCACCGCGTCGTCATGGGCCTCGACAAATTCAAAGTAGGCAGGAGAGGACGGCGGGAGGATGGCAGGAGGGAGTGGAAAAGAAAAGGGTGGGGACGCGGCGGTCGTTTTTTCCTTATTTCGGCCACCCACACCCCATCCCCCTCCCTCCTTCTCCCAGAAAACCCCATGCGGCTTCTGCTTCGTCGTCTTCTATGAAAGGGCCGACGCCGCCGCCGCGGTGGCTTACTTGAACGGCCACGCCCTCGACGAGCGCCCCATCCGCTGCGACTGGGACTGGGGGTTTGTAGAGGGGCGGCAGTTCGGGCGCGGGCGGGCGGGCGGGCAGGTGTGTGTGTGGAGAGGGTGAAGAGGGCGGCGGTCGCGGCGCGGGAGCGTTTCGAGCTCATCAGGGCCGACGCCGGGGCGCCGCCCGCGCCGCCGGCGCCCCGCGTGCGGGCCGCGCCAGAGGGCCCGGCGCCGCCGCCGGCGGCCGGTTGCCGCGGATCGCCCAGACCGGAAAAAATAAACCAGAAACCCCAACCCCAACCCCAACCCTGCAGGTCCGGGACGAGTACGCCGCCGTTTGGGACGCCGGCCGCCCCGCCGGCGCGCAGGGCGGGGGGCGGGATGAAGCGTACGCCGGGTACGCCGCGGGGCAGGACGGGTGATGAGCGAGGACGAGGGGGGCGAGGGGGCGCGCGCGGCGCGCGCGGCGCCTTGCGTTCGCACCCTGTGGCGACCCTACGCGCGCGCGCTCGCGTCTCCGCACGCCCCGCACGGTTGCCGCGGGGCGGGTGGAAGACGAGACAGAGGGGGGAAGAGGGAACGAGCGCGGCGCGCCCACGCCTTGCCCACACCCTCTGCGGCGCCCGGGCGCCCCCGCCCGCCCTCCCTCTCCGCCCGCCATGTTTTGGGGCGCTCCCGCCGCCCCCCGCGTCGCCCCCGCCCCCCCCGCCGACGCCTCCCCGACGCCCGCGACGCGGCGCGCGGCGGAGACGGCCAAGCAGTTTATCGAGGGCCTGTGCGCCGCCCAGCGGCGGGCGGTGGCGGACAGGACGGGCCGGTGAGGGAGGGAGAGGAGGGTGGGAGAGGGACGGGGAGCCGCGCGGGCGCACCATGACCGCGCGATGCCGCGGCCCCGCCTCGTCCACCCCTCCCCCTCCTCCCCACCAGCCGCGCCGAGCTCCAGGCCGCCCTGGCCCGCCACACGCTCACCCCCGACCAAGCGTCCGCCCTCGCCGCCGCCGCCGCCGCGGCCGAGCGCGCGGCCGCCGCCGCCGCGCGCGCGCGCGCGTCGTTGGCCGACTATGCGCACGTGGCCACGCTGGGGCGGGGCGCGTTTGGGGAGGTGCGGCTGGTGCGCGCGCGCGCGACGGGCGAGTTGCTCGCGCTGAAGTCGCTGGACAAGGCCGACATGGTCGCCCGCGGCCAAGTCGGGCACGCGCGCGACGAGCGCACCGTGCTGGCGCGCATGGCGGGGCTCAAATCGCCGCACGTCGTCGCCCTGCGCGCGTGCTTCCAAGACGCGGCGCGCCTCCACCTCGCCATGGAGTACGCGCCGGGGGGCGACCTCATGACCCTGCTCATGCGCATGGACGTCCTGCCCGTGGTGCGGGGGGGAGGGAGGGGGGTGGGGAGGGGTCGAACGGTGTGTCTGCCGGCGCGCGCGCGCGCGCGGCCGCCGACCACCCCCGCGCCTCCCGCCCCCTCTGCCAGGATTGGGCCCGCTTCTATGCCGCCGAGACCGTGCTCGCCTTGGCGTCCGTGCACGCCGCCCGCGTCGTGCACCGCGACGTCAAGGCACGAGGGGAACGGGGGGGTCGAGGTTTTGTGGGGTCGGCGTCGGGGTTGAAAAAACAAAACGACCCACCAAACCCTCTCCCCTCCCCCCAGCCCGACAACCTGCTCCTCACGCGCACCGGCCACCTGAAACTGTCCGACTTTGGCCTGTGCAAGCCGGTCGGTGGGGACGGAGACGAGGGCGACCGCGCCGCGCCGCCGCCCGGCGCGCCGCCCCCCCCCGGCGGCCGCCGCGGCCTCGCCTTCTCCACCGTCGGCACCCCCGACTACATCGCGCCCGAGGTGCTGCTGAAGCGCGGGTACGGCCCGGAGGCGGATTGGTGGTCGCTCGGGTGCCTCGTCTTCGAGGCGCTCGCGGGCGCGCCCCCGTTTGCGGCCGACGACGCGGCCGAAACCGTGCGCCGCGCGGTCGCCTGGCGCGCCTGGCTACGGTTTCCGCCCGGGTTTGACGCGGGGGCCGAGAGCCTGGTCCGAGCGCTGCTGAGGGACGCGCCCGACAGGCTGGGGACGGCGGGCGGCGCGGCGGAGGTCCAGGCGCACCCGTTCTTCGCGGCGGTCGACTGGGCGACCCTCTACGCGTCCACCGCCCCGTTCATCCCCACCCTGGACCACGACGCCGACACGCGCCACTTTGAGGTCGGCGGCAACGGCTGCGGCGGCGGGGGTGGCGGCGGCGGCGACCGCGGCGCGCGCGCGCGCGCCGCCCCTCGCGCCGCCCGCCGCTGGGCGCGGGCCGACCCCCATTTCGCCGGGTACACGTTCCGCGGGTCGATGCGGGCGGGCGGGACGCTGGCCGCGGGGGGGGGAGGGGCGGCGGGCGAGGGCGCGGCGTCCGCCGCCGCCACCCCTGACGTCGCCGCCGTCGCGGCCGCGCTCGCGGCGGTGGGCCTGGACGGTGGTGGTGGAGGGTGAGGGAGGGGCGAGCGGGTGCGCGTGGCGTTGCAGCGAGTCGAGAGCGGGAGAGGGGGCGGGTGGGCGCGCTCGCGCTCTCCCTCGCTCACTCCCTGCGCGCCCTCCCTCCCTCGCTCGCCCGCCGGGCGGTACCCCACCCGTCGCTCCTGCACGCCCACGCCACCCTGCCCGGCCGGGAGCCGCCAGGTGCGGAGGGCGGGCGGCATGCGCGCCCGCCTCCCGCGCGCGCGCGCGGGCTAGCGGTCGACCTGGCCTCCCGCGCGCCGCGCGCCCCCGGTCACGAACCTTGTGCATCACGTTTTGGCTTTCCAGGGGGTGGATCGGGGCGTCGGCGCGACCGCGGCCGCCGGGGCGGCTTGCGTCCCCCCGGCGGCGCGCGCCGCATCCGCGCGCCGCCGCGGCGCGCGCGCCCGCCGCGCCCCGCCCCACGTCGCGCTGGCTGTCGTCGACGAGGCTTCTGGGGCGGACGCCGCCCCCAGCGGCGCGTTCCTTTTGGGGCCTACCCCCCCCCCCCCCCGCGCGCGCGCCGACCCGGTTCCTCCCCCCCACCTCCCCAGGCCGCCGCCACCACCCCGCCCCCCCGCCCCCCCCTGCCACCATGCCCATGGGCTCCGGCTCCGGCCACTGGCCCGCCTGCGCGGACGCGCCCGGCGCCGCGGTGGCGGCCGCCGCGGCGTGGCCGCCGTCGCCCGCCGCGGGCGACGGCGGCGCGTCCCTCGCGCACTGGGCGGCGACCGGGTTTGACCTGGACGCCCTGGATTTGGTGGATGTTGGGAAGCCCGGCGCGGTGGCGCCCCTGTCGCCCGGGTCCCTCTTTGGCTGCGCGCTCCGCGGCGCCACGCGCGGCGCGCGCGCGCCCCGCCCGTCCGACGGCCTGGAGCCCGCGCTGGACATCATGGACGACGGCGTGGGGCTGTCCCTGGACGCGGAACCCGTGGCGGTCGCGGCGGCGCCGGTGGCGGCGCCCGCCCCCCGCCCCTCGCGCGCCGCGGGCGGCCACCGCCTGCGCCCCCGCTCCGCCGCCCCCCGCCTCACCCGCGCCGCCGGCGACGACGACGACCCGCTGTCGCGCCGCGTGGGCGGCCTGCGCAAGGCGCCCTCCGCCGCCGCCACCCTGTGGGCCGAGCGCGCGGAGTCGGACGCGGGCGGCGCCGACGCCGACGACGCGTCCGACCCCGTGGCCGCCTACCTCTCCCCGGCCGCCCGCCGCAAGGGCAAGGGCGGGCGCCAGCCCGCGCTGGACCCGCGCCTCGACCCCGGGATCGACCCCAAGCGCGCGAAACGCATTCTGGCCAACCGCCTCTCCGCGGCGCGCTCCAAACTCAAGCAAAAATCCCACCTCGAGGCCCTGCGCAAAAAGGTCGACGCCCTGGCCTACCACCGGGCGTGCCTGGCGGCCGAGCTCGAGCGCGCGCGCGACGCGGTGCGCCGCGGCGCGGCCGAAAACGCCGACCTGGCGGCGCGCGTCAAAGCGCTCAAGGCGCACATTGCGGCCCAGGGCGACTATCAGGCCCGGCTGGAGGCGATGGCCGGGGGGGCGGGGGGCAGGGGGGCGGCGGGCGTTTGAGCAGGGCGGGCTCTTGCCTTTTTTCCTTTGGCGGCCCCCACCCTTGCACCCACACCCACCCACCCACACCCACGCCCACCCTCACCCCGGGGGCGACCCGGCGCGGCCGGAACGCGCGCGTGCGCGCCTGCGTTCCGCCGCCCGCTGCCCCCGGGGGAGAGGCGGCGGCCGGCCGGCCGGCCGGCGCCGCCAGGAAAGAGGGAGGAAAGCGCGCGCTTTGCAACGCGCGCGCGGAGAGTCGAGGAGGGCCCTTGCAGCGTGCGGCGGGTCTCCTTTTCCGAATCCCCCCAAAAACAGCCTCCACCTCCTCCCTCCTCCCCCTCAACTGCTCAGCACGAGCACCAGCACGAGCAGCACCCCCCCCACCACCCCGAGCACGAGCAGGGACCGGTTGCGCGCCGCACGCTGCGCGCGCTCGGCGCGCGCGAGCTCGGCCCGCGCGGCGGACGCGCGGGACGCGGCCGCCCCGATGTTGGCCTCCACGTCGTCCACCATGGCGCCTTGGTCCGAGATGAGGGTGGCCAGATCCGTGAAGATCTCGTTGACCTCTCCAATTTGGCGCGTGAGCGCGTCGACCGCCGCGCCGCGCTCGGCGATGAGGGCCGCCTGATAATCCACCGCCGCAGCCGGGGGGGCTTCCTCCAGCAGCAGCGCTTGTTCTTGGTCGCCCTGGGTCTGTTTCGGGGTCGAGAGGCCTTGCAGCGGCGCCCCCGCGGCGACCCCCGCTTTCGGCAGCGCGGCCGCTTCGCGCCGCTTCATCAGGGCCAGCGCCTCCCCAAACTCCTTGACCGTCGCCTCGCAGTCGGCCGCCACCTTGGCGGTGCGGCGGGTGGGGCGGGACCGGTGCGCGGACGCGACGCGCGCGCCGGCGGCGGCGGCGGCGGCGGCCGCGGCGGTCGCCGACGCGCCGAGCCGCCGCCGGAAGTCGACCGTGTCGCCGGGGCCGCCCAGGCGGTCCACGTCGGCCTTCAGCCGCGCGACGTCGGTCTGCAGCCGGAAGACGGCGGCGACCAGGTCGCGGTCCGACTGAGAAAAGAAGAGGAAAGAAAGAGGGGGGTCGGTTTCCGTCCGTTTTGCCTCGGCCCGACCTCCCGCCCCACCGCGCGCCGCGCCGCACCGCGTCGGCCTCGGTGTCGCCCGTGCGGCGGCCGTCCCGGCCGCGGACGACGTCCTGTCGAGGGGCGAGGGGTGACTGGGTCGGTCGCGCGCGCGCGCGCCCTCTCCCGCCCGCCCGCCGCCGCGGCCGCGGCGCGTGCGCGGCGGCAGCAGGGCCCCGGCGCCGCCGCGGCGCGCGCACCTGGTAGCTCATTGTGGCGCGTGCTGGCGGCGCGGGGAGGCGGACCCCGGCAAACGACCCTGCCCGCCTCGGCAACCGGCCGCGGTCGCCCGGTCGCGGTGTTGGGCGGGCGGCGGGGCCCAGATGCGGGGCTCGCCCGCGTGCAGTGCCGCACCCCGGCGCGCGGCGCGGGCGTGCGCACTGTTTCGGGCGCCCGCCGCCCGCGGCCGACCGGCGGCGGCAGGGCCCGCGCGCAGGCGGCAGCCCCGGCCCGCGACCGCCGCCAATCCAGGCGCGATGGCCACCCCGCGCGCCGCGCCGCGCCCCGGGGAGCTGATTTTCCTCGCTTCCTGCGACGTCGGCAACCGGGTGAGGCGGATGGGAGGGTGCGCGGGTGTCGGGAGGGGTGGCGGGGCGCAGACGACCCCCCCTTTTTCTCCTCCAGGTTTGCCTCCGCGTTGACTGCCTCGCGTCGACCTCCGGCGCCGCCTGGACCGACGCGGTCGCCCCCGCGGTCGCGGCCGCGGTCGCGCGCGGGCCGGCAGGCGTGCGGGTGGCGGGCGTGGTCGTGTCAGCGTCCGGCGCGCGGCTCGCGCCGCGGTCCGAGACGGCCGCCGTCGACGCCGCCGCCCCGTCCCTCGCCTGGGGCGAGGCCCTGACCTGGCCGCTCGCCGTCGCCGACCTGCCGCCGGACGCGGCGGTCGAGCTGCGAGTGGAGTTGGTGGCGGCGAGGGTGGGAGGAGGGGGTGGCGACGGCGACGGGGCCCCCCCTACCCCTCCTTCCTCGCTCGACCCCTGCCCCGACGCCCTGGCCGGCACCCTCATCGCGACCGTGGTTCAGCCCCTGTTCACCGCGCGCGGCGCGCTCAAGGCGGGGAGGCGGGAGGTGAGCCTCGCGGCGACCGGCGACCGCGCCCCGCCCCCGCGCCCGCCACCCTCCCCCTCCTCCCGCTCCCTGGCCGCCCGCGCCCGACGCCTGGCGCGCGGCGACCTGGGCGCCAACGACTGGCTCGACCCGCTGGCCGCCGCGGCGGCGGCGGCGGCGGCCGACGGCGCGGCCGCCGCGCGCGCGCCGCCCCTGGCGCCGCCCGCGCTCACGCTGTCGCTGTGTTTGCCGACGTATCCGGCGCCCGTCCTGTTTCGGCTGCCGCCAGCGCCGCTTGGGGCCGGAGCGGGCGGCGCCACCGCCGCCACCGCTTTCTCCCCCCTCCCGTCCTCCTCTTCCCCCGCTTTCTTGCGCCCCCTCATCGACCCCGAAGCCGGCCTGGATTCGCCCGCCGAACTCCAAGCCGCGTCCCTGGCCCGCGCCGCGGGCGGCGGCGACGACGACGACGCGCGCGGCGCGCCGCTCGCCGCGGGCGAGCGCGCCGCGGTCGACGCGCTGCTGCGCGCGCCGCCGGGAGGAGGGATCTCGGCGGCCGACAGGGCGCTGCTGTGGCGGTTGAGGGGGGTGCTGGCCGCGGACGAGCGCGCGCTGCCCCTCGTCCTTCGCGCTGTCGCGTCGGCGGGCCGCGGCGGCCCCGCCGCGGTCGAGGCGATCGTCGCCAGCCTCCCACCACCGACAGCCACCTCACTGGGCGGTGCCCTCGCCCTGCTGGGCCCCGAGCTCGCGCGCCTCCCCGCCGCGCGCGCGCGCGCGGCGGCCGCCGTCGCGGCCGCCCCGGTCACCGCCCTCGTCACGTACGCCTTTTTCCTGGTGCAAGCACTGCGGTTCGAGCCACGCGGCGAGTCAGGGGTGGGCGCAGGGCCGTCCGCGGTCGCCGACGCGCTGGTTGCGCGCGCGACCGCGGCCCCGCGCCTCGCCCTCGCCCTGCACTGGCACCTCATCGCGGAATGGGACGACCCCGAGTTTGGCGGGCGGGCGGTGGGCCTGCACGCGTCGCTGGCGGCCGCGCTGAGCGCGGCGGCGGCGGGCGGCGGGCCCTCTGCGCGCGCCGCCGCCCTCGCCAAAGCCGCCATCAAGGCCCAGGGCGACTTTGTGGCGCGCGTGCGCGAGATGGGGGCGGCGGCGGCGGCGGGCGGGCGGCGGGCGGAGCTTCGCACCGGCGCGCTGCGGTCGGCGCTCGCGCCGCCGCCCGCCGGCGGCCCGCCCCCGCTCCTGCCCGTCGTCGGAGCGAAACCCAGGGCCAGCGGCGCCGGCGGCGGCGACGAGGCGGCCGGCGCCGCGGCGCCGGGGCCGCCGCTCCCGGCCCCCGGCCTCGCCGTGCCGTCGCCCGTCGACCCCTCGCTGTCTCTAATCGCCGTCGCCCCCGCCCGCTGCCTCGTGTTCCGGTCCGCCCTGGCCCCCCTCATGCTCTCGTTTGACGCCGTGCCGTCCGGCCTGGACGAGGCTGAAGAGGAAGGGAGAGCGGAGAGCGGCCGCAGCGGCGGCGCGCGCGCGAGCGCGGGCCCGCCGTCGCCGCCCCGCCCCCCACCCCCACCCTCCCACCGCGTGCGCCACGACCTCATCTACAAAAAAGGGGACGACCTGCGCCAGGACGCGCTCGTCCTGGCCCTCATCGCGGTGTCGGACGCCGCGCTCCGCGCCGACGGGCTCGACCTTCGCCTCACCCCGTACGCAGTGTTGCCGACCGGACCGGACGATGGGCTGATTCAGCGGGTGGCCGGTATGCCCCTGGCGGACATTCTGAGGGAGCACGGGTCCGTTCTGGCCTACTTGGCGGCGCACAACCCGGTTGCGGCGAGTCCGGTGACGGGGCTTAAAAACCCCGTCCCTCCCTCCCGGGTCGACTCGCGCGCCCTGGACGCGCTCACCCGGTCCCTGGCCGGTTACGCCGCCCTGTGCTATGTGCTGGGGGTGGGCGACAGGTCAGAGAAGAGAGGAGAGGGAGGGGAACAGAGCGGTCGGCGCGCGTGCACCCAAAAAACTCCACCCCGTTACCCCAAACCCCCCTCCCTACCCTTCACAGGCACGCCGACAACGTGCTCATCGCGCCCGACGGTCGCGCGGTCCACATCGATTTCGGGTTCATCCTCGGCCGCGACCCGCGCCCGTGGGCCCCCCCCGTGCGCCTGCCCCGCGAGTTGGTCGACGCGCTAGGCGGGCCGGGGTCTGACGCGCACCGCCGGTGCGACGCGCTGGCGTGCGAGGCGTACAGCGTGCTCCGCCGCGCGGCGCCGCGCCTCGCGGCGTGCCTCCACCTCGCGGCCCGCTGCGCCGCGCCCGACGTGCGGCGTGCGCCCGCGTCGGCAGCGCTGTTTGTGCTCGACCGCCTGCGCACGGGCGCGGGCGACGCGGCCGCGGGCGACGCGTTTGCGGCCGCGCTGCGCGACGGGGCGGCCGCGCTGGCGCCCGCGCTCTTTGAGAGGACGCACCAGTGGGCCCAGGCGTGGCGGTGAGGTGGAGGGGGGGGGTGGAAGAGGTGGGCGTGCGACGGGCGGCTGGGCAGAGCTGTCGCCGCGGCCAGGCGGGTGCACGCGCTCAGCCTGCCGTCCTTCACACCCCCGCGACCCGCGCCTCCCTCCCTCCCGCGCGCCCCGCGTCCCGGGAGCGCCGCCCCCGGTCCCGGTCGCCCGGCCGCCGCCTCCTCCAATGCGCGACGAGTGCGCGGCCACGCCCGCGCCGGCCGCGCCCGGCGGCGCCCTGCTGCGCGGCGACAGCTGGGTCTTTCCTGTGAGTGGGCTTCGAGGGGGGAGAGAGGAGCGGGAGAAGGCTGGAGAGGCGCCGCAGCCCACGGCGGGTGGGCGCGCCGCATGCGGCCGCCGACCCCGCCTCCTCCTCTCTTCCTCCCAGGGCGGCCTCACCGGCATGGCCCAGATTATGAAGACGACGAGCAACGCGGACGCCGCGGCGGCCGCCGAGGTGGGGAGAGGGGCGGGAGGAGGAATGCGGTTTGCCGGCGGTTGACGCGGCGGGGGGTCGGGGGGGAGGGGGGGGCGCCGCCGCGCCCGCCCGGCGATGCAGGGACGCGGTGTGGCCCGCGGGACGCGACAGCCGACGCAAGCGCTGACCTCCCGCCCCCTCTCTCAGCGCCGCGCCGCCGCGCACGCCCACCCCGGCGCCGACGCCGCGGTCTCCGTCTCCCTCCTCCCCGACGCGGACCGCCTCACCCCGCCCGGCCTGCCCGCGGACATGCTGGCCGACGTGCTGGGGGGCGGCACGCCGTTTGGCGCCGGCGGGCGAGGCGGCAGCGCGTCGGCGCCGACCGCCGCCGCGCGCGTCGTCGCGCTCACCCCCGCCGCCGCGGGCGAGCGCCTCATCGACCTGCTGGCCAAAGCGTCGGCCACCGCGGGGTCGATCTTCGACGACGTGGGGGTCGGGGGGCTGCTGCCGGGGGGGGTGGGGGGCGGGACGCCGGCGCGCGCGCGCGGCGCGCCGGCGGCCCACGCCCACGCCCACCTGCCCGCCACCTCCTCCTACTACGACCACCCGGCGTGGCCGCCCGCGCCCGCGCCGCCGCGCGCGGCGCCGGCGGCGGCGCGCGCGCTCCCAGCCACCGCCTCGGGCCGCGCGCGCCGCCCGCCCGCGGCCGCGGCGTCGCCCGCGCGCGCGCACGGGGGGGCGCGCAAGCCGGCGGTGAAGAAAGCGGCTGCGCGCAAAGACGCGGACGATGGTGCGAGAGGGGGAGGGACGGGAGAGGCCGGGCGCGCGAAACCCCGCCACCGCCCCGACGCACCGCCCCCCACCCCCACCCCCCTCTCCCCTCCCCAGGCCGCCGCGTCCGCCGCATGGCGTGCCGCGCGTGCGGCGCGCACGCGACGCCGCAGTGGCGCTGCGGCCCCGACGGGCCGCGCACCCTGTGCAACGCGTGCGGCGTGCGCTACAAGAAGGGGCTGGGGCCGGCCGCCGGCGGGTGGGGCGGGCGCGCCGGCGGGAACGCCGCCGCGGCCGCGGCCGCTGACGCCGCCGCCGCCGCGGCGCGCCAGTGGGCGGCGTGACCCTGTTTTCGTCTGGCGTGATTTTGCGTGGCGCGCGCGCGCGGCCTCGGCGCCGCGCCCCCCCCCCCCCCAAACCCTCCGCCGCAGCCCCTCCCCTCTAACCGCGGCCGCGGCCCTCCCTCCTCCACCTCCTCCGCGCGTGCAACACTAGGCATTTCGGTGACACACGCGCACACCCACACACGGTGCGGGCCCGCGGGGAGACTGCATGCGCAGCGCGCGCGGCGCGCAGGGGGGGGCGCCGCCGCCGCCCCTCCCCCTCTCCCTCCCGCGTCAGTCGAAGCTGATGAGGGGCGCCTCGTCTCCGGGCGGGGCGCGGCCGGCGGGCGCGGTGGCGGGAGGGGGCGGCGGGACAGCGGGGGCGGCGGGCGCGAAAGGGTTGGAGGCGGCCGCCGACGGCGCCGGCGCCGGCTCGAGCGCCGCAGCCGGCACAGCCGCCAGCGCGGCCGCGGGGGCGGCGGCGCCGGCGCCCCCACCGTCCCCGCCCCCTCGATACTCGGCCAGGGTCGTCTCCAGCATCTCAAACGCTTCCAGCCCGGCCGCCAGCGCGACTTCATCCCCCCCGGTGTAGTCCGAGATCAGGCCGCGCAGCTGGGCGCGCAGCGCGCGCGCCGACGCGGCCATCTCGTCGCTCGCGGGCGACCGGTCGCCGAGCGCCGCCATCTCCCACATGATCTCGGCGGCTTCCCGGGCCAGGGCGGTGAGCTCGGCCAAGTCCTCGGCCTGGGAGGGGAAAGGGAGGCGGGGTGGATGGGTGCCGCGCGCGGCGAGCTGGCCGCGGGGGGGGGGGAGGGGGGGGTCCGCGGTCGCCGCACGCTGCCCGGAGTGTAGCCATGCATCGTCATCGGCCGATGACGACGCGGCGGCGGCTCGCGGGCGGCGCAACGGCCGCCGGGTGGCGCGCCCGCGGCCGATGCCGCGCCCGCCCCGCCCCGCCCGCCGCCTGCGCCCTCCACCCCACCCCCCCGACACGCGTCCACACCCTCCACCCCCCCACCTGGGTCGGCAGGTGCACCGCGGCGCCCGCGCCCGCGTCGCCGCGCGGCTCGCGCCCCGGCGGCGCGTAGCCTGTCGCGCCGCCGCCGCCGACGACGACATCCCCACCCTGGCTGTGGGATGAGACGAGGGGTGCGGACAGGTCGTCGCCGGCCAGCCCCGCGTACCCGCCCGACGCGGGGCGCGCGGGGCGGCCGAGCGCGGCAAAGCGGTCGGCAAACGCTTTCAGGCGGTCGGCGATCTGGCGCCCGCCGGACGAGGACATCAGGGGCGACGGGAGGAAGGGCGGGCGGTGGCGCGTCGCCCGGCGGCGCGGGGAGTGAGAGCGTCGCGCGCCGCCCCATTCACTCCCGCTGCGCCCGCGCGGGCGGCGCGCCGGCGATGGCGGCCGCCGCGTTTGCGACCGTCAAGCGCTGGCTCGGCCTGGGCGGGGGCGACGAGGGCGGCCCGCCGTGCGCCGCGCCGCGCGGCGCAGCGACGCCCGTCCTGGCGGACGTCGCCGCCCCCCGCGTCGCGTCCCGCGCGTTTGCGGGCCAGGGCGTGCCTCGCCCCGCGTACGTCGACAGCGACGGCGACGAGGCGGACGGCTTCGTGGGGGAGGACGGGGTGGCGTCCGCCGGCAAGCCGCGGCGCTAAACGCTACACGGTGTGGCGATTGTGGGGGGCGTGCGAGCGGGCGGGGGAGAGGGAGGGGCCGAAGGTGCAAGGGCGGGGTGCCGTGTCGCCGCGCGCGCGCTCGCCCTCGCGTCTCCGGTCCCCCGCCAAACGCCTGCACACGCGCGCGCCCGCGCCGCCCCGCCCCCCCCTCAGCAGCACGAGCTCTTGCCGCCCACCGCGCGCCCCTCCCCCGGCCGGATCGCGCCCCCCCCCCCGGCCACGGGCGGCGGCGCGGTCGCGACGCGCTGCTTCACCTGGGCGGCCATGGCGAGGAACGCGGTCTCCACGTTGGTCGCCGACTTGGCCGACGTCTCCAGAAAGGGGATACCCACCTCGTCCGCCAGCGCCTGACCCGCCTCAGCCGGGACCACCCGCTTGGCCGCCAGGTCCGCCTTGTTGCCCACGAGCAGGCGGTGCACGCCGTCGGCGGCGTACCTGGGGGGGGGGGGGGGGGGGGGGGGGGGGGGGGGGGGGGGGGGGGGGGGCCCCCCCCCCCCCCCCCCCCCCCCCCCCCCCCCCCCCCCCCC
>Ga0315285_10001371_pt1 | contig 25580 bp, 28 predicted proteins | sample YL17G09_36_MG_FD_203698 | JGI IMG/M metagenome (GOLD analysis project Ga0315285, IMG submission 203698) | Sediment microbial communities from Yellowstone Lake, YNP, Wyoming, USA - YL17G09_36 | ecosystem: Environmental > Aquatic > Freshwater > Lake > Sediment | place: USA: Wyoming | collected... | reverse complement strand
ACGGGGCGCAGACACGAGACTTCGTCCACGTTCAGGACGTGGCTAGGGCCTTCCGCCTGGCCGTCGAGTCGGACGCCTGCGGTGTCCTGAACGTAGGGACGGGTATCGCAACCTCAGTCTCGGACTTGGCCGGGATGATGGGAGTCCATGTGACCCGGAGTGCTGACGATCCCGGTGTCCGTGCTTCCTCTGCCGACCCGCGACGCGCCGAGGACGTGCTGCGCTGGATTCCTCGCGTGGTTCTTGCTGAGTGGGTCTCGGATGGGTGATATCGGGAGGGGCAGTCGGGATGATGAAGATGTGCGCTCACGCGGAACGCCCTGATATCACGGCACCGCCTGCCGTGATGATTCGCGGCTGCTTCTGCGGTTGTTCGTTAGCTTGTTGCGCAATCTGTCCTGTGTGCGGCTTCGGTTGGGGGCAGATACCATGCCGGGAACCATGGGATAGACGTGGGTGACATTGGCACAAGCACGGTTTACTCGACAGAATGGATCGTCGAGCGGCTGCGTGAGATAGCACCGTGCTCCATCGTCGACATCGGCTGCGGCTGGGGTCGTTGGGGGTTTCTCGCGCGCGAGTTTCTCGGACTCTGGAAACACCAGTACCGTAAAGAGGACTGGAAGGTACGCATCGACGCGCTCGACGTGAACCCGTCAACTTGGACGCCGGTCCATGCCTACATCTACGACTCGACGCTTGAGGTAGACGTAAGAACGTGGGTGCCGAGTCAGCGTTACGACGTGGCGATCTGCTGCGACGTACTGGAGCACATGCCGAAGGAAGACGGACTGAAGACGCTTGAGAAGCTGCTCGCGTGGTGCGACAACGTGCTGCTCGGCATCCCACTCGGCGCTGGCTGGTCAAGACCCGGCTTCGACGGGAACCCATACGAGGCGCACGTAGCACGCTGGGAAGCCTGGGACGTGTCCGACCTGGAGCACACCATCGCAGCGCACAACATTGTCAAGACCGAGGACGGGTTGGCCTACGGGCTGTTCCACGTCCTGGGGTAACACGCGCCACTAGGTAGGTTCGCCATCGGCACAGCAACCCGGTTGCTAACCGGCCGACCCGAAAGGGTCTCGGGGTTCGACTCCCCGGCCTACCGCGCTCTCCCTTGCCGGTTGGGGGAGATTACCGACCCAGCGGCTTCGGCTACTGGTACCTGGCCCGTTCTAGGCGGTGCGGATGGTACACCGGCACTGTAGGCAATCCTCCCAACCCTTCCGTTGATGGGGTCACGCCCGTAGGAAGTGGCTGGGGTTGGGCGTGATGGATGCTCGTCTAGCGGAGCGCGTGGTTGTGGCCCACGAGGAAGCGGGTGCAAATCCCGTCCATCACTCGGAGTTCCGGCTGGTTCTGCGGGTTGGAGCAGGGGCAGCTTGTCAGGCTCATAACCTGGAGACGCCGGTCCGAATCCGGCACCCGCGACGATTGACAGTCAGGCGTTCGGAGGTGCAAGTGAGTTGGGCCAACAGGGGCAACAGCGCTGAGGCGTGGGAGGGAGCCTTCGCACCCGGCGGTCACTGGGACGAGATCGGCGGGGACGCGCTGACGGCGGCGTTCGGACGCTGCATCCTCGAGCACCTGATCCCCGAGGTGACGGAGTACCTGGAGACGGCGCGGCGCTGGGTACTTGACTGGGGCTGCGCTCGCGGGCAGGCGACGGTGCTGCTCAGGGAGCGCTTCCCTCGGGCGCGGGTCGTTGGCCTGGACTTCGCGGAACGAGCGATCACTCAAGCCAGGCAGCGCTACGGCGGACACTTCATCTACGAGCAGGAAGGCCGCATCCGCTGGGACTGGGACGTGATCGTGAACTCCAACGTGCTCGAGCACCTACCCGACCCCATCGGCGTGCTACGCGAACACCTTTCCCACACCAACGCCTACTACATCATCCTGACCCCATACGAAGAAGACCTGAATGAAGGCAACGACATGACCGTAGAGCAGCGACGGGCAGCAGGGTACGGCCACGTCCAACGCTTCGGGCTGGCGGACTTCCCCGATGAGGTAGACGGTGCCAAGTGCATTCAGCGAGACGTGATAGAACCTGGGCCAGCGTGGCCTGGGCGTCAACTACTGCTCACGTACAAGCGATGAGGCCATGAGGGATATCCCGTGGGATGCCATCGACGAGAAGATCCGTCCCTTCGTTCGAGTCCTCAACGAGGCAGGGTTTGAGACCTTCTCATCGTGTGAAGGTCACGAAGACAATGGCCGCGGTCTTGCTTGGGTCATGTTCATCCCCGACGGCAACGTACTGGAGTTCGTTGAAAGGCTGGTGCCGTTCCTGTGGGACAACGGGCTCGCTGGGGCGACGGTTTCTCTGGGTGTCAATGTCACGCGCACGGACCGAACTCACCTACCCCAAGTAAAGGTCGAGTGGTGGAGGGGCCGGCCCTACAAATGAAGTTCTGTTGGGCATGAGACCTTGCCTAGTCTGCGGGAGGGTATCGAAGGGTTCGAGATGTCCGGCGCACGGCGGATACCCGGACGGGTCAAGGGGGACATCCAAACAGAGGGGCTACGACGCCGCCTGGCACCGCAGGGTGAAGGAAGCCATCGCTCTCCATCCCTGGTGCTCGCGGTGCGGCGCTACGGAGGACCTGACCGGCGACCATCCGATCCCGCTCTCTCGCGGTGGTAGCAGGGACCAGTGGCTGGTCATTCTCTGTAGATCATGCAACGCTGGCAAGGGAAACCGTTAGGGTCTGCGCGGCTTACAAGAGGGGAGACCGATGGCTGAACGACTCACGGCCGAGCGTCAGTGTGTGGAGTGTGGCGCGACATACGCGGCTGTTTACTACGCAGGTACTCAGCCTCGGGTAACGTGTGGTTTGAAGGAATGCGCGAGGCTACATGAGAGGCACCGCGAGAACAACAAGCGCAAGCAGCGCGGTCTTCGAAGGCCAGCACGCATTCTGGTATGTCCGACCTGCCATGAGACCTTCAAGCCTAGGGCCAGCGCTCAGATGTATTGCACTCCAGAACACAGGTTCTCCGACTATCGCCGTCCTGGCATGGCTAGATTGCGGACGTGCAACGAATGCGGCGAATCGTTCGCGGTGAGTGCCGGGAACCGACGTGATTGTTCCGTGGAGTGTCGTGCTCGTGCTAAGAAGACCTACTCCATGGTTCGCAACAAGGCCGCGTGGGCGTGCCGCCCCCCGCTAGAGCGAGAGATCATGGTGTGCGCTGAATGTGGGCAAGAAGTACCGCGTCTCGCGCCGAATCAGAAGGTGTGTGGTAAAGGGTGCAGGAGGCGCCGGGAAGCGCGTGTCGCCCTAGAGAAGAAGCGAAGGGACAGGCTCGGCATCGGCCATCGCCGCTATTTGAGCATCGTGGCGGAACGGAAGCTGGGGCAAGGTGGAGGTTGCGCGATCTGTGGGCGGGTGGAATCGTCCGACCTGCCGTTCGGCCTGGACCACGACCACGACACAGGGCAACTGCGCGGCTGGCTGTGTAATCCCTGCAATGCAGCGCTCGGGTTCCTGCAAGACGACCCGGCGTTGCTTGACGCAGCCAAGGCCTACCTGGCTAGATGGAAGAGTAGCCAGACAAAGCAACTGCATCTGGCGTAATGCGGTATGGGGGGGACCCCCCTTCGCGCCAGAGAGGGCCAGCCTTGCCCAACCCGGTCCCTCAACCTCTATCGAGCCCAAGTTAGTTTCCAGTTGTCGGTCGGGGTTGCTCCCTTAGGCCCCCAAGCCGCTGTGTGGCCTCGTGTGCCCCGAATGGAGGAAGGATGGCCCCAGGCACCAGCGAGTCTGTTCGCGACCGCGTCGTCGAACTACGCAGGGTACCCGCCGCCGAACTCCGGGCCAACCCGAAGAACTGGCGTCGGCACCCACGGGGGCAGGTCCGGGCGCTTACCTCGGTACTCCAGCAGGTCGGGTACGCCGACGCACTACTTGCTCGGGAGACCCCCGAGGGCCTGGAACTGATCGACGGGCACCTGCGCGCCGAGATAACGCCGGAGCAGGAGGTCCCCGTCCTCGTCCTAGATGTCGACCAGGAAGAGGCCGACCTGATCCTGGCGACGCTAGACCCGCTCGCGGCGATGGCTGAGGCCGACGGTGAGGCACTTGAGGCACTGCTCTCATCGGTAGCGATTGACTCGGAGGACCTTGCCGAGTACCTAGCGGGGCAAACCGGGAACGGGCGGAAGGAAGGACTCACCGACCCGGACGAGGTTCCCGAGGCTCCTGCCGAGCCAACGACGAAGGTAGGCGACCTGTGGGTGCTCGGGGGACACCGATTGCTGTGTGGAGATGCCACGGACGCTGGTGCGTGGGAGCGACTCATGGACGGAACTCAGGCGGAGATGGTGTGGACCGACCCGCCCTATGGAGTCGGCATCGGGGAGAAGAATCGGTTCCTCAACTCGATTGCTCGGAGCAATCGAGTTGAGGAAGACCTAGAGGGTGATACGCAGGATGAGGCGGCGATGCTCGCCATGCTCCGCGGGTCGTTCGGCGAGGCAGCGACGTACTGCGCGGCTGGTGGGGCCTGGTATGTAGCGGCCCCGCCGGGGCCGCTACACCTGCTGACTGGTCAGGCGCTCAACGAACTCGGAATCTGGCATCAGACGATCCAGTGGGTGAAGAACAATGCCACCTTCTCGCCGATGGGAGTGGACTATCACTGGCAGGCAGAACCCATCTTCTACGGGTGGATGCCTAACGGCGGACATCGCTACTACGGGGGCCGGAAGCAGACCACGGTCTGGGAGATTGACCGTCCTGCCAAGTCGCCCGAGCATCCAGCGATGAAGCCCGTGCCGCTGGTCGCACGCGCGATTGAGAACTCTTCCCAGGGTGGCGAGGTAGTGGTTGACCCGTTCCTCGGTTCCGGTTCAACCATGATTGCCGCCGAGCAGACGGGCCGACGCTGCTACGGCATGGACATCGACCCGCACTACTGCGACGTCGCCGTGAGGCGCTGGGAGAACTTCACGGGTAAGACGGCAGAACTGGCGACCTGATGGGACAGCGCGGACCGCTACCAAAAGCGTCGACGAAAGCGCAGGGCCACCGTGAACACAGCCTCGTCGTTCTACCTGGTGGCGGCGCGATCACGAAGGTGCCGCGTCCGCCGCAGGGCCTGTCTCCAAGGCTGCGCCGAGTTTGGCGGACATTCTGGGAAAGTCCCGTCGCGCAGGTTGTCACCGACGTCGATATGCAGGTGGTGCGCCGACTCTTCAGGCTTTATCACCAGCATGAGCGGGCGATGGAGGCACTTGAGGCCGCCATGTTCGTGAAGGGATCGGTCACTACGGTGCGGGTGAACCCGGCGCTCGACGTCGTAGTGAAACTCGAGGGCCTCGTCCTGCGTCTGGAGAACGAACTGGGTGTCACGCCGATGGCTAGAGCACGCCTTGGTATCGCGGTGGGGGAGGCCGTGATGACGGCGGCCGAGTTGAACCGCATCGCTAAGGAGTCGGATGCCCGCGACGACGACGAAGACACGAAGCTCCTCGAAGAGTTCCAGCCGGACTAGGACCCGCGGCTTCGACGCCGTTGACTGGATACAGAAGCACTGCATCCTGGCCGAGGGTGACTATTACGGGCAGCCCTTTCGGCTCCGGGACTGGCAGAAACGCTTCCTGCTGCGTCTGTATGCCGTGGACGAGCAGGGCCATCGACTGGTCCACCAGGCGCTTCTGGGTCTCCCATCGGGGAACGGCAAGTCGGAACTCGCGGCTGCGATAGCGGCCTACGAACTCGCGAGCGACAGCCGGGTCTCGCCGATCGTCGCTGTTGCAGCGGCATCCTGGGAGCAAGCAGATCACGTCTTCGGCGCGCTCAAGACGATGTGCCGCGTCTCCAAGACGCTCTCGCAGGTCACGGAGGTCTTCGACACCGAGATCCTGCTGCGCGGGATGCCGGGTCGTGCCTACCGGGTGGCGGCGGTGGCCGGGACGAACGAGGGCCAGCGACCAACGGTAGTCATCGGCGACGAACTCCACGAATGGTTGGGTCAGAGGGAGCGGGTCTGGGCGGTCCTCACGAAGTCGCTCGCTAAGCGGCAGGACACGCTCGCCCTCGGCATCACGACGGCCGGATGGGACCACGATTCGGTCTGCTACCGGCTCTATGAGCAGGGTAAGAAGATCGAGTCGGGCGAGATTCCAGCCGACGGGTTCCTCTTCGAGTGGCACGAGGCGCCGGCCGATTCAGAGGTGGACGACCGCAAGGCCTGGCGAGCGTGTAACCCGGCACTCGGGGACTTCCTCGCCGAAGAGAATCTGGCTCAGTCGTTCCACGTACTTCCCGAGCATGAAGCCCGCCGCTATCACCTCAACCAGTGGGTGACGCGGGGCCGTCAGTGGCTCCCGCTCGACCCCTGGAACCAGCTCGCGAACATGCACGATGTACCCGAAGGTGAGCGGATCGTCCTCGGGTTCGACGGTTCGCTCGCCAGGGACACGACGGCGCTGATCGGTTGCACCCTCGAGGGATACGTCTTCGTGGTCGGCGCGTGGGAGAAGCCAGCCGACGCCGACCGGGAATGGATGGTCCCGCGCGCCGAGGTCGACGCGGTAGTCGCTCAGGCCTTCGAGCGGTGGGACGTGGCCGAGATGGCATGTGACCGTTCCTGGTGGCCGGGGGAGTTCCAGGCATGGTCGGATGAGTTCGGCGAGGAGCGGGTAGTCGAGTTCCCGAACACGCCGTCGCGCATGGGACCAGCTTGTCAGAGGTTCCACGCCGCAGTCATGGCCGGTCAACTCTCCCACGACGGCGACGCACGACTGGCGAGGCACCTGCAGAACGCCGTGACGAAAGAGACGCGCTACGGAACCCACGTCACCAAGGAAGCACGCGGGTCGCCCCGCAAGATCGACCTCGCGGTGGCCGCAGTGATGGCCTATGAACGAGCGATGTACCACGCCGGAGAGACAGAGGAAGGGCCTTTGATCGCATGGGCGTAAGAGGGAAGGTCGCCACAGCACTCGCCATCCTCGGCCTCGCGGCCATCGTCGCGGGCGTCTCCCTCATCTACGCGCCGGCGGGCCTCATCGTGGCCGGCCTCGCTCTCGGTGCCGTCGGCCTGCTGCTCATAAACGTGGAGGCCGCTAAGTGACGAACCTCATCCGATCCCTACTGAAACCCGCCGAGGAGCGTTCGTCACTCTCGCTCGACGAGTGGGTCTCCTACTTCAAATACGGCGGCAACACGTACCCGTTCATGCTCAACCAGACGCTCCAAGGGGACAAGGAGGAGATAGAGCAGAACTTCAGCGGCTACGTCGAAGGCATCCTGAAACGGAACGGTGTCATCGCTGCGTGCATGTTGGTCCGCCTAATGCTCTTCTCGGAGGCCCGGTTCCAGTTCCAACAGATGCACGGTGGACGGCCCGGCAACCTGTTTGGGAACTCAGACCTAGCCATCCTTGAGAAGCCGTGGCCGAATGGCACGACTGGGGATCTGCTCACCCGCACGATCCAGGACGCCGACCTCGCGGGCAACTTCTTTGTGACACGCCGCCGGGACGGCCTGCAGCGCATGAGGCCGGACTGGACGACCATCATCCTCGGCTCTTCCAGCGGTCCCGGTGGTATCCAGGTTGCTCCGGTAGGGGATCTAGACGCTCGAGCGGTCGGCTACGCCTACATTCCCGGCGGCATCGCCAGCGGCAAGGAACCAGTCATCCTCGGCGTCGATGAGGTCGTTCACTTCGCACCGATACCCGACCCGCTCTACTCCTATCGTGGCATGTCGTGGCTCACGCCGGTTCTGCGGGAGATCATGTCGGACAACGCGGCGACGAGCCACAAGCTCAAGTTCTTCGACAACGGGGCCACCCCGAACCTAGTCGTGAAGCTGGACATCAAGTCCCCCGACAAGTTCAAGGAATGGATCGAGGTCTTCGAGAAGGGCCACAAGGGCGTAGAGAACGCCTACAAGACGCTCTACCTCGCCGGCGGCGCGGACACGACGGTCGTTGGTGCTGACTTCAAGCAGATGGACTTCAAGGTGGTACAGGGCGCAGGCGAACCGCTCGCTCTGGACACGCCAATCCCGACACCCACCGGCTGGACGACCATGGGCGAGGTCTCGATTGGCGACGAGGTGCTCGGCCGGGACGGTCGGCCTGCACGGGTGACCGGAACATCGCCTATTCACCTCGGACGCGACTGCTATCGGGTCACGTTCAAGGATCGCACGGCTATTGTCGCCGATTCGGGGCACCTGTGGCTTGCGATTGACCAGGGTTCAGCCAACCGGGCCGAAGAGACCTATACGACCGAAGCCCTGCGTGAACTCACCCTGCGGCCGTTCAACAACGGAGTGGGCGGAAACCGAGTCGCGGTGCCTGCGCCATCCGTGCTCGACCTAAAGTACCGCGACCTGCTCGTTGATCCCTATGTTCTTGGCGCGTGGCTTGGTGATGGACAGACCGCAGGTGCCGCTATCTGTGGGGCACCGGACGACCTAGCAGAGATTGCGCGTGAGGTACAGGCCCGCGGTTACACCGTGACGCAGTGGGCAACGGTTCCAGGCAAGGTCGATGTGATCGGTCTTCCCGGTGGTCTCCTAGCGGGACTAAAGGCGCTTGGGGTTCTCGGCGACAAGCACATTCCCACGGACTACCTGCGGGCATCGACTGACCAGCGGCTGGACCTGTTGCGCGGCCTGATGGATACGGATGGAACCGTTGGGCATCGCGGCCGCGAGACGTGCGAGTTCTCCTCGAAGTGGGAGAGGCTGGCTCGCCAGGTCGCGGAGTTGGCGCGCAGCCTCGGATATCGGGCAACACTTAGTCGCAAGGAGGAACTGCGTTCGCGCACGGGCGAGACATGGAGGGTCACGTTCCGCGCTGATCCGGAGATGGTTCCGTTCCTGCTGCGTCGGAAGGCCGATCGTTGCACTACCGCCGTTCACGTGCGGAACCGCTCCGTCGTGAGCATTGAGCCCGTGCCTTCCGTGCCCGTGCGGTGCATCGCGGTAGATACCGCCGATCACCTGTTCCTCGCCGGCGAGGGCTTCGTCCCGACTCACAACACGCGCATCGCCGCAGCGGCCGGGGTGCCACCCATCGTCGTTGGTCTCTCTGAGGGTCTTCAGTCCGCGACATACTCGAACTACGGACAGGCGTGTCGCCGCCTCGGTGACATCACCATGAGGCCACTGTGGCGCAACGCCTGTGGTAGCTACGCCAAGATCGTCACCGTGCCGTCCGATGCCAGACTCTGGTACGACGACCGCGACATCCCGTTCTTGCAGGAGGACCAGAAGGACGCCGCAGCCATCCAGCAGGTGCAGGCGGCATGCATCCGCCAACTCGTCGATGCAGGGTTCCAGCCGGATGCCGTCATCGATGCCATTACGTCGGATGACTTTCTTAGGCTCTTGCACATGCACACGGGCCTCTACTCGGTGCAGTTGCAGCCGCCGAACCCGAGCGTGCCGTCGCCTGCGTATCAGGCTGGGCGCGCACTCGCGGCACTCGTGGCCAAGCAACTCGCCGGGACCGAGGACTGACGCCACTAACGCTCAAGTCTGCGGCACCCCTGTTGGGGACGCCGGGAAGCAAGCCACGCAAGGTTCGCAAACCCCGCAAACGCAAACAGAAGAAACGAAAGGTGATGTCCCATGCCAACTGAAGAGGAGGAACTGCTTACCCGCGCAGCCGTTGACAACAGCAACTGGGACGGCGCTGCCGCAATGAAGACGTGCAAGACCGCCGCAGACTATAAGGCTATCTGCGCGGGGCAGCGCGCAGGGGATACGTCGCTCCGCAAGACGTGGGCGCTGCCGCATCACAAGAAACCCGGCGCAGCGCCGAACGCAGACGGGGTGCGGAACTCGCTGTCCCGGTTGCCTCAGACACAAGGTCTCATCAACAAGGCAGCAGCGCAGAAGCACCTTGACGCGCACATGAAGGTCATCAGTCCACAGCAATCATCGCGCCCGCCGCGCGACGACCTCGTGCGCGCGATGTATCCGGGCGGCGAGTTGAGATGGGTCAACGACGGCGGGATGCCGACGATGTTCGGTCACTTCGCCGTCTTCAACCAGTGGACCGAGATATCGAGCCTCTGGGAAGGCAACTTCATGGAGCGGATCGCTCCGGGGTCCTTCGAGAAGACGTTCAAGGAGAACCGCCAGTCGATCAGGACGACGTTCCAGCACGGCCGGGACCCGGTAGCCGGTGACAAGGTGCTCGGCTCAATCGACGAGCTGAAAGAGGACGAGGTCGGTGCCTACTACGAGGTGCCGCTCCTCGACACGTCCTACAACCGGGACATCCTGCCGGGACTGGAGGAGGGCCTGTACGGCTCCTCGTTCCGCTTCCGCGTGATGCGGGAGGAGATCCTCGAGGAGCCGAAGGCTTCCGATGAGAACCCGAAGGGCCTTCCCGAGAGGACCATCAGGGAAGTTCAGGTCTTTGAGTTTGGGCCGGTGACCTTCCCCGCCTACGCGGATGCGACGGCGGGAGTCAGGTCACTGACCGATGAGTTCGTCTTCGGCCGGTTCCTTGAGAAGCCGGAACGGCTGCTCGAGATGGCCGAAGCGCTACAAAGCCGAGGCGACGCCGCCTCTGAGTCCGTCGACGCCGGGACCGAGTCCCACCTCGACGACGACTCATCCATCCGCGCCGGGACCGAGTCCCACCCGGATGCAGAAGGCACCTCGCCGGAGCACGACACGGTGACTGACACCACGGCGGCTACGTCCGCCGTGGTCGCAAGCGTCACCGAACCTGAACGAAAGGAGAAGACAGTGGCAGGAACATTGTCACTAGACGAACTGCTCGCACGCCAGGATGAGATCCGGGTGCGGCTTGCGGCGATCGACGCCGAGGCCGGTACGGACCTGCTTGGCGGGGACGAGCAGAAGGAATGGGACGGACTCAAGGCTGAGTTCGCTGGCAACGACGCGAAGATCGTGGCGTCCAAGCAGCGGCACGCCGACTTGGAGAAGGCCCAGGTTGACGGAACCGCCAAGGAGGCGGGGTTCGAGGAGTTCAACGTCAGTGTCCAGAAGGACAAGGGCAGCCCCTACGACCTCTCGACCATCCGTGGATCGGTTTCCGACCGCGAAGGCATGGCCCGTGAGGTTCGGGACCGTGCGATGCGGGTCATCGAGACCTCGAAGTACCCGGCAGTGGGGTCCAAAGAGGACTTCCAGACCAGGGCCGCGAGGCTCGTCGACACGATCGACACGCCGGACGCCGACCTCGCACGGCGCATCGTTCTCACCGGTAACCCGGTGTATGAGCGGGCGTTCTGGAAGAGGGTTCAGAACCCCAACCGGGTCCTGACGGCACCGGAGCAGCAGGCCCTCGAGCGTGCGCTCACGACCGGCACGGAAGGCGACGTGCTCGTTCCTTACACGATCGACCCGACCATCATCGGCACTAGCAACGGTGCGGTGAACCCGCTTAGGGCAATCAGCCGGGTGGAGTCAATCGTCACGAACACCTGGAAGGGCGTTACGTCGGCTGGCGTCACGGCCGCATACGCGACGGAGGCTGCTGAGGCGACGGACAACGCGCCGACGCTCGTTCAGCCGGAAGTCACGGCCCTGCGGGCGCAGGCGTTCGTTCCGTTCTCGATTGAACTCGACCAGGACTACAGCGGCCTTCGGGCCGACCTCTCGCGCCTGCTTCAGGAGGCGAAGGACGAACTCGAAGCCACGCAGTTCGTGACCGGCACCGGCATCCCTGCGAAGCCGCAGGGGATCATCACCGGATGCGGCACGAGCGTCGTGACGGCTGGGGGTTCTGCCGCGTTCGCGGTGGCGGACCTCTACAAGCTCGAGGAAGGCGTTCCGCCTCGGAGCCGCCCGCGTGCCAAGATCATCGGGAACAAGTTCATCTTCAACAAGGTCCGCCAGCTCGACACGTACGGCGGCGCCTCGCTGTGGGTGCGCCTGACTGATGGACAGCCGCCTGAGTTGATCGGATACCCGGCTTACGAGTGCTCGGCGATGGCGTCGGCGCTCACGACCGGTCAGAAGATCATGTGCATGGGGGACTTCCAGCAGTTCCTGATCGTGGACCGCGTGGGGATGGCGATTGACCTGATTCCGCATCTGTTCGGCGGGACGGGGAACTTCCCGACAGGTCAGAGGGGTGTTTACGCCATGTGGCGCAACTCCTCCCAGATCCTGAACGCAGACAGTTTCAGGGTTCTGGTCACAGGCTGATCGTAATACCTAAGGATGGGGGGCGATTTCGCGCCCCCCATCCTGCCCCAAGCCAAAGAAAGAAGCACCCCTAGCCCGGCTATCTCTACTCGGCCAAGAGGAGAGACGGACCATGACTAGGGGTGCTAGGGGAGCATAACGCTCCGAGGTCCGGTCCATCCCTATCCCCTCCGTTCCACTCAAGTCCACTCCCGTCCAATCCGCCGCTCTCCCTGCCTTTCCAGTCCACTCCACTCCGCTCCGATCCTGCGGCCGAGTCTCGAGTGAAAGGCGAGGCTCGGCCGCAGAACCAGAATCAGGTTCCGTTGCGTTGCATTCCGTTCCTCTCCACTCCCTTCCGCTCCAGTCCGGTCCCGTCCAGTCCGGTCCTTGCCATTCCGCACCCCTCCTTTCCGATGCGTTCCCCTCTAGTCCATTCCGCTACGTGGCCTGGTCCTGTTGGCCCAGGGCCAGACCATCTAGCGGCTCAGACTTCGGCCGCCTCGAATCGCCGGACGAGGAACCGGCCGAACCCGAGTCCGCCCGTTCGTCCGTCGCCGATGCCGCCGAAGCGGCCAGCCATGGCGAACGCCTCGTGGAGTTGCGGGATATTGACGTACTCGGGCAGCAGGACGACGACCCGGCCGCTCAGCATCCATCCCGCGTGGATCGCCGGACGGACCTTGGTCACGTAGCCAGCGAAGGCCCCCGACTTCTTCGTCCGAGCCGTGAACTCGTACTCGAAGTTGCCGTAGGGCTTCCCGGTCGGGCTGATGAAGGTCAGGAGGTCCGGGTGCCTGTCGTCCAGGCCCTCGATCTCGATGGCCTCCTTCAGGACCGTGGCGAAGCTACCGCGCTTGCTGCGGGGGTTCTGGCGGTACTTGCCGGCAGAGACCACGGCGTTCCACAGGGCAACGGTGCGGGCTGCCAAGTGCCCGTCCGAGTCGAGGTGGAGCATCGTCCCGGGTGTCTTGGCCTTGTTCTGGCCCTTCAGCTCGTCCGGGTCGATGGGGACGTCGTACCTGTTGAACAGGTAGTCCCTGATGCCCTCGATGGTGAACTCCACCGAGTAGGGCTGCGCGATCGGGGAGTCATCCCAGAACGACTCCTCGTTTGGAACGGTGACACCGACCCCGGCAGGGGTCTTGAGCTTGGTAGCCATGGGGGCTACCCCCTTTCCACTCCAGGCCATGCTCCCCTCTGGAGCGAGCAGGAGGCGGGTGCTGCGGAAGGCTCTCCGTCCCTCCTCTTGGCCTAGCCCGGACTTTAGCACCCCTTTCCAGGTAACGCAAGCCCGTAACACCCACCGCAATCCCCCGAGGGGAGAGGAGTTTGCCATGCTCGTAGCCAAGGAGTCATGCCAGGTTGAGATCGCTGGCACCGTCTACAACGTCCAGAAGGGACAGACGCGGGTGGACGAGTCACACCCGCTCGTCGCCGCGACGCCGCCCGAGTATTGGGAGCCGCTCAAGGCTACCTTCGAGGTGGAGCAGGCGACCGCCGCGCCGGAAGAGAAGCGCAAGGCGCGCGTGAGGCAGGTCGGCCCAGCCGAACTAGAAGTCACCCCGCCGCCATCGACGTAAGCCTGCGCTAGAGGGGGGCGAAGACTGTGGCTCAACGCGGACCTTACGCTGGACGGCAGAACGCCCGGCCGCTGGAAGAGCGCCTTGCCGAGAGGCGTAAGCCTCAACCGACGTGTAAGTGTGGATGCGGCGCTCTTGTAGGTTGGAATACGAGCAAATGTCGCTGGCGGGTCTATCTGTCCGGCCACTATCGTCGCCCCGCAGCCTACAAAGACCCGGAGTGGCTTCGGCGTCCCTACATGTCCCAGCGCCAGTCGGCCGCTGAGATCGCCCGGCTGTTTGGCGTGACCGAGAGCGTCATCTTCAAGTTCCTGCGGAAGTTCGGCATCTCGGCGCGAGATGCTAGCGAATCTCACCGAGGTCTTCAGATGGGCTCACGTAATCCCGCGTGGAAAGGCGGCGTTGCCGCTTGGCCTTATTCACCAGACTGGAAAGTCGTGGCTCGCGAGATGCGCGAGTCGGCGAAGTGGACCTGCGAATGGTGTGGACTCCGCTTATCTAGGTGGGGGACACGCCTCCATGTTCACCACGCAGACGGCAACAAGTTGAACAACGAGAGGGCGAATCTGGCCGTGCTCTGCTGGCTCTGTCACGCCCGCGCTCACGGGCGACAGGAGGTGACGCCGGCATGAGAATCTTTTGGTCGAGCAACTCCCCCTGGTCGAACTCTGGTTACGGACAGCAGACCCGCACCTTCTGTCACCGCCTAGCCGCCCTCGGCAATCCGTTCGCCATCCTGGCCTTCTACGGACTGCAGGGCGGGCCGCTGGAATGGGAAGGCATCCCCATCTATCCGTCGGGGATGGATGTGTGGGGGAACGACGTCCTCTCGGCGTTCGCGTTGCACCACTTCTGCGGGGATCGCAACGCCGGGTGGATCATCACCCTGCAGGACGTGTGGACGCTCACCTCCCCGACGCTGCGGGAGATGCACGTCGCCTCGTGGTGTCCGGTAGACCACGACCCCGTACCGCCGGCCGTCCTCGCCTACTTCAAGCGGACCGGCGCCGTGCCGATCGCCATGTCGCGGTTCGGCCAGCGGATGCTCGAGGACCAGGGACTGAAACCGTTCTACGTCCCGCACGGCGTCGAGACCGAGGTGTTCAAGCCGCACGAGGACAAGGCGCGTATCCGCAAAGCGCTCGGCCTGCCCGAAGATGCCTTCGTGGTGGGGATGGTCGCGGCCAACATCGGGGACGCGCCGCCCCGCAAAGCCTTCCCCGAGGTGTTCCAGGCCTTCGCCAAGTTCAAGGAGAAGCGACCGTCGGCGGTGATGTACCTGCACACGATCCGCAACCGCACCCGACAGGGCTGCGACCTCGACTTCATAGCGCGCTCCTGCGGGATAGCGGAGAAGGACATCGTCTACATCGACCAGATGGCCTACGCCCTGGGAGAAGTACCGCCGAAGGAGATGGCGGCCATCTACTCGGCGATGGACGTGCTCGTGAATCCGTCCTACGGCGAGGGGTTCGGCCTCCCCATAGTTGAGGCTCAGGCGTGCGGTGTCCCGGTGATCGTGGCCGACAACACGTCGATGCCCGAACTCGCCGGCCCCGGCTGGCTGGTTCCTACCGAACCTTTCTGGGACGAGCGGCAGAAGAGTTACTACGGCCGGGTCATCGTCTCCGAACTCGCCGCCGCGATGGAGCGCTCCTACCACGTCTCCGACCGCATCCGCCGTGAGGCGCGGGCGTTCGCGCTCAACTATGACGCCGACGTGGTGACCGAGACCTACTGGAAGCCGGTACTCGCCGAACTCGAAGGACTGCTGAAGGTGCCGAAGGTTGCGCCGGTAGATCCCGAGAAGATCGAGGCACTCGCGTGAAGGTTGCCGTCGGCGTGCTCACTCACAATCAGTTCGAGACCGGACGGCACGAACTGTTCAAGGCCACCGTCGCCTCGCTTCGCCAGGGCGGGTATCCGTTCGACCTTTACATCGTGGACAACGGCTCGACGGATGAGACGAGCGACTACGTAGCCTCGCTCGGCGGACTCGTCCTGCACGACCCGGTGACGACCTGCGGGCACGGCATGAACGCGACGATAGGTGCCTGCGCGGCCTCCGGTGCTGGCCTCGTTGTCTTCTCGAACGACGACATCTACTGGCACGACGGCGCTATCGAGGCCCTGGTGCGCTTCTGGGGTGCCGCGCCGCGCGACATCCTCATCGCAAGTGGCTCGCTCGAACCCGACTACCCGTGGAACACACCGCGGGAGATGGTCGAGGCCGGGGGAGTGCGGGCGCTGATCCGCGACACCGCGCCGGGAGGGACGTGGACGCTGCGCGCGCGGGACTGGAAGGTGATAGGCCCCGTCCCCGAGTCTCAGGGGTACGACGACGTGCCGACCTGTAGGCGACTGACGGCGCGCGGCTACCGGGTGTGCCAGATAGACCTCGCCGACCACGTAGGCGAAGAGGTCTCTACGTGGGGCAACGCTTCGTACACCTACGCCGAACCGCTTGACCGAGAGAAGTGGGGCATTTAGATGAGCGATATAGAGGTGGTGCGCGAGCAACTTGCTCGGCAACTTTACGCTCTTGGGGATGAGGACGAACCTACAACGGAAGCCCTTGCTGCGCTGGGCCGCATAGAGGCCGAAAGGGCAGGACACGCAGTTTGTGAGCGCAACATGGATGCTGAGATTGAACGGCTCAAAGCGGCATACGCACGCCTAGTAGAACGCCTTCGCCTCGCAACACCTCAGTCGCTCATGGCGGTAACAGACGCCGCTCTCTCAGGGCAGGGGGAAAGATGAGCGACTGTACGACGAGCGACGACATTGAGGCGCAGGACATCGAGGCGCAGACGAAGGAACTCACGGATGCCATGTTCTTTCTCGCCACAGCGGGATACGTCCCTTGCGAAGCCGATCTAGCTAAGGCTCGCGCCTGTGTAGTGAGGGCGGCAAGATTGTGGGCGAAAGCGGGAGACCGATACACGTCCTCACTTTCCGCCTCGCCGTCTGAGATGTGTCGTGCTCATTACAGGCTGCGGGATGCTCTCGCTGCCCTTGACCGACTGGAGGGTGCGCAATGAGCGACGACATAGACCCGGCCGAACTCGAACTTGCCCGGTACTTCCTCTGGTCGGCGGGACGTAGCACCAGCGAGGCCGCGTCGATTATCGAGGCATCCATCCGCGCAGTAACAGGTGCCGACACTCCTGTAGAAGACGGGCAGGGGGAGACATGAGCGACCAGGTCCTGCGTAACACCCAAGGCGACCTGCAGGTGACGTTCTACTCGGGCGGCTCGGCTACGAGCGCCGACGACGACGTGCTCGTAACCGTCGTGAACGCCGCAGGCTCGGCCGTCGCGACCAGCGGCACGGCTACGGCCGCAGGGACCGCCTCACCCGGCGTCTACGACTACTCCCTTTCCCCGCAGGCCGACCTCGACGAGTTCACCCTGACCTGGACCGGTGCCTTCGGCGGTGTCACCCAGTCGGTCGAGACGCAGGTAGAGATCGTCGGCGGGTTCCACGTCGCGCTCGCCGATGTTCGCGCTCTCTCGGGACTTACGGACGAGACGAAATTCACGACCGCGCGGATACAGGAAGTGCGCCGATGGTGGGAGGAGCTGTCCGAGTCCTTCTGCGGCGTCGCCTTCGTACCGCGCTTCGAGCGGTGCACAAACGACGGTGACGGTACGACCTCGCTGATGCTCTGCAACATGCACCCGCGCAAACTGCTTTCCGTCACAGTCGACGATACGGCCGTGACCGACCTCACCGACTGGCACCTGTACGACTCGGGGAAGGTGATACGCGACGACGGGGGCGTGTTCACCGCCGACGTCTGCAACGTGGTGATCGCCTACGAGTACGGCTACGACTCGCCGCCTGCGGACCTGCGTGAAGCCGCATTGGTCGCCATCCGCTACAAACTCCTAGGAGACAAGAGCGGCATCCCCGAACGCGCCATGAGCATGACCACCGACGTCGGCGGGTACACGCTCTCGATAGCCGGTGCGAACCGTCCGACCGGCATCCCCGAAGTCGACTCTGCGCTCATGCGGCACTCAGAGACGGGGCCGCTGGTCCGATGAGCACGCCCGCTCATGGCTTCTCCGTTCCATGGAGTTCGGCCAGGAGGGCACAAACACGGTCGTAGGTCTTGTCGAACAGGTCAAGTGCCCCGTTGTCCCCAAGCACCGCGCCCAGCGCTTCCATCAGTGCTTCCCGCGTGCCCAGGAGGCGGAGAACCGTGCTTCTCGGCATGACAAGGCAGTCAGACTTCGCCTGGTTCGCCATCTCCTCCGCCTCCCGATCCGTGATTAGATGCTCGGCAGCATAGGTGTCGGTCCGTGCTCCCCAGAACCTCTCGCCGTACTCTGTTAGTCCCCCTGGACTCATCTCTCCTCCTTCGTAATCTGCTCAGCAAGAAGGAACGCTTCATCCTCTGCGTCCCATCCGGCGACGCGGTAGGACTTGCCTAGCAGTTCCACATCAGCGCCGATGGCTGCCTGCGGGTCGATATCGATAAGGACTTCGGGCGGGAGGTACACCCTTGCTAGTTTGCCCTCCACAAAGACGGTCCCGAATACATGTCCAGTTGCGCAATCGACAATGGCCAGCGGTTCGCTCATCTCTTCCCCTTCGTGATCTGCTCGATACGGCCGAACGAGAGACCCGCCGCCGCCGCAATGGTGCGTAGCGAGTAGCCGTCCCGCCGTGCCCTGCGGATCAGCACGTACAACTTCTCACGCTCGGCGTCGGCAGCAGAGACGCGCCGATGGTAACGGCGCGCCTGCGCTTCGAGTTCGGACAGACTCACAGGGACACCGTGCGGTTCGGGCCGTTCGGGTGTCGGGCCTTAAACCCGGCATCAGACAGTTTCTGTAGCCATTCCTGAAGGTCGGCGTACTCGGCCATGACCCGCTCGTACCGTTCCCATTCCTCGTCCTTGATCCAACTCGTGAGTGCCAGGAAGCCTTCGGGGTCATATCGACCCGCGATGTATTCGTCGGTCGGTATTTCCAACTTGTATTCCCAGGACTCGTCGTTTGTCACTAGCACGCGCTTCATCTCTTCCCCCTTCATGGATGGAGATCATCTCCCCCTAGACCCGAATCGTACACCACCTGCACGCCCCGTCAAGCCCATGCACAGAGATTTGTCACTCTGTTTCGACCTCAAGGGGAGCGCCCATGAGCACCTCTTCGACGATTCCGACCGTGAAAGACACGCTCGTCACCGTCCTGGGGAACAGGGCGAACCTCGCGGGCGTACAGGTGACGCGCGGCCATCCCGGCAACGAACTCGAGAGCGAAGCCATCATCGTCGGCATGGCGCGGGGGCGGCATGAGATTGCCACCATCAAGGCCGGACGGCAGACCAGAGACGAAACGTACACGGTCGAGGTCATCGCGACGGTCATCTCATCGACGGGCACGGTGAAGGCCGCCGAGGACCGCGCGCACGCACTCATCGCCGAGGTGGAAGAGGCACTCGCCGACGACCCACAACTCGGTATCGGTTCAACAATCCTCTGGGCCACGACCGGAGACATCGAGGAACGCGGCTCAGGACACACAGACACCGGCAGCGTCGCGGAAGTTGTGCTGCGCGTCGAGGTCAAGGCACGACTGACGTAGGAAGGAGCAAGCGACATGGTTGCAGAGAGCACGTTGATGATCGGCATCGAAGGGACCGCGACCTACGGGACGTACGCGCCGCCGACCCGAGCCTACGAGTTCACGGGGGAAGGGCTCGACTACAACCCCGAGCGCATCAACTCCGCCGCCTGGCAGGCGGGCCAGCGCGTCATCTCCTCGTCGCGGTGGAAGCCTGGGCAGGTTGCGGTTGCCGGGAACGTGGACCTCGAGGTGGCGAGCAAGAACTTCGGCATCTGGTTCAAGCACGCGCTCGGGGCCTGCACCACGACTACGACCGGCACGATCACTCCCACCAAGCTGCATACCTGTACCCTCGGCGACCTCCTGGGCCTGTCGATGACGGTGCAGGTCGGGATCGAGGACACAGGCGGGACCGTCAACCCACTCTCGTTCCTTGGATGCAAGGTGAATACGCTGGACTTCAAATGCGCGGTCGGTGAACTGCTCACCATCTCGGTCGGCCTGATCGGCCAGGACATGGTCACGAATCAGTCGCTCGGGACCGCAGGGTATGCCGACAGCCCGGAACTGTTCAGCTTCGTTGAAGGCACGCTCGCGGTAGCCGGTACAGGCGGTACCGCAAATCCGATTCCCGTGCGCGACTTCTCCATGTCCATCAACAACCAACTCCCGACGGACGACTACATCCTCGGCTCGGCGCTCATGCGTGAGCCGACGGAACCGGCGCTGCGGGAGATCACCGGCACGATGGACGCCGACTTCGCGAGCCTGATGGAGTTCAACCGCTTCAAGAACGCGAACGAGGCGACGCTCACGGCGCTGTTCAAGACCTCGACCGCGATCGAAACCGGCCTGTACCCGCAGGTGCTCATCACGGCCAACGTCCGCTACGACGGGGAGACGCCGAAGGTGAGCGGGGTCGAACAGACCCGCCAGCCTATCGCGTACACCGTCACGGCACCTGCAAGCGGCGAACCCATCAGCATCGCGTATCAGTCAGTGGACACTAATCCGTAGATGCCAGCCGTCAAGGTCGTCGGCCTCCGTGAACTGCGGCGGGCCTGCTCCGTCATGGGCGACGATATGCCGCTCTACCTTCGGGACGAACTGAAGGCACTCGCCGGGGTCATCGTCAAGAGGACGCAGCCGAAGGTTCCCGTCATCACCGGGGCGGCGCGTGCAAGCGTGCGCGCCGTCATCGCGGGCGGGGGAGCGGCCGTGCGCGCCGGTTCGGCGGCCGTTCCGTACTACGGATGGCTGGACTTCGGCGGCCGTATCCGTCACATGGGTCCTTCGCATTCCCATGTGATGAACCACTACCTCTTCCGGCCGTACATCAAGACTGGCAGGTACCTGTATCCCACTGCGGACGAGTCGGCGGTGGAGATGGCGCCGATGGTCGAGGCGATGCTCGACCGGCTCGCCGTCAAGGCCGGGTGGGTCTAGCAAAAGGAGGGGACATGGCAGAGGAAACCATCAAGATCAACCTCGACGAACTGACAATCGGGGACATGCGCGAGTTGAAACGCATCCTTCACGAGCGGTGCGGCATGGGTTGGCGGGACGCGCAGGCAGCGCTTGCTGAAGGCGACCCCGATGCGGTCGCGGCGATGACCTACATCGCCAAGCGCAAGACGGACCCCACGGTCACGCTCGAGGACATCGACGCGCTGAACCTCTCGGTCCTCACTAGCTCGCCGGAGGACCCTACGAACGCCGCTGGCTCTCAGAGCTAGCGGCGTTCTGTCACTTCTTCGGCTTCACCCCGCGCGAAGTAGACCAACTGACAACGGCTGAGTTCAACGCGCTCGTGAAGTACCAGAACGACTACGCGCACGAAGTGAAGCGCAGCATGAAGGGACGCTGACATCGCTAGTCGAACCGTAACGGTCGTAATCGTAGGCAACGCCTCCTCGGCGACCAAGGCTTTCGCACAAACGTCGGCTGCGGCTGGCACTATGTCGGCGCGCCTGTCGTCGGTCGGCTCAACACTAACCTCGATTGGCACGAAACTGTCGTCGGTCGGCAGGAGCATGACGCGCTACGTCACGCTTCCGATCGTCGCGGTCGGTGCGGTCGCTACGCATATGGCGCTCGACTTCGAGGCCGCGTTCACGAAGATCGCGGCCTCATCGAACGCCTCGGCTGCTGACATCGCGAAGTGGAAGGAACAGGTCAAGGGCCTCGCCGTCGCCACCGGACGCGACCCGGCCGAACTCGCGGACGCGCTCTACTACCTCGCCTCCGCGGGCCTGAAGACGAGCCAGGTCATGGAGGTGCTCGAGGCGTCGGCCCGCGGCGCGGCTGCCGGATACGGCACCACGGCAGAGATAGCGAAACTCACGGCGAACGTACTGAACGCCTACGCCGGATCGGGAATCAAGGCCGCAGAGGTCACCGACACTCTTGCCGCAGCGGTGAAGGAAGGAACCGCCGACACGAGTGAGTTTGCCGGGGCGATGGGCAAGATACTCCCGATCGCATCCAAGGCCGGCGTCGGCTTCGACGAGGTTGCGGCTTCGCTCGCCGCTCTCTCCAACATCGGGCTCGACGTCGACGAGGGCGTTACGGCAATGCGTGGCGTGCTCATGGCACTCGAGGCACCGGGCTCGGCTGCGGCCGACATGCTGAAGAAGGTCGGTATCTCAGCAGATGAGATGCGGGCCGCGATCAGCGAGCAGGGATTGCTGGGAGCCCTCCGGCTGCTTGAGGACGCGACGAAGGGCAACATCGACCAGATGCGCGTCATCGTACCGAACGTCCGCGCCCTTACCGGCGTGTTCGGCCTGACCGGGCAGGAGGCCGAGAAGGTCAGCGGCATCTTCGATAGGGTCGCGGACTCTACCGGTGACATGAGCAAGGCGTTCGCGGAGACGAAGGCTGGTCCGGCGTTCGCCTTCCAGCAGGCCTTGACGCAGTTGAAGGTTGCCGCCATAGACCTCGGCCAGATGATCATTCCGATTCTCGTCAACGATGTCATCCCTGCCATCAAGTCCGCCATCAAGTGGTTCACCGACCTCTCGCCAGCGACGAAGGAACTCGCCCTGAAACTCCTGTTCTTCGCTGCGGTCGCCGGCCCGCTACTTCGTGTCGCCGGGGCGCTGTTCAAGGTGGGCGGTGCGCTCCTGACGTTCGGTGGAGCCATGGCCGGAACGAAGATTGCCACCGGCCTCGCCGGAATCGGCACCGCGGCTGGCACCGCTGCTGGTGCTGGTGGCATCGCTGGTCTCGGCGCTGCGGCTCTGGCGGTAACGCCGTGGCTATTGGCTCTAGCCGCCGCCGGCATCATCCTGGCGGGTGCTCTAGGCCTCCTCCCCAGCGTCAGCGACAAGGTAGTCGGCGGGCTGCAGGAAGTGTCCGGTGACGAGACGCTCCTCGGCAAGATGGCGGTCAAGGCGGCGCTCCAGGCCGACGGACTCCGCGGGGTCATGAACCTACTGGCGGGCTCGACGACGAAACTCGGCAGTGGAATCGCCGGGGACCTGCATCTCATCGACCAGTACGGCATCGAACTGAACGACGCGCAGAAGTTCACACTGAAGCAGTACCTCGCCACGGGCAACCTCCGGGGCGCGCTCGATTTGCTCAATCGCATCGTGAAGGATTCCGTCGATCCTATCGCTAAGCACGCCGACGCCGAGAAGCGCGCTGCCGACGAAGCCGATACATGGGGCCACAAGTCAGACTTTGCCGCTGGGATGCAGGGCAAGTTGAACACCACGGCGCGCAGGGGCCGCAGTCCTACAGATGCGTTCGCGGGTGCCGCTCAGAGCGTCGTCACTCAACTCAAGGACTGGGCGACCGCCGCCTACCAGGCGTGGCTAAATCAGGTGAAGCTGAACACCGCAGTTAGCAACTGGCACCCGCCGACCACGACGTGGGCACCGCCGGGTGGCGGGAAGCAAGGTCGGCCGCTGACGCCGCGCGTCCTCGAGAGCCTTATCCCGGTGACCGTGCCGCTTGTCACCGAGCGTGTCGGCCGGGCGAGTCCGCTGAACGTAAACGTCCGCCTTGAGCGCCGACAGTTCGCACGCGGTCTCGACGCAGAGTACGCGGGGCGGGGCTGGTGACCACCTGGGCGATCAACCTCTATAACCTCGGCGGGTCTGCCGTCCTCTTGGACGCGCCGGTCAAGGGTGCTCGGTTCCCTACGGCGCTCGGCGGGCCGGGTGCCTTCGAGGCCGAACTTGACTGGAAACTCGCCAGCCGGTCCGACTGGGCCAAGGGTGAGCGCGTCGTCAAGCTTACGCGGAACGGCACGGTAGTTCGGGCGAACTATCTCTGGGGCGTGGGTGGCAATGCGCAGGGCCGGACCGTCCGCGCGTGGGGTGAGGGGTACTTCTCCCGCTTGCGGCATCGGGTCGTGACCTCGGACCTGTCCTACGAGGACATCGCGCAAGAGCAGATCGCCTGGAACCTCATCAACCACACCCAGGGCCAGGCGGACGGAGACCTCGGGTTCACGCAGGGGACCGCGATCGGAACCGCCGTCACTCGCAGTCGCGACTACTGCGCGCGGGAGAGGCCCAACATCGCCGACGAGATAACCAACCTGTCCGGCACCTTCCTCGACGGCTTCGACTTCGAGATAGACCCGGCCACCAAAGCGTTCAACACGTGGTCCCCGTCTCGTGGTACAGCGACCGGTATCACACTCACGGGGTCGGACGAGTTGACGCTCGAATGGACCGAGGACGCGAGTGAGGCTGCGTCCTACGTTACGGCCATCGGTGCCGGGAACTGTTCCCAGCCCACGATCGACGTCCACGACGACACCGCCATCGCAACGTTCGGCCGCCTGCACGAGGTCGTTGACGCCGATTCGACGAAGGTGAAAGAGGTCACGGCCATCGCCGACGAGACGCTCCGTCAGCGGAAGCTCGGCCTGTTCCGTGCGACGATTGCCTGGGACGACGACTACGGTCCCGCCTGGGGCACCTACGGCCTCGGCGACACCCTCGCGCTGAATCCGGCCGACTACTTCGCCACCTTCACGAAGACCCTGCGGATCGTAGAGATCGCCCTACAACTCGAGAGTCCTACCCAGGCCTACGTCGAAGTCACGTTGGACGCCGCTCTATGACCGACTACATCCGCCCGCGTTCCGACCTCGCGCACAACGCCGCGAAGGCCGAGCAGCACCCAAAGAAGGTCCGCCACGCGAAACGCCCGTGCGGTAACCCGCCCGCCGTACCGACCGGCGTGATGCTCACCTTCCAGGCGACCGAGGCGCGGGCACACCTGCGATTCACGGGCAAGGTCAAGTGGACCGAAGTCACGGAGGACACGCAGGGCCACGGGACCAGGGTCAGGGACTACGAGGTCCAACTCCGTGCCACCGATGACGACGGCGTACCGGTCGAGACCGAGGACTCCGACACGCGGGTACGGGTGCATCGGACCCAACCCGTGCAGCAGGTCTCCATCGACGCGGCTACGGCTTCAGGCGGCGTGGCAACCTACACCACGCGGCGCGCTCACGGCTTCATCGCGGGTGACAAGGTCAAGGTCTCAGAGGTCAAGCCGGTCGCCTACAACGGCGAGTGGGTCGTTGCGACAGCCCCGACCACTACCACGTTCACGGCCACTATCGGCTCATCACCCGCCGACGCGACCGACTTCGGCAAGGTCGAGGAGAACCAGCACAAACTCCAGGTCGTCACGCGCGAACTTCCCCGGCCGAAAACGTGGTATTGGCAGGCGCGGGTCCGCTGTACCGACGCCGACGAGTGCGTGAGCAACTGGTCCACCTGGACGGACCAGTTGCTCCCATGGACCGGTGCCGACCCCGAGCCTCCCGTCCCCACCAACCGCAGTCTCTCCTTCGACCACCACGGCAAGGGGAAGCATGGCCGCATCCGCGCGCTCGTCACGTTCGATGAGGTCGTCGACTGGGACGTGCCGGGGGGCGACCGCGAATCGGACATGAAGGAGTACGTCGTCGAACTCGACTGGTCAGACGACGGCGTGAGTTGGGATGGCGCACCGTACAGGACCCGCAAACTCGAGGCGAAGGACGCCCCGGCCGACACCACGAGGACGGCCGTCTTCCCAGGACACATCTTCAAGCGCTACTACTACAAGGCGCGCGTCCGCTCCATCGACCGATTCAACAGGCGGGGCGACTGGTCTAGTTGGACGGAAGCCCAACTACCCTTCGACGACGACCCGCCTCCGCCTCCCTTGCTCGTCAAGATATTCGAGAGCGCCACCGACCGGATCGTCCTTGACTGGGACCCGCCCCTCGTCTACCTCCCGACACACGGCACGGTCACCG
>Ga0315285_10001370_pt1 | contig 25590 bp, 28 predicted proteins | sample YL17G09_36_MG_FD_203698 | JGI IMG/M metagenome (GOLD analysis project Ga0315285, IMG submission 203698) | Sediment microbial communities from Yellowstone Lake, YNP, Wyoming, USA - YL17G09_36 | ecosystem: Environmental > Aquatic > Freshwater > Lake > Sediment | place: USA: Wyoming | collected... | reverse complement strand
CGGGCTACCCTTTGAGCAGTATGGCCGATTATTTTCGGCGTGATCCTGTTTCGTTGTGCCAGGGCATGGCGAAGGTGGAAAGACGCATGAGGGAGGAGGATGGGTTCAGAGAGAAGCTCATGGGGTTGGAAAAGAATCTGGTCAAGGGCCGCAAAAGAAAAATAAAGAAATAGCGAAGTCTGACCCCATTTCTCTGATAAAATCGCTCATCCCACCTAGTCCCGCCAAATTTCTCTTATTCCCACCAATTTCTCAAAAATGCACCTCAAATATTTCAGGTTTATTCAAGGCTAAAAATCCCTTGACCCCCAGCCCTCCTTCTATTGTATACTCACATGAGCAAGGCCATATTTAATTAACCCAAAAGGGAGGATACCTATGCGCACTCGATTTTCGTTCGTGTTGATTGCGGCCATCATCAGCCTCGCGCTGGTCATGCCGGCGGCGGCGCAGACCAAGCTTAAATTCGCCCACGTCTACGAGACCGGCGAGGCCTTCCACAAGGAGGCGCTCTGGGCCGCGGGCGAGATCGCCAAACGGACCAACAACAAGTACCAGATCGACGTGTTCCCCGCCTCCTCCTTGGGGAACGAGCAGCAGATCGCCCAGGCCATGCCCCTGGGCACTATCGACATGGCCTACATCGGCGCCTCTTTCGTGGGGGCCACCTACAAGCCCATCTCCATCGTCAACGCCCCCTACGTGTGGCGCGACTTCGACCACTGGAAGGCCTACAGCCAGAGCCCGTTTCTGGCCCAGCTCACCGACGGGTACTTCACTCAGACCGGCCATAAGATCGTGGCCTTGACCTACTACGGCGCCCGGCACACCACGGCCAACAAGGCTATCAACACCCCGGCGGACATGAAGGGCATGAAGCTGCGGGTTCCCCAGGCCCCCATGTACATGATGTACGCGAAAGCGGTGGGCGCGAACCCCACCCCCATCGCCTTTGCCGAGGTGTACCTGGCCCTGCAGAATAAGACCGTGGACGGCCAGGAGAATCCCCTGCCCACCATCCAGGCCAAGAAGTTCTACGAGGTGCAGTCCCACATCAACCTGACCGGCCACATCCTGGACAACCTGACCACAGTGATCGGCTCCCCGCTCTGGAAAAAGCTCACCCCGCAGGAACAGCAGACCTTCGAGGCGGTGTACAAGGAGGCTTCGGCCCGCGCCGGGGCGTCCATCCGCGAATCCGAGCAGAAGCTGGTGGACTGGTTCAAGCAGCAGGGCAAGACGGTGGTGGTGCCGGACCTGAAGGCCTTCCGCGAGGCGGCGGTGAAGATCCACAATGACGCCTCCGCCGGGGCCGTCTGGACCAAGGAGCTCTACGACCGCCTGCAGGCGGTGAAGTAGCGGAGAGGACCCGGGCGGAGGAAGGGGATGACGGAAGAACGCTACAGCGGCCCCGACCTCGGGGCGCCGGCCGTCGGGACGAGCGACGAGACCGAGGTGAACCTGAAGGAATACGGCCCCGAAGACTGGGTGACCCTGGTCTTCTTCTGGGCCCTGGCCATCGTGGTCTTCCTCCAGTTCTTCACCCGATACGCACTGAACGACTCCCTCGCCTGGACCGAGGAAATCGCCCGGTATCTTCTGAGCTGCGTAGCCTTCCTGGGGGGCGGCATCGCCGTCCGGCGCTACAGCCATATCCACGTGGAGTTCCTGTATATCTACTACCCCCGGGGCCTGGCCTATTTCCTCTCTACCCTGGTGGATATCATCCGGGTGGTTTTCTTCGGGTACGCCACCTGGCTCTGCTGGAAGATAACCCAGGTCATGAACACCCAGCCGATGGTGGTCGTGGACTGGCCCATGAGCATCATCTACGGGATCTGCACTGTCGGCATCGGGGTGATGACGTTCCGGTCGGCCCAGGTGGCGATGAAAAACTGGCGCGACGGCTCCAGCGTGCTCACGCGGGTAGGGCGGGAGGGAAGGCACCAATGACCATGCTCGCGCTCATCGGCGGCTTTCTCCTGCTCATGGCCATCGGCGTGCCCGTGGCCATCTCCCTTGCCGGGGCCTCCCTCCTCTACGTGATCGTCGAGGGAGTCCAGCCCCACCTCGTGGTTCTCCACCGGATGGTCGGCGGGACGGACTCCTTTCCCCTCCTGGCCATCCCCTTCTTCATCATGGCCGGCAGCCTGATGAACTCGGGCGGCATTACCACCCGGATCTACGACTTTGCCCTGGCCCTGGTGGGCTGGATGAAGGGCGGCCTGGGGCACGTGAACGTGGTGGGTTCGGTCATCTTCGCCGGCATGTCGGGAACGGCGGTGGCGGACGCCGGGGGCCTGGGCAACATCGAGATCCGGGCCATGCGGGATCACGGTTACGACGTGGACTTCGCCGTGGGGATCACCGGGGCTTCCTCGACCATCGGCCCGATCATTCCCCCGTCCCTTCCCATGGTGATCTACGGAGTCATGGCCAACACCTCCGTGGGGAAGCTCTTCGCGGCCGGGTTCATCCCCGGGTTGGTCATGGCCGGGACTATGATGATCATGGTGGCCTGGTATGCCCATGTGCGGGGCTTCCACCGCGACGCCCATTTTTCGCTTAAGGTTCTCTGGGCCACGTCCAAGAAGGCCTTCCTGCCCCTCATGACCCCGGTTCTTCTCATCGGCGGGATGACCACGGGCGTATTCACACCGACCGAGGCGGCGATCGCGGCCACGGTTTACGCCATGATCCTGGGGATGTTCGTGTACCGGACGCTGTCCATGAAGGCGCTCATCAAGGTGAGCATGGAGACGGCCGAGACCACGGCCATCATTCTTTTGATTGTGGCCGGGGCCTCGATCTTCGGGTACCTGATCACCACCACAAAAATCACCGACAACATCGCCGACGTGGTGCTCTCCATCACCACCCGGCCTTGGGTGATCCTCCTCCTGGTGAACACCTTCCTCCTCATCGTCGGCTGCTTCATGGAGACCATCGCCTCGATCACCATCCTGGTGCCGGTCCTTCTGCCGCTCATGGAGAAGATCGGCGTGGACCCGGTCCACTTCGGGCTGGTCATGGTTTTGAATTTAATGATCGGTCTCCTGACCCCGCCCGTGGGCATGGTCCTCTACATCCTGGCCCGGGTGGCCAACATTTCCTTCGAACGCACCACCCGGGCCTGCGCGCCGTTTCTCGTTCCCCTCTTGATCACCCTGGCTATTTGCACCTACTGGCCGCAAATGGTACTCTTTCTGCCGAACCTCTTCTATAAATGAAGCGTCGAGCGGCCCTGTTTCCCTTATTTCCTAAAAGCCGAAAAACCGTCGATCCTGGTGGCGCATTCCCCAGCTTTTGGGGGCGTAATCTCTCTTGGAAATTTAGCTAGAACCGATCGGGTTATGTCTTTATTGGTCAGAATGCGGGGGCCGGGTGGCTCATGGGCCCGCTAGGCTCTATTGGGCCTGATTGGTCTTCAAGTCGTTTGACTTTCTCTCCCATTCTGTCATTATCCCTCTGGACCAAAGGCTTTCCATCATCCTAACCCTGAGGTGGTTTGTGGACGAGATAAAACAAACCCTATTTCTTGCATCAAGAGGAATGGGTTTTTGTAACGACTTCTTCCTGAAAGCAGTAATTGACAGGTTTTGTCAAAAGGTGTAGATTTCAACTGGGAATCATGAGGGGGGTATGCCGATCGGGTTTTTTAGCTAAATTTCATTTTCACGGGTATATCTGAAATTTTTTAAAATTAAACACGCGTGAGCAACAAATTCCACATCTTGCTTCGATGCCCGATTTCTGGCAATATTTAAATGGAGTTTAATTATGCCTAAAAAACAATACGAGCTTGTCACGCATACATTCCGGGGTGGCCGATTTGATGATCACGGCATTGACGTCGATGTGTTGCCCGAACTAATCACTTACAAGACGATACTGGTGGAGACTGCCAAAGAACTTTGGCGTTGTAACAATCCTGATCGCCAACGGCTACCAAAAAACTTTGAAGATTCCCTGTCCTTAAAATTCTATGAAATTATCCCTGGAAGTGCAGCCGTTCCCCTGATGCGGGAAATAGAGTTACAGGAAGGATTACTGCCCTTCGAGCCATTACCAGACGAACTTGATGAGGCGGTAGTGTTAGTCTCTGACTCGATTGAGTCGGTTTCTAAGGACAAACCACTCCCGCAAACCTTTCCAAAGAAAATCATTCCGTTATTCTCGGAATACGGCAGGACATTGCGACCTGGTGAAAGAATCGAACTGAAACCTGCTAAAAAAGATGTGACAGCTTGCTATTCCTCAAAGGAGCGCACCCGTCTGGTCGAATTGGTTCAGGCCGGATACGAGGATGTTGTTCAGCTTGTTGGCGAGATTCGAGCAGCGGACTTGGATGGAAGCAACTTTGCATTGCGCTTATTTGACGAAGCGAAAGTTATTGGCAAATTTTCCCCAGAACAAGAAACTACAATTATAGAAGGTTTAAGAGAACATGCGAGTCGCCGGCTTCATATTAAAGGGCGCGGAGAGTTTCTTCCAGATGGAAAGTTGAAGCGGATCGTTTCCATAACAGATCTTTCAATCCAGGCAGTCGGTGTGGTTCCATACGACGAAACTGCAAAACCTATTTGGGAAATTGCGGAAGAGATTAGCGCTTCGATCCCTGAAGAAGAATGGGAAAAGTTACCAAGGGATCTATCGAAAAATCTCGACCACTTTCTTTATGGGGCCCCCAAACAAACAGAATGAAGAACGCGTTTGCAGATGCCGACTATTGGATTGCACTTTTAAACCCCCTTGACCAATTGCATGGCAAAGCATGCTCTATCTCTCCTAGGCTTCGCGGAGTTAGGATTATTACAAGCGAGATGGTATTAGTTGAAGTATTGGCTGGCTTGGCCAGTAAAGGTCATGTTCTACGGCAAGCAGCAGTTAAACTTGTTGAACAATTGCGTAGTAACGCAAATGTGAACATAGTGCCGCAAACAAGCATACAATTTCAGGAAGCACTGAAGTTATACAAAGACCGTCAGGACAAAGATTGGAGTCTTACAGACTGTGCATCAATTTTAGTTATGCAGGAAGAAGGAATCAGCGAAGCTTTATCTTACGATAAACACTTTGGGCAGGCAGGCTTCACATTATTGCTGAGGGAGGGGACCTAAACGCCGTTAAGAGCGTCTTGGTGCAAAAGGACTAAATCATTATTCAATTCTTTTCAATTCTCAAAGAGCAAAGGCAGGGTCACAAATGGCTCTGCCTTCTTTATGCATTTTTCAAGGTTGAATTTCAGAGCTAACTTAGGGTGAACATTAGTAGGTGTATTCCACAAATCCCATCTTGAAAAAGCCCTACTGAGGGGCCAGGGTAAGCTTGCCTACCTCAAAGGAGCCTCAAAGAAATAGCTATTGATTTTCCGATTTCCGGTCGGTATAATCTCTCGATCAAAAAGGTATTTTGGAGAAGAGTCTAACAAAAGAATAAAATTCACTATGGAACCCTTTGGGAACCGCCGACACCCAATTCCGTCCGCGTGGAATAATCTAAGTCGGGCTGCCAAAGAGATTTAATGACTGGCCCTTCCCTGAAGAATGTGCTAGAGAATATGCGCGGACAGCCGGATTGAATCGAAATGAAAATACGTGATATTATAAAATTGTTGGAGGCTGATGGTTGGTATCGGGTTGTAATGAAAGGTAGCCATCGCCAGTATAAGCATCCCACAAAACAGGGAAGGGTGACAATTGCTGGACATCCAGGGGATGATCTGGCGCCAGGAACTCTCAACAGCGTTTTGAAACAGGCAAAGCTGAAGGAGGTGAAGTAAGATGTATCGTTTCCTAGTTGTCATTGAAAAGGCCAACGGTAATTATTCGGCTTACTCCCCGGATTTGCCTGGATGCGTGGCAACTGGGGCTACTCGTGAAGAAACGGAAAGGAAAATGCATGACGCTATCGAAATGCATGTGCGAGGGCTGCTGGAGGACAATTTGCCCATCCCTGAATCCTCTTCCTTTGCAGAGTACATAGCCGTGGGCTAAAAGCTGATCGCTGATAGCTTAGCGTTATCAGGTGAAGGAAAGGGAATTGTAAGGTGAAGCTCTATCTCATCCAGCATGGGGAAGCCACGACGGACGAAGTCGATCCTTCCCGACCTCTCACCGCCAGAGGGCGAAGCGACGTCCAAAAAATAGCCTCCTTCCTAAAAGGCGCGGGCGTGCGCCCAGGTGCCATTCTTCACAGCGGCAAAACACGGGCGCGGCAAACGGCGGAGATTATCGCCGCTCAACTCGGGCCGGATTGCCAGGTCAAGGAACGGGGAGGCCTTGCTCCGAACGACCCGGTGAAGGAGATCGTCAGCGAAATATCGGGGATGACCAACGACCTGATGATTGTGGGCCACCTGCCCTTCCTCGGCAAGGTCGCCTCGGCGCTGCTCTCCGGCGCAGAATCAAAAAATGTGGTGGCTTTCCGCCAGGGCGGTGTGGTCTGCCTGCAACGAACCGAAAACCAGACCTGGCAGGTGGCCTGGATGGTCACGCCAGAGCTTCTCGTGGGGAACGGATGAAACCATAGAGAGATCCACAGTGCGGCATAGCCGGAACCAAAAAAATCACTCCCTCCCTACCCTCCCCCCTCGGGGATTGTGTCGTAATTCGTCATGCCCGCGCAGGCGGGCATCCAGGCAGATGGAATTATTCAATAAAACTGCAACTGGATTCCGGCTTTCGCCGGAATGACGGCTCTTTTCCCCAATTGCGACACAACCCCTCAAGGGGGAGGGAGAGAATGGGGGGCTTTGAAACAGATAATTTCTCCGCGGTCTCTGTGGTTAGATTTTGACAAATCAAAGGGGGCATGGAAATGACAACGATGACCTCTAGAGAGCGAGTTACGCTGGCGCTGAACCATAAAGAACCGGACCGCGTCCCTATTGACCTGGGGTCGATCGCCTCGACGATCCGTACGGTGGACGCATACGACCGCCTGAAAAATTTCCTGGGGCTGGCCCTGGATAAGAAGATCCGGCATTTTGCCGACGAGCACATCATCCCCGATGAAGAAATCCTGCGAGCTTTGCACGTAGACACCTTTTACCTGCGGATGAATGTCCCGAAATCCTGGCAGAGAGTTCGTCTGGATAAATACACGGTCGTGGATGAATGGGAGGTGCCCTGGTATAAGGCGCCGGGATCTTTATATACTTTCCCCGCATCGCATCCGATGAAGACCGCCAGCGTGGAGGAGCTCGAGAAGTTTCCCTGGCCGGACCCGAATGAACCCAGCCGTTTCGAGGGCCTGCGCGAAAAGGCGAGGCAACTTTTTGAGCGGACCGATTACGCCCTCGTGGCCGAAGGAACTACCGGGGTGGGAGTCTTCGACATGTCCTGGCACCTGCGGGGCATGGAAAATATTTTTCTGGATATGCTGATCCATCCGGACTTCACGGAAGCCCTCTTCCAGCGGCTGACGGATTACTACGTCGACGTCTACCAGAACTATATGCAGGCTGTGGGCGAATATGTCCAGATGGTGATCTATTATGAAGACCTGAGCGGGCAGGATGGACCGCTCATCTCTCCAGCCCTGTACCGCAAATTCATCAAGCCCTGCCACCGCCGGATTTTCAAGGTCATCAAAGACCATACGGCAGCGAAGCTCTGCGTCCACACCTGCGGGTCCGTTTACGCCTTCCTGGACGATTATGTGGAGCTGGGCGTGGATGTTCTCAACCCGGTACAGATCAGCGCCCGGGATATGGAGCCGCATCGTCTCAAGCAACAATACGGACCCGCCCTTTCTTTCCACGGGGCCATTGATACGCAAAGGTTTCTTCCCCGGGCCACCCCCGCGGAGGTGAAGGAAGAAGTGCGGCGCATGATGGGAATTCTGGGAGACGGGGGCGGCTACCTTTTCAGCTCCTGTCATAGCATTCAGCCGGACGTCTCGCCGGAGAACATCCTGGCCCTCTTCTCTGCCGCTTTTGAGTATGGGCAATATCCCCTGGCGGCAGGCAGCTCTTAAACCCAAGCAAATATCACGAAAGGACATTGTCCCATGTTAAATCCGATGAACAAAGAAAAGTTTATTGAGATCCTGAGCGAATCGGCCATCCGTAGATTCGGGGAAGAAGGAGCGCAATCCCTCGGCCTGGCCATCCAGGAGATGGCCGCATCCCTGGCCGTCGTCGATGCCCATGAAATCGAGCTCGAACGAGAGCCGGGGTTTTTTCTTTAAACGCTTGCGGGAAACCCCTAATAGACCGTCACTCCCGCGAAAGCGGGAGTCCAGAATACATTGAAAAGACTGGATTCCTGCTTCCGCAGGAATGACATGCTAAGGAGGATGTCTGGAATTAGACGCGGGGAAGAAGTGACGCGGTGATGGGGTGACGCGGAGACGCGGGGAAAATCGGACACGGAGAGGGTGGGACGCGGTGACGCGGTGATTAAAAAATGGGAGGGAATACAGTGGAACCATATAATCTTAGTCTTTCAGAAATGATCAGCCAAATAAAACGGCGCCGGTTGTCTCCGGTTGCTTTGATGGAATCGCTTTTGCAGCGCATTGATTCTCTGGAGCCTTCTCTACAGGCCTGGGTGACCATCGATCGCCAAGGGGTCCTCCATGAAGCGCGCCTTCGTGAGAAGGAAATCGCCCGAGGGAAAACTCGCGGCCCGCTGCACGGGGTTCCGATCGGGGTGAAAGATATTTATTACACCGCCGGACTGAAAACCACCGGGGGTTCAAAGATTTTTGAAAATTTTATTCCCGATCATGATGCCACGGCGGTGGCCCGCTTAAAAAAGGCCGGGGCCATTATTCTGGGAAAAACGGCGACTACAGAGTTCGCCTATTCGGACCCGGCTCCCACGCGCAACCCCTGGAATCGGGAACATACCCCCGGCGGGTCCAGCAGCGGCTCGGCGGCAGCAGTCGCGGCTCGCATGTGCCCGGCAGCCCTGGGTACGCAGACGGCCGGTTCGGTTCTTCGCCCGGCAGCTTATTGCGGGGTAGTGGGGACGAAACCCACTTACGGGCGCATCAGCCGGTACGGTGTTTTCCCCCTCTGCTACACGTTGGACCACGTGGGCTTCATGACCCGGACCGTGGAGGATGCCGCGATTCTTCTGGGAGTTCTTGCGGGCAGTGACCCCCTGGACCCAACCGCGAGCCCGGAAGCCGTTTCCGACTACCTCCGGGCCTGCAAATCTTTACGCCGGCCGCCGCGCATCGGGATTGTGCGGGAATACTACCAGGAGAAATCGGAAGAACAGGTACGGCAGCATACCGAGAAAGTCTTGGTGCAGCTCAAAAGAGCGGGCGCGCTATTGGATGAAGTAAAGATGCCCCCCAGCTTCGCCGCAGTCCAGGACGCCCAGCGTGTCATCATGCGAGTGGAAGGGGCCTCCTTCCATGAAAAGCTCCTGGAAAAGCACCGGGATCAATATCGTCCCAAGCTCCGCGAACTGGTGGAGATCGGTCTTTTAATCCCCAGCGTGGATTACCTGCGCGCCCAGAAGGTTAAACGCCAGTTCCGCGACCAGATGGATCAGGTTGTGAAGAACTACGATTGTCTGTTAACCCCCTCCGTCTCATCTCCCGCGCCCCTAGGCCTCTCATCAACGGGCGATCCCCATTTCCAGGCACCCTGGAGCCTCTCGGGCCTGCCCGCCATCAGCCTCCCCACGGGCCTTACCGCTCAAGGGCTGCCCCTGGGCATCCAGTTGGTTGGGACGGCATTCGCAGAAGGAAAATTATTCGCCGCAGCCCGCTGGTGTGAAAAAGTGCTCCAGGTCTCCCTTGTCCCTCCCCTCGGCTGATCGATTGTTCAGTAAGCCGGGAAAAGAAAAACTATATATGACGACATTAGTAGGGACAGGGCGCGTCATTCCCGCGAAAGCGGGAATCCAGAAAGACGCTGGATTCCGGGTCAAGCCCGGAATGATAATCAGCGGAAAATTTATGTCGTTGTGTATATAACCATGTCAGTCCCCTGTAAAGCCATAAACCCACGACCTGCGGTTCTTATCCTGGATTCCGAATATGCGCGGATGGAAGAAGTGGTTGAAAGAATCCTCAACGCTTTTCCTTTGCCCTGGAAGGGCAAGCGGGTGGTTATCAAGCCGAACATTCTGGGCCCCTCCGTTCCTGCCAAAGGGATCACAACTCATCCTGCCCTGATCCGGGCTTTAGTCCAATCGCTGAAAAAGCGGGAGGCCATTTGCCTGGTGGGGGATAATCCGGGGCTTCTAGGCTACGCGGCCAACGAGCGCTGCGCCCGGATCTCCGGCATCTTTGAAGCCGCGGACGGGTGCTTTGTGAATTTCGCCAAAGAGACGGTTCAGGTCGCGGTGAAGTCACGATTCATCGAAAAGCTGGTAGTCTCTAAACCCGTCCTCGAGGCCGATCTGGTCATCAACGTCCCCAAGTTTAAGACCCATATTCAGACTAAAATCACGGGTGCCGTTAAAAACATGTTCGGCATCCTGGTGGGGGCGGAGAAGGCCCGGGTCCACCTCTCCGCCGCCAGGCCGGAATATTTTTCCGAAGCCTTGGTGGACATCTACCAGATTCGCATCCCGGACCTGACGATCATGGATGCCGTGGTGGGGATGGAGGGGAACGGCCCTTCGAGCACTGACCTCCGGCCCATCGGCAAAATCCTGGCTGCGCCAAACGGGGTTTCTGTGGACGGACTGATGGCGGCCATGATGGGCGTAGGCCCCGACAAGGTAGACTCCTTGCGCATCGCCTTCCAAAGGGGTCTGGGAGAAGTAGACCCGGCAAAAATGGAAATCCAGGGCACCTGGTCCAGCCTGAAAAAGTACAAGATGCCCTTGACCTTCGTCAGTAAGGGTTGGATCGGGTCCGCAGTGAACAAACTCCTCTACCGTCCGCTGGTCAAGCCGCGCCTGTACGTGCGAGCAGAACGATGCAACCAATGCGGAGTGTGCGTCCAGCATTGTCCCACGCAGGCCCTGACCATGGTGGAGGTTCCCGTCCTGGACGTCAAAAAGTGTATTTCCTGCTACTGCTGTTATGAGCTCTGCTCAAACCAGGCAGTGGAACTGACCGGCTTGATGCGGCGGGTAACAAAAAAACAAAATTGAACAGTGAGGGATTGAGGGATTGCGAATTTGGGAATTCGATAATTTTTCGGACGCATAGTCTTCAATTCCTCAATTCCTCAATTCCTAAATTCGTATTTATTATGTGCCTTCGGCAAGACGCCGGGCCAGGGAGGGCGGCAGACCGGCGCGGATGATTTTTTCCTGAGTGGTGGCAATATCATAGGGCACGCGTTTTAGAAGAAATTTTCTTTCGCCTTCATCGTAGAGGCCGTAGGCGGCTTGGGGGTTCCCGTCGCGCGGCTGCCCCACGCTTCCAACGTTGATGATATACCGGAATCCCCTTTCCAGCACCGCGGCTCCCCGCTCTAAGGCAAACATGCTTTCTTTCCCCTTTTTGGCCAGGATGACGGGGCTGTGAGAATGGCCGACGAAAGCCAATTCTTCAGCCAGGGAGCGAAAAGCTTCCTCCGCCTCCGGGTATGTATAAATATAATTCCATTCGCCGGGCTCATTGGGGGTGGCGTGCACAAAGGTGATTCCCCCAGCCTGGTGAACCAGAGGAAGGCGGAGGAGGAACGTGCGGTCTTCTTCCGAAAGTTCCCCTCCCGTCCATAGGACAGCGGCTTTCGCGGCGGTATTAAAATAAGATACATCCGTCAGACCCACGGCCCCCCAATCATGGTTCCCCGCCACCAGAAATTCCGTCCGTTCCCGGAGGAGAAGCAGACATTCAGCGGGGTTGGCCCCATAACCCACGGCGTCTCCCAGGAAGGCGATCTTCTCCGCCCGCTCCCGGCGCAGGTCCGCAAGCACGGCTTGCAGGGCTTCGAGGTTTCCGTGGACATCGGAGAGGATGGCCCACTTCATTCGCGTCGCTCACCTTTGGAATACTGGAATAATGGAATGGTGGAATGATGCGTTCCATTGTAGAGATTCCGGGACATTTAACTGGAAACGGCCTGGCGATCATCGGGAGCCGAAGCCTGGAGGGAATGGATTTTATCCAATATTCCGTTGATGAAAGCGCTGGAGTCGTCGCTCCCGAATTTCTTGGCCAATTCGATCGCCTCGTTGAGGGTGGCTTTGAAAGGAATATCCGGACAATATAAAAGCTCAAACGCGGCCAGACGAAGGATGTTACGGTCTACAGTGGCCATGCGCTTCAGGCTCCAATTTTCGGAGTTCTCCTCGATGAACGGGTCAATCTTGTCCTGGCTCCGCCGGACGCCCTCAATCAGCCTCTGGCAAAACTCCCGGGCCTTCGGCGACGGCCGGAAATTCTCCCAGTAGAGGTCCAAGACCTCTCCGGGATCTCCCTGGCTTATATCCAATTGGTAAAGAACCTGGAGGGCGATCTCCCTCGCTCTCCGCCGGACGCTCATCAAAAACCCTTTTAGCCACAGAGAGCACAGAGAACACAGAGAAAAAATGCTGCTAAATCAAAACAATTCTGTGTACGGCTTTCTGTTTGCAGCTTTTATTTTAATGCTGCCTCTGTGAACTCTGTGTTCTCTGTGGCGAATATTATTTTTTGCTTTTCATTTCCTTGTAAAGGTTGGCCATCTCGACCGCCGAGAGAGCCGCATCCCAGCCTTTGTTCCCCACCTTGGTCCCGGCTCGCTCGATCGCCTGTTCCAGGTTATCGGTGGTCAGGACGCCGAAAGTGACGGGGATCTCACTCTCCAGGCCGATCATGGCGATCCCTTTGGAGACTTCCGCAGCAATGAATTCCCAGTGGGGCGTGGCCCCCCGGATGACCGTTCCCAGGCATACGATCGCGTCATACCTCTTCGACAGAGCCATCTTCCGGGCGGCCTGGGGAATTTCGAAAGAGCCGGGGACTTTGCAGATCTCGATGTCCCCGTCCTCCGCCCCATTCCGGATGAGGAAATCCAGGGCTCCGGAAAGAAGATGTTCATTGATAAAGTCGTTGAACCGGCTGACCACGATCCCAAACTTCAACCCTTTGGCGTTCAACTTCCCTTCCATCACTTTCGCCATTTCTCGTTCCTCCCCCCTATGTAGCGATCAGCGGTCAGCGGTCAGCTTTCAGCTAAATACGAGATTAAAAACCTGCTTTGTCCTTTCTTTGCTGAAGGCTGATCGCTGATCGCTGTTTCTTAGTCTATGGTCAGCAGATGCCCCATCTTCTTTTTCTTGGTCTTGAGATAGGCCAGGTTCCGGCGGCCGGGTTTGATCTCGATAGGAATCCGCTCGACCACTTCCAGCCCATACCCCTGAAGGCCAACGATCTTTTTCGGGTTGTTGGTCATCAGGCGGATCTTGCGCACCCCCAGGTCCCGCAAGATCTGCGCTCCCAATCCGTAATCCCGCAGGTCCGCATCGAACCCCAGCAGCACGTTAGCCTCCACGGTGTCCCTACCCTGGTCTTGCAGTGCGTATGCCTTCATCTTATTGATCAGCCCGATTCCCCGCCCTTCCTGGTGCATGTACACGATGACACCCTTTCCCTCCTTGGCCACCATGCGCATGGCCGCATGCAGCTGCTCTCCGCAGTCGCACCGCTCCGAGCCGAATACATCTCCCGTCAGGCACTCCGAATGAACCCGCACCAGCACTTCGTCGTCCGGATGAATCTCGCCTTTGATCAAGGCCAGGTGCTGCTGAGAGTCTACCTGGTTTTCATAGGCAATGGCCTTGAACTCTCCGCCGTAGACTGTGGGCAGGGAAGTAACGGCCGCCCGGTGGACCAGGGATTCGTTCTGCAGCCGGTATTTGATCAGGTCGGCAATCGTCACGATCCTGAGGTTGTGCCTCTTGGAAAAAATTTCCAGGTCCGGCATGCGGGCCATCGTTCCGTCTTCGTTCATGACTTCGCAAATGACCCCATAGGGCTTCAACCCGGCCAGACGCGCCAGGTCCACCGACCCTTCGGTTTGGCCAGTCCTCACCAGAACGCCCCCGGCTTTGGCCTCCAACGGGAAGACATGTCCCGGCCGGACCAGGTCCTCCGGTTTCGCTCCGTCGGCGATGGCGGCAAGGATCGTTGTGGCCCGATCGGCGGCGGAGATGCCCGTGGTCACACCCCGTTTGGCCTCGACGGAAACGGTAAAGGCCGTCTTAAAAGACGAAGTATTTTCCGAGACCATCAGCGGAAGTTGCAGCTCTTTGACCTTTTCCTCCGTCAGGGAGAGGCAGACCAGCCCTCTGGCGTGCTTCGCCATGAAGTTGATGGCCTGAGGGGTTACTTTTTCTGCGGCGATGCAGACGTCCCCTTCATTCTCCCGGTCCTCATCATCAACCAGGATGACCATTTTTCCTTTGCGAATATCCAATAATGCTTCATCGATGGGGCTGGCTGGCATATCTATTTGCTCCGTTATTTGACAAAACCATGTTTGGCGAGGAAAGCGTAATCAACTCGAGACTTCTCTCCCGCCAGGTCCTCGCGGGCATGGACGAATTTTTCCACATACTTGGCGATCATGTCATTCTCCAGGTTCACGCGGTCCCCGGACTTTTTCCCCCCCAAAGTGGTCGCCTGGGCTGTGTGGGGAATGACGCTTACGCTGAACTCTTGCCCCCGGCATTCCATCACGGTCAGGCTGATGCCATCAACGGCCACGGATCCCTTCTCGATCAAAAACCGGCTGATCTCCGCCGGAACCCAGAAGCGGTAGCGGATAGAGTTGCCGTCCGCGACGATTTCGATGATTTCCCCCGTCCCATCCACATGCCCGGAGACCAGATGTCCCCCCAGAGGGTCGGACATCTTCAGGGCCCCCTCCAGGTTAACCGGCTGACCCGCTCTGGCGGTCGAGAGCGTCGTCCGCCGCAGCGTTTCCGGAGATACCTCCGCATGAAATGTCCGGCCGGAAAGCTTTGTAATGGTCAGACAGATTCCCTCCACCGAAATGCTGTCCCCGATTTTGGCATGGCTCAGGTCTAATTGCGTGGAGATCGTCAAACCAATCCCCTCGCCCCTGCGATCGATGGACTGTATCTTTCCGATATCCTGGATCAGACCCGTGAACATTTTTCCCCTAAAAAAGCTTTCAGTGGCCAGCCATCAGCGAGCGCCAAAAGGATCTTTTCATATATTTGGCTAGAAGTTGAATGCTGAATTTTTTTAACTATTTTACTACATTCACGATGCCATTGGCAAAGATTCCTTCGATCGGATTTTGAAGATCAAAAAGCAAGACCGAAGCTCCCGAACATCCTCTCCCGAGGGCTTTATTTGCTCTATAACTTGTCTCGCTGCAAGCATCTCTCGATAACTTCGGTGGAAACAACAAATTGCTTGGCCAGCCAGTTGGCTAAGTATTGACGGACCATTGGAGCAGCTTGCTTGCCCTTCCAGACTCCTTTTTCTCTGGCCATTTTCGTGGCTTCATAATATTGAATGCGTAATACCTTTGGCGGAACCAGAATGAGTCCGGCAAACTGGTAAGCTTGCCATTCAATCGTCCCGTAATCCAAGGGGGAAAGGGCCTGGGTCAATTTTTTCCATTCGTCCACATTTTTAAAAACATATTGACGAAAAAATTCTCGATGGAGGACGACGTGGCCCATCTCATGGGCCAGTGTAAATCGATAGCGGCCGGGCCGACTTTCCTGTACAAAAGCGTCCACGCTGATCGCAGTTAAGTCGTGAGAGATAAATCCATCTATTTCAAAGGCCTTGTGAAGCCCATGAAGAGGAACAATGTTAATATAAAATTCAAATTCAATGATTTCTTCTATGGGGACCGGCAAGGAAAACGTAGGGTGATGTCTTATTAGGAATTCATCAGCTTTCCACCTGATATTTTTTGCAGAATATCTGGGGATTAAGGTGGGTAAAGACATTTTACCCCCTTTTTATGGTTTCTATAAGTTCATCCAGCTTTTCTCCGGGAACCTTTTCACCCCGCAAAGTCCTGAATAAAACAGGTAGCTTGGCCACTAATTTCTCATCGCTCAGGATCTCTTCAGGGACTCGACCCCGACTGGCGGCGGCCAGGTCGAAAAATTCATACCAATGGGTATTTCCTTCCTTCAGCCCTAATGCCCTGGCATATTGCTTTAATTTTTCTCTGGATTGCGGCGGGGGTAATAAACCTCTTTCCAGTTTGCTGATATTGCCCGGATCAAACCCAAACTTTTCACAGAACTGCCGGAGAGTCAAGCGGCGCTTTATTCTTAACCCTTTAAAATAGTCGCCAAAGAGCTTCGTTTTCATAAAGCACCTCCCCTATTTTGTTGTATTAATTTTACAACAATAGGAGAAAATAGTCATTCATTATTTTAAAGCTCCTTCGATCAGAATGTCGGGCCCCATCCGCCTGACTTTGACGATCTCCCACGCTTCGGCGTCCTTGATCCGCGGAGCTCCGTCTCCCCCGATTACTCCAGGTGCTCTCTTCCCGCCGATTATCTTTGGGGCCAAAAATAGGAGCAGGCGGTCCACCACTCCTTCTTTTAGGGCACTGGCGTTTAAGGTTGAGCCTCCCTCGAGGAGAAGCGACACCACCCCCCGGCGGGCTAACTCTTTCATCAGCCCTCTCAGGCTCACATGCCCCCGGGAATCTTTGGCGATAATCGCTACTTCCACATTTGCTCCGGCCAGTCGCCGCTTCCGCGATGAAGAAGCTGCCTGGGTGGTGGCTACCAGGGTCGGAATTTGCCCCGCCGTCCGGACCAACTGAGAGTGCAGAGGGATTCGTAGGCGGCTGTCAACGATGACCCGTAGAGGCTGGCGGGGTTTTTTCCCCCCGGGAAGTCGCACCGTCAACAGTGGATCATCCTTCAGGACCGTGCCAATCCCCACCATCACAGCATCCATAGCTTGCCGCAGGCGATGGACATAATTCCTGGAGGTCTCGCTGGAGATCCAGCGCGAATCGCCCGATCGCGTAGCCACCTTTCCGTCCAAGCTGGCAGCTGCTTTGAGGGTAACAAAAGGTCTTTTACGGGTGATATATTTGCAGAAAGGTGCGTTCAGTTCCCGGCATTCTTTTTCCAGGGCACCCACATCCACCTGAACCCCAGCCTTTCTCAGCCGTCGGATTCCCCCCCCCGAGACCAGGGCGTTGGGATCTTTCATCCCGGCAACGACACGCCTGATCCCGGCTTCCAGAATCGCTTGGGTACATGGAGGGGTGCGGCCAAAGTGGTCACAGGGTTCCAAGTTGAGATAGAGCGTCGCTCCTCGAGCCTTCGCCCCGGCCTGGCGGAGGGCCAGGATTTCGGCGTGTGGTTCCCCGGCCCGGTGATGATACCCCTGCCCAACGATGGTATTTCCTTTGACCACAACGGCCCCCACCATCGGATTAGGACTCGTCGTGCCCAGCCCTTTGCGGGCGAGCTTCAGGGCCAGCCGTATATACCTTTCGTCTTCAGTCATTCCTTTTTATTCTTCTGCCCTTTTTCCAGGAGTTCCTTAACTTCGTTCATAAACTCGTTAACATCTTTGAATGAACGGTACACCGAGGCAAAGCGGACATAGGCTATTTCATCCAGATTCTGGAGCTCCAGCATGATCTGCTCTCCAATCTCCCGGCTAAGAATCTCCCGTTCTCCGGATTCCTGCAGCCTCTGCTCGATGCGCTCGATCAACTTTTCCAGAATGGTCACGCTAATTGGGCGTTTTTCACAGGCCTTTTGCAGCCCGGTCAGGATCTTTCCCCGGTCGAATAGCTCCCTTCGTCCATCCTTTTTGATCACCAGGGGCAGGGTTTCCTCCACCCGTTCATAGGTGGTGAACCGGCGCTGGCAATGGGCGCATTCTCGCCGGCGGCGGATCAGGTCTCCATCTTTGCTTAACCGGGAATCGATGACCCGGTCATCCATGTTCCGACAGAATGGGCAACGCAATTTGATTTACCTACAAAAGGGATTAGTTAATGTCCATCCGGAAACCCAGGAATTCCCCTCCCCCTTTGAGGGGGGAGGGAATTTCTTTCTTATTTCAATATGTTTCCCCTCTCCCCGGGCGGGAGAGGGTAGGGTGAGGGAGGATATTCCAAATTTTTCACACCTTCCCTTTACTAAAGGGGGGCGAGGGGGGGATTTCCCGCCGAGGCGGGATTCGAGCGTTTCAGACCCGTCATGGAAAATTCCCAAGAACTTCTCCATCAATAGCACAAGCGAAAATTTCCTTCAAGACAGCAATCAGAAAGGGGCCAAGGGTTCAAAGTTTTGAGTTAATCCCCCTCACCCTTCCCCTCTCCCCCGCAAACGGGGGAGAGGGCGGGGGTGAGGGGGAAGGATAAAAAGGAAATTCCTATACAATTGAATTAATCCCGCGAGGCGCGGGACTGAAACTCGTAACTCGAAACCCAGGACCCCTGGAATCCCTGGACCCTTTTCGCTTTTTCAGCCGTGCATCTTTTTTTCAAAGACCCGCACAGCCAGGATGAAACTGATAACGGCTGACACGATCAACATCCCCAGGTAAACCATGTCGACCCCCCCGCTCAAAAGGGCAATCCGGGCACCGTCGAAGAGAGCGGTGGTGGGAACGGCTTTGATATAAGACAGGACGCTGTCCGGGTAAGCGGAAAGGGGGAAGAAAAGCCCGGCCATAAAGATCATCGGCATGATCACCACCGCTTCGATCCGCCCCAGGTTCTCGGGCTTATCGACCAGAGTACCGCAGAGGGAGCCAAGACAGGAAAAGGTGATGCAGCCGAGGAAGATGAAAAGAAGATAGACCAGCAGGTGGGTCAGGGTAAATTGAAACCCGGTGAGCAAGAGCAGGGCAATCCCGACGGAGACTCCCTTGAGGAGGCCGGAGGAAAACCCGGAGATAATCTTGCCGATGATGATATCCGTCACCGTGATGGGGTTCACGCGGTACTCCTCGATCGTTTTCTGGACGATGCGGTGGAACCACATCCCCCAGGCGCCGTCGTCAAAAGCGGCCAGGATCGTGGTCATCGAGATCAACCCCGGGACGACGAAGATGGCATAGGGCACGCCTTCGATGTCCTGGATGTAGCCTTTCATCCCCAACCCGAAGGTGAGGAAAAAAGTCAACGGGAAAGCCAGGACCGTCGCGACCTCCGAGAGCCAATTTCTCTTAAGGACGAGCATGTCCCGCTGCCATATACAAACTGAACCGTGCATCACTGACGTATCCTCCGGCCCGTCAATTTTAGGAAGACATCCTCCAGGGAAGGCTGTCGGGAGTTGATCTTTTTCAAATCCTTGAGGTCAATCTGTTCCACCAGGGCTCCCAAGCTTCCTTCCTTTTTCAAACAGACCTGGATGACGCCGTCCTGGTGGGATACGCACTCTATGAAGGGCATCTTTTGAAAGGCCTGGACGTATTCCTTTACTTTCCCCGCAACCTCAATCTCATAGAACCAGGAATTCTCGACCATCTCTTTGACCTGGGAAGAAGTGCCGGAGGCGATCGGCGTGCCGTTGTCGATGATGGAAATCTGGTCGCACAGGAAATCGGCCTCTTCCATGTTATGGGTGGTCAAGAACAGGGTCCGCTTCCCCTTCAGCGAAAGAAAATAATCCCAGATGGCTCGTTTGGCCTGCGGGTCCAGGCCCGTAGTGGGCTCGTCCAGGAAGAGAATCTGCGGATCATGGACCAATGCCCGGGCCACGACGAGCCGCCGCTGCATGCCCGTGGAGAATTTGTTGGGAAAATCTTTTTGCCTTTCCACAAGTCCCATAAGGGATAAGAGCTCGTCGATTCGCCGATGGTATGAGGGAGGGCTCATCCGGTGCATCTTCGCATGGAGGATGAGGTTCTCCCGGGCGGTGAGGTAGCGGTCCAGATTGTTCTCCTGCGGGACGACGCCGATCAGGCTGCGAATCTTGGCGGCCTCGCGAACCACATCATACCCTCCGACCGAAGCCGAGCCCGAGGTGGGCTTCAGAAGGGTCGTAAGCATGTTCACCAGCGTGGTCTTGCCCGCCCCGTTGGGGCCGAGGAGTCCAAAGACCATCCCCTTGGGGACTGCCAGGGAAACGTCTCTTACGGCCACCAGATTCCCGTACGCTTTGGTGACGTGTCTCAGCTCAATTTCGTTTTCCGTCGTCATGGTCATACTTTTTAGAACCCCCACCCACTCCCTCTCCCTCGATGGGGGAGGGCTGGGAGGGGGTGAAATTGCTGCAGCGTCTCGGAATGGCCAAATCCGAAATTCTGATCAAAGGAAGAGAAAGGAGGAGCCGGCAATCCTTACGTTATAAAGACAGGATAACAGAAGGATGGTTCAAAGGCAAGGATGGGATTCTCTGCCAGCAAAACACGGTCCGCGGGTCCAATGAACTCCAAACTTGTGAGATGCAATATCCATTCTATGTGCAGGAGGCTCCTCCCTATGAATTCTGGAAAACCGGGAAAAGCGAGCTGCCGGGTTAGGTTCCTCTGTCGCAGGGATAGCGCCTTTAAGATACGGCCGCAACCTTTGGCAACAGTTTGGCATCCGTGAGAACCGCAATGGCTTCGTCAATTTCCTCCTGTGGGGGCGCTGATAAAGGCGGGCGGACAGGGCCCGCAGCCATGCCGAACAAACCGGTGATGTACTTGGTCAAGGCTACGTTGTGCCCTCCCTTTGTTAGATACCGGCCATGCAGCCGTTGCGAAATTTTGAGAATAAACCGTAGAGATTCTCTCGCCCCACCAAAGTCCCCTCGTTCTACGGCCTGAAAGAATTCCGCACAATAGGGATGCTCCTGATTCTGCATATACAGCGGGCGTGAGGACCCCAGAAGGAAATTCGGCACGATCTTGGGACCGAAAGTCATTAATCCATAAAGATGGTACTCTTCCAGTGGACAACTCACCGGCAATAAGTGCCCCACGCGCTCCATCATGGCCGAATACCCATTGAGATTGAGCGAGGCTTCCTTCACGGCACAAATGTTGTCGATCGCAGCAAGTCGGGCAACAAGCTCCGGGGTAAGGAAGTAGCCGAGCTCTGCAAGGGTCGTGCTGTAGATGCAGATTCCGATGTCTACTCTTTCGGACACATACTCGTAAAAGGCACGCACACCATCCTCAGTTCTAGGCCCATAGTAAGGCGGCCAAACCATGATGAGGTCTGCACCTGCCGCCTGCGCGTGTTTTGCAAGATCCAGGACGTCGCGCAACGATGTGTGTGAAGTACCTACAAGAGCGGGCCGGGAACATTTGAAGATTACCGCGGTCTGAATCGGACCGACCGGATTATCCAGCCGGGCGATATGGTATATGTTGATGTATGCGGGGTCTCGCACTTGGGGTACCTGACCTGCTACTACCGTACCTTTTGCGTTGGCCGGAAGCCGACAGACCAAGAGAAGGACTGGTACAAAAGGGTCCACGACTGGCTGGACGCAGTGATCGACGCGATTAAGCCGGGGGCGACCACTGCCGATGCCGCGAAACACTTCCCTCCGGCCAGTAAGTGGGGCTATAAATCAGAGTTGCATCTACTGTGCAGCGAAATCGGGCATGGCCTTGGACTACATCTTTACGAGCCTCCAATCATAAACCGGCTTTGGTCTTTGGAGCATCCCCAGACCTTTGAAAAGGGTATGGTCATAGCCGTTGAGGGACGAGAGGGAGAGCCTTTTGTCGGCGGTGCCAGAATAGAAGACATGGTGGTGGTGACCGACACCGGTGCGGAAATAATCACCCGGATGCCGCGGGATGAAATCATTGTAGCCCACAGCTTCGTTTGAGAGTCACAGAGGTGTGGCCGCTCCCCAACTGAACGGGAATCTGATCATACACCGTAGACGCTGACAACCAGCGCCCTCGTCACACCCAAAAATAGAACGGCCATCGCGAGCCGAGAGATTCCCTTCTGGAGTCCAGGAAGTCTCATGGCGTGCGGAAATGGCGTAATATATGGTCAGGTCCGCAGTCTGCTTGTTCGCTGGCGTTGGAGGACTCCGGAGCAATCAATAGACCAAGGAAGGAGCTTGAGTTCGTTTGGATAAATCCCTGGTGGGTTGGCTGAGTATCCCCGTGTTTTTTGTGCTTGCGGCTCTGGGTATCCCCGTAGCCGTTGTCCTAGCGATTGTTGCGATTGTTGGATTTGCCATAATCGGGGGGTTTGAGCCATCCCTGAGCTTGGCCGGGATGGTCCTGTATGCCAAAACGGCTACGTACACCTTCAGTGTACTGCCCATGTTCATCCTGATGGGCAACATCGCCTTCTACTCCGGCTTCGCGCGAGATTTTTTTGATGCGGCGAGCAAATGGGTAGGGGGACTCAAGATGGGAATTGCCTATGCGGCCATGATCGCCTACGCCATTTTTTCAGCGGCATCGGGCAGCTCAATCGCCGCTTGTGCGACCATGGCCAAAATCCTTGCCCCCGAATTTGAACGTGCGGGCTACAACAAGAGACTGGCCTTTGGGGTAATCACTGCCGGTGCGACTCTGGACCCCTTGATACCCCCCAGTCTGCTGATGGTCATATACGGCATTATTGCCGGGGAATCCATCGCCAAGCTGCTCATCGCGGGCATCATGCCCGGGCTTACTCTGGCCGGGATCTTCATGCTGCTCATCTTTATTATGGGACGGATCAACCCCAAATTGGTTGCCCTGAGTAATCCTGTAGTTACCTGGAAAGCCCGCTTTTCTTCCCTGGGGAAAGTATGGCCCATCGTCGCCATAATCGTTGTGTCTCTCGGCGGCATTTATACGGGCGTCTTCACACCGACGGAAGGAGGTGCGGTGGGAGCATTTGCCGCTCTTGTTCTGGCACTGGTCTCCCGTCGCATGGGTGTGAAGCAGCTGCGGGAAAGCCTGATCGAGACCATAAAAACGACCAGCAGTATCTTCATCATTATCGCCACCGCCTTTATTTTTGCCCATTTTATAGCGGTAACTCGGCTGCCCTACCAAGTCTCTGAGTTCATGGCGTCTTTGCAGGTATCCCGGCTGGCCATACTGACGAGCATTATTGTATTCTATCTCATTTTGGGCTGCCTGATGGACATGATCGCTGCGATGTTTATTACTCTCCCCATTCTCCTGCCCAGCATAATCAGTCTGGGGTACCATCCGATCTGGTTTGGCGTGATCATGGTTCAGCTCTGCGTCATCGCCCTTCTCACTCCACCGTACGGGCTCAATTTGTTTACCATCAAGGCCGTTTTGCCCTCTGCCGGGATGAGGGATATCATTTTGGGCACGTTGCCTTTTGTCGGGGCCTCCATTGCGAACCTTTGGTTGCTTGTGGCCTTTCCGCAGATCGCGCTGTTTCTGCCGAGCCTCATGGATTAAATCCGGATCTTGGCAGAAGGCCAGAAATACTGTGTTCTCCCTCGACCGAAGGGACTCGGGCAGTTAGAATGGTTTTGGAGCGGGCGGGAGGAAAAAGTTGCACCAGGGAAACCTCGGAGAAAATGTAGAGTTTTGACGGAAGAACGGATCTTGACAATCAGAGACCACGAACCACTATTGATGCGCAAAGAAGAACCGATTAAAAGGAGGTTGGCATGAAGAGAGTTAGAACCATATCTATCGTTTTGATCTTTTTGTTGCTCATGGGTTGGTCAATGCTGGCAGGTGTCCGGGAGGCAGCGCCGGCACCGGCTCCCATAGTTCTTAAGTTCAACAGTTGGGTGCAAGAAGGCATAACGTATGCTCGCTGTATGGATTGGTATCTCACCGAGGTAGAAAAGGCAAGTGGGGGCAGGGTAAAGTTTGAACGGTATTGGTCATCCAGTTTGGTTCCCGCACGTAAGGAGCTGGATGGCCTGAACAAAAAGATATGCGAGATTGCTTCCGTGTTTCTGGCCTATACTCCCGCAGAGCTCCCTCTCAGCAACGTGGCCTCTCTTCCCGTTATCAATGCCAATGTCTGGGCAGGGGAGACGTCTTATTTTGAACTGAACGAGCTGCCGGCCATCCAAAAGGAACTGGCGAAGTTGAAGGTGAAATTTCTGGCGCCTCTGAGCACATCATCTCAGGAAGTCATAACCAATGTGCCGATTAATAGCATTGATGACTTTAAGGGACTGAAGATACGAGCCACTGGCACCAATGCCGAAGTGTTGAAGGGGATTGGGGCCGTTCCCGTTACCATGGCGACGGCCGAAATGTATACCTCTATGGAAAGAGGGACCATTCAGGGGGTCCTGGGGTCCATTTCCAGTCACGGGGACTACAAATTGCATGAAGTGGCCAAGCACTTGACGATGGCGGGGTTTGGCGGCGCCATGGCAATGATTGCCATCAACGTAGATGTCTGGAACAAACTACCCCCGGAGATCCAGGGAGTCATGCTCAAGGTCGGCAAAGAGGCTCCTAAACCGCACCACCACATCTACAGCATCGAAAATGATGGAAAGTTTATAAACGAGGTATTTCCCAAAGCCGGTGTGAAGATCACTACTCTGTCGGCAACTGATAAAGTCGCCCTAAGGGAGAAGGGGGGCCGGCCCGTCTGGGACAAATGGGCGAAGGGCGCGGAAGAAAAGGGCCTTCCGGCGAAGGAGGTCTTGCAGCAGTGGATGAGTCTGTACAAGAAATACGAGCCGCTGTCACCCTTTAAATAGAAGGGATATATAGCCGAAAGCCGAAGGGGTCGGGGTGCTGTGAGGCCGGAGAAGAACAGAACTTGGGCTTCCCTCTTACGTTCGCAAGCACGGATTGAGACGTGGATGGCGATTGTCGGTGCCATGGTTGTTATCGTGATCATGCTGCTGACGGTCCTGGACGTCGTCGGGCGCAATCTCCTCAATAGGCCGGTTCCTGGGGCCTACGAGATTACCGAGTTCATGCTGGTGGCCGCTGTCTTCCTCGGCCTGGCCCTGGTGCAGGCCCACAAGAGGCATATCCAGATAGAATTTATCTCGGTTCGTCTGGCCCCAAAGCCGCAGGCGGTGGTGAGGACTGTGATTTACCTGGTCTGTTTGGTAACCTTTGGTCTCATCGTTTTTCAGGGGGGAAGAATGACCTACGAAGCTTGGCAGACAGGAGCGATATCTGAAGGCATTGTCCCGTTCCCCTTGTGGCCAGCCAATGCCTTGATTCCAATTGGCAGTATGGCTGTCTGTTTTCGAATCCTTATACAGCTGATACAAGAGTTAGCTGGAGACCGCCTCCAAGATCGTCAATGAGCGGGGTGCGATTACTCCGGATATGGCCTTACGCCTTTCACGCGCTTTTAACACCCCCTAATCTTTGGCTGGGCCTGCAGCAAGAATATGACCTCTGGCCGGCCGCTCACGAATCGAAGGAATGGCAGCAGGTAAAGGCCGTGAAGGAATTGGCGAGCCTGACCGCCTGAAATGAAAAATAACTGGATCAGGGGTGATAACCCTGGTTATGGGCCTTGGGGCTTAGAGACTACCTTCCTTTAAAAGATGGTAAGCGTTTTTCGAAAAAGGCGGCGATGCCTTCTTTATGGTCTTCTGACTCCCGGAGCAGGGTTTGCATCTCCGTCTCAATCTGGATGATATCGGGCAGGCTGCTCTGGAAGCTCATGTTCAGGATCTTCTTGGCCATCCCGATCGCCCGGGTGGGGCCTTTGGCCAGGCGGTTGGCCCATTCGGAGACGGCCGAATCAAATTTATCGGCGGGGACGACTTGGTTTACCAGACCCAAAGTTTCCGCTTCTTTTGCGGGGATGATTTTACCCGTGTAGAT
>Ga0315285_10001369_pt1 | contig 25590 bp, 24 predicted proteins | sample YL17G09_36_MG_FD_203698 | JGI IMG/M metagenome (GOLD analysis project Ga0315285, IMG submission 203698) | Sediment microbial communities from Yellowstone Lake, YNP, Wyoming, USA - YL17G09_36 | ecosystem: Environmental > Aquatic > Freshwater > Lake > Sediment | place: USA: Wyoming | collected... | reverse complement strand
TGGCAACCTATTGTCCAAATGTAATACTTGGGCATACCTATTCCTGATTTTTCAAGGTTTCCTTAAATAAAGCCTAAACTCGGTTTAGTTGTCAATCCACCATCAATAACTATAGTTTCACCTGTTACATAAAGCGAGGCATCGGAAGCCAAATAGATAACGCCCCCAACAATGTCCTCAGGGTGCCCCAGCCGAGCTAAAGGGATTTGTTTTGCCCCTTCTTGATGGACACCAAACAGCCGAAGCATCCCCTCAGTAGCAATATATCCAGGTGCAATCGCATTGACTCTGATGTTGTATTTAGCCAAATCTGTAGCCATAGTCTTGGTCAAGTTTATTATCCCAGCCTTGGCTGCTCCGTAAGCAGCATTGAAAACATAGGCATTAAGTCCGGCAACTGAAGCTATATTTACAACAGCACCTTTCTTCTGAGTTATCATCACCTTGGCAGCTGCCTGACTACAGAGAAACACGCTTTTTAAATTCTCACGGATGATAGCATCCCAACCACCTTCACTCATGTCCATTGACGATACATTGAATGATCCACCAGCATTATTGACCAGAATGTCGATTTTGCTGAACTTCCTCACCGTCGCGTCTACAAGATTGTTTACCTGGTCGCTGAGACGCACATCGGTTGACATAGCTAGCGCCTTTCCGCCCTTCTGTTTTATTTCCGCGGCGGTGTTTTCAATATCCGAAGAAGTGCGGGCTGCTACTACAACAGTGGCGCCAGCATCAGCCAGACCCAGAGCTATAGCTTTGCCTATACCCCGACCAGCTCCAGTTACAATAGCCACCCTGCCTGCCAAACTGAAAGAACTCAAGCTCATTTCTCCTCCAACATTAATCAGAAATTTTGCTTTCAATACTAGCCAATGGTATCACAGATTGTCAATTTGGCGTTGTGCGGTGTCCAAGACATACTGTACAGTTTTTGAGCATAGCAACTCCCGGTGGACGTGATGATAGTCAAGCACAAGGCTTAACTTTCCTGGAGAAATTACCAAAATTTTTTGCAGAAAGCCTCCAAAACTAGTTGACATGTCTTTCTGGTTCTGCTAACTTTGTTACAGCGAGTATTACACATGTGGCATACTATACCTGTGAAACATAGCACATATATAACATATAGGCGCTACTTCTAAATCGGGCAGGATGACGTGAGTTTAAAGCATGGCTTGTTAGGATTCCTTAGCTACAGCCCCAAAACCGGGTACGAGCTTGCCAAAATGTTCTTCGACCCGATTAAACCGTCAATTAGTCTGATTTATCGCAAACTAAACGAAATGGCTGAGGAAAGCCTTGTAACTTTCGAAAGGGTGGACCAGGAAAAGCTGCCATACCGGAATGTTTTTCATATCACTCCAGCTGGGCGTGCTGAGTTAGAACGTTGGCTGAGAGAACCACTGACCTTAGTGCCGCCTAACCAATCCGTTCTATTCCAGCTATGGTTTGGTAGCTGTGTGGACAAGGAGGATATCATAGCCGACATCAAAGCATACGCAGGGCAACTAAGAGAGGTACTCTCATACTATCAGACTAAAGCTGGGGTGTTAATCAAAAAGGGTATGCAAGAGTATGCTACTCCTCTGGATAGGATGTATTGGGACTTGGTTGTTGAGTTGGCCATACAGGAATACCGTCTTGCCTTAAAATGGGCAGAAGCCGCAATACAGCAGATAGCGAGTTTTGAACCCAGCGGTGACAAGGCTACAAAGACTAAGCTTACTCCGTCGCTATCTCAAGCGTCTACTACTAAAAAGAGCACGCCCAAATAAGATAGGGGAGTTACAGGAATGTATGTATTAGGTGACATTCCACGAAGATGGTCTAAGTTTTCGCCTGCTGAAGTGTGCATGGTGTGCTACAGTTATGGTGAGGTCAGGTATAAGTGGCGCGAATTCAATGAAAGGATTAACCGTTTAGCCAATTCATTGATGACCATGGGCCTTACAAAAGGCGACCATGTAGCCGTATTGATGGAGAACTGCCACAGGTATGTCGAATTGTACTATGCTATGGCTAAAGCTGGAATAATTCCCGTACCTCTCAATCTAAGATTACATCCAAAGGAACTCCAATATATAATCGTCCACTCCGATTCTGTTGGGCTTATAATCGGGCCTGAATTTAAGGACACGCTAGCCACTCTCAAACCTGGGCTCGAGAAGATCAAGTATTACATCAGTACAGTCGAAAGATTTGATGGCATGAAATGCTATGAAGATTTAGTTGGGACAGGCTCAGTAGAGGAACCGGAGATAGATGTAGACGAAAATGATACTGCCCTGCTTATCTATACAGGAGGGACAACAGGGTTGCCTAAAGGAGTGGTATTAACGCATAGGAATTTGATCACCTGGGTGATGGGTGGCCTATTGACAAATTTAAAGAGCCAAACTTTTTCCTCATCGGGAAGTAGTACTTTATTTATTCTTCCGGCGTTTCACATCTCCTTATGGCCAATACTCATGTTGCATTATGCGGGTGACAAGGTAGTTATGATTAAACGGCCAGACATGCGAATGATCTTGGAGATAATAGAAAAGGAAAAGATTACCCATATGAACGCTGTGCCAACAGTTTATTTCTGGCTAGTCAATTATCCTGACCTGAAAAAGTATGACTTGAGTAGCATCAGATCCTTTTCCTATGCTGGTGCACCATTTCCTACCGCGATACTCCGGCAATGTATAGAGACTTTTGGGCCCATTTTTTCACAGGGATATGGAGCCACAGAAGGAGGGCCATGGACAACACTGCCTGCTAAAGACCATGTTTTAGATGGATCTGAGGAAGAAGTTAAACGACTTAAGTCGGCGGGCAGGCCGTCACTGGTTTGTCAAATCAGGATAGTAGATGAGAAGGGAAGGGATGTTAAACTGGGGGAGATAGGGGAGATAATCATTAAAAGTAAGACAACGATGAAAGAATACTGGAAAGATCCAGAAAAAACAAAAGAAGTTAAACGTGGAGATTGGTATTACACTGGAGATATGGGTACCTTTGACGAAGATGGCTATATTTATCTTGCTGACAGGGCAGCGGACATGATTAAAAGTGGTGGGGAGAGAGTATATCCCACAGAAGTTGAAAATATCTTGTACACACACCCTGCTGTTTCGGAGGCAGCCGTTATAGGTGTTCCTGACCCTGAATGGGGCGAAAGAGTTCAAGCAGTGATTTACCTGAAGCCTGAATACAGTGACGAATATAAGGGAAAGGAGGATAGCCTGAAGAATGAGCTAGTGGACTTCTGTCGCCAGAATCTAACCAGATATAAATGTCCCAAAACAATAGACTTTAGCCCTGAACCGTTGCCGAAAACGGCAATAGGAAAAGTATTAAGGAAAGAGCTAAGGGACAAATATAAGAAGTAGAGCTTGGGAGTAAAGTCTGTCGCTACTTGAAAACATTAAACTAGGGAAATATAGGAGGTGAAAAGATGGCTGCAAAAGGAATTTTTGAACCGATAAAAATCAAGGACGTCGAAATCAAAAACAGAATTGTAATGGCTCCAATGAATATGGCCTACTCGACGCAGCAAGGTTATGTAACTCCCCAGGATATAGCACATTTGGCACGTAGAGCCAAAGGCGGCTTCGGCTTAATAATAACTCCGTGCATAATAGCAACAAGGCTTGCGGCTCCATTCGTATTCCACAGAAACTTGTACTTGTACGATGAATCTTTTATCCCAGGGTTGAATATGCTAGTAGAGGCATGTCATGCGTTCGGAGCAAAAATATTTGCTCAGCTTAGCATTGGCTTTGGCAGACAAGGGCATGCACTCGATGGGACACCACCCTATGCCCCTTCAGCAATCCCGCTTTTCATGCAACCAGACATGATTCCCAAGGGATTTGTGGAATACATGATTAATGCTCCAGCTTTAAGGCCAACAGAGAGCATTCCAAGAGCAATGACTATTGAAGAAATAAGAAGTGAGGAGAAAGAGTACGCTGAGGCATGCAAGAGAGCAGTGATCGCTGGATTTGACGGTATAGAAATACACGCACCTCACGGCTATCTGGAACACCAATTCCTCTCACCCCGCTCTAATAAAAGAGCCGACCTTTACGGCGGCTCTTTGGAGAATCGTATGAGGTTTCTAGTTGAAGTTGTAGAGAAGGCATTGGCAGCGGTCCAGGATGCCGTTCCGATAGGTGTGAGATTAAGTGCCGCTGAACATATGCCAGAAGGCAATACTATTGATGAAGTGAAAATAGTTGTTAAAAAGCTGCAAGAATTGGGGGTTACGTACTTACATCTGTCAGACGGATCCTACGAAGCGCTAAAATACTTCCTCCCAGATTCTATAGAACATGTTGAGCAACATCTTCTGAAGGAAGCAAAGAGTATTAGGGAGGTGCTCAACATTCCAGTGATTACACCGGGTGTTAACGATGCGTCAATTGCAGAGCGAGCTATCAAAGAAGGTGAAACGGACATGATTTCACTTGCCAGGCAATCCTTGGCAGATCCAGATTGGCCGATTAAGGTAAAAGGGAACAAGGTTGATGATATTAGAGTGTGCAAACGAGACTGCATGTGCCTCATAAGATGCACAGCCGGCTTATACCCAAGATGTACAGTTAATCCGGAACTGGGTTTTGAACAGTACATGCCAGAGCTTTTCCCGAAAAGAAGAGTAGGGCCGGTAATGCCTAAAGCGATAACAAAGCTGCCACCATCAGCAGCAGCCTAAGCATTTCCTTAAAGATAAGAAATTGCAGATGAGGAGCACAGGTAGACCTGAAAAGGGCTAGCAGGGCGAACGCGAATAGGAAATTGTGGTAGTCAGAGGCTTGTCAGATGGATACTAATGAAGCCGTATTGAATTGTGAAGGAATACAGCTTGATTTTGGTGGTGTCAGAGCTCTAGATGATGTTAGTTTTGAAGTTAGGGCAGGGGAAGTGCTGGCAATTATCGGTCCGAATGGTGCTGGTAAGACGTGTGCTATTAACTGCGTAACAGGATATTACAAACCGCAGAAAGGCACTATTACTTTCGATGGCAATACTATTACCAACTGGCCTACTTATAAAATCACCAAACTGGGGATTGCCCGCACATTTCAAAACATAGGATTATATCCTGGACTGACAGTGCTGGATAACTTGATGGTAGCTCGCCACAATTTCATGAAGTACGGATTCTTGGCCGGTGGCATGTACTTTGGAAGAGCTCATAAGCAAGAAATCAAGCACCGAAGAAGGGTAGAGGAAATAATAGATTTCCTTGAGATTGAACATATAAGGAAACAGATGGTGCACAATATTTCCTACGGGCTTCGTAAGCGAGTGGAATTAGGCAGGGCCTTGGCATTGGAGCCCAAGGTGCTGTTGCTTGATGAGCCCATGGCTGGCATGAATGTAGAGGAAAAAGAGGATATGGCTCGATTTATTATTGATGTCGAGGAAACTACAGGAATACCGATAGTTATTGTAGAACATGATATGGGGGTGGTGATGGATATATCTGACAGGGTAATTGTGCTTGATTTTGGCAGGAAAGTCGCTGAAGGCACCCCACAGGAGATAGGAGTCAATCCTGAGGTTATCAAGGTTTATCTTGGAGGCAGGCTGGGTTAACAGCTTCAATGAGAAACCCATGGGAGGCTTTGCCCTATGATTGGTTCGTTTGAAGAATTGGCACAAATGACCCATCCAAAGCTAGTCAGGCTGAATTACAGCAGACGGAAACAAAAGGTGGCTTTAATGAAGAAAAGCTTGGGTATATGGCAGACCTACCCCTGGGAAGAACTGTACTTTAAAGTGAAACATGCCTTTTTTGGTTTAAAGAGTCTGGGTCTAGAGCGCGGCGATAAGGTCTGCATTCTTGGAACAAGTGATCCGGAATGGTACATCGCTGAATTCAGTACGCAAAGTGCCGGTGGTGTTGCTGTGGGTATAATTGCTGATTGCACCTCAGCAGAAGTGAAATACCTTGTGGATTTCTGCGATGCCAAATTCGTAATTGTCAACGACCAGGAGCAAGTCGACAAGATGCTGGAAATCAAGACTGACGTTCCCAAAGTTCGGAAAGTAGTCTACTGGGACACTAAGGGGATGTGGGCCTATGAAGATAACTGGTTGCTGAGCTTTGAAGAATTACTGGCTCTTGGAAAGGACTATGAAGCCGAACACCCGACTCTTTTTGATAAGGAAATTGACAAGGGAACGCCGGACGACATGGCTCTTTTAATATACACCTCGGGCACCGGTGGTTTACCCAAAGCAGTGCAACTCACCTACAGTAACCTATTGTCTGTTTACTTAAACGGATTGAGGCTGAATCCTGATAATGCCTTCCGTGATGGTGACAAAGTTCTCAGCTTTTTCTTCCCGGGAATTAGTGGGGAACAGGGACAATATGTGTGTGGTTTGCTTATCTCCGGCCTGATAGTTTGCTTTCCCGAAGAAGTAACCACCGCAGCGATGGATACTAGAGAAGTAGCACCAGCTACAGCATTGTATCTACCGAGGATGTATCAAGCGATGCAAGGAACCGTTAGAGCGAAGGTTGAGGATAGCTCATTCATTAAAAAGCTGGGCTATAGCATCAGTATCGCAGTAGGCTACAAACTAACCGAATTTGACTCTTCATATCAAAAACCCAGCTTGTTTTGGAGAGTACTAGGTTTTTTGACAGACTATTTGGGGACGCGCCAAGTCAGGGATAAACTGGGGTTGTTATATACACGGACATGTTTTACCGGCGCTGCTGGCATCGGCCCTGAACTATTCCGCTTTTTCCGTGCTTTACGGATTAACCTACTTCAGGGGTACGGTGCCTCAGAAACAAGTGGGGCAGGGAGTGTACAAAGGCGGGGTGCCGTCGATTTTGGGGCTTGTGGTCCACCATTACTTGGTATGGATATGAGGATAAGCGACGAAGGCGAGGGACTCTTCAGAGGGCCAAACGTTTCTATCGGATACTACAAGGATCTTGAAGCTACTGCGAAAGGGATGAAACAAGGTTGGTGGCACAGCGGCGATGCGGTTCACTTAACTGAGGATAGCCAACTTGTCATAACAGGCAGGATATCGGAGTTGGCAACGCTCAAAACTGGTGCTTTGTATTCTCCTGTATACATTGAGAATAGTCTCACATTCAGCCCCTACATCTCTGATGCCCAGGTCATAGGCAAGGATAGAGATTCTGTTACCGCTATCGTAATTATAGACTTTCAAAATCTGGGAAGGTGGGCAGAGAAAAGAGGCATAGCTTACACTACACTAGCCGACCTGTCGCAAAAACCTGAGATCTACGATTTGGTGCAGAAGGAAGTAAATAGAGTCAACCACTTGTTGCCAGCACCGGTAAGAATACGCAGGTTTGTCAACTTCTACAAGGAATTTGACCCGGATGAAGGAGAGTTAACAAGAACCAGAAAACTGCGCCGGAGCTTTTTGGAAGACCGATATGGTGACATTATAGAAGCTCTGTACGGAGAGACTGGTGAGTTCACCATAGAATCAGAGGTCGTTTACCACGATGGCAGGCGTGGCAAGATCAAAGCCAAGCTACAAGTAAGAGATGTGGAGGCTGGCTAATGGTAACGCCCGAGATGTTGCTTTCAGGTTTAATAAGTGGTGTATTGACTGGTGGCTTATACGGTTTACTCGCCATCAGTTTCATTCTCATATATAAAGCCTCGGGGGTATTAAATTTCGCCCAGGGTGAGATGGCGATGGTGGGCGCCTATATCATCTTCTTTGTTTTAGTCCAACTACATCTGCCTATAATACTGGGGTTGCTAGTGGGCATCATCCTCGCCGGCCTATTTGGCTGGGTAATACATGAGACCGCTTTACGCCCTCTCATTGGCCAGCCGGTATTCAGTATGATGATGATGACTGTAGCCTTCTCTCTATTCTTTAGAGGTATAACCTCAGTGATATGGGGGCCCATTATTCTGCCTGCTCCTGAGTTGGTGCCCCTAAAAACACTGTCGATTGGGATAGCAAAATTCTCGTTGGTCGGCGTGGTTAGTTTTGTCTGCGCAGGCCTTGCAGCAATAGGTTTCACCATCTTCTTCAGGTTCACCAAGCGCGGACTGTTAATGAGGGCAGTGTGTGAAGATCACCAATTAGCTGAAGCCACGGGTATCAGTGTCAGGAGCATACTAGACCAAGTGTGGATACTAGCAGCTGTTGTAGCTACGGTCGGTGGTGTGCTAGTTAGCCAAACTACTGCTGTCGGTGATATTACTGCTAATGTAGCGATGAAAGCACTTCCAGTAGCTTTGCTGGTCGGCCTGGAATCAATACCCGGTGCTTTGCTCGGCGGAGTCATTATCGGAGTAAGCGAAATTGTGGCTTCGCTATATTTCGATAGTTTCACACGCGGGGGAATGATGGAGACCTTCCCGTTTGTTGTCATGCTGTTGGTGCTCATTTTTCGGCCTTATGGCCTTTTCGGTCTGAAGAGAATAGAGAGAGTGTGACTTTAGATTATGCAACCCTGTGGAATTCTTAACTATAAATACGCTCAAGACATGGCTATTGTGCGGACGAAGCTGCAGTGGGGCTTGTGGATAGCCTTTTTGATTTTTCTGTTCTCAATGCCTTTATTTATGCCACCAATCTGGTTAGTATTCCTTAATTTCATAATGATAACAGTGATAACTGTCCTCGGCTTACAGTTATTAATCGGCTTCTGCGGGCAGATATCCTTAATGCACAGTGCCACCATGGCAGTAGGGGCTTATTCCAGCGCCATTATAGCGCGTACTTTCGCCATTCCCTTCTGGCTGAGTGTCCCCTGCGGAATGCTAGCCGCAGGTGTAATAGGAATCGTTTTCGGGGCTCCTTCCTTAAGAGTCAAAGGTTATTATCTGGCGCTAGCAACAATGGCAGCCCATTTTGTAATCGTGTTCGCTATAGCACATGCGCCGCTGGACATAACAGGCGGGAGAATAGGGTTGGATGTACCTTCAGCGACTATAGGAGGCTTTGCCTTTAAAAACGACCTGAGCTGGTATTATCTGATATTGCCCATCACGCTAATAAGTGGGCTATTTGCCAAGAACTTAGCTCGCGGGAAAATAGGTAGAGCCCTTGTAGCTATAAGGGATAACGATTTAACTGCTGAGGCGGTGGGGATTAACCTTTTCAGCTACAAAGTTTTGGCTTTTTTTATCTGTTCTCTTTTTGCCGGGCTCGCCGGCTCCTTGCAAGCTTACTACATCGGTTTTTTAGATATCGACCAGTTTACCTTCTGGAATAGTATATGGTATTTGGGGATGATCGTTATAGGCGGTGCCGGTAGCATCCTCGGTGTCTTATTTGGCGTTGTGGTATGGAGACTCTTGGAATATGGAATACTTTTGGCTGGTCCAGTATTGAATCCACTGCTGGGTGGAACAATATTCCCGTTATTGAATGCTGTTTTTGCCATACTCATCATAATTTTTCTAATTTTTGAGCCAAGAGGGCTGGCTCATCGCTGGGAATTGTTCAAGGTGAGTTATAGATTATGGCCATACTCTTATTAGGAGGTGTAGCATGTTGTAGAACATAGGTGCAAGAATTTACCGGACATCGCCTGTGACGCGATATCAAAATAGGGAGGTTTAAATGAAAAACAAAAGAAGAGTAAACAGGTGCTTAAGTGTCTTAGTGTTCATCGGCATTGTTGCATTGATTGCCGGATGCGCTCCAGCAGCACCAACACCCTCCACACCAGCTGCACCACCAAAAGACATCGTGATCGGTCAGTTGATGGATTACTCGGCTTTCTTCAAAACTCAGGGGGCTTGCTTCAAAGCTGCGGCTGATACCTTTGAACGTTATATCAACGACGAGAAAGGTGGCATTGATGGGCACAAAGTAAAATTCGTACATTATGATTTCCAAGCACAACCTGCCTTAGCTGTGACTGCGGTCAAACAGGGAAATATGCAGGATCACCCGATTGCTTGGGTTTCCGCGTATTCATCGTCGATAAATGCAGTTAAGGCACAACTTGCAGCTGACAAGGTGCTCATGCTAGGGCTGCCCAATGCACAAGGTCTGTCCACTCCAGAAGGGTTTGTCCTTATCACACGCCCGCTTTATGAAGAAAGTGCGCTCGGTATAATGATGTGGCGGAAAGCTCAATGGAAAGAACCCCGGAAAATCAGATGGGGCATGCTTGCTGCCGAAGGTTTTCCTTCTGCTTTAGCAACAGTGAAGAATGCGGAAAAGATTGCTGCGATGACTGACAGTGAATGTGTTTTGGTCGAGTGGTTACCTTTGATGCTAGCTGATGCAAGTCCATTTATGGCAAAAGTCGAGGCTGCAATGCCTATGGATTTTCTCTCTATAGGACATGTTGACACACCGGTTGCCCTGATCCTAAAGGCCTTGAAGGAAAGAGGCCTTACAGCTAAGCTAACGCCGACTATTTTACCCACTGCGGGGCCAAACTTCGTAAGGAAACTTGCAGGTTCAGCAATCGAGGGATTGGAAGTCACTTGTGCGTATGCCTCTTACACAGAAGCCGACAAGATACCTATGATGGCGACAGTGTGCAGATTGTGTAAGGAATACACGCCTGATTTCTACCCGCCAGACCTTCTGTATTTACAAGCGTGGGTAAACTACATTTGTATTACTGAAGGATTGTCCCTGGCTGCAAAGAAAGTCGGATGGGATAACGTTACATCTGCAGACCTCAGAGATGTGTTGATCTCTGGGGTTAAAATTGACACCGGTGGTCTTAGTCAGCCTTTGTACTGGGAGGGTCCAATGTACTATCGTGGGCTTCATTGGGACAAGATAACGAAGCAGACAGCTACAGGTGAAGAAGTTGTAAGCGATTGGATTAAAATACCAAATTGGTATGAAACCGTAGGAAAAACACAGTAAGGTCCCACGCTGAGCTGTAAGGTTGATATGAGGACAGCAAAGTAATTACCCCAGATACCAATAAGCGTTGTTGAGGGTGGGTGGTATCTGGGGCTAAATAAGGTACTTTTATCTATAAATTATGATGGAGTGGCCTAGCATTTGTAGTGGATAGGGCCAGATTCAATAACAAAACAGAATACAGTCTGCATTAAATAATGCCGATGCTAGAAATAAACAATATCGAAGTGAAATACAAGGGACTTATTTTAGTGCTCAAGGGACTGTCCTTGCGAGTCGATAAAGGCGCTTTGGTTTGTGTATTAGGTAGTAATGGGGCTGGCAAAACTACATTGCTGAAATCAATATCAGGGTTGTTGAAGACCGAGGAGGGCAAAGTTACTGATGGCAATATAATGTTTGAGGGTAAGAGAATAGATAATATGCCCTCACCAGCTATTGTGAAAATGGGCATCGTTCAAGTGATGGAAGGAAGAAGGACATTCGGACATCTATCTGCAGAAGAAAACGTTATTATCGGCGCCAATCATTTCTCAGACAGCAAAGTGCGACAAGATTTGGACATGGTATACAGTTATTTCCCCAAGCTTAAAGAGCTTAGACATACGACTTGCGGTTACCTTTCAGGTGGTGAGCAGCAAATGGTAGTAATAGGTCGTGCTCTGATGGCACGGCCTAGGCTCATTTTGCTTGATGAGCCATCATTAGGGTTAAGTCCAATACTTCAAGCCACGATCTTCGAAGTGATCAAAGGAATAAGCGAGGAACAAAAAGTCGGTGTATTACTCGTAGAGCAGAATGCTTTAGCAGCCCTAAGTATCAGTAGCTATGGCTATGTGCTAGAGAATGGCAGAGTAGTGTTAGATGGTTCCAGTGATAGCCTAAAAGCAAATGAAGATATAAAAGAGTTCTATCTCGGCCTAAGCAAGGTAGGTGCGCGCAAGAGCTACAGGGAAGTAAAACATTATAAGAGGAGAAAAAGGTGGTTGGGATGAGGACGAGATTGCACAGATGCATAGTGCAAATAGGGACATTTGGCTTCGAGGCTAAGCGCAAGAGAAAATATCCGAAAGGAGAAGATCATGGATTTTGAGTTTACTGAAGCTCAAAAAATGCTACGGAATACAGTGCGCGAGTTTGTGGAGAAGGAATTGACGATAGAATATGTTCGGAAATGGGACGCAGATGAAAACATGAGGTGGCTGAGCCCCGAGATAGCCAGAAAAGCGAGGGAGCTGGGATTCACAGCCATACATGTACCCAAAGAGTATGGTGGGCTAGGCGGAGATTTGATCGATGATGTGATAATTGTTGAAGAGGTAGCCCGGCGTTCGCCTCCAGCTGCTTTTGGTCTAGGTGGAGGAATGTTTGTCAGACTTATTCTAGCTCATGGCAACGAGAAACAAAAGAACAACTATTTGCCTAAGATTGCCAAAGGAGAGATAGGATTCTGCATAGGCTTAACGGAACCGGCGGGTGGGACCGATTTACTTGGAGCTATATCTTCAACAGCAGTTCCCGATGGCGATGATTATGTTGTTAATGGGCAGAAAATTTATATTACTGGAGCCCACGTAGCGCCTTATATCTGCGCACTGGTCATAACTGACAAGACTGCAGCCAAGAGAACCCGTGCTATGTCTTTGTTTTTTATCGACCTGAAGAGCCCTGGCATTGAAATAAGAGCTCTGCATAAGCTAAGCATGAGAGGTGCTGGCGCTAACGAAGTATTCTTTACAGACGTGAAGGTGTCAAAAACTAATATGTTAGGGGAGCTAAATAAAGGCTTCTACTGCCTAATCACACTGCTTAATCCTGAAAGGATAATTTGCGCTGCCACAACCGTGGGATTAGCCCAGGGAGCCTATGAGTTAGCACTCGATTATGCTAAGACCAGGACCGCCTTCGGCAAACCCATTGGTCAGTTCCAAGTCATTCAGCATTGGTTGGCTGATATGGCAATCGAAATCGAACTTGGCCGTTTGATGATGTACAAAGCAGCATGGCTGTTTGCCAAGGGTCAACCATGTTATCTTGAGGCAGCAGCAGCCAAGGTTTGCACTTCGGAAATAGCAGTTAAGACTACAACCAATGCTATGGAAATTTTTGCTGGTGCGGGCGTTATGATGGAGAGTGACATTCAACGTTATTTTAGAGATGCAAGGCAATTTACGTTTGCACCTGTAAGCAATGAGATGGCCAGGAATTTCATCGGTGAGCTCTTGGGACTGCCCAGGTCATTTTAATCAATTCCGCAAAAAGCTTTAGGAGGGGAAAATGGGTAATAAGGAGTGTCAATATATAATTTACGAGAAAAAAGACGGAGTTGGCAAGATAACTTTCAACAATCCGAAGCGACACAATGCGATGAGCGCAGAGATGCTTGCAGAATTGAGAGAAGCTCTCCTAGATGCAGAAAGAGATGATAGCATAAGAGTACTGGTGCTTACCGGTGCTGGAGATAAGGCTTTTTCCGCAGGCCAAGACTTCACTATGCCCTTTGAGGGAGCTGGCACTGGAATAGGCACATATAACTATTTGAGGAATGTAGCTTACGAAGCACACAGGTTGATGGAGAGGATGGAGAAGCCAATAATAGCGGCGGTGAACGGTTATTGCTTCGCCGGCGGCCTTGAGTTCGCCCTAGCCTGCGATTTCATGGTAGCATCCGAAAATGCTAGCTTTGGCATATTAGAAGTTGGTTTGGGCATACTTCCTGGCTCAGGGGGAATTGTGCGTTTCAGCCGAGCTATGCCAATAAGAAAAGCAAAGGAACTGCTTCTTACTGCTGGACGAATCAGTGCAAAAGAGGCTGAGACATTAGGACTGGTAAACAGGGTAGTGCCCCAAGATAAGCTGGAAGATACTATTAAGGAGATAACAGACAACATATGCAGCAAATCACCAATCGCCATAAGACTGGCAAAGATGGTGTTCAACTATTCTTTAGAGACTCCTGATATAGATTCAGCCTTGGCATTGGAGCGAGCCGCAGGTGGCCTGGTTGCATCAACTGAGGACGCCAAAGAGGGGCCAATTGCATTCATGCAGAAAAGACCTCCGGTATTTAAAGGAAAATGATAAATTCGACTTGAATTTTTTCAAGGCTTTAACTAAGTCAAAACAGAAAGGAGGGATATGGCTACAAACACATAGAAGTACACCAAAACACATAGTCTATTTCTAAGGAGGTTGATCAGAATATGAGCAAAGGAAAAATAGCCATCGTTGGTATTGGTGAAGTGCCTACTGGGTGGTATCCTGATAGATCAGAATGGGATATTATTTATGACATATGTATGCAAGCAATAAGAGATGCCGGCATTGATAAGAATGACGTGGAGGGAGTTATCTGTGCCCCGGCCGTGGGACAGGCTAAGCTTGATGCAGAACTCGCCTTCGGCAAAGTGCCAGAGGAACTGGGGTTGAAGGGATGTAAAGATGTTGCAATGGTTCACGCTGGAGGTGCGACATCGGCCAATCTCATTAGGATGGCTGAACACTGGGTAAATAACGACATTGCCAAGATTGTTCTTCTTTTGCATGCGACGAAGTACTCCAGCGTTGATCCTGAATACCTAATTAGGACGTTTGCCACTGCAGGTATGTCTTTCGAATGGGAGTACCCTTTCGGAGTAACCTATAACAGCATGGTAGCTCTAGGAACACACAAGTATATGGAAGTAACTGGGACTACTGCCGAGGAGATGGCTTCAGTACCCGTGGCTTTTCGTAAATGGGCTGAATTAGACCCAAATGCTATGTTTCGAAAGCCATTGACCATCGAGAAAGTCCTCTCCACCAAAATGGTAAGCACTCCTCTCCACTCTATGGAGTGCAATATGCTGGCAGACGGTGGTGCAGCAATGGTTGTGACTACACCTGAATTAGCTAGAAAAATTACCAAGACACCTGTTTTTAAGCTAGGTGAAGGCAACAGATATTGCCAGGCCACTGTAACTCAGCGCCCAGAGGATTTAATGATGAGAACATACAAAGAGGCAGCTGAGCAAGCGTTTGCCGAAGCCAGCCTGACGGTAAAAGACATGGACATCTTGGAACTTTATTGCGCTTATCCTGTCCTGATGCTTACATTACTCGAGGTTCTCGGTGTCTGTAAAAGAGGAGAGGCTGGAAAATTCGTCATGCAAGGTAATACTTGGCCAGGAGGAAAACTTCCCTGCTCTACCATCGGTGATGCGTTGTCAAGGGGACATACTGGCTCTGGTGTTGGTTTTGCCTATTTAGTGGAGACGGCTCGTCAACTGATGGGCAAAGCCGGCGAAAGGCAAGTACCAAATTGCAGGTATGTCTTAACAAATTGCGCGGGCGGTTCTGGTATGAATGTAATATTCGAAATATATGGGAGGAACATGCCATGAAAGAATACAAAAAGCCGTTACCTGTGCCTCAACCTTGGAGTAAAAAATTCTGGGAGGGAGCTAAACAACATAAGTTCTTAATTCAGTATTGCAAAGACTGCGGAAAGAAAATATTCTATCCTCGGAAGTTTTGCCCCGAATGTTGGTCAGGAAATCTCGATTGGTCTGAGTCCAAAGGAAGGGGAAAGGTAAACACTTTTACCATAGCAATGTCCAACGTTGAGGAAAGATTTGCTGAAGATATTCCATACGTTCTAGCATTGGTTTACTTAGACGAAGGAATTCGCATGATGACCAACATTGTGGATTGCAAACCGGAAGAAGTGAAGATCGGCATGGAAGTGGAAGTGGTTTTCAAGGATGCAACAGAAGAGTTCAGCTTACCTGCCTTCCGGCCAGTGAGACGATAATTAATGACCGTTGTAGCTCTAAAGAGGTGTCATATTTCCAACTCGGCATTGATGTCATCTCCACTGAAGATTTGCGTTATGGGCAAAACTTACAATGTCTGGCCAAGCAGTGGAATTAGTATCTCTTTAAGGAAGGTAGGTCATGAGTCAGAGGCTTAAGGGCAAAGTTGCTGTAATTACCGGAGCCGGAAGAGGTATTGGCAAGGCTGAGGCCTTAGCCCTAGCTAACGAAGGGGCAAAGGTAGTAATTAACGATTTGGGAATATCTATTGATGGCACAGCGCCATCTACTTTGCCCGCCGACGAAGTAGTGACAGAGATTGAAAAAGCAGGTGGAGAAGCTGTGGCCAATTACGATTCAGTGACCACTGCCAAAGGGGCTGAGAGAATCATAACGACCGCAATTGATAGCTTTGGGAAGATAGATATTCTGGTTAACAATGCCGGTCTACTCAAAGCACACATGATCTTTAATTTGAGCGATGAGGAATGGGACGAAATTGTAAAAGTCCACCTTTATGGTCACTTCTATTGCACGAGGGCAGTGTGTAGATGGTTTAGACAACAGAAGAGTGGGCGAATCATAAATACCTCTTCCCCCGCAGGACTGGGCGTACCAGGTGCAGTACATTATAGTGCTGCAAAGGAAGGAATCATTGGCTTCACCCGGTCAGTAGCGATAGAGATGGCAAAGTATAATGTAACTTGCAATGCTATTCGTCCTCTGGCAATAACAAGGCTTGCTCAGGTTATCCAACCAGAGCCGGGAGACAAACAAGAAGCAGTTGAGCATAAAGAGACCTTTCTTGCTGATGGCTCACGCATAATGGGAGGCAGCTTGCCCGAGGATATAGCGCCTCTCGTTGTGTACTTGGCCTCCGATGAAGCTGCAAACATTACGGGCCGAACCTTTTTCGTGCGTCGTGGCGAGATTTCTCTATGTTGCGAGCCGACCCCGATACGGACCATATATAAGGACGGTACATGGACAGTTGACGAGATAGCACATGTTCTTCCGATAATGCAGACTACCGGGTGAGCTGGCTTGATTAATGTCGCTCTAGACTTGAAAATGTTCTTATGAAGGAGGTTCAAAATGACAGCGGCGGCTTTTGAGAAGGACGATTATTTCAAGATCGACCCTGAGCCCCATCTTATTGGTGATATGGAGCCAATCAACCACTTCCCAGGTGTGCAGATGTGGTGGGCAGCCATCGCCACCATTGCCAGGCCACTTATGTTGGGTACACCACCTGAAATTTTAGCAGAACTGGAGCCACACGAGATTCAAAAGAATCCTGACCCGGCAAATCTGCTGTCGGCAATGGACAAGTACGGCGTGGATATTGCCTGCTTGCTGCCGGAGTCAATGATGGACACCACGGGCTACACTAGCCGCTGGGTTACCAACGGGGAGATGGCCAAGGTGGTCGAGTCAAACCCCGACCGGTTCATGTACCAGCCAAACATCTCTCCTGTCAAATTCAAGGGTGTAAAGAACACCATCTGGGAGCTGGAGTACTGGGTCAAAGAGAAGGGCGCCAAGATCTTCAAGTTCTACGCACCTGAAGACACCTACATCAACGACCCCGACTTGTGGCCCTTCTACGAGAAGGCCGAGGAGCTGGACATCGTGCTCGACATCCATACTGGGTTCTCTTGGTGTCCACCCGGAAAGAGCAAATACGCGTTGCCTATCCTCCTCGACGATGTGGCTCGCGACTTTCCCCAATTAAAGATCGTGGCCTTTCATATGGGATATCCTTACTGTGATGACCTTAACATGGTGGCTTTAGGACATCCAAATATATATCCGTGCCTCTCGTTGCTTGTTCCGTGGGCAAGCTCCGCGCCTCACAAGTTTGCCAGGATTATAGGTGAGGCACTGCGTTTTGTAGGCCCGGAGCGGATTATTTGGGGGACAGACTATGCCGGGTTCAGCGCCCAAATTGCGGCGGCGGTTAAGGGTTTCCGCGATTTCCAGATACCAGAAGACATAAGGCAGGGTTATGGCTATCCTGAGATAACGGATGAAGACAGAAGAAAGATTTTCGGCCAAAACCTCGCTAGGCTCCTAGGCATCGAGCCAAAACGACGCATTAAGCTACAATCTTAATCTGGGTGAAAGGAAAAACTGTTTATATTGAGATAGCTGATTCGTGAAGCTTACATAAAATTGAAAGAGGCAATGTAGTATTAAATTGAGGCAAAAGGAGGTTATATAGTTGAATAAGTGAAAGCCTATAATTCAGAGGCAGTCTACGTCACATGATTACTCTCAGACGATGAAATCTCTTAACCGTACCGTAATCATAAAGGAGGTATCACAATATGATGGTTAGAATGCATAAAAACACCTTTGCCGGATTGTTTATCGCCCTGCTATTAATTCTAGGGGTCACGTTGCCGGCCTGCACATGTGGGGCACCACCAGCGGAGAAACCGGCTGAGAAGCCAGTTGAGAAACCAGTAGCCGAAGGGCTTTCTTTTGAAGCCGCAGAGTATGTAAATGACACCTATGGCTTCTCTGTCAAATACCCCAATGGTTGGACAGCAAAACCACCGGCACCAGGGCCGACAGTTGTCTTCGGTGCTTCGTCACCTGCCAAGGTTCCGGCGATAATTGTTGATGTTGTGGATGGTGCCACGTTTAGAGATGCGCTTACAGGTACAATAACAGGGGCTGGCGGCTCGGCTATCAAAGTCTTCTCTGAAACTGCGACAGCTCTATCAGATGGTACGCCGGCCACAGAGGCTGAAGGCGCCTTCTCAATTAAGGACGTTCCGATTCCACTTGATGCCTTCTGGCTGGGGGTGAAGAAGGGCGACAAATGGGTCATTGTCTCAGTAGTAACTGTAGGTGTGGTTGCTGAGTATAACAAGACACTGTTTTCAGAAATAGCACACACCTTGCAGTTTAAATAGGAAAATTTAATAGTAGTAGACTTTCGTGTCTCAACCAGGTCGCTTGCTTCCGCTAGTATGTGGCAGAAGGGGATAAGGAGTACCTATGTTCAATCCGATAAGGCTAGCAGTTGGCATACTGAAAATATACCTAAGCTATCCAGAATTTGATGCTGGGCCAAGTTTCAGGTTATGATGTGAGGCGAATTCAAAATAATCAAAGTTGGAGGAGTAGAACATGAAAAGGGATGTCTGGTTAGTGTGTATATCTGTTTTCTTGGCTTTAGGTTTGGTTGTCGCTGGGTGTGCAAAAGCGCCGGCGGCTGCGGAGCCAATAAAACTGAGGTTTGCTCTCTGGGCACCTGAAATGTCGCCCAATGTCTGGCACACGGCTGTCCCTTGGAAGAAAGTGATAGAGGAACGAACAAAGGGTAGAGTCGAAATAGTTCTCTTCACCGCCGGCGGTTTGGGCCCAATGGAAGAATTGTATGAGAACTGTCTCGCTGGAGTGTGCGACATATTCGAATACGGTCAAATGCCTCAGTTTGAGTTTACCCAGTTGGCTGGTTTGTCCTATCTTTTTCCGTCGGCTACGGTGGCCTCCGTTGTAGCTAACGAGTTAGCCCACAGGTACTTTCAAAAATACGATTATCCTGGCGTTAAAGTATTGTGGATGATCAGCAATGCACCCGCCAACGTAATCGCTTCCACTGAAAAATGCGGCCCTATCAGGACTTTGGAGGACCGTAAAGGCAAGAAAACTATGGCCCCTTCACTTTATGCCGTGAGGACCGCTAAAGCAGTGGGGGCATCGCCAGTGGGCATACCTATTGTGGAAGCATACTCCGCTCTTGAAAGGGGGATGTTGGACTACTGGTTAAGTAACGCAGATGCCATGTGGACGTTCAAAATAGCTTATGTAACAAAGTATAGAACCGTAATGCCACAAGGCGCAGGGACATTCACAATGGGAATAATGATGAACCAAGATAAGTTTAATAAACTACCACCGGACATTCAGCAGATAATAGAAGAGGAAAGCGGTGAGAAGTGGTCGGCTATATCTGGGCAAGGTATGGAACTTGCTGACCAGCGTTCTTGGACGAAGATACTGGAGTACGACAAGAAAGTGGAGAACCCAGAGCCATACTATATGACAGACGAAGAATGTCTCAAAACCATAAAAGCTATTACACCGGTGAACGAAGAATTTATGAACGAGTTAGCGGCCAAAGGATATCCGGCCAGAGAGGCTATGGCAGAACTTCTGCGTTTGGTAGAAGTATATAGTAAGAAGTACCCTCCCCAGAAGTAACTGTTCAATCCCCAGATGTCAAGGGCATGTTTGGGCAACATGGTTTGACACTGAGCCTTAAGTAATAAGTTGGGAGATGATATTGTGCGATTGGAGAAAATAGCTCGGCAGTTGGAAGCAAAAGTATCGCTGGTGAGCCAACCAACTTATATATTTGCATGTTTTCTCATTGCATCATTGGTGCTGCTTACTACTGTTGACGTGATAGACCGGCGGTTTCTTGGTGCCTCCTTCATCGTGGGAACCTATGAGCTTAGCGGCTTGATTGTGTCAGTCGTGTGCTTCGCAACAATTGCTCATACTCAGTTTCTGAGAAGACACATAATGATTGACTTGATAACCGAACGCTTACCGAGAAGAGGTCAGGCTATTCTGGCAGCAATTATGTATTTCTTGTACTTTGGGATAGCCTGCGTTTTAACCTGGGGTATGTTCACGCATGGGCTAGACTTGGTGCGTTCTGGCAAAGCCTCTGTCAGCTTAGCCATTCCCCTCTACCCTTTTTACTTTTTCGGGGCTTTTGGCTGTGTTCTGCTTGTCTTGATGGTTTTAGCCCATTTTCTATTATATGTGGCAGAGGCGTTAGGGAAGAGAGGATCCCAAGCTGCCCCTGGAAACTAGATTATGTGAGCTAACAGGTGATTTAAATGGATCCGATTTTCTTGGCTATTCTCGGCTTCATCTTAATGATTGTTCTTATGATGTTAGCCATGCCTATTGGCCCTTGTATGGCTATAGTAGGATTTGCAGGCCTGGGTTTGTTGCTAGGTCCACAAGCGGCAATCACCCGTCTTGCCATAACGACGTTTACCACGTCATCTGTTTTTCAGTTCACAGTCGTTCCTCTTTTTGTCCTTTTGGGTTTTCTCGCCTCTGAGGCAAGGTTGGGCGATGATTTTTACCTGGCGGCGCAAAAGTGGTTGGGGCGCCTACCGGGAGGATTAGCCTACGCCAGCACCCTGGGCTCCACCGCCTTTGGTGCTGTCTGTGGCGAAGCCATTAGTGGTGGGGTCACCATGGCATCTATCGCTCTGCCGCAGATGCGAAAATTTGGCTATGATGATAGGCTGTCTTTAGGCACTATCTGTTCCGGAGGATTACTCGGCTATATGATTCCCCCCAGTTTAGCTTTCATCCTTTTCTCCTTTTTTACCGAGGAACCTATAGGCCTTCTATTTGCAGCTGGTATACTGCCTGGAGTGCTTCTTTCCGCCCTGTTCTTAATAACCATATTTATTTGGTGCAAGAAAGACCCTAAGGTTGGCCCTCTAGGGCCTGCGTCAACCTGGAGAGAAAAATGGGCATCATTGAAGTATGCTTGGTCAATAATTTTCGTTTTTGGTCTAATTTTTGGAGGTATTTATTCCGGTTTTTTCACTCCCACTGAAGCAGGAGCAGAAGGGGCTTTTATAGTTTTGCTTTTCGGTTTTATCTTCAGGCGGTGGACATGGGAAAGACTCCGCAATGCCTTTACTGGTTCAGTGATTATGACAGCTATAATTTTTGTCATTGTTTTCGGAGCGATGGTTTTCAAGGACTTCTTAGCATTGACAGAACTCCCAATGCATTTGGCCAGCACAATAGTCAGCTTCGGGTTATCTCCGTTGGCTTTTCTCGCAGTGATCCTGGTAATACACCTTATCGCTGGCATGTTTATGTCAGTATTACCGCTTTTAATACTTACTGTGCCTATTGTGTATCCTTCACTTATAGCTTTAGATATCAATATCTTATGGTTCGCAGTTCTGATGGTATTGGTTGTTATGATAGGAGCTCTCACCCCACCGGTAGGCGTGGTTGTCTTTGTCTTGAGTGGTTATGCAAAAATACCGATATGGACTGGTTTCCGTGGGGCGACGCCCTTCATCATCGCGATGTTGGTTGGTCTAATTATCTTAATGGCCTTCCCTGAGATTTCACTTTTGATACCCAGACTTATGAGTCCTGGGGTGGTCGGTTGAAGTCCTCTCGAATGAAGAGACTGCCGAAAGTTAGGATTTTACCATACCCATCACGAAACCCATCTCAGACAACACCTTCGGCCTTCAGTTGGGCTATCTCCTTGGCTGAATAGCCACCGATCTCCCTTAAGACAGATTCGGTGTGCTCTCCTAGTTCTGGAGCAGCGCTTCTAGTTCTGGCATATGTCTTACTGAAATGGACGGGATAGCCGGGTATTTTTATCTTTCCTAGCCTAGGATGCTCGAAATCCACTATATAGCCATTTTCTGTTATCTGAGGATCGCTGACAAGTTCAGATAACCTATTGACAGGACCTACAGGCAAATCATATTTGGCGAAAATGTCGAGCCACTCGTCTCTGGACCGAGTGGCGAAAATCTGGTCGAAAAGAGCAACACACTGCTCTGAATTAGCATGGAGTTTTTCCTGTGTGTCAAACCTTGCATCCTTTTCCAACCCAGGATGCCCAATTGCTTGACAAAGTCCCGGCCAGTACCTGTCAAAGAGGGTAGCCGTTAGGATAAACCAGCGACCGTCGGCGCATTTGTAATAATTTCTCAACGGATATTCCTTTATCCGTTGATGCCTGGGAACTTCGAAGTCACCAACTAATGCGATGAGAACATTACAATAGAGTAGATAGAGTGCTGTGCTCAAAATGGAAACATGGACTTCTTGACCAATCCCGAAACGCTCACGCATCAGCAGGGCAGTAATTACCTCGTGGCTGGCCATGATTGACGTAGCCTGGTCAATAATTCCAAACTGCGAGACAAGCGGAGGCATATCAGGCTCTCCCACGCAGAACATCATCCCTGACCTCCCCTGCCCCTGATAGTCAAAGGCGCCCACGTTGCGGTCAGGGCCGTTGGGGCCATAACCTGAAACCCAAGCGTAAACAAGCTTCGGGTTAATCTTAGAAAGAACGGGATAGTCCATCTTCAGCTTCTCCACAGCTGGCCGGCGTAGACTGGTAAGAAAAACGTCCGACTTGCTTGCCAAGCGATAGGCAACTTCCTTCCCCTTTTCTTTATTCAAATCTATGGTAACGCTTTTCTTATTGCGATTGGCAGCCTCATGCCAGATGCTGTTCTCTCCTTGAATCTCCAAAGGAACGCTACCTACCATCTTCATGTGTCGCATTGGGTCACCTGTCCCTGGCTGCTCTATTTTTATTACCTCTGCCCCAAGGTCACCTAGAATGGCAGAGCCGCCGGGTCCGGCATGGAACATCCCAAGCTCTAAGACCCGAATTCCTTCTAAAGGTTGCTTCACGAATTCACCTCCCAAAGGTTACTTGGTCAATCTTTTGGTGTAGCGCAGGGTAATTGTTTTTGGTTAAGTGTTTCGCGGACACCAGATTTTGAGATTAGTATCTCCAACTTAATTATATAAGCTTAACCCTAAATTAGCACGCCTAAAGAAAGTCGATATGGCTTGAGATCCTATGTCTGAAATGGCGGAGGGAATGGGATTCGAACCCATGACCCCGATTTCTCGGAGCAACCGCTTAGCAGGCGGCCGCACTAGACCACTATGCGATCCCTCCAGCTGATAACTTGGCTCAATATATCACAGTTTTTTTATCGCTTTCAACTAAATTAAGAAACGCGGCTTTATAGGAACATGCTATTTTGATATGATGCTTTTTGCCAGGACATATTATGGTTAAGCCTGAAATCAATATCACAACTAAACGGAATATGGACTTACACATCGAGAAAAGCTGGCTTGAAAGAATCGCCCGCGGAGTTCTTGAAGTCGAGAACATTGTATCATCAGCCGAGATGGGATTGCTAATTACAGATAGCCAGACAATTCAAAAACTAAATAGAATTTATCGAGGTAAGGACAAATCCACAGACGTGCTGGCTTTCCAAATGACTCTCGGCACAAGTCAAGAACCTGAACAAATCTTTGTACATCCTCCGGATGGTATTAAACATCTGGGTGAAGTAGTAGTCTCATATCCGCAAGCAGTAAAACAAGCGCAAGAGCAAGGACATGGTGTAACACGTGAGCTAGCACTGCTAATTGTTCATGGTATCCTTCATCTTTTGGGTTATGACCATGAACTGCCAGAAGAAGAACAAAAGATGAGAGATAAGGAGAACGAAATTCTGACCGGACTAGAGCCACTTTGAGCTAGACTATCTCCAATACTTGGAACAACGAATTGCTAAGTAGCCCTGACTTCACTACAAACTTACCATCCTTGGTTTTATCCGGCATTTCTCAGCAGTAACTGCAGCATTTATCTCGGTAACTGTGAGGTCCAGATTATCTGTATAACTTATTACAACATAGTCGAACAGTGGCAAGCTTTCCATCTCTTCCTGGGCTTTGCCGAGCCGAACATCTAAATCGGCTGAGGATGATCCATACCGTTGTTTCAATCGGTTAGCTAGTTCTTCAGGTGATGGCGGCATCAGGAATATAAATAGGGCGTCGGGCAAAATTCGCTTGATGGTAGCCGCTCCCTGGACATCCACTTTTACAACAGTATCCAGTCCCTGTTTTAAAGTTTCCTTTATCTCTCGTTTGGGTACACCGTAGTAATTACCATAAACCTTTGCCCACTCTAAAAGTTGATTCCTTTCAACCATTTGATGGAATTTATCTTCAGATACAAACCAATAGTCGACGCCGTCTTTTTCTCCGGGGCGCTTTGGGCGGGTGGTAGCAGTCAAAACATAGTGGTAAGGGAGACCCGCTTTTTTCATTCTATCTAAAGTAGCGTCCTTACCGACACCGGAGGGGCCAGAGATAACAATAAGCAGAGGATGCGCAGATTGAGTATTTTTTCTTTTTTCGCGAGTCACTTTTATTTCTCGTCAGGTACCGATTTAAGTTAGTACCTGAAATCTAGTAATTAACCGTAAATATTAAGGCGAATACCTGGCAAGTCTATTCAGTTCTTCCCAAAAATCAGGATTTGATATTTCTGCAACGCCAGCATTTTGAATTGATGTGTTTCCTCTAGCAACTAGACCGGCTACTGCCAAAGTCATCGCCAGCCGATGGTCACCATGACTTTTGACTTCCTTGCCGAGCAGTGCCTTCTCTCCATAGATGACCATGCCATCAGGTAATTCTTCAATCCTGGCACCAAGGCGGGACAGTTCCCGACTTGTTGAAGCAATTCTATCAGATTCTTTGACTCGTAACTCACTGGCACCTCTGATTACTGTCTTGCCTTGGGCTACACAGGCAGCCACAGCTAGTAGCGGTATCTCGTCAATTAATCGAGGAATTATATCGCCACCGATTTCAATAGCCTTTAGGTGGCTGGATTCTATATACAGGTCGGCTACGGGCTCATTACCTTCCAATCGTTGGTTCTCTATTCTTAGTTTGGCACCCATGGCTAAAAGCGCATCTATAATACCGGTCCGTGTCGGATTAACGCCGCAATTTACTATTTTGATTGCGGCATTTGGATGGGTAGCCCCGGCAACAAGCCAATAAGCTGCTGAACTGATATCGCCGGGTATACAAAGGTCAACCGCGGATAGTGGAGTTTTTAAAGGTGTCAGGGAAATATGTGTATTATAGATTTTAAGTTTAGCGCCCATGCATTTTAGTAGTCGCTCTGTATGGTCGCGAGATGGCTGAAGTTGCTCTATGGTGGTATCTCCCTGAGCAAACAGGCCGGCTAATAAAATTGCTGATTTAATCTGCGCACTTGGCACTGGCAAGGTGTAGCTCATCCCGTGAAGTCTCTTACCTTTAATTACCAGAGGAGCCAGGGAAT
>Ga0315285_10001366_pt1 | contig 25648 bp, 22 predicted proteins | sample YL17G09_36_MG_FD_203698 | JGI IMG/M metagenome (GOLD analysis project Ga0315285, IMG submission 203698) | Sediment microbial communities from Yellowstone Lake, YNP, Wyoming, USA - YL17G09_36 | ecosystem: Environmental > Aquatic > Freshwater > Lake > Sediment | place: USA: Wyoming | collected... | reverse complement strand
GACGTCCCCTTGCTGCTTCCCGGGCCGTTCTCATCGCCACTCTCTTGCCCGACCCCGGCAACGACCTGGAGCGCCAGCGGCTGCTGGAGCGGTTGGGCGGGAAAGTCGTCACCAAGAACACGACGAAGCGGGTCGGCGGCCGCGAGGTGCCGGTGGTCAAGGAGGAGACCGTTGACGGCATCCTCCACTGGGGACGCGAGAGCGGGCCAAACCTGGACTTCTTTCGCGAGGAGATCCGCAAGGTCTATGGCCGCCCGCCCCGGGTCCTGGACCCCTTCGCTGGGGGCGGGGCCATTCCGTTGGAGGCGATGCGCCTGGGCTGCGAGGCCACCGCGATCGACATCAACCCGGTCGCCTGGTTCATCCTCAAGTGCACCCTGGAGTACCCGCAGCGGCTGGCCGGCCAGACCAGGCCGCTGCCCACCTTCGCCCTCGAGTCGCCCGAGTTCATGGCGGAGTTCTTGAAGGAGACCGGTAGGGCAAAGCGGGGGCGCGGCGGAAAGGACGACGGCCATCAGCCGGCCATGCTGGAGGCGCCAGAGGCCGACCTGGCCTGGCACGTGCGTGCCTGGGGCCACTGGGTACTCCAGCGGGCCCGGGCGGATCTGGAACGCTTCTACCCCACGGTGGACGGCAAGCCCACGGTGGCCTACCTGTGGGCCCACACCGTCACCTGCAAGAACTGTCGTGCCACCCTGCCGCTCCTCAAGACCCTCTGGCTCTGCCGCAAGGAGAAGAAGCGCTACCGGCTGGCCATGAAGCCCCGGGCCGACCGCTCGGGAGTGGACTTCGAGGTGGTGGAGGAGCCGAAGTTTGGCGGCAACGCTGCCCAGCAGCGCGCCCACGACCGTCGCATGGGCCAGGGGACTATGTCTCGCTCCGGCGCCTGGTGCCCGGTGTGCGGCGGGCCCGGCACCGTCGCCATGACCCTCGATGACATCCGGGCCGAGGGGCTGGCTGGCCGCCTGGGCGCACAGATGACGGCAGTGGTGGTGGACGGGCCGAGGGGCAAGGAGTACCGGCTGCCCACCCCCGGGGAGGTACGCGCTGCCGATGAGGCTGCCACTCATGTGGACCAGGTGTTCAAGGATGTGCCCTTCGGTCTGCCCACGGAGCCGCTGCCTACGAAAGAAGCCCTGGGCTTCCGGGTACCACTCTATGGCTTCGATCAGTGGTACAAGCTGTTCACGCCACGGCAGCTTGTAGCGCTGGGTACGTTCGTGAAGCATACGCGCGCCGCCCGTGATGCGATGCGACACGAAGGCTACCACGCGGAGTGGGTAGAGGCGGTAAGCGCATACTTGGGCTCAGCGCTTGATCGGCTTGTCGACCACTCGACAATGCTCGCGACCTGGTACCTGCCCGGCGAAAACGTGAAGCACACCTTTGTCCGCTATGCACTCCCTATTACTTGGGACTTCGCCGAAAGCAATGGCATATGGGCCGGCGGGGGGAGCTGGAACAGCGCAATAGCTTTCTGCTCAGCGGCCTTGCAAGGGGCACTGCGTGCGACTCACGGAGCACCGTCGCCCGTCGTCACTCAGGCTTCAGCGACGCAATCCCTTGGCCTGCTGAGATTCGATCTCGTTGTCACGGATCCTCCCTATTATGATGCCATCCCGTACTCCGATCTTATGGACTGCTTCCACGTATGGATCCGTCGATCTATGTGTGATGCTCCTGGCAACTGGAGCCCACTGCTAGACAAACCCTTGTCGCCTAAGTGGGATCCAGAACTGCAAGATGGAGAACTGATCGATGATGCAAGCCGCTTCGAGGGGAATGGGCAGCTATCGAGGGCTGCGTACGAGGACGGCATGTTCCGTGCTTTCCGTGTGTGTCAGGAATCTGTGACGCCCGAAGGTCGGATGGTGGTGGTGTTTGCCAATAAGCAACCAGATGCGTGGGAAACGTTGGTGTCTGCCATGATCCGCGCAGGCTTCGTTGTGTACGCAAGTTGGCCCATACAAACGGAAAACGCCACGCGAAGCCGAGCCCGCGGGTCCGCGGCGCTAGCTTCCTCCGTTTGGCTCGTCTGCCGGAAGCGGCCGGAGACGGCGCGGCCCGGCTGGGACACCCAGGTCCTCGAGGAGATGCGCTCCCGCATCTACGACCGCCTGCGAGACTTCTGGGACGCAGGCATCCGGGGCCCGGACTTCGTCTGGGCCGCCGCCGGCCCTGCTCTGGAGGCCTACAGCAAACACCCCGTCGTCAAGAAGGCGGACGAGCCCAACGCGGTCCTCACCGTCTCGGAGTTCCTGCATCACGTCCGCCGCATCGTGGTGGACTATGTAGTCGGTCGCGTCCTCTCTCGCGACGGCGAGAGCGAGGAGGCCGCCAGCCTGGACACTGTCACCATCTACTACCTGCTCCACCGCCACGACTTCGGCTTCGCTGAGGCGCCAGTCGGCGCGTGCATCCTCTACGCTCAGTCGTGCAACCTCCGGGACCGTGACCTGGCCGACCGCTACGACCTGGTGGCCTTCACGAGCGGCTCCACAGAGGCTGAAGAGGAGGAAGACCTAGAGGCAGAAGAGGGGGAGGAAGAGCCGGAGGAGCGGGGCAGCGGCAGCAAGGTGCGGCTCAAGCGCTGGGACCAGCGTCGCGGCAAGAACCTCGGCCTCGATGCTGCTGGCGGGCCTGCGCCCCTCATCGACCAGGTGCACCGCATCATGCGCCTGTGGCGCGAGGGCGACGTCCGGAAGGTCGATGATTACATGGAGGAGCGGGGCCTGCGCCGCAACCCCCTCTTCCCGCGTCTGCTCCAAGCCCTGGTCGAGCTGGCACGCAAGGACAACCAGTCGGAGGAACGGGCGCTGCTGGAGACGATCATGAACCACGTGACGGCGCGGGGCGCCCACCCGCAGATGCGGCTGATGGAAGCTGAAGAGGAACCATAGCTGTGTCGGTGACCCTAAAGCAGTCTCAGGCCATACGCCAGATGGCGGCAGTGGTCTACAGCTTCCTGCCTGGCTCGGGCTATCGGGCGTGGAAGGGTCACGTGTCGTTTGAGACTGTCGCCCGCGACATCGGTGTGGGCGACTTCTGGCCGGGCGGTAGCAAGGAGCCGGCCATTGCCACCCTGCTTGAGCGGACCCTGGAGCGCCGCCCGGAGCGCTTCGAACCTCTCATACTCGCCATCGTGAGAAATGGCATCACATACCGTCAAAAGCAGGACCGCCCCATCCAGCGCGATGAAGTCGAGACGCTGAACGGCCTGCTACTCGAAGTCGGGTTCAAGTTCCCGGAGCTCTGGGCGCCTGACTTCTTGGACTTGCTGTCCAGCGATGCGCTGGAGCGAGCTCGCGACACGGCTCGCAGCACTGGACGGGTCGCTGACTCTACCGCACCTGATGCCGCGCGTACAGCCGGCCTGGTCGAACTGCGCACTCGTTTCTACAGCCTCGCGGCCGACCCAGATCGGCAGGCCGCCGGCCGCGCCTTGGAGAAACTTCTCAACGACCTCTTCCGTCTCTTCGACCTAGAGCCGCGTCAACCATTCCGTGTCAAGGGCGAGCAGATTGACGGATCGTTCATCCTTGACTACGAGACGTACCTGGTCGAAGCAAAGTGGACGAAGGAGCCAGTCTCCGAAAGCGATCTCTTGGTCTTCAGAGAGAAGGTCGTAGGCAAGTCGGCGTTCACCAGAGGCATCTTCATATCGCTTAGCGGGGCAACAGACGAGGCTAAGGACGCCATCACACGAGGGAAGCAGGCGCACTTCTTCCTGGTGGATGGCTATGATCTGACCACGGTACTTGAAGGCCAGATGGAGCTACCGACGCTCCTCCGGCTGAAGTTGCGGAAACTGACGGAAGAGGGCGCTGTCTGCGTTTCTGCGAGGCAGTTACTACCGGGGGCCGAGGCGGGGCCCGGAGAGGAGGCCTAGATGGCAAGGCCGATGAATACTCCATGGCATCAGGTGGTGGAGTTACGGGACGACTTACGGACGGGCGAGCTGACCCTCAGCATCTTCGCTGCCGACCTGTACGACGTAGTCATGAGCAGGGCTCGGCCCATCTACCAGCAGCCTTCCGAGTTCTTCGCCCTCACTTACCCCACCTTCAACCTGCGAGAGCTGGTTAAGGACGTCCTTCAAAGGCTAGCGGGCAAGAACGAGAAGGCTGTGCGCCAGCTAGAGCTGACCTATGGCGGTGGTAAGACCCATGCCTTGATCACCCTTTACCATCTGGTCAATGAGCCTGATGGCCTGCCCGACTTGCCTGCCGTCCATGAGTTCAGGCAGCACGCGGGCGGCATGGTTCCGCCCAGGGCCCGCGTCGTCGCCCTCTGCTTTGACAAGCTAGACGTGGAGAAGGGGATGGAGGTGCACGGGCCAAACGGAGACATACGCTGGCTGCGCCAGCCGTGGAGCGTGCTCGCCTTCCAGATGGCGGGCGCTGACGGCCTGCGCCTCCTCAACGCCGAGGGGAGGGACGAGGAACGTGAGACACCGCCAGCGGAGAACCTGGTGCGCGACCTTCTGGACTGGCCGGCTCGCGACGGCCTCGCTACTCTCATCCTCATCGACGAAGTGCTGATGTACGCTCGCGAGAAGGTGGGGCTGGAGCCGCAATGGCGGCACCGCCTCCAGGACTTCTTCCAGGCCCTGACCCAGGCGGCCACCAAGGTGGACCGAGCCTGCATCGTGGCGTCGCTCCTCGCCACTGACCCACGGAAGAGTGACGATCTGGGCAAGGAGATCGCCCAGGAACTGTACGCTATCTTCCGGCGCGAGAGGGAGGAGGGTGTCCAGCCTGTCGAGAAGCAAGATGTGGCGGAGATCCTCCGACGGCGGTTCTTCACGGCTGAGTCGATCCGCGACCGGGAATGCTTCCTGCCGCACGTGGTCGCAGCACTGGACGGCATCTCGGTGCTAGACGAGGGTACGCGGAAGAACCGGCAGGCGGAGGAGGAACGCTACCTGGCCAGCTACCCGTTCCATCCGGAGTTGACGGAGGCCCTGTACACCAAATGGACCCAGTTGGAGGGCTTTCAGCGGACTCGGGGCGTGCTCCGAACCTTTGCCATGGCCCTGCGCGCGGCCGAGAAGTGGGACACATCTCCGCTTGTGGGGGCCAACGTTTTACTCAGCACGCCCGCCAGCGCCGGCCTCTCGGAAGCCGCCCGCGAGCTAACCTCCATCGCGGCTTCAGAGGCGTACGAGGGCAAGCGCCAGGAGTGGGCGGCTATCTTAGAAGGGGAGCTGGCCAAGGCGAGGGACATCCAGGGCGAGTTCCCAGCGCTCAAGGGTCGCGAAGTCGAACAGGCTGTGATGGCGACATTCCTGCATTCCCAGCCTATCGGCCAGCGAGCCCTCACCCGCGATTTGCTCGTCCTTCTGGGAGCTGCCAAGGCAGACAAGATCGAGTTGGAGAAGGCGCTGCGCCACTGGACGGAGGTCTCCTACTTTTTGGACGAAGCGGCGGTCGCCGAGGCCACCAATGGAAACGGGGCTGCTGTGCGGGAGCTTCCCAAGTGGTGGCGCCTTGGCACCAGACCCAACCTGCGCCAAATGCACAGTGACGCCTGCGCCCATGTTGGCCCGCCGGAGGTCATAGAGATGACCCTCCGGGATTGGATTGCCAAGGAGAAGTTCTTGACTGCCGGGGCAGCGGCAGCAGGTGCTCGGGTGCACAACCTGCCCGACCATCCCCGAGACGTTCAGGATGACGGCGAGTTCCACTACGTCGTCCTCGGGCCTCGGACAGCCTCGGAGCCCTCCAAGCCGAGCGCTGAGGCCCGACGGTTCATCGATGAAACGACCGGCCCAGATCGTCCGCGCATCTATCAAAACGCCATCTTGTTGGTCGTCCCTTCCAGAGAAGCGCTTGACCTGGTCCGCAGTCGAGTGCGTGACTACATGGGCTGGGAGGAAGTGCGGAATCTCCCCGAGGCGAAAGACTTCGACGATGTGCGCAAGGTGCTTCTCTCTGGTTACACGGATGAGGCGCGGAAGAGGATCCCCGACGCCGTCGTCCAGGCCTACTGCATCGTGGTCACTGTGGCAGCCAAGGGCGAGGTGGAGGCCTTCCGGATCACGGCCAGTGGTGAGCCGGTGTTCGAAACCATCAAGAACGACAAGCGCTCACGAATCCAGGAATCAGCGATTAGCCCGGAGGCCCTCCTGCCCGATGGTCCATACGCCCTCTGGCGAGAAGGCGAGACCTCACGGCGCGCTAGCGACCTAACCCGCGCCTTTGCCCAGTTCCCGCATCTCCCCAAGATGCTTCGCCAGAAGGACATTGTCGACACGCTAGCCCTGGGTGCGAAGCAGGGATACTTTGTCTTGCGCCTTGCTCGCCCCGACAAGAGCGTCCGCACCATCTGGCGGTCTCAGCCTACTGAGAATGACCTTCAAGAGCGGGACCTCGAGGTTGCTCTGCCTGAAGCCTCTGAGCTCACTCAGCTTGACGGCGGACTCCTGGCGCCTGGCACGCTGCCGGGACTGTGGCCGGAGGCCGCAGAATCGATAGCATTGGGGGATGTGTTGGCCTTCTTCGACGGATCACACGCGTGCAAAGTGCAGCGCGAGGGCTACGAAGAGGTCTTCCCTGTTCCCAAGGCAGCCAGAGAGGTTGTCGAGGAAGCCGTTCAGGAAGCGGTCAGAGCCGGGTCGGTGTGGCTCACGGCAGGCCCGGCCAGCATCTACCGCGAGGAGATTCCCTACGGTGTCCTGAGCGATACTGCGCTCCTACACCCGCCGCCAGCGGACTTCCCGGCGACCACCCTGCTACCCCAAAATCTGGAAGCAGCCTGGAGAGAACCTGTCACCACGGCAGCCTCTGTCAGCGACGCTCTCTCCGCTGTCGTCGGCAAGACACTGCCGTGGACCATCGTGCGTTCTGCCATCGACGCGGCAATACGCGGCCGGCTCTTGGAGCGGCCGCCTGATTCGGGCCCATGGCCGTGCGATTGGCCTGAGGCTACGAATGTACGCCTGCGTGTGCCGACAGAGGCACCACCTCCATCACTCCCAAGACGGCATGTGACAGAGGCTGAACTTGAACCGGCTGAGCTTCAGGATGTCCTAGAGGGTCTCGCGGAGATCATTAAGGCAGGAGCTGGCCTAGACCTGCGCTTTGTATTGCGCCTGGAGCTAGGGCAGAATATCGAGCCGTCGCCGGAGCAGCTGGCAAAGCTCAACGACACGCTGAGGAAGGTCTGCGCCAAGCTAGAACTTGGTGAGCGTCAGGTCCACGAGGACGGGTGACCTACATTCTTCGTCATCGGCCCTTGCTAGCCAGGGCGAGGTTCGCAGCGCGTGATAACCCACATTGTCCCTGTCCACTGTGTCCCCTCCAGACAGACACCGCGATATGATCGGCGAGCGATACCTGGCAGCCCTGTTAAAAGGAGACGCGTCATGTCTGAATGCCTTACGTACGCAGTGGATAAGGGCGCCAAGGCGATGGCATCATCGCCGGAGTGCTCGACACTCGAGAGGGTACACCCGGTGCGGGCAACAGGGAGGAGGGGGGCTGATAGCTGATGTTGATGGCTCAGCTGCGCGGCAAGCTGCCAACGGAACTGGCGCAGGGAACCGAAGATATCTTGACGAGCGCGGTCTTTGGCTGCCTGAAGAACTTGCCGCCCCGTCTCATGGCGGCCCTGCTTACCAAGGCGCGACCGCTTTCCGGTCCGTCAGCACCGGACCCTCACCCCCCATTTAGCTGGCTGTTCTGGCCCAATTGGGACACCTGTGAACCGGACGTGGTGATCGAAGACGAAGGCAGTGTTTACCTCGTCGAGGCCAAGCTCTATTCAGCGTTTGGCGAAGATGCTGGCGCGGGGACCCAGTTTAGCCGTGAGTGGAGGGAGGGGGCAAGGAGGTCTCTCGAGGAAGGGAAAGCCTTCTGGCTGGTGGCGGTGACCAATCATGCCTCTATGCCGGTCGCCGAACTCCTTCGGCAGCTGAGGGGAAGCTCCGCTGACCCTACACACGTCTGCTGGATTGGCTGGTCAGAGGTGGCCCGGCTTCTGGATAATGAGCAGGCCGAGGAATGCAGAGGATGGAGCGAGGACTTGTTGGAGGTGCTCACCAGGATGGGGCTAGCTCCTTTCGATGGGTTCGGTGAGACGCTTAAAGCGGCGGCAACGCAGCAAATGGACCTGCCATGGGTTCGGAATCCCGTGCTGGGCGGGGACGCCGGAGGATCCCCGGGATTTGGAGAAGTCCTCGAGATTGCCTCCTCGCTGCATCCGATCACTGTCAACGCGCTGAATTTGAAGCCGCTTCAAGCCGGCGAGTGTGTGGGATTCTCAGAATGCATCGCTCAGGCAGAAGCCTACGTCGAGATCGGAGGAGCACAATGGCTGTTCAGGCCGGGGTAGGCCGCGAGGGTCCCGGCGGGATGTTGGCCCAAATGCTGGCGGGACATCGCCTGTTCTTCGCGAACCTTTACGCCCTGTTCCGCTTCTTGGAGGGAGAAGTCACCAAGAGGGGCTGGGAGCTTGTGAAGAATGGCGGCTACGCTGTCACCCGCAACGGGGCGGGTCGGGGCCTGACGAACTTCGCATCCGCTGACTGGGTGACCACCGAGATGGGGATCAGCTTTGTGGGCCCCGGTCTGGCGCGGTTTGCACAGGGAGTGACCAACACGGATATCCCAACAGAAGGCCTGAACCTTCTGTTCTTTCAAGCGCGCTGGCTCGACAAGTCTCCGGAAGAGCCGGTCATCTGGCACGGCAGGCTGCGAGCCGAGGCAGAGAGCTCAGCGCCCCTGCGCAAATGGGAGGAGTATCAGTCCACAGTGTTTTCCAGGCTTGAGCCGGAGCCCGAGCCTGACGGCACAAGGTCAGGCAACGTCAAGCCTGCCCGTGCGTCAGTCGCGGGTGCTGCAATAGTGGTGACGGGAACCTATGCCGAAGTTCCGGTCGCGTCGCTGCTCTCACAGGAGGACGTGATCTCCCAACTGGTGGAACCAGCCCTCAGCCAAAGCTGATCGAGCAGCCAGTATCCGGCATGTCGATGGACTAGGGCGCAAAGCGCCTGACAGCGCGAGGGACGGGTAGCACAGTACGAAATGAGAGTGATAGCTGGACGAACCTACGCAAAGGAGCAGGCGTCTACTGAAGCCTGCTAGCAGGCTAGAGCGGAGGTGATGGTTAGCGGTGTCTGACATCTACTGTGTCAGGGCGTACTACGGGCGTTATGCGGAGCAGTTCAAGGTCGGCGGTTACGCTGCGATCGGATGGTTTCCTGACTGCGACTTGGGCAGTATTGCCGATCGCGAGGGCATCCAGCAGATCTACGCTGATCATCATCCCTGGGACACCAGCCCATACGGGATCGGCCAGAACGTGGGCCAGGTGTCCCGTTTCCTCTTCGACATCAAGCCCGGCGATTTCGTTCTGACACCCACGGCGAACTCTGAAGTCGTGTATTGGGGGGTCCTCAAGGAAGAAGGATATCGGTTTGTCGCCTCGCCTACCGACGGCTGTCCCTTCCAGCACCGTCGGTCAGTCGAGTGGAACGACGAGCCGGTGCGACGGATCCGGTTCTCGATCCCCCTCCAAATGACAATGCGTGCATCACTTACTGTGTTTCAGGTAAGCCAGAAGGCAAGCTTCTTTGAGGCAATCGATCGCACGGATCTGGCGCCAGGGGAAGCGAGAGCAAGGGAGAACACGACCGAACTTGTCTTGAATCGAATCTTGGAACTGGACGCGCAGGAGTTCGAGCTCCTCGTGACAAACCTCCTGTCAGCACTCGGGTTTGAGGCTCAGCACGTTGGTCGCTCCGGCGATGGCGGAGTGGACGCGACGGGCGAGATGGACGTGTTCAATCTCGCCAGAGTCAGGCTCTATGTCCAGGCAAAGCGGTACGGCCTAGGCCAGCGGATCAGCGGCAGTACAGTGAAGTCACTAAGGCAGAACATCCCCGCAGGCGCTCAAGGGGCCTTCATCACGACCGCTGACTTTCAGGCCAAGGCTCTCGAGGTGGCAACCGAGCCCGGCTTCCCGCGCATCGGCACAATGAACGGTGATCAGCTGGTGGACGTACTTGCCGAGAAGTGGGATGTAGTCGACCCGGAAATCCGGTCAAAGCTCGGCCTCAAACGTGGGCTCATGGTGGAGTAACGGCACTTGCTAGCCGACTGCAGCCCTATCCTAGGCTTCTTCGTCGACGTCCGATGGTGAACCGGCGTGCGATCCCGCTGCTCTCCAAAGTACGCTTCGGTGCTGGCCTGCAGTGCCACAGGCGACTGTTTCTTGAGTGCTATTCGCCGGAGCTGGCGGATCCTGTCGATCCCAGCCAGAGGGCAATCTTTGACACCGGCACCGCCGTCGGGGTATTGGCCCAAGAGCGCTTCCCCGGCGGACGCCTGATCAGCGAGCCTCCTTATCGCCACGCAGTTGCCGTGGCTGCGACCCAAGAAGCAGTGGAAGACTGGTCTGTTCGGGCTATCTACGAGGGGGCGTTCATCTTCGACGACATCAGGATCAGGGTTGACATCCTCAATCGGAACACGGGCAGCGCATTCGATCTAGTGGAGGTGAAGTCGAGCACTAGCGTCAAGAAAGAACACATCCCAGACGTGGCCATCCAGCTGTATGTATTGGAGGGATGCGGCATCCCCATTCGAAGTGCATTCCTGTTACATATCGACAACAGTTACGTCTATCAGGGGGGTCACTACGACCTAGACCAGCTTTACCAGGCCGAGGATGTGACCGCTGAAGCGCATGAGTCTGTGCTTTCCTCTGTACCGGCGGCGCTGGCGGGAATGCGCAGAGTGTTGCAGCGACAAACCGCTCCCGACATCGAGATTGGGCGCCACTGCGCGGTGCCCTATCGCTGTGCTTTCCACGGATACTGCCGGCAGGGGGCACCAGAGCATCACATTGAACAGCTTCCCTGGGCTGGGTCCACATTGCTCAGCACATTGGTGAGAGCGGGCATTCGCGACATCCGAGATATCCCGCCGGAGTTCCCGGGTCTCTCTGCGACGCAACAGCGAGTCCGCGAGGCGGTTGTGACCGGGCAGCCGTGGCGCAGCCCCGAGGTCGCAGCGGTTCTCGGTAGCGTATCGTACCCGGTGCACTTCCTGGATTTCGAGACGTTCAATCCCGCTCTCCCCATCTACCCTGGAACCCGTCCCTACCAGGTCATCCCTTTCGAGTGGTCGCTTCATGTTAGGGACTCAGCTGCGAACCTTCGTCACCATGTGTTCCTGCATGACGGTGGTGGCGATCCGAGGAAGCCCTTCTCCGTCAGTCTGCTCAATAGCATCGAGCCAGAGGGCACGGTGGTCGTCTACTCAAGCTATGAACGGTCGATCTTGACGCAGCTGGCAGTCGCATTGCCTGAGTTCTCGCATCGCCTCCTGGCATTAAGCGACCGAACCCTGGATCTCCTTCAGGTGCTCAGAGCACACTACTATCACCCGCGGTTCCACGGCAGCTATTCCATGAAGGTTGTGCTGCCGGTACTGGATCCCGAGTTGGGCTACGATGACCTAGAGATACAGGATGGCACCCAAGCATCGGTGGCGTTTGCCCGGATCATTGCGCCAGATACGCCGTGCCAGGAGAAGGAGCGGCTGCGAAAGGCACTGGTTGCCTACTGCGGGCGGGACACTGAAGCGACGATGCGGGTCTTCGATGCGCTTGGATGAGGGCGACCGCTGCTCGCCTTGCGGCTCCAGGACAGTGATGCAACAGTCGGCGGGTCTGTTCCTCCTGCTGAGGGCGAGCGGCGGGCTGTCACCGGATATCACGCTGAATACCGCGTCGCGGCAGGCCTGGTCCTTCAAGGCCTCCGAGATGGGACGCTGCTTCGCATCGCTGACCGGACCGCGGACCGGATGGATGACCCTGGCCCATCCGCCAACGCAGCCTTGGGCGCAAGCTTGGGGAGTTCTGTCCGCCGTCAGTCACGGAGTCGGCGAGAGACGCACCCGAAGCCGGGGAGGTCTCGCCGAGACGCGCTTCTCACACACCCGCGACTGGTATTCGACCCCAGCGTCGATTTCGGAGGCCAGAAACCGAGCTGCATGTCTCTCAATGTAGCCCAGCGCTCGCCCTTCATGTGAGACAAGGATCGCATTTCGATCGTAAGGATTACCGTAATCCCTGACGAGCTCGACCGGATCGCCCTCGTTAACACGCAGAGCTGTGTTGAGTCTGCCCTCGTAGCTCAGACCAACTACGCTTGCCTCAGCAGGGCCTCCCGATAGCAGCATCTCGTGAAACTCTTCCTTGCGTGGCGAAAGGGCAGCTATTTTGGCCATCAGGTACTGCAGCTTGTGATGCGACAGTTCGAAGCGCTCAGCCAAGTCCTCTTCGCTCAGAGAAGACAGCCATCGGATGAAACCGGCAAACGAAGCTGGCTCCTCTGTGTCCTCTGTGTAAGCCGCTGCTACCGCTGTGGCCAATTCCCGTGTGGGGACGCCGATACTCATCGCCCAACATGATTCCGGACTGCCAACACCAAACTTCACCATCGATGGGAAATACCTGAGGTCGTTCGCGAGCGATTTCTCGTCGAGGTCCAGCCGATGTGCGGCGATCCTCATGTATGCGGAGAATCCCCATGGAAGGCGGTAGGAGAAATAGTCTTCGATGAAGCGGCTGAGTCTTTGAACATCACGCTCATTCTGGGCGTGAGCTTCGGCCAGGGATCTGAACGGAATCCCTGAGACCCATTCAGTTAGCACTTCATGAATTGGGGCGTCGAACTGGTATTGCGGTTGCATCTCCTTCAGACCAGCGCAACCATCCAACAACAGTTCCACAAGGTCGGCCGCCAAGGGGTGTTCCTGTTCAAAAAGTTCTCGCACCCGCCCCCCATTCTCCGCGACGTGGTCCAGAATGCTCGTGCAGGAGGCCACCCGAAGGCCTGTGCGCGCAAAGACCCTCCTCAATCCATCGTCCGGAACGTCAGACCAAATGGAACGCACCAAGTCTGTCGTTCGCTGTATCAGGGGCTCCAGGGGCCACCCTTCTTGCCGCGCTTCAACTCTCACTAGGCTTGAACCCAGAATCTGCTCAATATCGGCCTGATCCGGAGTTCCAACGACCTCCTCAACCAGAATGCTCAACATGTCGGAATCCAGTGCGTCTCGGAAGTCCTCATCACTGATTCGGTCTTCACGAAGCCTCTCCAGCACCTCGAACAACCGCCCCCTGACCGGCTCGATGTTGCTTCTGTCACTGAAGTAGTCAAACAACTGTGCGTCCCGGCCAGTCATGACAATGAAGACGATCTGTCCCTCCGTATCCACACCAGCCCTTCCAGCTCTCCCACAGATGTTCCAGAAGTCTCGGACTGGTATTTCTGCCCGCTCCCATTCCCCAGTCTCTTCTGAAACGGTGCCCCGAGTAATGGAGTGCACTATGGCCGTCTTAATGGGGAGGTTGACCCCTTGGGCTAACGTGTTAGTGGCTATCATGATTGGGTAGTGTCCGGCCCTGTAGTCAGCCTCTATCGCACGCCTTACCGCCTCCGGCAGGGGTCCGTAATGCACAGCAATCCCAGCCCTGAGAGCTTGGGTGACCAGATGATCCTCGCCTAGCCATTCGGTGGCTGCCTCGATAGACGCGGTATCAAGGTTGTCTTCAAAGGTCTTGGGAGGCGCGACTCCAGACTGCCGGCGCAAGGTCAAGCCTTTCAGCACTCTCCCGGCTATCGAGTCAGCCCAGTCGGGCCGCGTGGTAAACACCAATACCGACCCCTGCTCAGAGAACTTGATGGCCAGCTCGGCCGCTGTCTCTCCTCGGGATGTAGTATCCGGGAACCTCACTTGCCTCTCGCGTTTCAGCTTGGGCGTGTAGTCAGCGTATTCGCGTGGGTAGATTAGGTTTGGGACGAACGGGCCGGGGTCTCCGTACCTCAGCTCGCCATTGGAGCCCCGCCAGGTGAACTGACCCAGCAATTGGCGAGTTGGCCGCCACGAAGTAGAGATCGAGGCGTCCGGATCATCACACAGCCACGTCGCGAAGTCGGCTAGGTTGTCCTTTGACATGACCGCTGACAGAAAGAGGAGTCGAGCATTCCTCTGGCTCAGCTTTCTCCGCAGTTTCGTGATGAGTAGCTCATATCGAGCGCCGCGCGCAACGTCGTCTACCAGATGCCCTTCGTCGAGCACGATTAGTTGTACGTCATGAAAGAACTCAGGACGGGCACGGTAGAGCAGGTCTAGCTTCTCGGGTGTGGTGACCAGGAGATCTGTTTCACGAAGAAGGAAGTCTTGGAAGTCGTCCAACTCAAACGAGCCTAGCACTGAAGACACTCTGAATCCGAGGTCCGAGAAGGCGGTGCCGAAGTCCCTTTCGACCTGATCTGCAAGAGCGCGATACGGCGCGACATACACACACTTAGCGTCTTCATGCCTCGCGAAGGTGTCAAGGGCTACCAACTCGGCGATTCGTGTCTTTCCGGCGCTTGTAGGCATTTGGACAACGAAACTTCTGTCGGTCCCGAGGATTCCCGCCTGGACAGCTTGGATCTGAGACAGCCACAACTCGAAGACACCCCTCGCTTGCCGAGGATCACCGTGCTGGCCGCGCGCCAAGAGCTGCAGGTGATGTCTCCACAGCGCGCTCTCAGCTAGTCGGTCCCCATTTAGCCAGACCCAAGTGCTCCTTTCTCTTATGGCCCGCGCCACAGATCGAAGACCGACGATGAAGCTGGCCTCAGCCACGGCGCCTGATCGCCGATAAAGGTCAAGCAGTATCTCTAGGCGATCAATCGCGACATCGAACTGAGTCTGTTCGCCCCTTAGACAGAACTGCGCCAGGCTAGAAAACGTCTGCTGCAGGAGCCTCCCTTCGGCCAGACTTGCGACGGCTTGGGCACTCTCCCTCTGTTCATCGATTCGCGCCAGTAGAGACTCTTGGGCAACACTAAGATCCACTTCCGCCTGCCGCGCCTCGTGTAGGAGGAGAACGGCCTGGCGCCGAAGAAGCAAGAAGGCCCAGCGAACGATCATGTCGAACGTGAAGCGTTCGGAGTTTCGAACGTCGAAGCTCGGAAGCTCAAGTTCTCTCGCTATGCACGTCGAATTTGCCTGATAGCCGGTCAACTGATACAGAAGAGCCGCCCGCAACAAGGCTCCGGTACGGTCCACCCCCTCTTCCAGGTCGGCCAGGTGTTCGAACGTCTCCGCAAGTGCTAGCCCCAACCTGCCCATGTCGTCCGACAATTCAACGTCTGGCAGCTGTCCTTCCATTGCGAGAAGGACAAGTTCCGCGTTACGTACAACGCGCACTGGGTCGTATCGATACTCGACTGCGGCAGCCGACTCAGGCGACAACTGCGTAAGGATAGCCTTAGATCGAATCTGATTCCTCTCGGCTTCAAATCCAGCATCGCGGACTAGGGCTAGCAGATGCCCCTCCAGCCGACGCGCTAACTCTTCTCGGGACACGTCCGGAAGTCGGTCTGGTCGAGTCATGGCGCCGCCCGCCTTGCCGCCTCATAGCACCGATCGATGAGTTCCCTCAGACAATTCACCTTGACCACATACGTGGCAAACTCCGGGAGGTCCGGTGCCCTTTCGTCGAGCCGCTCAAGAAAGGCCTCCTGCCAAACTCCTGCGTCGACGACTAAGGATAGTCTGTACACTCTGGGGGTAGACCTGTCACGCCTCGCGAGGAGGTCGCCTACCAGAGCGGCCATCGCCAAGTCGTTCTCTCGGTAGAGGGACCACATGACGAAGCTCAGAATCTCGGGCTTGTCCCTTTTGTGGTCTTGCTCCAACTGGGCATAGCCTTGCACCGCAACATCATCACTCGGAGGTGTGGTGGCAGTCTTGACCGAACAGAAACAAACGGCCTCGATGATCGGGGCTCCTTCTGCCTCAGTTAGTCGTAGGGCGAAGGTATCGGTCAAACGCATGGGCCCCGCGGCAGTCTCTCGATACCGGAGTTTCTTGATCGGGAGGATTAGACCCTCGATGTCCTCCAAGATGATCCCACTGAGGACCTCGCCAAAGTCGCCTACCGCCGTCGTCACAGTAGTGGGCACTGCGTGTGCTGCCACAAATCCTCTGGCGACCTCTACGCCACCCTCGGCCGCTAACCACTCCACAAAGGCCGGGTCAGCCATGCATGCAAACAACGATCTGCCTAAGTTCTGCACTAGATGGTCGTCATGGGGCGCGCGCTCCCTGCCCTCAATAACAGGGAAGCTAAAGGGATTGGGACTCTTCGTAGAGAACTCAAGCCAGGAGTCGAGCATCCAGGCTACCTCGTCGAAAGTATACAGCGCGGGTCCAGGCCTTAGGTAGGACCGCGTTCAGCCAAGAGACTGCGCCTGACATCGGCGCCCGGACGAAGCGGGTCTTAGGTTCTGGGGATCAGATCGCGGATGTCGACACCCAGGGCATTCGCAAGCCGCTCGATGTTGATGAGCGCAACGTTTCGCTCGCCGCGCTCGGCCGAGCTGACGTAGGTTCTGTGCAGCCCGGCCCGAAAGGCGAGTTCCTCTTGTGACAGGCCGCGCTCCTTCCTGAGCTCACGCAGTCGCCGGCCGAATCGCAGCCTGATGTCGGTCTCAAGAGGCACCATAAGCCCCTTGAGAAGGCTGAGACCTTGAATTCTATCGGTCTACAGACTATAAGTATCATCAACTCGAGGATCGCGAAGGGAGGCCGCCCCAAGCATGCCTCGCATGGTCGTGCTGCAGGACCAGGGAATAAGCCCGCTTTCGGAGGAGGCCTATTTAGACGAGAGCGGCCTGCAGCGCCTGCTGGAAGAGCACCCTGAGCTTATCGCCCTCGACGACGTTGACCCAACGGCATCTCCGCTGCTGCCCATCGGCCGCGAAGTCCCTCTGGCCGGGCAGTCGCTAGACCTCCTGTTTCTCGACCTCGCTGGCAGGCCGACCGGGGTGGAGACGAAGCTTCGTCGCAACCCTCAGGTGCGGAGGGAAGTCGTCGGGCAGGTGCTGGAGTACGGAGCCTACCTGTCAACCTGGACCGTCAAGGACATAGAGCGCCAGGCGGAGCGCTACCTGGCTGACCCCCAGACGCCCGCTCGCTTCCAGGGCCAGGGTCTTTACGAGGCGCTCTCCCGTCTCGACGCGTCCGGCCCTACGGAGGAAGGGGGCGACGAGGCCGGGATGCGGTCCAAGATATCGGACAGCCTGGAGAGAGGCCACTTGCGCCTCCTCATCGCCGTCGACAGGGTGGTCGACCCGCTGCGTAAGTTGGTCACCTTCCTTAACGGCGCCAGCAGCTTCGACATGTACTTGCTAGAGGTCCAGCAGTATCGGGCGCCCGACGGCATGAAGATCGCCTCGATCAACGTGTACGGTGGCGCGGGGAGCAAACCGAATGGAGCTGGTGTCCGGCGAACAGCGTGGGACGAGGCCCGCTTCCTGCAGGCCCTCCGCTCCGAGGCCAGCGCCGCGTCTGCGGCCGTTGCGCTGGAGCTATACAGCTTTGCCCAGGAGCAGGCCGATTCTCCCGTATGGGGGACCGGCACGACGGTGGGCAGCGTCGGCTTCGGCACGCGCAGAGGTGGAGGGCGGCTCGTCATCTTCTGGCTAAACACGAATGGGCAGGTGACCTTTAGCACCGGCGCCCTGAACAGGAATGTGCCCCGGGAGGCGCGGGCGTCTTTGCTGGCCACCTTACGTTCGTTTGGAATCGATGCCTCGGACAAACTCCTGGAGATGGACGTCTGGCTGACCTTCGACGCTGGCCGCCTCCGTGGGAGCGAGCTGGTCGAGCGGTTCAAGTCGGCCATCCTGCAGGTTCGGGAGTCGCTGGGCCGCGGTGCCTAGCTCGGCGGCCGCTCTGGAGTTCGCGTCTGGCGACCGGTTCTCCCAACCATAGCCCGTAAGCCGCCATCAGAACGGCGTTGGCCACGTCCAGGTCCACTCCGCCCCGGGGGCGCCGGGGCGGTTCCACGCCCAGGCCTCTGACGAACTCGAGGACCGAACTAGCACCCGCATTGTGGCGGCCGAGCAGGGCCCGGCGCACCGCTTGGAAATCGACCTCCACCACCTCCACCCCGAGCTCCGCGCAGGCCGCCAGCATGACCCCTCGGGCCATCGCCATCGCCTCCACCGTCTCCCGCCGGCTGCCACCTCGACGTTGCCAGCTGCCCGGCCGCTCGAACCAGGCCAGCGCCGGGCGCAGGCTTCGCAGCACCCCCTCGAACTGCCGCCGGATACTCAGGAGCCGTTCGCCCCGGCTGGACCCCCTGGGGATGATCACCCCGCAGGCAACCAGCGACGGCGGACGGCGGGCGCCGACCAGGAGCGCCCAGCCCGTGCGGTTGAAGGACGGGTCGACCCCCAGCGTTGCTGCACCTTCGGCCAAAGGGGACCGGGCGATTCTCATGGCTGGACGCGCTTCTCCAGAGCGTCGGCCTTCCGATTCAGCTCCCAGGCGTCGTGTGTCCGCAGCAGGAAGCGGACGTGCTTCGGCTCGCCAAACCCCAGTATCTCGCGGAGATCGAGGACGGTGTAGCCGTGCGTGGTCTTCAGGTAATAGGCATAAGCCGCCAGCAAGTCGCGGCGGCTGGCCTGAAGCGCCGCCCTGGACAGCGCCTCGTTAAGGATGACATATATCTCGCGGTCACTCAGCGGCCAGTAGGGGCGGTGGAGGCTGCGAAAGACGCGCCCCTCCGGCTTGCGGTCCGTGGTCCGCTTCCAGACGGCGTGCAGGAGGGCCAGGGCATCGGCGGCGCGCCGGTGGACCGGCAGCCATCGTTCAGCGCCCCGCCGCCGGCACCGGGACCAGGCAGTGAAGGGAGAATCGTCGGGGGCCTCTTCCCACTGGATGTCCTCCCAACGGAGGGCCAGGATCTCCCCCGTTCGCAGGCTTGACCAGCAGAACAGAGATACCATGGCCCCGTCCCGCTGGGCGTGTTCACCCTCCTTCCCTTCCCTGGCCCTCTCCACGATGGCCAGAAGGTCCTCGGCGAAGAGCAGTTGGCTGGGACGCCTCGCGCTCTCGAGGTGGCCGCCCGCCACGCGCTCCGCCTCGTCCCAGTCCCGGGTGCGACGGGGGACGAGCCGCTCCTCTATGGCCGCTATGCGGCCCTCCGCCTCGGAGCCGGCCATGACACGCAGGAACTCCCGCAGCGCCCGCCACCATTCCCGCACGTAAGCAGCCCTGACCCGGCCCGGCTCGCGGAGCACACGAGCGCAGAAGTCGGCCTGGAGGCTGAGCTCGGCCACGGTCCCTGGGCCTCCCAACAACGCCACTCTCCGCATCAGGGCTCGCAGGGCACCGGCCTCGCTCGCCACCCTTGATAGCGGAGCTCTCTCAGGTAACTGGAGAAGGCGGCGGGCGGCGAAGAGATGAATCTCTGCCATGGCCTGCCTGCTCAGGTCCCGGTACGGATCGCTCATGTTCAGGACACCTCGGCCTCCAGCGCAACCGCGGGTGCCGGTCCAGGTCGGTCAACATCCAGGTCAACCGGCGGCTCCTCCATCGGGAACATCGGCTGCCAGGAGCGAAGCGACCGAGCGTAGTAGCGGAGGAAGACCCCTTCATTCTTCCAGCCGCCGGCCAGGGCCGACTCTTGCACGGACAGCGGCGCCGCCCCTATTCGGCTGGCGAACAGTCGGCGCAAGCCGTGGGGCGAGAAACGAGGCACGCCGGCGTCGTCGCAGCACCGCCAGCAGGCCTCAAGAAAGCTCTCGTAGAGCCAGCGCCGGCCCGTGAGCGCTCGGAAGAAGGGGCCGGGTACCCCTACCCCTATCCGGTCCCGCCTCCCCATGGCCGCGGCGTACGAATTGAAGGAAGCAGCGTAACGCAGCAGGAAGGCAACAGCCTCAGGCCTGAGCTCGATCTCCTGGCTCTCCCGCTTGCCCTTGACCGCCTTCTCCTTCTTCTTGAGGAAGAGGGAGCCCCGGTGCCACCGGAAGTCACCGCCGTCGACGGTGAGGACGCTGACGGCGCGCAGGCCGTGCCATGCGGAGAGCGCGGCCGCCGCCGCCAGGCGGGGCCCGGCGTAGGCCTGGCACCAGTGAGCGGCGACGGCCAGGAAGCGCGTCACGTCCTCCTGAGGGGGCTGGTAGTGGTCCAGGGGCTCTGGGCGGCCGGCGCCGATGATGTAGCGGTAGCCCCGCCGCTGGGCCGCCCGCCGCAGCGCCCGGTCCATGCAAGCGCGCGCCTCCTCGAAGGTCCGGCCGGGGAGCCCTATGGCTCGGAGGTAGGCGCCCAGGGCCACCCTCCGCTGGCGCAGGGTGTAGCGCGACAGCTTGGCGCCGCTTCCGTCCAGGTAGCGGTCGTCGGCCACGATGGCGGCCAGGAGCTCTTCCTCATAGAGTTCCTCCAGCCCTTCCAGGGGCCGCCCCAGGTGTTTCTGGGCCACCTTGGCCAGGCTCTCCAGAGCCTTTCGGTGGGAGTGGGCGCTGGTAGGCCGCTCGATGCCCTGGGCCACCAGGGCCGCCTCAAACCAGCGCGCCTGGGCGCGGACCTCTGGCGAAAGGACCGGGAACTGGGGCCTGGGCGGCGGAGCCGACGGCCAGATTGATCGAGGGGCCAGCTCGGCGAAGGACTTTTGGCGATGGTCTATCCTGGCTCTACGTGCGCCCTGTCTCATCGCTCTCCACCTCCGGGCCGTCTCTGCGCCGGTAGCCCCGGCGCCGCGCCGCCCGGCGCAGCGCCCGGTCCAGGATGGCGCGTGCCTCTTCTCGGGTCCGGCCGGGCAGCCCCATGGCGCGGAGAAAGGCGCGCAGGGCCACCTTCCGCTGGCGCAGGGTGGAGGCCGACACCCGGCCCTCGCTCCCGTCCGGGGAGCGGTCGTCGGCCATGACGGCGGCCAGCACCTCCCGCTCGTACAGCTCCTCCAGCCCTTTCAGGGGGCGCCCCAGGTGCCGCTGGGCCACCCTGGCCGCGCTCTCCAGGGCCCGGCGGCGGGAGTGGGTGCTGAGGAGCCGGTCGATGCCCCGGGCCACCAGGGTCGCCTCGAAGCGGCGCGCCTGGGCGCGGACCCTGGCCGAGAGGGCCAGGAACTCCGGCCTGTCACTGCTGTTTCTCATGGCTCTCTACCTCCGGCTTGTTTGTGCAATTAGGTTCGCAAAGGGTGATGGTGGCCTACAAAATTCCTGCTAGCTGCTACAGGAGGCGAGCCTGCTCGGGGCGGTTTCGCCTATCCCTTCTTGGGGACGCCCTGCGTCCTGGCTGAGCCGCGGCCGGGCCCGGCTCCGGGGCGCCGCCCCCGTCGTCGCCGGGCCCGGCCTTAGGCGCACGGCTCCCTACTTGGATTAGCTCCGTCCCATGGTGGCGTCGCATCGCCATCGCCACGCCCCAGGCCCGCGCGCCGAGAGGATACCGCCCAGAGGTGACCTGGCCACCCCTGCGACCAGCCTCGCGCGCGATGTCGGGGCGCTTGTGGTGCAAGGCATAGGCAGCGAGACGGGCGCGAGCGCGCCGGAATGCCGCGCTCGCAGTGGGGCGAGCAGGGTTCGCTTCGTGGCGCTCTGTCCCCAAGACACCTTCTGGCACAGGCGACGCCCCCAACAAACAAAAAAAGCCCCTTGGCGCTTCTACTTCGCGCCGGAAGGGGCGATCAGGTCGCTCTTAGTTAAGTGCCCTGCGGGTCTCCGGGCGTAGGGAATTTGATCGTACGCCCGTTCACCTAAACAGATATCACCAACTCCTCCCTTTGTCAAGGCCTTGACGTAGTGATCGCTCAAGTGTGTAAGGGAACCCGGAATTGAGTGGGGCGCTGCGCTAATCCTATCCCTGCTCCCAGACGGAGTCCTCTCGGTGGTGCCTAGCGCTGATTTGGGCCGCTCCAAGGCGACGAGGGTGACAGCGACTGTCGTTCCGATAAACAGGCCTCTCATCGCTCGCCCCGCCTCGAGAGGCTCAGCAGTCTCACTTGACTGTCCACCTTCGCCGACGGATGACCCCCCTCGGCACACTGCGGTCTTCGCCGACAAACTGGGGCACTGTACTTCATGAGAAGTTCGTCGATGGCGTGTTCTGCTGAGCGCCGCCGGGCCACGTAGGCGTGCACGTGGGGCCGACTATCAGTCGGTCGCGTGCCCGCGGGACGGAGGGCCGAGTATAATCAGGACGATGATCGACTACGTCATAGGCGTCCTTGCGGGTCCACTGGATTGGATCTCGCGCCGGATCACCAGAGGCCTCATCACGCACGTTCGTCAGGCTAGACGCGTCGGTGGCGAGAGGGATCCCGGCGTTTACGTGACCGCTGTCGTCGAGAACCCGCAGGGCGAGAACGCCTTTGTCGAGGCGTTCGAGGTCGAGGTGCAGGAGCCGTTCAAGGCCGCTGCTGTCAAGTACGAGCACCGGTCAACGTTGAACAAGACGATCTCTCAGCTAGCGCTGAACATTCCGGGCCATGGTGTCAGCGAAGCGGTGACTGTAATGGCCTTCTTCGACCGCAATCTCCCGTACACGTCCAGTTGTCGGGCGCGTATCGCTGCCGTAGGGCGCCGAGGCTTCAGGAGGCGTTGGACGCAATTCACGTGCGAAGCGCTAACGGAATCAGACCGCCGTGCCGAGGCACAGCTAGAAGCCGGAACGGACGAACGGCCTGTTCTTCACTTCGGAGCACCAATCCGACATGAGGATGGCGTCCTTCGGCGGACTCAGGAACGCGGCACCATTGAAACGAGCGTGGGCACCGCCGGCCCGCTCCAGCGAGTGGTGACCGCTGAGCACAGGATTACGAACTACCGAGTACCTATCGCCAACGCGGGCGCCGCTGTCCACGCCGTGCGCGTGAAGTTGGTGGAGATTTCGCCGGAAGTGCCTGGGGTTTCGGGTGAGGTTCCTTTGCATATCAGTTACGACGATCCGCCGTTGAGCAACTACGTTTACAGGGAGTCATTCCCGCTTGCAAGGAAGGAAACGGTGCAGCTGGACGTTGTTGCAATGGATAATCGGAGGCCAGAATGCTGCTATATCTGGAACAGCAATTTCGAAGACGCCGTGCAAGAAGTGAAGCTCGGAGGAACGCACATCTTCACCCTGCGTGCATATGCCGGAAACGTCACGGCAGAGGCTCGCTACAAGGTCTACGCGGACGCCATGTCTGCGCGCCTAGAGATGGAAGGGCCTCTACAGGATCCGTCTAGCGACGAGAGAAGCCAAGGCCGCTAATGGAGATCAACCAGGAGGCGATCTTCGAGGACTGAGTTGGCCTCTGCCCGTCTGTCCGTTTTGTGTCAGCCGTCCCGACCCAGTGAGAGCGCTCTGCGGAGATACCGGACCAGCGACGAGGCCTGTCTGTGCGCGAGTCAAACCGAAGGGTAGACAGTCTGGGCCGGGCATACGCCGGGAGCCAGTTGCAGATCCAGCTCTGGGTCAACCGACGGTCCACGGAGCTGATGCAGGCGGTGCTCGCCGCGCTCCCTTCGCTGGCCTCGCTGAACCCCAGAATCCGCTGGGTGTCGCCGCTGGAGGGCGCGGGATTCGCGGAGTATCAGGACCGCGAGTTCCTGCGCGCCGTCAGACTGGAGGGCTGCGCCCCGGAATTGAGTCGATTCTGGCCCCGGGGCGGCCCCGTCTGGGATGCCCTCGCAGCGGTGGAGACCGCTCGAACGCCCGACTGCCCGGGCGTGCTGCTCGTCGAGGCAAAGAGCCGCGCGAGCGAAGTCTACAGCGGCGGGTGCAAGGCCTCAACGAGGTCCCGCAAGAGGATTGAGGAGGCGCTGGAACTGACGAAGTGCTGGCTGGGCGCTTCTTCGGACTCCGACTGGACCGGGGCTCCCTACCAGTCGGCCAACCGGCTGGCGCATCTCTACTTCCTTCGGGAGGTCGTGGGAGTGCCGGCGTGGCTGATCAATGTCTACTTCGTCAATGACCCGCACTCGCCGACAAGTCGTTCGGAGTGGGAAGTCGCCCTTGCCGAGATAAAGGCCCAGTTGGGGCTTGCCGGGATCAGCGTTCCGCATACCGCGGATCTCCTGCTAGAGGCGGGAATCCGCGGCGAGCTCCTGGCGAGAGGTGGGCCTGCCGCCGGCTGAGAAGGGCCCTTGGAGGCCACGGTTACCGAGTATTCAGGCGCCACACCAATACCCGATAACTAACTTGGGCGCGACATGCGAAACGACGAGCGCCGCACAGTCCGCGCGTGGAGCAACGGATCACCCCGGCCTTCTGGCGCTGGGTACGGCCTACGCGTGAGCACAGCCGACCGCGACAGATACTTCGACCCGGCCTGGAAAGACGTTCTCCTGTCATTCCCCGACGGCTCGGCCACTCGTGTCAGGATCTCTCATTCCTTCTGGCGTCGCTGTCCCGAGTTGCGCAGCAGTCACATCGGCAGGTGGCTCATCGAGCACGGCCATGCCCAATGGCCAGCAGGTCGCCCTCCAGCGTTTGTCTTGATCCGGACCGGAGGAAACGCGTTCCGCACGTCTATTGAAATGAAGGGCTAGGGGATGCCGGAGCAAAACCTGTCAGACAAGATGCACAGCCTCTTGGGGCCTCTGATACCGGGGACGCTGCCCGATGCCGCTTCCGCTGACAAGACGCCTAAGAAGCGGACCTCACGACCAGTTGCTAAGCCGTCTGGCAACCGCTCATCGCCAGGTATGCTCTGGCGGTTCTTCAATGCGGGCCCATTCATGACCGAGGCGCAGGTGCGAGCACTCTGGCGCCAGCGCCAGTTGGAGAGAAGCCTGGGCGGTCCTCACGAAGTGCAGAGGCTGGTAAACGCTGCCTGGATGCATGCGGAACCTGTAGGCTCTGTACTCGTGCGTCACTATGAGGAGCATGAGTTGGACAGGTTGCGTCGCGACGTTGAGGACTCCGCCAAGTACGGCTGGGTCGCCGAAACGCTTGCGGCCCAGCCTGGCCACATCAACGTCGGGCGCACCGCCCTCCGTGTGGCCCTTGGCGTCGGGCTGATGTTCGGTGCTTCCAGAACCAGAGGCACCACGACCGTGAAATTCACACGAGTCAGCGACGCCCGCTCTCCGAGGGCTCCGTCGGTGGGTGGCTCCCAGCACTCCGCTGGGCGGGGCACCTCCAAGCGGAATCGGGTCCCTCGGGTTGCCAGCCTCGTCGCTGCTCACAAGCGCGGAAGCCATAGGAAACTGAGACGCCTGTGTCCCGCCTGCCAGGACGAAGCGCAGAAGGCGCTGCAGTCTGGGCTGGAGCCGGCGTGGGTTCGTAGCACCAGGAGAAACGCTGGGCCGCCGTGACCGTCGCACGCTAGCTCCCTCGCGCCGTACACTCCCCCGGCCCTCCGTCGGTGGCGCGCGGAGTCAGTACTTGGAGACGTTCAGCTCCTCCACCTTGCCCTCCACCAGGTAGACCACCCTCTCGCAGATGTTGGTCGCCCGGTCGGCGATACGCTCCAGGTTGTGCGCCACCCAGGTGAGATGGGTGGCGCGCTGAATGGTGCGCGGATCCTGGAGCATGAACGTCAGCAGCTCCCTGTAGACCTGGTCATAGAGGGCGTCGACCTCATCGTCAGCGTCGCAAATCGACCGGGCCCTGTCTGCGTCGCGGGCCTTGAAGGCCTCCAGGCTACCAGTCAGCATGTCGATGGCGACCTGGGCCATTCGGGGGATGTCGATGTACGGCTTAAGGGGCGGCTCATCGGCCAGTGTGAGGGCGATCTTGGCGATCCCCTCGGCGTGGTCGCCCATGCGCTCCAGGTCAACGATGATGTAGAGCACGGCGACGATGGTGCGGAGGTCGCTTGCCAGGGGCTGCTGGGTAGCCATGAGCTCGAGGCACTTCTCCTCAGTCTC
>Ga0315285_10001365_pt1 | contig 25650 bp, 52 predicted proteins | sample YL17G09_36_MG_FD_203698 | JGI IMG/M metagenome (GOLD analysis project Ga0315285, IMG submission 203698) | Sediment microbial communities from Yellowstone Lake, YNP, Wyoming, USA - YL17G09_36 | ecosystem: Environmental > Aquatic > Freshwater > Lake > Sediment | place: USA: Wyoming | collected... | reverse complement strand
AAGGAGCTCCTGGAGCCTTTTGAGATTCCCACATTCTTTCCAGCTCTTTTTCTGTAGGTATTCCAAACGGGAATATATCTACCCATTCATTTAAGCCTAAAAGAGGTACCTGATTCTTTTTATGATATTGATGGGCCAGCCATAAAAGTATCATGATCTTGCCGGGATTTGTAAAAGCCGTACTTATAGAGGCCAAAAAGAACATAGCTGATATCTTAAATGGAAGTTTATAAGCCTTAATTCTTTTCATCAGGATTTTGGCTAATAATTCATTACTTAAAGTACCCTCTTCATCTAAAGGTAAGTCTTTATGAGCTGATAGGCTCATAGTAATAAAAGTATTTGATTCTTCTTGAGTAAGGGGACGTCCCTTAAATTTAAAATCCATTTACACCTCAGGTTTTTTATTAAGGACCACATTTACTTTTATACTTTTCAGAGGCCGGTTAAAAACATAGTATGCCTCTACAGCCAGATCATCGTAATTAATGATCATACTATGATTTAAGACATGCCCGGATACGGTCTGTTCAAGAAAATAGTCGTCTACTTCCCGGGCATGTTCTCGTAATAACTCGTACATCTAAATCAGTCGTCCTATCGAAGAGATTGTATCAAGCACCCGTTGAATGTCCGGGTACTTTTTAATGATTTCAATAGCCTCATTGATTTTTCTCAGCTCAGCTTCCAGCTTTTCTTTTTTTCGAGTCAACTTCATAGTAATAGTAGGACTTTCTTCCATTTTCATTAAGGCTCCGTCTGATTCAATCATGTCATCCATACACGCTCCTTTTAAAAGATTAATCCATCATGTAATCTGTGCCGTAAATACTCAAAGGACTCTCACCACTTTTTTTACGATACTCTATGTCATTATCATCCTTGTCTTTTTTTAGCTTTTTATCGGCCTCAAACAGACCCTTTAGAGTTTTTACATCTTTAGGTGTGACGTCTTTCCCCAGGGTCTGCAGCAGTAGTTTGAATTGATGGTCATAATAATAACTACGGCCGGCAAGGATAAGCATAGCCCCTACTCTTACAGGTAAGGTTAATTTACCGTCTTTTTCTGCTTTATGCAGTTTGACATGCATCTGAGCAAGTTCTTTTAAAGACCCGTCGTTCATAGGTCTGCTTAATGCGTGGTGTATGTTGTCTTTTTCCAGGTATGTCGTCAGAGAATCCCATTTTTCTTTCTGATAGGGATAAAGATTGCCATAAACAAATTTACACAGGATGTTTAGGATATAGGCCCTGGAATAAATCTCATCACCATGGAACAGTTTAAAACATTCTCCTTGTATGTTGCTTATATTTTTTGATAAAATTTCGTGATCTTTGAGAAGTTCATCTTCATATCGACGGAGATAATACACGGCCTGCTCTGACCATGAGTATATCTTAAAAATTTTAGAAGCTTCTTTATTGGCGTTACTCAAAAGACCTTCTATGGACAGGAAGTAGTCAAAAGCATTGAAGGGCTCTTTATAATCAGGGTCATGACGGCTTTTAAGGGCCTCTGACTCTTCTTTTAGAATATCATCACAATGGTGTTTTACTCCCAGGGCCCATGGAGAGATAGAACTCCAGGTGATAGTGTTGGAGGCACTGGAACCGATTATCCAATGGGATGAGTTACTTACACGACCAAGAAAACTATGCCACAGCTGATCACAGTATTTTTTCAGGTCTACGAGCTGATAATTACTGTCTGAGAGAGTCTTGGAATGAGTTACCATGTTCTCTACAGCATAATACAGGCCGGATAGTCGTTCTTCGTTTGATAGTCCCATAGTTAATGAGCCTGGTTTAGATAATCTGTGGAAATATATTTCCGACAAATTTCCAAGGAGTCCTTTCAACTCTCGTAAGTTTATTAACCTAACGGGCACGACCAGAAATAGTGCCCGATTACCTTTGATTCTGAACTGTTACCAGCCCACGAATCAACCTGTGCCGTAATTCCCGCTCATGGGAGTAAGACACGTCTCTGTGAAAGAGGGCGTTTTAATCTCAACCACTCTATATAAGTGTTTGAGATAGGAGTAAGCCTTCGCCGTTAGAGCAATCTTGAAACCTCTTCCTTCAAGGTTCAGCTTCTTGTTCTCTCCCGGTTCCACCTTAACCCTTACTGTTTCCATAATACCCAGGCCACGACGAGCAATAACCAAAGCAGCTGCCGTGTGCCTGTTTAATGAATACTGTTCCTGATATTTTAAAATTCCGACTTTAGATGTAAACGCAGGATTCACCTTCTTGATTTTTACACCGTCTTTACAAGCCCTGCGCTCGATTGCTGTGATAATTTGAGCATAAATGAAATTATGCCTCATACGATTAAACTTCCGTGATTTCAAGGGTTTGTTTTGATTGAATTTTAATTCTTCAAGAACGATTCCCTTCCCCTGCAATATTGCATAGTTCACAACTTTCAGGGCAAGGGCTTCCACGTCATTTTTACGTTTATCAGTGCGGGCGTATGAGATTCGATTAGATTGCATGTATTGTTGCTCAAGAAGATTTCCATCATAACTGATATTGACCACCGCTAATCCATCAGGATTCGTGTCTATACCTATGGCCCCTTTGGAGAAGCTAAAAACTGATTTTGTATCAGGAATTGTGAGTCCTATATATACGTAAAATTTATTATCTTTATGTTTTATCCTAACATCATAACACTCAGAGTACAGGTCAAACTCTTCCTGAAACTTCTGTGGAATGTACAGAGTGTACATCTGGAACTGACGAGCCTCTGGGAGCCCGACACGAAGTTTATATCCTATAGAAGTCTTAATGGCTCGTATGTTCGGATTTCCATGTTGAGTTGTATCACCACGAGAATAGAGTTCATTATCCCTAATGGTATTCCATTCAGTCTTTGTAATGTCCTTTTTGAGTAGCCGGTTCCAGAGCTTGCGGCCACCGAAGATGGCATGTTCCTGTTTGATTGCTTTGGCTTTAAGAACAGCGTCCTGAATATATCTTTGATTTAGTTTTTTCATGTAAAGAGGTTTACATGCTTTGACGACATCATTTGCTTTGACTAGTTTATCCTTGTAAATGCGCTGGTAGGCAAAGCGAGTGCAAGACCGTTGGTCGTGCATAAGCTGTAGAAGTGGCTTAAAGTCTCCTACATGAATAGTTCCTGTGATTACTTTTAACATTTTTCGCCTTTTTTACCGTAAACAGGAGTTAAATTCAAGATAAACATTCTCATAAAATGTACCACAGATCGGTACTGTGTAGGGATGTTTAAGTCTTTTCATAATACCCTTTTTTCGATATGATACGTGGTAATCTCGTTCCCTTTTATTTCGATATCGACAAAAGACACATTATTTGATATGTCTTTGACATACTGACCCGGCTGTATCACAAGAGTCGGGCCAAGCTTACTCTCCCATCTATGGGTCTTTAAAGGTGCTTCATGGATATGTCCACTTAAAACCAGCAGGGGTTTTTGATCTACAATCCATCGTCTTATCGAATCAGACCCTACTTCTCGTCCATCCAGGCAAACATCCAGACCGAGGCCACTCGGAGGACAGTGACATGCCATGATGAGTTTGTCATGACCTTTTATAGCATCCATATCATTTTTTATAGTTCCTTTTGCTTCGAAATAGCTTTTAACGTCAAGGATAGGTACGAGTCCTTCTTCTGTAGCCTCTACAGGAGTAGAGATATAAGGCTCAGGTCTCCAGCCGACACTGTCATATTTACATGCTGATTTTAATCCAAAGGGGTAGTCGGGGCAAAAACCATAGGCCTGAAAAGAATAGCCCTCTATTTCTTGTGGAACCTCATCCAGGAGGGTCCCGTACTCCCTGAAATATTTCTTTCGGGTATACAGATCATCGTTTCCGAAAAAAGCTAAGAGAGTAATACCGGCATTAGCAGCTCTTTTATAATACTCTTTCAGGTATTTTTTAACGAAATCCTTCTGGGCACTTAAAATCCCGGATCCTTTAGGGAGTATATCAGCCCCTAAATGTATGATTTTTATGTCCTGTCGTAGGGCATAATTAAAAACAGCCTCATAACCGGGTTTAAATCCGTGTAAATCTGTAATGTATGCAATTCTCATGCTTTATAGTACAGCTTTCAGGGTCTGATTTTAAACTATATTTTATTTTTTAGAAATATTTTTATAGATTCTATGATAACAGATAAAACTATTGTAAATTAAATCAGTTCTTACACTGGCATTTGTTTTATGCTCTTTTGAAAATTTAAAGGAACAAGCATGACAGGGCATGCTCTCAAGTCTTTTTGGGGGATTAGTCCCATAACACAAGGAATTCAAATGCCCACATATGCCACATTTATAAGAACTCATTTGTTCCTGTTATTTCTTAGTTGATTTTTTTAGCCACTAGTCTCAATTCCACTACTTCATCTTCTTTGTGGGGTGACACTTTATTTTCATAAAATTTTTCTATAGCTGGAGGACCATCATAACTACTTAAAACAGAAAGAATATTTCTTCCAAGTTTGTTATTACCCATAAGACCTATTTGGCTTAATCCGTACCATTTTAATTGTCTGAACCCATAAAGCATATAATTTTATCTCCTGACCATGAAATCAATATCCCCTACCCAGGCTACGAAATATGGTGGGGCATCTTCACGGTGTTTAAGGCAAATTAGAAACGGTTTATCAAATATGAATTCACGTGGTCTAATACGTGAAATGCATCTCATGGTAATGGCCGCTTCAGACCGTAATTTTGCCCCGAATTCATTGAGCTCAAACTTTATCAACTGTATAGCCTCGGCAATAAATCGATCAGACACTACCCCATTGATAAAAACCTGTCTGTTCTGTAGCTCAGAGAAACGATGCTCCAGATCAAATGAAAGTTTCGGGACTTTTAGCTCATCTTTTTCAATCAGATGCTCAGAGTATTCTTCTTTTACTGCTTCCAGGGTCTCATCAAGAGAAGCCTTAGGCTCCAACATGGCCATAACCATTATGTCTTCTGACTGAGTCTTAAAAGACAAGGTAAACTCAGTCGAGTCCTTATAATGGAGTACCCGGACCTGATTGAGCAGCTTATGGGGACTGTCCTCACGAACAACAGTACCAAAGGCTTTTACAGGTATACCGTCGAAGGTTAGGTCCTCAATTTCATCAAATTTCTGTGTAAACATCAAATTTTTCAGTAGGTACGCATAGGCGATGATGTCAGTGGGGCAGACTCCGCTGAAATCTATCTTGGTAGTATCCTTAAATTTATCCTGAAGACTTTTTTGTATTCGGCTTAATATGCCATCACTAACAAGGCCAGCAACGGCAAGATAGGATTCCTCATCGAGGTGTTCTTTCCTGAAAGTTTTCTTGTTGAGCTCCCGAAGAGTAAGAGCTGTTTTGATACCTCGATCGTTAGTATCAAGAGTTATCTCTCCCCCGACATACTCGGAGAGTTCATTCCAGGCCAGCTGCATCGTTGAGCAGTAGACCTGATTCTCGGACGGTATTAGCTGTTCACAAAGATGAGCTACAATTTTTGTCATGGTTTTCCTATCATTCTTTGAAATTATTGTTGATGACTTTAAAAGATATCACTTCAGGTCCGACAGTCTCATAGGACTTATAAACAAAGCCTTCTTGTTTGACAGGGATGAGGCTGGACATGCGGTCAGCATGCTCTAAAAGGTCATCCACAGTCTTATAGTCCTGAAATATCTTTCGTACACCTAAAATAGGCACATGATCCGATACTCCTAATCCAAGACCCTTCACCACCACAAACCTCTCCATAGGTAAGAGGTATCTCTGTCTTTCGATATCCCATATATCAAAGATCCTAAAATGGGTGCCCCTTAATTTGTACATGTTTTTCTGTATACCTTCTCCGATTATTTCTCCCTGTACTGCGATCCTCTTTCCATATTTTCTAAGACGACCTTCTATATCAATATTTTTTGCTACTTTCCAGTATGCCACCGAATCATTTTCTTTGAGCCGCCAGTTATGTCCACATACCCCGAACTGGTCCCCATCAAAGAAGTAGGTCGTAGAGGTACCGCTGAGCTTTTCGCTTTCTTCAAACTCAAGATCCTTGTACCTCTCAAAATAATCCAGTAGATTCTGGATCCTCTCCTGATCCGTGATCCGTATGATTCCTGGTATGGGGCCGTAGACATCCCCACGAAGGCATGCAGGTATAGGTGCTTCATACTTTTTGATGCCAAGTACCTCTGATACTTCTTCCCCTAAGGCTGCTCCAGAAAGGTTTTCAGGTATCGGAAGTACAAGACCCTGGGACAAGGCTCCCCGAAGTCTCACAGTTCTAAGTCTAAACCCAGAAGTACCGAAGGCGTCAGTTTTAAAAGACCCGGCTCTGAGGAATTCATACTCAGGTTTCTCCGGCAGGAACGAATCTATCTCACAATAGATGATTTTATCCTCAGGTTTAAACTCTCCTTTTTTAACTACAACCTGCCATCCGTCGACATAGGCAAGCTCAATGCTATCCGCCCCTTCTATGGGTTTTATATCACGTATTAGTCTTACAGAGGCTAATTTTCTTAACATTTTAATTCTTTCCTTTATCGTATTATACAAGAAAAAGGGCGATTATTTAAATAGAATCTTTTTTTGAAAGTTCGTCATACATCTCACAATAGCCGTGAGGGCCGCTCAAATGCACAAGTTTTTCTCCCATAACCATAGGAATACCACAGACATAGAACCCCAATTCCTTGCTGCAGGTGCATTTACCTTTTTTATGGGTGGTGAAACTACAATGGTTATGTACAACGCCATGATGCTTACAGCTACAGCAACATCCTTTAAACTGTTCCTTTGCACAGACCATAGAAAAGCTGTCGAGTATATAATCAAATTCTATTCTCGGGACCGTTTCTTTATGTCGGTCGGTCCTATTCCAGTACCCTATGATCCCTACACAGCCCTCCGGAGGTTTACAGGGTTTGTATTTTCCTTTATCACTATTCGGCCCATGCCATTTATACCACCACTGCTCCTCATCAATGATACTACAGGGACCTTCAACCAGCTTTTCTATGAGCACATATTGGTTGCTTTGCTCGTGCATATCAAGATCGTTGCTGGCTACGCTGTTCTGGGCTTCTTTCAGGTCACTGAACCACCCTATAGTATTGGTGCTCAGAGGAGTAAGGTACTGTCTTTGTGTCTTTGAGGTACGTTTGCGAAAAGAATGGTAGGCCCCGTCAGCAGACCTGTTTCTGTTGGCGTATTTATAGCCCACTTCTAAAGTCGTTATCACATAGATATATTTAGGTTTTCCCATTTAGCACTCCTGATGAAATAATAGTTAATACTTCTTTTACTATTCTATATCGACTTTTCAATCCTTCATAAAGTTCTTTATGTTCTTTACACGCTTCTTTAATAGAGTGTCTAATTCCTTTTTTAGTACGACTAACACAATCCCGAGACCACCCTTCTTTATCAAGATTAATCTCCAACCAATAAGATGTTTTACTCTTTTTTATAATTTTTTGTTTCATAAATACTATTATTTTTTCATGCTATTAAAATGAGCAAGGGCAGCACAAAACCCATTCAGGTCTAATTCAAAAGTACTTTCCCCGAGTATTAACATATCAAATTGAATTTTTTCTAAATTGGTTAAAGGCTGATTCTCTATCGCATCTATATATTGTGCAAGGTCAGGAGACGGTGAGATCATAGTTCGATATTTTTTTATTTTATCAGGATCAAACTCATCTGTAGAGATTTTAATCGGGATATGTTTCAGCATGATGGTTTCCAATCTTTGATTTTTCCAATTACCTGACCGTTAGCTGTCAGTGTGCTATAATTAATAACGGCATCGACTGTAACCTTTTCAGATGATATTTCCGACTGATTAACAAATTGTGGGTAACAATTTGTATAGACATTACCTTCTTTGGTTATGATATTAAAAGTACCGTCATCATTAGGCTCAACGCTTTTAAGATGCTCAATTTTATTCATGTTAAATGCCCCCACCTTCATTGATTTGTACGATTTCTGGGTTATGTGCTGGATCCACAGTTATACCTGTCAGAGCATCTACGAGCTGTTTTGGTCCGCCAAAACCCCGAGCAGAGAAGAAATAGCCCCCTTTTTTTCTTAGCTCACGGCTATATAAATCGAAAAGAGCCATTTCTTCCACGATAACTACATATCTGAATCTTGGTAAAGAGCTCTTAAGTTGTGTGGCTTGAGTTGTATGATAGCTGAGTGAAGCGATAGAAGGGTAATTGGTAAAACTAACAATGAGATTGTTGTACATTTTATTACCTAAAAAAACAAAATTTCGTGGATCTACGATTTCTGATGTACTAACAGCTACTTTGTGAAGAGCCTCATATAATCTATTAAAAGAATGTCCTGATACTAAATCAAAATGATAGGGGAAAGAAGTAACAGCTGCTTCTCTTATCATCCTAAATTTTTTTAAAGCTGAGTCTTCACTGTTCCAAACATGATTCTGATACCACTGAAACATTATAATACCTTGGCTAAAATTTTTTCTTCACCATATTTTGAATCAATAAAACCCACAGACTTATAAAAAGCAGCTTGTTGCGGTTCATTTCCCATAGGGTATCCTTCATCCAGGAAGCTGATGCCGTAGACATGCATAGAGGTTTTTCATGCATGGTGTAGGCGGTGACACAGAAAGGCTCATTTGATGTCTTTATTATCATTTTTTCTCTATTTTTCTCTATTTTTCTCTATCTCTCGATCATCTGCTTCCAAAGATTTTATGGCCAGCTCCAATGCCTCTCGAAGCATCGAATATCTTATATCTGGCCAATTCGATCTGATAATAGCAACTGCTTCTTTTTTTTCCATGAAATCTCCTGTCATTTCTCTATTTTAAGTGTAGTCATGATACTTCAATTTTACTCACAAAGAGTATCAGCCCCGGTAAGGTATCAATGTGATAATAATCAATATAATTCTTACCGTTAGCCCACTCTATAGGATCCGGGCAGCCACAATGACCCATTACCCGGACATATTTCTTACCTACAGGATCTGAATAAAGCTCTTTTGCTATGTTTAAAGGGACAGGGCCATCTACAACCCAATATGTCCAAGCCCTTCGAAATTTAAATTTCCCAAACTGACCACAGAGAGTAGCAGGAACTTCCCCCATTTTAGCACAGCTATGAATACCTATTCCTGCTAAAAAAAGTTCGGCTCTTATCCAATGATCAGCGAATTCTTCTCCAGCAAGGTTCCTGAAATGATCATAAGATTTGTTATGGTTTATTATTTGTGCCGTCTCTTTTATTATTTTATGCTCATAACAATCGTGGTGGTAATACATATAAGGCATAAGCAGCATTTTGTTACCCGGTCTGATGACATAGTCATTATTCAGAGGAACCCACCCCTCCTCAGAGATCTCAGCACTATTACATATAAAATCAGCCTTTTCGAATTTTCTATAGTGTCTTTTTACATCAGCAAAGGTTTTACCTATGAAGTCATTCAATATAATTACCTCAGAAGGTACTTCTTCTTTTCGGGCGTTATAGAAGTCATCTATAAAAAATTTTCCCCCGCAGAAGGCACAGCGGACTTGTAAATTAGCTGGAAAGCTTCTTGAAAGTCTCATTGAATAAGGTCCGCAACTTTTAAGATTTTCGTAAGGTTCCACATCATCCATGCCAATAATAGGCTTGTCGAGTCGACAGCAATTACCACAGCTATCAAGGAACCATTTACCCTTAATTAAGAACTGTTCCAGGTGCTCTTTTCTTTTATAACCGGCCTCTGTGCGTTGACTAAGCATTTTATCAAAAGAAGCTACTGTGGCCAGAGATTTTCTGATGTATTTGATGTCATTGTACTTATTCAAGGTCAGATCCTTTCTCAGGATCAAGAATAATTTTTCTTTTCCCATGATCCTCTACCACAGCTCTTTTCATATATGAAGGGACATCCGTTTTATGACGCTTTAGAAAGTCTGAAAAAGAGCATACTTTTTTAGCTGTACTCTTGTTGAGAACGGCTTCAGAATTGTAACAAAATCCCAGTCCTTTTCTTCCCCATTTCTCATTCCCTTCCCAATGGCTGACCAGGCCATATTCGTAGCAGTTGATCGTGCCAGGCCATAGCCCTATCCAGATATCGCCGTACCCTTTATCATCATTACAATCACAAGACAGACGCTGACCCCCACATTCAAGGCATCGTGCTACGTCACACCCAGGAGTATGGAGCTTTCCTGGGGCCACTCCGCAGTCAGGGCATTTTTTATTTGCTACTTTTAACACATCGAGCAGGAGTGTATCAAGGACTTCTTGAGACTGATTATGATCTTCTACCCAAGACATTATAATAAATTCCCTTCTGCTTCCTGTATAAAAAGTTCTTTATCCATGAGGTATCTCCTAATATTGGTCATCAATAACCAATGTCTTAAAATATCGGTCACAGACATCAATAAGGATTTCATTGATTTTATTTCGATCAGGGGTTTTCTGCAGAGTAGAGGTTTTATATAGCTCCTCCAATTTCTTGTCCATGTCCTCAGCATATTGTTCTACCTGATCAAATGACCATGACCCGTATCTGATAGCTTTAAGCTCTTCCGCATCTATATTAGTGCGGTCTACGTTTATTTTCCCTGTCCGTAGTATTTCTTCTCCCATTCTGTAAAGTCGAATTAAATGCATGGCATGTTTCGGGTCGTAGTTAAACTTTACCTCAAGTTCGGCCCTGGCTTTATTACGGTGTTTTTGCCACTCCTGATACCGGTCCCAGTTTTTCCTGGCATGGTAGTACTTAAGCTCCTTGGTAGCTTCCTCAAGATATTCATCTTTTATGTAGGTAGGTCCCAGAGATGATAAGGTATTAGCCTGGGACTTGATCCCTACTTGTAGATATTCCATGGCTAATATGAGCTTATCCTTTTGAATGTGCCTGTTGAAAAGGGGCATGATATAATCGGAATAGATATCATCCAGTTCATCAAGGAAGTTTTCTTTCTCCTCAGGTATGAAAACGTCCCCCAAAGCGGAATATACCACGGCTTTTAACTGGGCTGTAGGGAATATACTGTGATTTTTTAGTCCGTATCCTTCTCTTGTAGGTTCTTCTTTGGGGGGATTTAAAAGATAGACCCTATGTGTAGCTATTCTTTCTAATTGGGCCCTGGCATATCCTGCAAAAGTCCACCGGCATCTTTTTGAGATAAATAGAGAGATATTTTCTCTGAAAATATCCCAATAAGGTGTAGTTTTGATGATGCAGTGGTCAGGGCTAGCCAATAAATCAAGACAATTTGGATTTCCATCTGAAACTAATTTCACGGCTTTCCTGATATCAAAAATAGTTATATCTTCTCCAGGATAGCCCTGGAACTGATCAAAACGGTCGAGCCCATAGAAATAAGACTTATCGGGGATCATGACTCCGGCTTTATCGTAATCTGAGTCTTCATGGTGAGTTCCGTAAGCCCTGCTTCCGACTACTGTCAGGAATATGGTATGATCTTCTACGTATTTAATTTCCATCAGTCTTTCCCTTGTTTATCAAAATAAAGCCATAACCATCAGTACAGGCATCATCCGACATTAACATTGTAAGTATGACCGTTAGTCGTGATAGTCAATGTTTTCGGTTTCATTTCACAGTTAAATAGTTTCGCTATCCATAAAAGGACTCTTTGAAGTTTTTTGGGTTTTACCTGCATAGCTTCTTGAATTTTTATTACTATGGATTTCGGTAGATGAAACTGAACATACTTATTAGTTTCATAATCAAATCCAGTCAGTATAAATCTTTCTTTAGGTTTCCCAAGTATGTCACAACAACTGCCATTACTTAATATCGTTTTCATTGTTCCTCTATAATAACCACTTTAATTTTTTCTCTTGGTTTACACAGCTTTTTAATGAAATTTAAAGCTCCATCCACATTTTCAAAAGCAGTACAATTTATCCACTCCCAATAGGGTATAAATAGGAACATACGTTTTATTTCTAAAAAAACAAAACTACGAGTCTTTCTTATCCTATACGTAGTCATGGTTACTGATCTGTGCCACATGACGTACAAATATCGTTCACTAAAGTCTTTCCGACTTCTAAACAGTCGGCACAATCTACAGAGTCGCGGAATAAGTTATATTGCTGTCCCTCACGCAATCTCATACCCTCTTCAGTAAAGACATAACCACCGACCAACTCATGGAACGGTAGACCGCATAATGTCTTCTTAGTGGGTAAAATCACACAATGCCTCATTTTAAAATCCCCCATATTTACGAGCAGCAGGAGAAGATGCTACTACTTCTCTCAGAGATAATCTGTCTGGTAAGCTCTCCACAGCAGCTGCACATCCCGATTGTACCGTATCATAATTGTAAAGGAATCTGAAGTCACCCTCCTGACCCAGACCCATATTTTCATGTTCTATAACCTGATGAGCAGCACATGCTCCTGCATAAGAACTCTGAATAAAATTTTCAGGGATACTGTAGACGTACTTTTTAGCAAATACTTTTTTCATGAATCTTTCCTTTCTATTTAACATTTTTATTATTCATTTTATGTTTTTCTGACCTGACCCCCGACCTGACCCCCGACCTGATCCTGGACCTGATCCTGGACCTGATCCTGGACCTGAGCCCTGACCTGAGCCCTGACCTGAGTCCCGACCTGATCCCAGACCTGACGACTGACCTGATTCCAGACCTGATCCCCGACCTGATCCCAGACCTGATCCCCGACCTGATCCCAGACCTGATCCCAGATCTGATTACTGACCTGATCCCAGACCTGATCCCAGACCTGATCCCAGACCTGACCCCTGACCTGATCCCTGACCTGATTACTGACCTGATCTTTAACATTTTTATCATTCATTTATTTTAACCTGATTCCTGACCTGAGCCCTGACCTGAGCCCTGACCTGAGTCCCGACCTGATCCCAGACCTGACGACTGACCTGATCCCCGACCTGATCCCAGACCTGATCCCAGACCTGATCCCAGACCTGATCCCAGACCTGATTACTGACCTGATCCCAGACCTGATCCCAGACCTGATCCCAGACCTGATCCCAGACCTGACCCCTGACCTGATTACTGACCTGATCCCAGACCTGACCCCTGACCTGATTACTGACCTGATCTTTAACATTTTTATCATTCATTTATTTTAACCTGATCCCCGACCTGATTCCTGACCTGAGCCCTGACCTGAGTCCTGACCTGAGCCCTGACCTGAGTCCCGACCTGATCCCAGACCTGACGACTGACCTGATTCCAGACCTGATCCCCGACCTGATCCCAGACCTGATCCCAGACCTGATTACTGACCTGATTACTAACCTGATTCCAGATCTGATACCAGACCTGATTCTGAGTATTTTTACTATTCATTTATTTTAACCTGATCCAAGATCTGATTATAGACCTGAGCCCAGACCTGAGCCCAGACCTGAGCCCAGACCTGATCATTGACCTGATCCTGGACCTGATTCCAGACCTGATTCCAGACCTGATTCCAGACCTGATTACCGACCTGACGACTGACCTGATAAACCTGATCCCAGACCTGAGCCCCGACCTGATCCAAGACCTGATCACAGACATGATCCTTAACATTTTTATCATTCATTTATTTTGACCTGATCCCTATTTTTATCTGGTGATAATATCGCCAGACAGACTGAGAAGCAGACCTGATCCACGACCTGAGCCCCAACCTGATCCCAGACCTGATCCTCGATCTGATCCCAGACCTGATCCTCGATCTGATCCCTGACCTGATTATAGACCTTTGCCCAGACCTGATCCCTGACCTGATCCCTGACCTGATACCCGACCTGATACCCGACCTGATTATAGAACTGAGTCCCGACCTGATCCCTGACCTGATACCCGACCTGATCCCTGACCTGATCCTTAATAATATTCATTATGACCTAATCCCGTACTTTTCGAGCTTCTTCTGCAAAATGATCGTATTCTCGTACGATATCAAATTGCCAGACACCTTTAGGAATTTCAATAGGGTTGTGTTCATCATGTTCTATTATTACGGGATGGTCGTTTTTCATATAGATTGTATCACCAACAGTAATCATGTCAATACCGTCCTCTACCATAATACCGTGAAGGTGCCCAGTTGTCTCTCCTTTAGCAATAACATACATGTTACGTTTTATAGACACTTTTGTGCCTTCAGGAAAGGGATTGGCTGCCGAAATGATAACATCTCCTTGTTGACCAATTTTTTCAAATGTATTCATATAAACTGCTACTTTCTAAGTGCCCATTACTGGACACTTTTAATTTAAAATATTTTAAGTTAAAGTCTCGGGTATTTTATTTTGATTACGAAAATTTAGAGCTTCTTCTACGGTCTTACAATCAGGATGAACTCCTTCGATATGATAAGTACCAATAGAAGGATTTTTCATTTTAAGATATGGCCGTTTTCTATCATCACCAAGATCGAGCATCAACAGCTCATATTCGTCCTTTTTATCCACAACGACAGCGTTAAGGTCTTTGACTATTTTCTCAATGCCTATTTTCCTAACTATTTCCCTCCGTACTTCTGCATTGGAAGTCGAAAGAATTAGATGAGCATCCAGTTTATCCCAAGAAGTTTCAGCTATTATTTGGGGTACCGGCACACCATTTAAAGACCATAGACAGATACCGTCACGGAATTTTATAGCAGGTCCTCCGTCACAGTGTAAGAGCCCATTTTCAAGTAATACTATTTCAGGACGCTCACATAGATACACTGTATCTTTTGTAGGATAAAACCATCCACAGACTTTTGACAATTCTATTAAAGGTATAAGAGGTTTAACACACTCTAACCCGAGTTCATTTAAAAAATAATCATAGAAGCCTAACCAGGAGGCATCGTGCTGGCCGTAGCAGAAATTTGAGCTATCGAACGGGATATTGTACTTTTTAATTTCAAAAGGACTCAACAGCCATATTTTTGTTTTAGGAGGCTCTAAACCGCCAGCTTTATAGACATCGTCTATAAGGGCTTCCGATTTGGTTTTATCTGCAGGGTTAGTGCAGAGGCCTATAGATAGCCATTTGCGGACATATTCGGGAAATTTTTCCTCTTGTTCTTTGGTTAATGACTCGATCATTTAGTGCCTCTATTCTTTAAGGGTTTTTATTTGATTATCGATCTGTTGCATTATTTGATTCCATATTAGATTTTCCATATGATCAAAAGTATTGCTTAAAACCTGACACCTGACCTTAACTGAAGCCTGATTAACAAGATCAGGATCAATTATTCTGTCCCAGAGATAACTCCTGATTTGAGTACTTATTTTAACTTGAGCCCAATTTCTAAGACCCCGGATGTGTTCATCATCCATCTGTTTTATCCTATATCTTTAGCTGTACTAATATGGTCTCTTATTTGAGTTAACATTTGAATTTCTGTCTGAGTAAGGATATAGTTCCAAAGTTGAGGCCTCACCAAGTTTAAAGTATGATCTAAAACCTGACATCTGACCCTTAATAAGACCAGGATATTGACATATTCATTATTACTTTCCATTTATTTTTCCCTCAATAATCCTTGACCGCACTTCCCAGATCAGAGGCCATATCTGACCTTCGATAAGGTTAGAAGGGAAATCTGGCATCAAGTTGAGAAACAGATTAACAAGCAGGCCTGGGAACAAGCTGAAAAACATACGCCAGAAATTAGGATTAATTAGTTTTTTTTCGTTCATATATTCCAATTAGATCATAAACCAGATGATCAGTGGTTCTACTGATTAGTATATTACGCCTAATGGTTCTACTGATTTCTCGAAATTCAGGAATATTTAATTGACCCCTAATCTGATCACAAACCTGAGAGTTAATTTGATCATTAATATGATACCAGACCTGTTTAGGGTTTATAATACGATCCTTTAAATACATATATGAATCCTATCCCAAGTCTGAGACTCAACTTTATCCTGAGATTCGACTTTATCCTTAATATTAACCACCGAAAGATTCGAAATAAGCCGCCAGACTTGAGTCCTGACTTGCCATGAAATCTGGGTCGTAACCTGATTCCCGATCTGATCCCAGATTTGATCTCTGATTTGATGTGTGACATTTTTATTGCTCATCTATTTTAGCCCTGACCTGACCCACGACCTGACCCACGACCTGATCCCAGACCTGATTCCCGACCTTATTACAGACCTGATCCCTGACCTGATTACTGACCTGATTTCTGACCTGACCCACGACCTGATTCCAGATCTGATCCCTGACCTGATTCTTAACATTTTTATTCATTTAACTTATCCCAAACCTGAGCCCAGACTTGATCCCAAGACCTTATCACTGACCTGATCCCTGGCCTGATCCCTGGCCTGATACCCGACCTGATCCCTGACCTGATCCCTGACCTTATCACTGACTTTATCCTGAATATTTTTGCTATTCATTTATTTTAACCTGATCCCAGACCTGAGCCCAGACCTGAGCCCAGACCTGAGCCCAGACCTGAGCCCAGACCTGATTATAGACCTGATACCTGACCTGACCTGATACCTGACCTGATACCTGACCTGACCTGATTATAGACCTGATACCTGACCTGACCTGATACCTGACCTGACCTGATTCCAGACCTGATTCCAGACCTGATTCCAGACCTGATCCCTTATAGACCTGATCCCCGACTTTTGCCCTGACCTGACGACTGACCTGATTACTGACCTGATCCTGAATATTTTTCATTCGAAAAGTTCCTTCATATCCAGTTTAGGGCCAAGTTTATTAAGTTTATATTCATCCATATCTATGGGTTTGGTATCTCGCTCAATGATTTGAAGTTGTTTTATTACCCTACATTTATCTATAGCTACTTCTTTAAAATCTAAACTGATAGCCTGTTCCATCATTTTTGACACATTTAAAAGAGTCTTATACTGTTTAGCTTTACTAAGACTTTTAGTCCAGTTCCACTCATATTCCGGCTGGTCAGAGGCATACCATCCCTGATCACATCGAAGAAGATAACAGTCCATGTGATTAATCGTCCTTTCATGAACAAAAGCATCAATAACCATTTCAGCGGTTATACGCATATCATGAGACTCTGCATATTTTTCCACGGATGTACTTACGGATTTTCGGAGATCTTTTATCATGTCATCTAAAGTTTCTACAGCCCCTAATGTCCAACGTACACAAAAATTCATGTACTTATCCTTATGACCTGTCATATTTTTTCTCATATTTCTTCAAAACAGTCATTTGGTACCGAAACTAGAATGTTAATTTGAGAGGTAATCACGAATCTTACATTAGTGATAGGATCTCCAGTCGCAAAGTCCATAAAAAGATCATCAGACATCTCCCCTATGGCACCTTCCATTATTTCCAACTGGGCCTTTCTATGGTTGGGCATTGGTATAGATATTGTGAAAGGTTTTGTTATCCGGACAAGATTTAAACTACTCATATCTATTTTTCTTGGCTTTTTAATTAAACTACCCATACCTATTTTTCCTGACTTTTTAAATACTCAATAGCTTCACCAAGTTCTTTATGAATCTTTTCTGCCAATTTAATATTCATCCCCCCTCTAATAGGACTGTCCTCATCTTCCCATATATCCTCATCATGTTCCCGAAGATTTATGAAGTCTATGTAAGGAGCTGCTTTTGTTCTCTCATAAACTTCAGCTTTATAGTCTATCCCATCTTTTGTAATGACTTTAGTTTTTGGGACAACCTTCCAACATACCGCCACACAGTCGCCCATCATATGGGCTTCTTTATCACTGTCTTTAAGGGTAATCACTCTAATAGGTTTAATCATTATTTTTCCTTTTAGCACATCAAAATTTCTTTTCCGGAAGAAGTTTCAGGGTCATTATTCCGGTAAAATGGTCTATCGATCGGACAAGGAATTTACTTTGTTTAATTTGTACCTGTTCCCCTTCATAGAAAACTTTATCAAGTCGAGAAGAGTTGCCCTCTGAGGCTTCTTTCATCATTTCTTTATAGTGCTCAGAGTCTACTTTATTAAATGTACCTCTACCGTTGTCCATTTTAAATCCTTAATTTTTTGATGCTTGATAATGTTACTGAGTAGCTATCCTTAATTTTTTGATGCTTGATAATGTTACTGAGTAGCTCATCCCGTTTCCGGCGAATAAAGTTCACAAGAGGTTCCCACTCATTTTTATCCTCTAAAAATTCTCGATCATCGTCTTCAGAATTCCACAAATCACATCCAAGAAATTCTATGACAGAACAATTCCCATCAGTACGGGCTGTAAAAAAGAACGTTTCAGAAATATTCTCAACATCCTCCATTTCCTCATTTAATTCTCTGACAGCTTTGACCACTTCTTCCGAAGTCTTTTCATAAGGTACAGGATTTTGGACCTTTGCTAGTTCAGTTTTTATACGTCCCCAGCATGGCCAGACACGCTCATCGTTAAAAGCATTTAATTCCCTTAGAACAAGTTCAATAAATTTAATGTCTTCTTGCATTTTATTTTACTCCGAAAAACCGTCCTATTAATTTCAAGATACTTCGTCCTATTTTTCTTTCCAGTCCGCCTCGAGTAGTAGGCACCCCGGTTTTCCTGGCTATTTTTGTTCTGAACCCGGAGATCCCTAAAGCCCGCTTCCATGAAAATGATAAACCAAATTTTTTACCCATATCACATATCTTCTTTGTCGGAACGGTCCATATCTTTTTTCTTCATGAAGACCACGACTAAGAACAATGAAGCCCATAAATTAAGATGTATTTCAAGGCCACACCGACTCACATTAAAAGTAAAACCGAGATCAAAAGCCAACGGTCTCCAGTTTAAATAGACAGACCAGCGATGTATGTGGTGCCAGGTCTCATAAGACGTATTATAATGCGACCAAATAACAGGGCCGTTTAGTTCACGGTGAACGTTATAATCCGGGTCTTTTTTAAGCTGATCAATAAGTTTCATTTTTTCTCTTTCAATTTCTTCCCGGTATATCCTACAAACCACATGACTACATTCAGGCCATCTCTTTTAGGTTTATACCCAGCCTTTTTACAAGCCTGAACGAACTGATACCCGGTCATAGGGTCTGTGACGAACTGTTTCTCTATAGCTTCACATAAATAATGGAATTTGCTGAAAGGGGCCTCAGGCAGGGCATTAATTTGATCGCCTGTCAGTCCTTCCGTAGGATCAGCTATGGGCTTACCTTCCCAGATAAAGTCTGGGTCATTGCATTGAACAAGGCCATACCAGCCCTTAGGCCATGCGGGAGCCCCAACAATTTTTTCACAGCCTTTTGTAGCCCTCATGAGAGTATACCCTGGAATGATATCTTTCACAACGACTCTTGCTTTAGCAGAACATTGTAGACACATCAGTTACCATTTTCCTCAGCAACAGCTTGCTGTTGTAACCATTCATACTCTTTTTTTAGGGCAGAAACGGCACCATTTTCAGATTTAAAGGCATCTTCCAGTCTCATGCCCGGCATTTTTTCACGGCATGATATAAGACAGCGATAGGTCTCTAAGACATCTTTCCACATAATCAGTCTCCTTTTACAGGTCTTTTTCTGCCTTACGGGTAATGTTATCATAAATACCCTGAAACGTTGTGATAATTTTTTTTATGAACTGCTTTACAAAGTCATGTATCAGAGACCATAACAGAGAAAGAGGCCAGTATGTAATCCAGGTAGCTATAAGGTTTTTATTATCAGATGCTTTTTCCGGTACATAATTATAACAGGATTTATGTTTTTCCCAATCCTGTAAAAGAGCTTCAGGCATAGGAGTATTTACTGTTATAATTTCTTTAGGAAGACGCTTCTCAAGGAATAGAAATCTAATACGTGCTCTTTCTTTTTTGTAATTATCAACATTCTTGGTTATTTTAAACCACCATTTTACAAAAGACCACAGTACGCCTACGATAAGGTAGCCGAGTATGTACAGAAAAAGTTTAATAGGATGATCAAGAGACCATCCAATGATATTCACATGATAAAACCATTGTAAAAAGCATAAGAGAAGAAAGATGTTAATGGAACAGCCGATGAGACTTTCTCTTTCTATAGCCGCTAAAAGAAAAGCTATCACTCCTACGGTCATAAAGAAAAAGGCCAAATTTAATGGTCCAGAAAAGAAAATAGCCGGTATCATTCTATATCTTCTCCTAAATCTTCCAGACGTTCAAATTCCTGGTCAGTTTCGATGGACTCCTCATAGGAATCTGAAGCCTCGTTTATACCCTGCTCATACTGATCAGCTGATAAGACATCATCATCAATAGGGAAATTATCGTCCATAAACCCTCTTTCTGGTTATATTTATAATACAAGAAGGACTGGCTAAAAGAAAAGATTAATCACAGTCTTTTGAAATGACCTTTCAATGCACTGGCACTGGATACGACTTTTAAAGGATTGTAGCCTTTATAGGCCATTAAGTCGTATAACGGGTACAGAAGTTTGACATTTTCTGCCATCTCAGAAACGATGGTATTACGCTGCAAAAGGGGACTGTCAGGGCTATACCTTTTAAAAATCCCAGAATAGACGCCGGCTCGATCGGTTCGGATGAATTTCATTAAGTGGTCTTTTTGAAGTGTACTGAGCAGGGCTATTTCGGACTCTTCCTTGGCATAAATAAAGCCTTTACCGATAAGAGGCTGAATAAGATCCCATAATTTATCTGTGAAATCCCTGTTTTTCATGTTACTGAGTAAGATACCCTTATCTATAAGTGTCTTATCAGTCATGATCAGCCATGCCCTGAACTCTACTGTATTGATATAAAACTGAATACGGGTATGGGCATAGAAAGCATTGTAATAATCAAGAGCATCCAGGCCGTGGGCTGAGTGAGTCTTAGTGGCCATCTGGTTTTGAAAAGAGTCCAACTGACCCTGAGATTTACCGTAATGAAGCCACATACTCCTTATGTTATTAACAATAGGCTGCCATCGACCTACAGTATCAGGCCTGTCTGAGGTACTGCCGGAATCTGATTTCCAGATATGATGATAGCTGGATACATAATGCTGTTTTTGCCGGTGCCGGTGAATGTTCAAGTCTTTGATAAGAGGCCACAACCGCTCATCCAGCCACAAGAATTCTTTTCTGACTTCAAATCGTTCCGTACGTACCGGGTCACTGTCATCTTCCGGCTTGGGAGGGATAAAGGAATCATAATGATGCTGTTGAAACACATGCTGAGATGTAATAGGCATGATCTTTCCTTGTTGAATTATTTATTCTCGTATACTCGTTCTAAATGAAATCTTTCTACGTTGTGATACTTAATAGCTACGTGCTTCCATAAACGATATGGCATTTTAGTTCGTTCTACCCCGAGGCCATGACAAGCTCCACATTTTGGAGAACCTGTATTATCGTAGTAGCCACTTCCACTACATGCCCCACATTTTTTTAGCTTACTCATAGCTGTTTTTAATATGGGATAACGTAAAGAGTATTTTCCTGTTCAGTATGCGTGTATTTGACTCTGCGTAGTTTATGTTTATCAACCAGATTCTGCAGGTATGCTCCGAGGATTTCCTGATTATCCGCAGAAAACCTGGCTTTGATTTCGGGCAGGGTTTTGTAGCCCGTCTCTTTAACAAAATTTTCTACATCAGATGGGTTCATAAAGGTAATCCTTTTTTATTTAGTTAAAATGCCTACGATCATGAGCCATACAAAGCCACTAACAAGCCAGGGACCAAAAGATCTGGCGGTCCATCGACCCATTGGAGATTCGGTAAGAGTATCTATAGGAGCCGTACCTAAAATAGATAGCCCTTTTATAATAAAAAAAGTGGCCAGGTAACCTAAGCAACATATCCAGAAGGCAATCATTTTATCTCCTGGATTATTTTCTCCAACATGGGCTGTAATTCCAATAAACACAGCACAGCATACTATCCATAGAAATTTTATGACACTCATTTTTTACTCCATTTGTTAAGATCGTTTAATTCACCTTGTTCCTGATTATATCGATCAGTACTTCGACGTTCCTGTTCGTCAAACTCTTTCTCCTCCTTTAGATAATCTAAAAAAGTCGGAATAAGCATTATAAGAATCAAAACGACAGTGACAACCAGACCTCCTACAAAGGCATAAATAGAAGCCTTTATAAAGATTAGGTACAGCCAAAGTAGAATGATTAAGGCACCTTCCACTGTAAGTAGCGCCACTCTTTTTATATTAAACCAATCGGGCATGTTTAAACACTCCTGTTGTTAAGGAACAATTGAGCTGACATAAGATACAGTTTTACCTTGCTTCTGTGCTGAAGAGGTCCCAGAAATGACCTGGCCTTTTTCATAAGTTTTATGAGAAGAAACCTCCTTCTATACCGTTATTTTCATAAAAACCTCGTAGGTTTGGCTGTTTTGGCCGGTTTAGCTGGTTTATTGGGCCTGGTCTTCCTTGTGGAAGGAGTCGCCTTCAACGGACGTGTCGGTTTTGTTGGTCGTGTTGGTCTAATCATGGTCCTTTTTCCTGTCTTTCATTTTTTGTGCTATGTGACTTGATATAAATCCTATTAAAATACCCAACAGTATAAAAATTATTGCATGGCTAATGTGTAGAATTTTAAATAAGAAAAAGACACATAACAAAATAACAATAGACTGTATAACGAACTGTTTTAAACTGGGCATGATTTATAATCTTTTTTTAGGTTACGTAACACGCCTAAAAGTTACTGGTTGGTTCCCCTGTTTGAGTTTTTTTATTAGCATCCATACTGTATTATACAAAAAACGAGGGCGTTTATTAAGTGAATTTAATCCTTTTTTATAAAGGTTATAACGGTCATGTCATACTGATAGTATAATAAATTAGGTAATGAATAAGGTATATAGCTATATAAATTTAAAATAGGACATTACGATTGATGGTACTCCTGATTTCAAAGACCACACGAAACTGAGAGAGTGGCCTAATAATCTATCTTTGTTAACAGGCATACCCTCCATTACAATTAATACTCTCATGCATCTAGGAGTTAAAGCAGTACGAATAGCATTATACCGCTCTATAGCCAGCCCTGGTAGTCCAGCGTATTTCTGTGCCTGAAAATAGTGCTCGGTAGTAGGCCAGGTATAGTTCTCGTACCATACGGAATGCCTGGAGAAGTTGGAGAAACAACCGTATTTGTCTCTTGTCCTGAAGAATTTAATGGCCATCTGCACTCTCTAAAAATTTTTTAAGAGGTTCTACCCGTTTTATCAGCTCCCGGGCATATTTCCAGTCCTCAAGATCTACTACTACATGTTTTTTCATTTCCGGCCATTTATCAGAGGCCGGGTGCCGATGTAGTATGCCTGTATAGGCTTCTCCCAGATGTGGGTAGCCCTCGTTTTTCTTCATTATAACTAAATTGGCATTGCTTTTTGTTTTGTCAGTGTCTTTACAGTCCTTTAAAGGCTCAGAGAATGGATACCCCTCCAAAGGTTCAGAAAATGGGTATATGTTTGGAAAAGGTTCACCTCTTGCATAACACATATGATAAATATTATCATCAATAAATTTATAAAAAGAATTAGTATCTTCAAAACATTTCATATTAAAGACACCAATAGAAAAATAACGTCCTAATACACATACTTTTATTTTATCAGGTAAAAGAGCCCCGTTCACGTATTGTAGATCAGGAAACTCTTTTTTTAGGATTTCAATATACTGGGATAATTCTAATGCTCTATTCATGTATATTCCTTTATAAAAATTTCATTAGGTATGACTAGTTTGTTTTTCCAGTGCTTAAGATCCCGCACATGCCCTTCTCTGACCCATTTAGCAGTACATTTTCTATAGTCTCTGTAATAGAAACCTTCCGTTAAGCGTATCACATAGCCTTCTTTATCATCCCCATCATTATAGGCTAAAAAAGCCTGGTGAATTTTTTCTCTGTCCCAGATACCGTTATACAATATAGGGACGTGGACAAGACCCATTAAATCACAGTACTCTAAAGTCTCTTTAACAGGTAGACAGTAATTACATTGGTCCCATATTGAAAATACATAAAAAAAATCAGTCAGGTAACGGTAATGTATTGAGTGTTCGGCATAAAGATTTTCACCACATAACCGCCAGTTCACAGGAATGTCCCCTTTTATTCGGGCATGCAGGGCCTTGACCCAGGACTGTGACTCATGATGAATTGATTCTATGGACCTGGCATGTATATAACCAGGATACATGGAGCAGCTTTCTCCATCCATTTTTAGGCTGGCTACAACCTGTTTACCCTCAAAAAAGCTGATATCCTTATGCTGTTTATCATCATTTTCCAGATTAGGGGAATCCGGGAGATGGTATGTCCGGGGCTGTTTAACATATTTAAGAAACTGACCTAGTACTCCACCCTCTTTTAAAGCTTTCTGGACATTGTTGTGCTCAAACAACTCTCCTTTTATTCTCATGCCGGAAGGTAGAACTATATTTCCCCAATGGTCGTACATATCTTCACTATAAAAATGCTCTGGGTAGCAATTCTTTAAAATACCTGCAGCTTTCCTAAGGTCTTCGCAGGAAACTATGGTCCTTTCAGCATCCAGATGATGTTTAGCACATAAGCTGACCCCATTATCGATGAAGTAACCACCGTCGTCCCACAGGGACCTGTCGATGATGTGGTGGGCATCTACGGCCGGCTCTATGGCTCTACCTCCAGTAAGGTATGGGCACAGTACACATTCCCCTTTATCTCTGGCAAAGACTTGTTCTTTGAAGGTTTGGCGAGCAAACCATGTGACCTCAGAAAGAAGGTTTATTTTATGGTTATCAGAAGATTCTTTATTTTCTACTCTTATATTCATTTCGTGGTCTTTTTTTAGTTATCGAGTTCATCTATCCAGCTGTCATTTTCTTCCTTATCATCCCAATCCGATTCATATTCTTCTATGCGTAAGTCGGATCCGTCTACAGGGCTACCTAGAGAAGCGCCTATAGCTTCTCTACTGACATCAAAATAATCTCGGAACCCGGTTTTATCCTCCTTCAAAAATTGAGCAGTATCTATAGGAAAATCATAGTCACAGTCCCAGAAGTAGATATCCATTAATAAACCGGAATCAAGTTCAAATATAGGTTTTTCGTTGTGATAAAGTAAATAATCCTTATTCTTTTTCAGCTCTTTGGGCTCTGAGATTATATCTCGGGCTGTACCTGTATATACGTCACAAAAAATTCCCAAGACTCTGTCAAGAAGTTGGAAATGCCGGTCTGTTAGTGTATAAATTTTTTCGGAATGATGAGCCTCCAGAATTTTTTTAAACTCTCTGCATATAAGCTGAAGACCCTTTATCTTTCCCCCGAAACTTTCAACTATTTTATCTTCGAAAAAAATCTGTTCGTCGTCATTAAGTAATATGTTTTCTTCAAGGTCAGATATTACGTCTTCTAAAGACCTGGTAATTACAGCAGTGAAAATTTTTCCTGGCTTACATGCAAAACGTATCATGAAAAGCTCCTCTTTAAATTTTATTCTATTTTTTCGATGGATCACGTTCAGTTTCTTTTAGTTCCTGCCCATTAAGAAGAAGCCCACAATCAGGACATTTAATATGGTCACGCTCTTTAAAAAGGTCTGGAGTTACTTCGTAGCCACAATACATGCAATACATACAG
>Ga0315285_10001364_pt1 | contig 25659 bp, 23 predicted proteins | sample YL17G09_36_MG_FD_203698 | JGI IMG/M metagenome (GOLD analysis project Ga0315285, IMG submission 203698) | Sediment microbial communities from Yellowstone Lake, YNP, Wyoming, USA - YL17G09_36 | ecosystem: Environmental > Aquatic > Freshwater > Lake > Sediment | place: USA: Wyoming | collected... | reverse complement strand
TATCCAGTTTGTCGCCTCTCTTTTCAAAGCCGGGCAGAAATCTGTTTTCATCGAATTTATCAACATCACAGACGAAAAGAGCCGAATTGGCTTTGACTTCTTCTGCGTAGTCTTGGTACATATGAAGCTCTCCGCCCACTCTTTTGTCGAGAATGACTACTTTGCCCCATTCATTAGCACTCTTACATTCAACCAGAGACCTAAGACTGTTCTTGATCACAACATCAGGGTTGTTGGCTGCCATCGGGAGATCAGTTTCGCCCTCAAATTCTCCTTGATATGGGTTTGCAGGTAGCTGGAAAAGGCGAAGTTTGATGCAGGTTTGCCATTCTAGTTCTGTCTGGAAACACTCTCTTCGCGGCGGCGGTTTTTCAGTGCGGCTCCTACATTCTAAGGTTGCAAATAACGAAGAAAGAGATGGGCCGGCTGGACGAAAGCGTCAGGCGGGACAACTTCAAGGCGATAATTCCATAAGCAGACTCCATAGAGGAGGCAAAGCCCGAGTGGACCCCCCACCGGGTGGTCAAAGAAAGTCTTAATAACTCAGTTTAAATACGCTAACATTGATGAACGCAGTAGATCTCTTTTGCGGTTGCGGGGGCGCTTCACTCGGCCTAAAGATGGCAGGCCACAGAGTAGTTGCCGCCATCGACATCGACCCCATAGCGTGCAAAGTCTACTCAGAGAATCTGGGGCTGATTCCAATTTGTCAGGATCTGAGGTTTTTCAGTGGCCAGAAAATTCTGGAGTTTTATGGACTGAAGAAGGACGATATCGACCTCGTCATAGGCTGCCCGCCCTGTCAAGGTTTCAGCAGTCTCAGAAGGACGAGGTATCCCACCGGCGAAGATTCCCGGAAAAACTTGGTCAACGTTTTCCTGAAACGGGTCAAGGAGATTCAGCCGAGAGCCGTTGTTTTCGAGAACGTCCTTGGCATAGTGAGGAAGGACGACAGGAGATATTTCCGGAGATTTCTCTCACGGATGAAGAAGATGGGCTACGTCACTACTTGGGACATCATCAACGCCGCGGACTACGGCGTTCCGCAGTTCAGGAAGAGAGTCATTGCCCTCTCCGTAAAGGAAGAGTACAGTATGGGCAAGTCGCCTGCTTCCCCTCCAAAAACACACGCAAACCCCGACAAAATCACGGACGGTCAAGAACCGTGGAAAACCGTGCGGGACGGAATTGGAGACCTCCCGCCGCTGGGGCTTGGAGGGCGTTCTTCTGTTCCAAATCACGTGGCACGATGCCACTCTCAAAAGGTTCTGGAGATTATCAGGAACGTTCCGAAAAACGGAGGCAGCCGCCGAAGCCTGCCGTCGGAACTGTGGCTTCCCTGCCACTTGGAGCTGGCGGAAAAGAAGGGTCGAGGGGCCGAAAGCGTTTACGGGCGTATGTGCTGGGAGAAGCCCTCTCCCACCATCACGTGCCGCTGTACGACGCCAAGCAGCGGCCGTTTCATTCATCCGGATCAGGACAGGGCGATTACTCCCCGCGAAGCCGCAAGACTTCAAGCGTTCAGAGACAAGGTTATGTTTCCGCAAGAATTCGCATCGGCAGAACGGCTTATCGGAAACGCCGTGCCTCCCCCTCTTATCGGTGTTGTGTGTCAAAGTTTTGAAGATTTTCTGTAACGCAGGAAAGCATCTATGACGAGCAGATATGAGGCCCTCGCCAGAATCCTGCTGGACTGGCATCGTGAGAACAGGCGAGTTTTTCCTTGGAGAGAGAAAAGAGACCCGTACGCAGTACTGGTGGCGGAGTTTTTCCTTCAGCGTACACCGGCAATGCGCGTTGCCGAGGTTCTTCCAAGCTTTCTTGCCGAGTTTCCGTCGCCTGAAAAACTGGCCAATGCAGACCCAGTTCTGCTGAGAGAGACCTATAAAACGCTTGGACTGGGAAAAAGAATGTCGTGGCTCGTGGATTCCGCCAAGATTTTGTGCCGAAAGTATGGGGGCAAGGTTCCCAGTAAACCCGAAGACCTGCTCTCTCTTCCAGGCATAGGAGAGTACACGGCGTCGGCGGTGCTTTGTTTTGGGTTCGGCAGGGACGTTCCAATAGTCGATGCCAACGTCGTCCGCGTCCTGACTCGGATATTCGGATTGCCGAAGACCTGCAGGACGGGCAACCCCGCTTTGAAAGAAACTGCTCGAAAGCTCATTCCGGCTGGAAAGGGAGTTGACTATAACGAGGCTCTCTTGGACTTTGCGGCGTTGGTCTGTAGGAAGAGGCCACTGCACGCAAAATGCCCCCTGACGGATCTGTGCGACTACTACCTGAAACATCGTTGAATCGGGTTTTGCTTAAGCACCGGCCGCGTCATCAACCTTCCTGTATCTGGAGACCTCTAGGAAGTCTTGGTTTACGGTTTCTGCATCTGTGAGGACTTCATCCCACGTCTTTTTCACTAGAATCCCTTGACTGTGAAGGTAATCGTATGCATTCTGATGCGTTTTATCAAGGCTTAGATCGTCACAAATCAAAGTAACGTGAACTTTCGGAAACTGCTCTTTGAAAGTAGGGTTGTTGTCTAGGTATTCCGTTATCCGGCTATGATAGTCCTCGATTTTGGCAAACTCCTCGTTCTGCAGCTTGTGCCCCTTCCTCTTGATCTCGATGATTTCCACATTTATTCCCACGTGGAGCATTATGAAGTCGGGCCTCGTCTTTGCCTCCTCCTCCGTGGTCGTCGAGATTTTGACCTTGTATTTGTCCTCGTACCACTTTTCAAAGCGTTCACGGAAACTGCTGAAGGTCTTGTTGGCCTGCAGCATTGTCCACCGGGGGTCGATTATCCAGGGGGCACTTTCCAGCAGTTTTTGGAGGTCGTGTTCCGTGGGTTCCGTGGCTTTGTCGAGAATGGTCTTCAGCTTGTTTATCGCGTCGATTCTCTCTTGGGCTATCATACCCAAAGAGGCAGATTCAGCAAGTTTCGCATCGTTGAAAAGCTTGGCGATAGCCTCCAAGGGGCGCTCATCCATAAAGGCTTCAGCCTCCTTCAGCTTGTCAACCATCGTCTTGTGAGGAGCAATCGACAACGCCAGTTCCCTCACACTCTTAACATACTCCATGTCTTTCAGGTTCTCCTCGTTCAGTCCTCGACCGAATATGCGACCGACCTCCACGGCCGTGTCTCTAACTGCCTTGTCTTCGAAACGCCTTTCAGCCTCCTTTTGGAGTTCAGACACTTCCAGAAACTTGTCCGCCACCTTTCTCTTCTTAGCAGGATACGCCGTTTTTCCGAGCTCCTTTACAAGGGTCTGTCCCCACTTCTTGAAAGCCTCTCCCCACTCTGATGACCAAAGAATGTCCTGTCTGTCACTGCGGATGAGGTCCTCGTGGTCGTCGGAGTCAATCCAGTCAGCGTGAATCACGCCTATGACGTACGATCTTATTGTGTATTCTCCGGTGAAGCCCGACCGTAGACCGAAGATTCCGGCGTTGGAGACGAATTTTCCCCTCGCGTATATTCTGATTCCGGAGACCTCTTCGTTGGAGTAGGGCTGTTTCGAGTACGCAACCCATCCGGTTACCGGCAGCTTCGTTCCATCTTCAAGCTCCACGGGCCGGCCGTCTACGACTATCTTTGTGTCCTCGTCAATTTCAACCGGCAGCTCTCCAACGTCAAAGCAAGTGTTGGTCGTGGTGTCCTTTATGGTGATCTTGAAGTCTTTTTGCTCCAATCCGAATCTTCTGGCCACTTGCCGGTGGAAGGTTTCCGCGTCCGGCGTCCGACGATGATGGAAGTCGTACAAACGAATCGTGGTTCCTCTTTCTTTGGAGAAGCTGTGGTTGTTCTCTCCCAGCTGAGGATAGTAGTCTTGGTCTGTTTCCTGATTGATCGCGTCGTAGTCGAGTATGAGATGGGCAACTTCGTAGCCCTTTGCAGTCTTGTCCCCTCCTGCCGTGGTGATTTCAATCTTCTTGCAGATGCCAAACGGCGCAAGTTTGCCTATTCCTTTTCGGCCAATCCTCAATCTTTCCTTTTCCTTTGTCCGCGGACCCCTCTTCGGATCTTTCCGTGGGTCGGTGCCGATCTTCAGATAGAAGTCGTTTATGATGTCCGGCTTCATCCCGATTCCGTCATCGCGAATGACTATTTCAAACCCCTTGTCGGCCAGCTCCCCGTCCTGAATCGTTGCCAGCCACCTGTCGAGAGGAATTTCGATTGTTGCTTTTTCGGCGTCCGCGTCATAGGCGTTGGCAATCAGCTCAGAGACAACTGCTGAAGGGCTGTCATACAGTTTGATTCCAAGCTTATCGATGGTCGTTCTGGAAATGGTCATCTTGTACTCTTTCGCTTTCTGCAAGTTGCTTCACAAGCCCCCTAATTTTCACTTTGATAGTATCATATTGGATGTTAATAAGACTTCAACCCCCTCTTCACAGGCGCAGTCGTCGTGTCGTTCGCGTCAAGGTTTTATAAACTCAGGCGGGGGGACATGGTAGGAGACCCGAAAAAGAATGGACAGATCAACGCTGGGGGTCGTTCTCTCGCTGGTTTTGACAGTGCTCGGTCTAGTTCTGTTTGTCGTGCCGGTCTTGCCGAAGGGGTCGCCGTGGCAGTCGGGCAACCCGAACACGAACGGCACGAGCACTCCTGACATCCCCGGTCTGCCAACGCCGCCCCTTCCGACAAAGTCTTGGGTTGTTTTGTCGCTGATAGGTTTTCTGGGCAGATTCGGTTTACGGTGAGAAATACAGGTTCCGTCTCGATCACGCTCACGGAGGTCAGGGTGCAGTCGGGCTACCAATCTTCTCAGCTACTTTTTCCCAAGTAGGATACTTTTCTGGATACTTGTCTCTTAACTGTCTACATGATTTCCCCTTTTCCACCACACTTAGGTCCTCCCTTTGGATATTCTCAATAAGGTTCAGTTCAATAACCTGGTCATCTGTGTAGTCTCTGATTACGACTGGAACCGTCCTGAGATTTGCCTGTTGGCTGGCTCGATAACGTCTTTCTCCAATGACAACCTCATAACCATCCTCAGAGGGTCGAACTATCAATGGTTCAAGAAGACCGACTTCTCTTATGCTTTCAGCAAGCTCGTTGAGTCGCTCAACATTAATTTCAAGCCTTGGATTGAGTCTATTAGGACGAATCCTAGAGAGTTCAACTTCTTTGACTCTTTCGCTCACTTCATTCTCCTCAGAACTCACTATTCTGCAGTCCTTTCGAATATCTCTTTCTACTTGAAAAGCGATCAAAGTGTTACCCTCATGAAAGGCCAACATATGTTTATAAAAAGACCCAGCCAGGATCTGAATGTTGAACAGCGCATGATTCTACTTAATCGGTATTGCAGCTCTAGTGTTTCGCCTGCAGCCATCAGCAAAGTCTATTTAGCTTTCGATAAATATTGATGAATTTCAAGGCGAAATAGGAGGATGAATGTTGAATCGAGTAAAATGGACTTATGAAGCTGAATTAGACTACGTCCTTGAATGTGAAAAAGGAGAATGGATAATTGGATTTCTGGACGAAAACGGTAACCCTTACGAATGTCCCAAAACAGATGATCTAAAACTCGTAGAAAAACTCGAGAAACTAGAGGAATCAGGACAAACTAGCCAACTCAAAGTCACGGTAGAAATCAATGAGAAGATAGATGAAAAGAACAAGCAGTATCCAATCCTCATTGATGTAAGCGTACGAAAACGTGATTGCAGAAGACTGAGCTAAAGAATAGTTTCCTCTGGATTTTCACCCGTCTAGAGATCAGAAGGATTTTGGTGCGTGTAATAAGCAAAAAACAAAAAAAAGAGGAATTTGCGGATTTTGCCACTAGGATGGAATGATGGTGTCCAAGTCGAGGCAACGCGGGTTTGTCCGATCTAAGGTACTTTTCCACAGCTCGTAGTAGTATGCTCGGCTTTAGGAACTCGCGCATCAAAGGTCATCCTCCTCGGCTCTTTCAAGGGTCTTCAGGCGCAACGCTTTGAGGCGCTCATCGATAAATCGTTGATAGAGCGTTGAAATTGCCTGACATAACAAGTCTGCATTATTTCGTACAAATCCTGATTGCTTAAGCTCTTTTGCTTGAGTTGCTGGCTGTCCATATAAAGTGACATTGATTCGCAGATTATCGCCGGTTTTGGTTTTGAGTTTCTTAAGCGATTTCTCAAGCATTTGATCGGCCTCGCAGAATCAGTGTTCATTTTCTGCAATTTATACAGAACAAACGCCATTATCTGTAGAAGGAATCTGCCGTGTCTGTTGACGACCTACATCTACCTCCTACTTGCATGTAAGTACTGCATGGAAAAATCCAAAGCAAAGGAAATTGAAAGACTATTAACTTATCGGCGGACAATTTCTAGGTAAGGTAATTGAACCCGTTTGGGTATGGGGACGTACAGGCTTGAACCACCTCTGGTATCGTCTTCCCTCTATCTAACATACTAAAGCGTCCGTCACTATGTCATGAGAAGAGTGGATTTTGCGCTAAGCTGTCAAAAAAAGTGGAAAGACAATGCCCTAATTTCCAAACGGTCTTACTTCTTGATGAGAAGAAGGATAGCCTTTTCAATTTCCTCAGAAATTACGCCACCGTGCGTTTTGCCGTGTCTTTCTACCAAGTATTTCATAAATCTATTCCATACGTCTTCGTCAACGTAAATAGTTGTTCTTCTTTTCGTCATGCAAAGTATCCCTTAGACCACGTTTTTAACGTCATAACCCTAAATGCTTTATACGACATGATGTCATAACATCATAACGTCAAAGCAACACGCACACTTTCCAACAAGGAGTGAAACAAGCTGAGAAAGAACCCGAATTCAGCTAATCCGTCGAATTCCTCCAATGCTCCATTTCAAATTAGGAACAAGAATGCTAAGATGATAAAGCAAGATCTACTCAATGGAATAAGGTACTATCCGATAATATCAAAAGGACTAAGATCCAGATTCAAGACTATAGGGTATCTTAAAGTAGTCAAAAGAAGTCTTGAAGGCTGTTTCACGATCGACACTGAAAGCATCAAAGTGGACGATATTGCCAATGCGCAATGGAAAGAAGCCTCAGAAAGATACGAGCTACAGACAGGTGTAGAGTGGCATTGTGTAGAAGGCGCTTACCGCAAGTTTACGCTAGTACGATGCATAGCGGATAATCCAAACGTAGGCACAGTTCGCGAGGAATACTTTTTGAAACCTCGAGCCGCAGAGGACCAGCCAAACACTGAAGAACCAAGCAGGGAGTTGGGCGACGAGCAGTTGCAGAGAATCATCATGTTTGAAAGGGGACTAGGACTGGAAAGTACGGGAGTTGTCTTCTCCTTGCACGAAGACTATTCTTCATACGTTGAATTCATCGACAAGTTGAAAGAATATCCTTTCCTTGAGATGTCAAAGCATGAAAGTTTCCTGATAAGCCTAGACGACGAAGTTCGTTATCGCCCATTAACTCTCTCAACACTGGCCAACCATGTGCTACAAATGAAAGAAAAGAAGGAATAAGCGCAGACTACAATCTCTTAATTGCTGCGATTACTCCCTCATATCCTTCAGCGTTGAGTTCCTTGAGTGAACAGAAAGTCAACGCCATAATCTTGTAGCCGAGTTTGCTGAAGTCAGGTATCATCGTGTACTCTCTGATAGCGCCTTCTTTTTTCAGCTTCTTGATCATTCTGCTTACCGTTGGCTGAGAGGTTCCGATGGCCTTTGCCAGTTCTCTGTCGCTTCTTCGACTGTTCTTGATAAGCTCATAAATTAGCTTCAGCTCAACGTCCTTCACAATTTCACCCTTCTCCTCTGCGCTGTGGCTAATTGTTACCGTGATACTATGGTAAAAAGCTGATGTCTCTTCCGAAATAACAAAATTCGCGTGATCCCTTAGATTAAATGGGCACTGTCGTGAAGTTGTAGTTTTCATCCACGATTGGCAGAGCTTGTTTGAGTTCTCTGAAATATTCGAGCACCGTTATGCCCCTTTGAGTTATTGAGTAGACCGCTCTCTGTCTTCCCACGTTCCGCTTTTCAACTAGGTTCTGCTTCATTAGAAAGTCTAAATACCCTTTGAGTACGTAACAGTTAACGTTGGTCTCATACATTATATGCGATATCTTCAGCTGACCACTGCCTGACAGAACCTTAAGGATGTCCAAGTACATCTCAAGCTTTGATCTTCTCAAACACTTGTCCTCTTTCGTTCATATCTTGCCATTCGGACTATAAGCATCTTACGTATCAAAAATACATCTCTACATTCAAGCTTGGCAATCGCAAAGTGCAGAAAAAGCAACATTGAGAAGAATCTCTTGGCGCTGGCTTGCCTTCGTAGCACGACCTGACGAAACTTGCTGGGGGGTATTTGTCATAGTCTTAGAGATATGCAGCTCCATGTGAATGTTTAAATCTAGTTGAGCCCACATTGATATATCAGAGTTGCTCTCAGGAGGAACTGAAGCAGGGCCGGAAGTGGTCGAATGGTAGATCTCTTAGATCTTGTAGAGGAAGATGTTTTGAAGAACATGCAAAAAAGATTCTCAGATCTTTTTGGTTTCAATGTTGCTTTTACTGGGTTAAACTCAAAAAGTGTTGGATACGACTCAGACCAAGAAGAGGACAGACACTACATTGAAGGAACAACTTGTGAAATAGTGAAAGGAACCCCGAATGGAAAAGACAGGTGCTATGAATCAGACGCAGAAGCGGGAAAACACGCAAAGGATATCAATTCACCGCTGCTGTATAAATGTCAGTGTCTCTGCAGTAACTTTGTCATTCCTATAAAGGTCGGCAAAGATGTCATCGGCTTTATCTACTCCGGACAATTCTTTGGTTACCCGCCTGAAGACAAGACGAAGCGACAGTGGGAAGCACTCAGAATTAGGTTGGGAACATCTAAATCTGAATGGCCGCAAAAGCAGATGGAAATTCTGGATGAGGAAAATAGAGAGCTTGATGAACTTGTGAGAGAAGGCTCCTTTCACAACTTAGATGAAGACCAGAAGTATATCCGAAGAGATTTCTTTCACAAGCTAAAGAACCCCCCAGGAGATGAGGTTCTCGAGGAAATTGCCGAGAAAAACTTCTTGATGGACAAAAAAGATGAGTTCTTCAGAATTTTCAGAGAGAAGTCAGACCCCGACCATCCAAACAATCGAGTTAAAGATGTGAGGGAGATCATAAAAGATATCAAAATCCTTTCGACGATTGCAAATGCTCTCTCTGAGGAGTGTAATACGAAATATGCCTTGAAGACTTATTTTGAGATATGCCAAGAAGCACACGATACCATCAATTCCGTATCTTATCTCTACAGAGGCGCGAAAAAAGAAATATATCACGATCTTGAGACGCTATCAGCGAAAATCATTCCTTTCGTTAGCAAAAGCCTAGAGCCATCTGAGGAACGCGTGAAATTGATGGATGATATCGATAGTATTGCAGGATCGACATATGAGAAGATTCTACGAACGGAGGCAAGCCAAACTCTGTTATATGCGCGCGGAATCAACATTGCAAGCATGAGGAGAGTGCCTAAGGAACCTATGAAAAAGTGGTTGGGTACACCACCACAAGGGGAAACGGATTTACTGAGCTTCTCCCCTAGAGATCAGAAGGAGAAACTAAGAACGGAGACAGCCAATTTGAAAGAACAGAAGAAGAAAATTCTAGGAATGTTCAACATTCACTCTGCCCTTGGTCTCTGGGTAGGCGTTGTTGTCCTCGGTGCAATTGGTCTGATTTCCTTACTGAAGCAATTTGGGGTGATATGATGAGGTGTCATTTTGACGAGGACTTTAAGAATGGCATAGCTGGATGGTATTTCCCCAAGGAGATTATTAAAGAAGCCTATCGGCGTTCAGGCATGTTAATGCTGGACATGGAATTTGGCGAAACATGCAGCCTTAACTGTGACTATTGTTTCAGAACAGATGACATTCGAGAAAGAATATCTCGCGCGCGACCTAATTCAAAAGCTCTCACAAGTAGCGATGTAATCAATATCGTAGATCAAGCAGAAGAAATGGGGACCGTGAAGTCAATTCATTTTGTCGGCAAAGGAGAGTGTTTGGAGCAAGAGGGCTTCCTTGAGATCGTACATCATATAAACGAGAAAGAGATGATTCCCCTGATATTCACTGCTGGTCATGTTCTCGGCGACGACACATTGGCAAGGGACAAACAACATGGCATGACAGGTACTGAAATTGTGAATGACTTGTATGAATCGAACGCATCCATCATACTGAAGATTAATAGTATAAATGAAAGGGTTCAAAATGAGGTTGTCAGGCGAGATTCATTTCCGAATGAGGACGGAACTGAACGTAAATTTAACTATACTAGATCACGAGATGAAGCTCTTGAGCGACTAATACACAGAGGCTTTAACAAGCTAGAACATAATCCGACAAGACTAGGTACGGCATCAGTTATCCTCAAATCAAATTACTCAGAATTGTTTCATCACTACAGATATTTCAGATCCTTAAACATCTATCCAATTATCAACACTGTTGTGCCTTGCGGAAGAACAAGAGACATGACCAAAGTGAACGAAATGAGCCCTTCAGCGAAAGAAAAAATCGAATTATGGAAGAAAATATACTCATATAACGTTGAAAACGGCATAAAGTACGAAGGGATATCTTCATATGTTGGAGGTCATGTGTGCTCGCAACTTGGATATGGGATGTACATCAATGTTTTTGGTGAAGCCTTTGATTGCCCTTCCTCAACAAGAAAATCGATAGGAAATGTTAAATTCAATGGGAATGACGGTCATAAAATCTCTGAACTTTGGAATAAGGCACATTACAAGAAAATATGCCACGGCTGCCTAGATAATGGTTGTCCATGGCGCTTCCTATATTCCCCGGCAATGATTCCAAGAAAACTCTTCAAGGAAGTTCATGAATACTTGAAGGATAAGTATCCCACTGACGAAAATGTTAAGAACTTTGTTCCTGACGCATTCATGCGCCAGTATTATGAATGAACGCTGATTCCCCAAAATACAGCCTCGAACAGTGTCGCCAGTGTGGAAACTTCCGGTTTTTCTTTAAACGAGCGGTTTTTTATTGATCCTTGTCCAATTGCAAGTCGAACTCCCTGCAATGGCAATCAAGGGAGTGCGCTTCATTGTTAAGGTCATGTGTAGCGAGAACCACGATTTAGCAACGTTTAAAAGGGCGTGTGGCAACCACATGTGTGTATGAAGCACATGGAGCAGAGGTGTGTGAGAAGAGGATGCCAAACGTTAGAAGAAGTCTCACCATAATTGAGGAAAATGATGAAAGAGTGCAACAGAGAAGAGCGATGTTTCTGAGCATTAAAAAAACACCGATTGATATGGATTATACTACGACGGTGAACATGCTCATAGATCTTGGAGATTTTTTGTTCAAACAAGATTGGACAAAGCCCAATATTACGATGGAGACCAAAGAAGCGGTGAACATCATTTTGAGATATATTTCTTCAACAACGTTAAAGGAAGAAGGATTGCTTGACCAGTATCGAGATGCCTTGCTTCAAAACTTTCCGAGATTGGTGGAGCTGTATCAGCAGGCAACAGCAATGCAGAAACAAAATCTTCCCGAAGCTCAACAAACAGAGCAAGAGACTCCGAGAAAAGACAAGCAATATGTTTCTTAAACATCCGATTCCCTTCAAAGTGCGCTGAAGGATTCAAACCACCAGGATACGACACTCCAAGTGATGTATTCAACAGAAAGGTAGCATCACCTTAACAAACATCTTTCCTGCGAAAGGCAATGAGGCTTCTATTGTTTACATAGTGGGTTTTGAACAAGTTGGAACTAATCCGAGACTGATCGTTCAGGAAAGAAATCAAGCTTTCACCGCAATGACACGCACTCGTGGCTGGTGTATATTGACTGGCATTGGAAGAACTGCCGAAATCCTGTTCAAAGAAGTGGAAAAGATCCGGAGAAAATAACCTTCACTGGCCCTCCGTGGAGAAAGGTTGGCGGTACCTGAACCCATTTGGGCATGGGGACGGGCAGCTCTGAACCAGTTGGCCTAAGACAAAGAGAATGCTGGTTACAGGATATTTGAAGCAGTGGACTCGAACCCATTTGGGTCTAAGTCCGGTAGAGACCTAAACCATTTTAGGTTCGAATCCAACACTGCGATACCTTACGATTTTGCTGCAAAACCGAGCCGTCTCCAAGAGCAGATAAATTATTTTGGATAGTACATAATATACGTTTATTTTGTTCTTGGCAGAGAGATTAAAGCGGTGGCCAGCTATTTTTACCTCTGTTTCGTCTATGTGTCGTCTTTTCCCAACGCTTAAGCTGTGTTCTTTCTCCAAGATTTTCATGTTTTTTAGGTTATCATAATAGCTTTTATCAGGTTAAATCGCTATAGTGTTTAAACTGTGGTAGAACCGACATGTCCTGTTATTATAATCGTGGACTTGGCAATCTAGAAAATCGGGGGTTAAAAAATGACCTTATGTACTTTATTGGTTAAATCCGAAAAATACGGAAAAATATGTCTTGGTTGTCTAGATGAGAGTAAACGATGGCTCCGCCCAATTAAACCTGGCGGTTTTATGGAAACAGATATAATAATGGATAATGGGGATATGATGGACATATTCGATGTTGTTGATATGAAATTTGGTTCTCCTTTTCCGATTGGACATCATACAGAAAATATGACATTTGTGTCGGAGGGTAGCATTAAGTTTGTTAAGGAATTAAGTGAAGCCGAAAAGAGTGCTCTTCTCCAAGAAGTTACAAACTCTCAGTTATTTGATAACGTAGAATCAAAGTATGAATTATACGATGAAATAATTAATTTGGGTCGCTCACTTGTCTTGGTAGGTCCGATAGCTTCCTTTGATATTGGATATGAAGACAATCATCCGCGACTTTGGATCGTTGGGAAAAATAATCGTGAATTTGATATTCCCTGCACTGACCTTAAATTTTGTGCATTCATTAAAAGCAAATTAGCTGACTTCGAGAAAGATTTACTTCCTTTTATCAGTTCTCGAAATATAGCTGAATTGAAAGGTAAGCAGATATATTTTGTGATAGGTCTAACGGGGGATTCTCTTGATGAAAACGGTGAAATTAGAAGTGGTAAGTATGCCCCTGCAGGAAGTTCAATTGAGCCGCGGTATTGGCCGATGGTTGTCGGCGTTCTAACCGTTCCCACTTATTTTTGAGGGGGAGGAATAAAATTAAATGACGTTTTTTACGAAAGCTTTTAAGGTAAATGAATTCAAGACTCAAAATACGCAAGGCATGATGCCTAGGAGACAAGTCTGAAATGAAAATATGTACCATAGGATTTACAAAAAAAACTTTGGAAGAATTTATTAAGCGTCTTAAAAGAGCTGAAGTTCAGAGAATTATCGATATTCGTTTGAATGATGCTTCTCAACTCTCAGGATTTGCAAAGAGCCCTGACTTGGCATTTATACTAAAGCAGTTTGGAATCGAATACATTAGTATAAAAAGCCTTGCCCCAGATAAAGCCCTGCTTGACAAATATAAAAAGGATAAAAACTGGAAAGAATACGAGGCTAATTTTAAAGCACTTATGAATGCGCGCAATGCAAAAAAAACGCTAAATGATCTCCAACTTGATAAGAAAACATCATGCTTCCTCTGTAGTGAGGATAAGCCGGAGAGATGTCACAGGCGTTTAGTTGCTGAAATGCTCGATAAAAACTTTGAGATTGTGCATTTGTAGCGAAGAATTAGCTTATTATGAACGAATATATCCTTTAGGAAAATAACAAATAATACTAGTCGACACTTAGTTAGGCGAGCTGTAATGAATAAAGATGAACGATTGGAGATTACAATTAAGTACAACGGCTTTAAACAAACCATTTCGGGTTCCCCTGAAAATGTGACAAAGGAATACTTCAACGTCTTAAGTAAGGTAATTCCTGCATTCGATGTTATATCAGGGTTAACATTAAGGCCCAATCTTACGGATATGGCAGCAAAACTTAAAGGGTCAGCTCACCTCTACAAGGACAGAGTTTTTATTTTAAAGGAGAATCTTTTGCTTGAAGATTTGATATTGTTAGCTTTGGTGGCTAAGTATATTGGTTTTGGCTTAGAATTAACCTCAAATGATAGTATGTCATTGCAGGAAATACTTGATTCGACAGGTAAAACAAAAAAATCAATAGTGAGAATTCTAGATAAGCTAAAGTCAACAAATGCGGTCGAACAGCTTCTTGAAGGTAGATACAGAATACTTGATTGGAAGGCATATGATTATGTGCTAAGAAAACTTCCCGAAAAGAAACCGGTCAAACTAACTGACTTTGCTAAAGAAAACAGCGCTCTAACTAAATGCCGGCTCCCTGCGTTTACTGTGGGTTACGAGGGACAGGAACCAGACCAATTCATAAAATCACTAAGTAATGAAGGAATTGGTATTCTGGTTGATGTTAGAAAAGACGCTTATTCAAAGCAAGATAAGAGTTATTGTGAGGGCACATTATCTCAAATTACATCAGAAGCCCAAATTAGGTATATTCATATGCCAGAGCTAGGCGTTGACTACAACTTACGACAAGAACTGACATCAACCCATGATTATGAAACTTATTTCAAACGCTACTCCGAATATCTAAACAAAAACCCAGATTTACCAACATTTCTTGCCAAGCTTTCTGAAAACAATGTAATCTGCCTGATGTGTTACGAGAAGGACTTCAGGCATTGCCACAGGTCGGTCTTAGCAAATAAGCTTGAGGAACTAGGAGTTACATTCCACCATATGTAACTCGAGTTTGGACTGCCAGAGTTGGTAAACTGTGCCGCCACGACAGTGTACGGTGATTCCTGCGTTGTATCCAAAACACACATCGCACCACCAGCTGCCGCACTTCAATTCACCAGTGAGATGCTCACTAATGAGACCAAACGCGTCAGAAAACTGTAGACAAATTCATCCCCTTCTCCTCTATACACTGCTGAGCACGCATCACGTTCGCTTACTTGGAAAACGTGCGCGGACGCGCCCATTTAAGGTTAGTTTGAAATAGACTTCTATCGCAATACTTGGAAGACTAGGACTCTCGCTTCCGCACTGATTCTGAAGAGGAGCAGCCCCGAACCCTTTTGGGTTTGGGGACGGGCAAGTCAAACCCATATCCCTAGCGATGTCTTCGAAGATTAGGTCTAGAACTTCTCTTATGAAGGAGGAGGGCAGGCTACCACTGGAAGGAACTAGGATCTAAGGAGAAGAACTTCATAAGGCGACCGATTTCATGATCGCGCGGCCATTCCTCTGCAACGAATTTTCGAATCCAATAGTCTATTCGATCTACTGGGCAGACAATGTTATCACTTATTGCGAGGAGATCTTGGATTTGTTTCTCGACAGAGGAAAACATACCATTAGATTCTTCATAGCGAATTTTAACCCAGTCGTTAGGATGTAGGAAGCCATAAAAGGGCCAGCAGGTCACTTTCCGACCTTGAGAAAAACGTTCTATACTGATTGAGACTATTCTCCCTTCGTTTCCCATTATGTCCCTTTTCCAAGTGCAGAAGGGATTGACGAAGCAAGCATCTGCGTCTGTACTACAAATCAGCCAGTCGCTGCTTCTTGGTTTATAGTTGAGAAGCTTGCTCCATCCACGCGTCAAACCTGTGTCACTACGAGGCGATATTTTGAGAAGAGGCCAATCTTCTTTGAACTCAAGTTCTGCATCGCATAACCCCTCAAGAAGATGCAAAGGGTATTTCTGATGACGCTTCGATCTGGAAGGAAACGCGACATAGTCTCCTCTAGCCCAAGGTTCCTCTTTGTACCCAGCAATAAGAAGGCGATTTTTGGACCGAAGATTCCAGATTTTCTTGTCAAACCATTCGCAAAAATGTCGGACGACTGAAACGTTCATCAGATCTGCACGGAATATTGGGACAATCGGGATGAACAAGTATGTATCTTTCTGCAGAATGTCTACGATGCTCTGATCCTCGGACGCACCGAAGGCCCTGAAAATTGGCAATTCAATCACGCTTTTTCGTAGCTCATCATGTTCGTACAACGCATTAGAATTATGCAGGAGCTGCTTTAGCATGTAGCATGTACTACTATCCCATGTGGTCTGGCGCTTTATCCAAGTGATGGCAGCTTCGGCTAGAAGACTTCTTGCTCTTGCCAAGGTCTTGCTGTTTTCCGTTTGAGCTAAGCCATTCCTGTCAACAGTCAGATTGAAGTCTTTCTTTCCATAGAAATCGACTTTCCCATCTGCAAAGTGAAGACCGAGCTTGACTTTTGTCAACGGGTGTTTTCTAACGTAGAATCCGTGAACGGTCACTTGGATGTCTCTTATTTTGGATGGTTTTTGGTGCAAGTCCATATCCACATAGCCGTGAATGCCAGCAGCGTCATCGTGGATCAGTATGGTGTCCCGTGTTACCGAAAAGTCAGTGGAATGTGAGAAGACATTGCCTTCTTCTTCGATTGAAAGCGGAATACGTATACTTCTAGCCCAGTGGTTGACGATGCCTCTCAGAGTTCTCCATGGGTCGTGCGCACTACCTAATTTGCTGGAGCGATGCCAATCCGAGACCCTATCAATAAGCCATAATCTGACAACCGTTCCCATTTCTTGACGTACTCCTACTGGAAAATCAGCCAGTGGCGTTGCACGGTATACGACACCTTTGTCCAAAGACGTGAGTTCAGCGTGTATTGGTTCGGCTCTTTGCTTGGGCGAATCGTACTGTGTAAAAATCTCGACTGTCTTGGCAACCATAAAATTCGAAAGAAATCCTATACCATGCTCTGCAATTGGAGTCATTACCTTCGCGGCGTCAGGATGCTCACAATAAAACCGGGTCGTTCTGTAGAAAGATTCTCCAGGCACTCTCAGCAGGTTGTTCTCAATTATGCTTTCGTCCATTCCAATACCGTTGTCTTCAACCTCCAATACTTCATATTCTTGCCCATCTTTGTTTTTCAGGTATCGTCTGCATGTTATCTTTCCAGTTGTCGGTGCAATACTGCCCCACCTAGCCCAGACTGCGTCAACAGCATTCTGCAGTAACTCACGAACACATACAGAATTGTCAGTGTAGAGCTTTCTACCCATAAGCAAGTCAAAGACTCTAGAACGATTCAGATTGTATTCCCAGTCTCGGTATTCATATCCGGGTCCTGTTTCGACCTGAGATTCGTAATCAACGCTTGACCAAGGAAAACGCAAGGTGGATTTCTTTCTGGAGAGAGTCATGTTAGCTTTCTCGAGTTCATCCTTGATTTCGCGCCCCATCGAAACCACAGCTCTGTGAAAATCCGCCGACGGTGGCTTAGCACGAATCACTAAGAGCCCATGCTCTGAGTCAGGACCCACACTAATCACGCATTGTCTCTCTTTCCACTTGAGTCTCGAGAATTCGTCTGTAAAACGTATAAACTTCTCCATCTGTTCATCCGCCCGGTCAACAGTGATATGGCATGCGTCAGCCATTTTCAAAGCACAGCCCAGAAAACACATATTTATCAGTATGCCAGAAAGTCCTGGTCCGCATCTAGCGGTCTCCAAGTCATCGCAAGATGGTTCAGTGTGAATTCTACACAACTCTTTCACATCTTCCCAGATAGGATAAGAGGCATATGATGGTCCGAGGCTGTAATCTGATCTGCCGATTCTTTCATTTTCAATCCAGTGGACAGATTCTTGTGAATGTCTTCCTCTAGTCCATTCCACAAACGCCAATTTTTCCAAAACCGCATCAGATTTATCATAGACTGTCTGAGAACGACGGAATTTTTCCATTAGGACTTCTCTGGAATTTAGCCAATCACTATCTTTCTCTAAAACAGTTTTTCTTCTCATGTCAAAGGCCATACCTATATCATGGTGGTAGACAGCCAAAACGAGCAGAGCAAGCTCTAATGCGTTCATTCTGCCAATCACGTCAGCTGGTATAAGCCAATTCAGACAAGCGAGCATTGCATCACTGTGTTCGGCGCCGTGCCCAGTATATTGCCTAAAGTTCTCGCTAGACATGATATCTAGCTGATCTCGAACTGCATTGCACCAATTTCCAACCAATTCTGCAAGTTTCCCATCTCCCACTTTCAATCGTTCAATGAGTCCATTCTCTGTTTTTCCGGAGAAACAATCTTCAAGCAAGTTCGTCGTCGAAGACATGTTATTTCTCAACCTAAGTTGATCCAGTGTAGGAGGATTGCTGTCTCATTGATAATAACTCTCCCTTGATATTTCTTTTCACCCTTGTCTCACTTCTCGGGTGTAGAAAGCGTGCGCTAGAAAGAGCGCGTTACGGGCTTTGTGAACAGCTCCGAACCCTTTTGGGTATGGGGACGGGCAGCTATGACCGGTCAGTATGACGCCTAAAACATTGTGTGAGCGCGCGCTTCCAATCTATTGTTATAGGTAATATTCATGGTCAGAGTAGGGTCCGTAAGTAGTCAATTTGCCTGATTTTATATGATCTATCAATTCCTTAATGCCTCTGTCAATGTCTCCATTTTTTTCTTCGGTCGCAATAATCATGTCTCTGATCTTTAGTTTCTGCGAATAGATTTCCCACTTTTTCTTCCACCGTTCACGGTAGGGTCTGTGTGACATGTCGCCCAAATGTTCAATGTAATAGCTTTTTCCTTCAATTGATATTTTGAAGTCAGGCCATATCCTGTACTCTTGGTAGAAATCTGGAGGCTCGTATACAAAATCTACGTCATTTGCGTCGAGTGCTTTGGCGATAAGTAACTCAATCTTCGACCCTAAGGATATTTGCTGTCCATTTTTCCTAGTGTAACTATAAGGCTTAAAAGACGACATTTTGAAACCAAAAAGCAACGTCTTTCGTTGAGCCAGGACTGAATTTTCACATGCTTTTGATAAGATGAGGCTTATTTCATCTTTCAAAGTCTCATTTGTTAAAAGTATTAGTTTCTTTTCAGCGCGGGTCACTGCTGTATAAAGCAGCTCCCTAGTGATAAATGAGCTCTTTTCAGGTATAACAAGTATGACATGCTCGAAGTCGCTTCCTTGAGCTTTGTGAATAGTGATGGAATAGCCGAAGTTAATTTTTCGCTCAATTTTCAAAGTTGAGTATAGTTCGCTTCTGATCCTACTCTTTAGTGATCTTATTGCCTCCAATCCAAATTCTTGTTCTAAATCGGCAACATCATCAAAGTAAATTTCATTATTTTGTGTTATGTATCCAATAGAGCCGTTAGCCAAGCCGAGCACTCTTTTCTTCCTACCGTTATGAAAAATGTTGTGGTATAGGTTTTCTTCACAAATTAGTTTGGTCCGTGGGTTTATTCTGGGATTTCCTTCGAGTATCAATCTGAGATTCAAATCTTCAGAGCCAAAAGCGCCAACTCTTCGTGGAGTAATTATCTGGACTTTGTCCAGATTCAGCTCTGGTTCACTTTCAAAGATGGCCCCAAATGCATCAAAGAGATCTGTGCTTTCTGTGGGTTCAATGCTATCTAGAATTTCTTTGAGGGTTGATTGAATGTTGTCGTTGTTATAATGGTATATTTTAAAGAATTGATCATCAACTCTGAGGGTTTCATCGATTTCTTCGGGTAAGGGGACTTCTTCTTGACCGAATTGTTCCGCAAACATCCCCAAACTTGAGTCGATGTCAAAGCGTAGACTAGATTCAAGTCTTACTACCTTGTCGTCATATCCTTTGTTTTTTAGGTAGAATATAGAATCGACAAAGGGTTTTCCTACGCCAATTGGTGGTAACTGTCGCTCGTCACCAACGAATATCAAGTGCTTAATGGAGTCGCTATTGAGCATCGCAAATAATAAAGCCAGTAGCCGTGCATCTACCATTGATGACTCATCGATGATTACGATTCTGGGGTTGAAAGACAACTGTTTAGCTTGTTGTTGAAACTCAGTGATCAGCTCAAAGCGGTCATCCAGTATCCTTTCGACTTTCTCTTTCAGTGCATAGGCAAATTTGTAAATTGACGGATCCTGTGTTTCAAATAGTGACGTGAACAGAAAACGATGTATTGTAGATACTTTTAGCTTCGGTCCCAGTTTCAGCCCTCTCTGAGCAAGCCGTTTCTTAATTACCAAATTGGCTTTTCCGGTTGGTGTAAATACGTAAATTGGAAAATGGTTGTCAGCCAGAAATTTTGATACAAGATTGATGATTGCGCTCGTCTTGCCACTGCCTGCTTTTCCTGAGATAACGAAGAATTTGTTGCTTAGAACGCCATTGTATAAACGGTATCTCTCATCAACATGGAGTCTAGAACCATGCGTTTTCTTCTCAGCAGAGATAATTTGATCTATCTCTTCCTTTGATTTCTGGTCAATTGGATAGTTTTTCTTAAGACATGATTCAATGAACTCCTCGATGATACGTTCCATTTTCCTCATGGGTTGCAGCTGGTACAATACATCATCCGTGCCTATCGCAGTCTTTATCACAAAAGCTTCCTTGAAAGTTGAACAATCTTCGTATCGTATCAAACGGTCAATCTCAATCTTGAACCGCTCATTGATGTAGTAAAGTGGGTATTCCTCGATTCGCTCTAGTATTTCACTTCTGAATAGGCAAGATGAACCGTTGTCTGATGCGGTGTCGACTAGAATCTGTCGAATTACGGCTCTGAGTCTTTCGATTGACTCAGCAATATAGTCAGTTGACCAGTCGGCAAAATCTAAGTCGGGGATTAGAGCTATGTCTAAGTTGTATAATCCAAGACCAAAATCGTTGTCCTCAATGTCGACCTCATCGTTTTCGTGCTTGAAAAAATACTTCTCAAGGAGGCTGTACGGGTTCTTCACAATTTCACTGAAATCCTCTTTACCCAGAAGCTCAAAGATCCTTGAGAATTGTTTTTCCGTTAGGTCAAACTGAGAAAAGAAAGCTATCCTGTCAATATTGTCCAAGATTATTCGAAAAGCCTTGAGTAAGGCACCCGTTTTCTTGATTGCTGTAATATTCGGCTTCTGTTCAAAGAAATTCTGCAGGTTGCCAAATTCTTCGTTGATTACATGAGCTATGGCGTCAACAAATGCCTGTGATTGACTACCGATGTTGTTTCTAAACAATATTCTCAGTATGCTCTTGAATCCTGGATACCTACCCCTTTCTGCCCAAGCGATTTTGAGCATGTTGTTGACTTTTTCTTCCATCATCTCGATTGTTTTGTAATCAACCGTGCTATGGTTTCTCATTTTTCCGATTTTTCTCTTAATTAGATAAAGTAGGAAAATCGCCTTGTCATGGCTAACGCCTCTTGAAACATACTTAAAATTTTGGATTATCGTTTTTTCGTCAATTGTAACGGCAATATCATTGAGTTCCGTCCACTTGTCATCTCGTTGATCTTCAGGAGAACGGTAGATCTTATCCAGGTACTCGTGATAAGGCATTAGAAAAGCACTATCTGGGTCAATTTTGAGTTTGAATTGCCAAGCTAGTGTAGGGAAATATTCCATCGGTGAGGGTTTTCTAACTGATTCCAAAACGTCATCAGGGATTTCAAATGCTTGTGGAAATTCAGGGTCTTCTCCGGCAACTCCAGCGCCCACTATAACATACCTGTAGTCATTTCCACTTACAGGATTGCTGTAGTTTGCGTAAATGAATACTATTGACTTTCCCTGCTTGATTGAACTCAAATAGTCTTTCGTATATGACGCCAAGATTGGCGGAGGATAGTATTTTTCGCCTTCAACATCAGACATACCGAGCCGAAAGTACCATGTAAAACCCGAATGTGGCGTTAGATTGTCTCGCAAGGGTGGGACTCTTTTAAACCTCGACTCATATGTGGAAATATCGCTAAATGGGTGGTGGTCAGCTATACCACATTCAGTTTCACCAAATAAGTTGATGCTCCAATAGCAAGGTGGCAGATACTTAGATTGGCAAATAACGTCGGCTATTTTCGTCTTATTTTTTGCGGCCTTCTGTTCTAAATCTAAACGAATTCTCCTTTGGATCCTTTGGGAAAGCAAAGAGTAATTACCTCGACAGTAGATATTTTTTTGAGGATCATTGCAGATCTGCCCATTCCACTTGCTGTCATGCCAAGCAACTCTCAACGAAACATGACTAACCATTGGACATCACCATTGCAGCTCTCCTAGCTTACTCTCTATGAGAATTCATCGTTACATTGTGCCGATTTACTATTTTAGTTTTAAGCTCATCATGTCAAATCATGGGCAAGCAGGCGAGCTTACCTTAAGATTTAAAACGAAAATAGAGTACAATATGGGATTTGAGACACTAACTCTGAGTACCGCATGCCAGACAAGTGAGGAATGATTATGAGCAAAATAAGAGTTCAACTACTAGATGAGAAAGATGTGGTTTGTGACCAGTTTATTGTTGACTTAAACGGCAAAGATGCTATGGAAGAAATAGATGAAGGCTTAGTCGATGGGTATGATTGGTTCAGAGGCTTAAAAATAATCGCGGATATGTGGTTTCCTTACTGCTCAGGTAAAGAAAACTGGGCATTGGAAATAAGAAAAGATCATGAAACTAACGAAAAGCGCGAGGGAGATAAAATCCCCAAAAAATCCGATTACTAGATGAGCGCGCGCTGGGCCCCGAACCCTTCTGGGGTATGGGGACGGGCAGCACTATGGTTTTGATGTTTGCTTATGGTGTTGGTCTTGTCTTCCGGACGCGCACGCGCACGAAATTCCAGTAGGCGTCTGTTGTGCCCCTGTGCAGTGTAATGGTGTTTGCAGATGAATCTACCCACGCCAAACCAGACTCAACATCAGTCTTGAGCAGCCAGAAACCACAGCCGCGCGCGTCAAAAAGAATATCTGTTTGCCCGATGAAAATGCTATTGGTGCGCAGCACACGCGGCAAGGTTGGGTTTGGGAGTAAGGGAGGTGATGAGATGGAAGAGGGACCAGAACCGTTACCTGACGATCCTGGAGATACGCCGCCAGGAGAACCGGGACCAGGTCATGCGTCACAAAATGGGAAATGTAGAAAGAAAAAGTGAAGGAGTTGGCAAAGATGGAAGAATGGCACCCTAAGCGTGGAAAAACAACAGAACATAGCGCGCGCGTTGGGAACGCAACAAGCTAGCGCGCGCGCCCGCGAAGCAGACTGATGAGGAAGGAGAAGAGAATTGAGTCGGCTGTTGGAAAAATATCATTTGAAGTGCAGAGAAATAATCTATCTGATAACTGGCGAAACATTTTGGAGATCAGATAGCAGAATTGTTCTGCCAAAGTATGTTGTCAAAGGTGGGGAATGCAGAAATGTCATGTTTAGTTGGCAGACTGCAGATTCACTTCCGAACCTAACTAGTCATCTAACTGTATCGAAGAAGCTGAATAGACAAGTGATTGAGGTGGATTTGCGCGAGGCCGAAACGATATATGATCCTGTTGACCGGTTATGTTCGATATTGAACCATGAAACTGATAACTTCTTCCACGAGAAGCTATCTGAACTGGTTTCCTTGCTCGAGAATGCCGGGGTGAACGTGAGCGATATAGGAATCACTGGTTCCGTCCTAACCAGTACGCACACTCCCTCCTCCGATATAGATCTAGTGATTTATGGCGAAAGCAACATGCAATCACTACTTTCAAATCTGCACAAGCTTTTGAACGGTAAGAGAGTGCGAAGACTGAACAGTGACGATTGCTGGTTTAGCACTCTCTACAAGAAGAGGAAGAGACATTTTCATTCTTTGAACGCGAGATATTTCCTTTTCCACGAAAAAAGAAGATTGCAAGGGATGATTGACAATGTGAGGTTTGTTGTTGCATTCCTAAGGAAGAAAACGCCTGACTATCTTTCCAGTATCAATGAAATCATGCCTATTTGCCCTGTGAAACTTGAAGGTGTAGTAAGCAGCAGCGTAGTTTCTGGCTATGATCCTTCAATTCTTCGCTTGACCGTGAAGAAAATGGTATCCCAAGCAGAGACCAAGTTTGCAGGACAATTGCCCGGCTTGGTTGGAAAGAGCATATGGTGTGCTCTCTATCATCCGGTCTATTCCGTTTTTTATATGCCCAATGACAAGGTTACAATTGAAGGTATGCTTGAAAGGCTTGCTACAGACTCATTCGAGGAAGAATATCAAGTAGCGATTAGGTACTCTGATAGATCTTGGCATCAAGTCCAAATTGCCGAAAATGACAAGTCCCTATGGTAGAATCTCTAGCTATGATTCATTAGTTCAAGAACTTTGGCTGCTGACTTTTTCCAATTAAGACCTGTATGCAAGACATAGCTTGGAAGTTTCAGAAAGCGCTGAATACTGTCAGCCCATGTATCCTCAGGGGAGGAGGTGGAATCTTCTTGTAGGGTGGAGGTGATTCTGCAGCAGGTTAGACGCCTCTTTGTTTCTCTTGAAGAGATCCTTTCTAGGAATGGTTCCGACAAATCTGGGTTGAGTTGGGGAAATATAAGCATATCAACCTCTCTTTTTCCATGATCTATGTGTGAAGACAATATCGGATCCTTTCTGGTTTCTATTCGCACTTTTTCGTATCTTTCAGAACTCTGCACTAACTCGTTTGTTTCGCAACCGGTTGCAGACTCGTATGCTATAGGATTGACTCTTATTATATCAAGCGGAAAGGGGCGAGCTAAGATACTGGCATGATTAAAGAATACTTTGTCGTTGGCCACAAGTGTGGCTCCATTAGAAACCATGGCCAGTGCCATGCACGTTTTCCCAGAATTAGAAGGCCCAACAAAGCAGATGCTTCTTCCTCTGATGTGAACCATAGAAGCATGCAAGCATATCCGGTTTTTTGCCCGCAGTTCATGGGTCACTTTGATGAAGATAGCTTGTTCAAGTTCATCAAGAAGATCTGGAACACATGCGCCAACACAGATACACGCTCTCTTTCCCAGATCCCATATACTAGAACGGCAGTTTCTGCCTGAGGAATGATGGGTTATGAAGTTTCCTGAATGCTGCACTTTTGCCTTCGGCGAAAGCCCTTCTAAATGTCCCAAAAGAGCGTAGAAAGCCGCTCCTGGACCCCTCTTTTTCTTGATAGAGCGCAGAATAAGCTCTGCTTCGAGCTGCTTTGTTATCTCAGGAGCACTTATGACTTCAAAGCAGATGCCCAGCAGGCTATAAGTTTTGGACTGAAAGTGCATTATTCCAACCCAAAGTCTTTGTCATGTCTCAATCCAGACTCTGCAGGTTCGACGTATTGACTTTCATTCATTGATCCATGCTCTAACACACTGCAACAATTCATTGAATGAGCCTTCTAGCTCCTGATTTTCTGTGTCAACAACTATTTCAAACTTGCTTGGCGTCTCAAACTGAGGCCCTGTACTTTGCCTATAATATGTTCCCTTCGTGTCCTTTTCTCTGCATTTTTCAAGCGAGCATTTGAGGTAGATCATGCAAATGTTGTGAACAATGCTCCGAACCATCTCGCGCATCTGTTCGGTAGGGGTCACCACTGATACGACGACACCAATATGATTATTGTTCAAGAGTTGTGCCAAATACGCAGCTCTCCTTGTTCCTTCCTTTAGATCCTTTTCTGATGACCCAAGGTCTTGGGTCAAACCTGACTGCAGATCTATACCATCGATATGAACGATTCTTACTTTTTGCGTGAGTTCAAGAGATTTCTTCAATTTGTCCGCCAAAGATGTTTTGCCCGATGAAGGCAAGCCTGTAAACCAGAAAGTAATGTCCTCTATAGTCTTCATAGAC
>Ga0315285_10001362_pt1 | contig 25679 bp, 29 predicted proteins | sample YL17G09_36_MG_FD_203698 | JGI IMG/M metagenome (GOLD analysis project Ga0315285, IMG submission 203698) | Sediment microbial communities from Yellowstone Lake, YNP, Wyoming, USA - YL17G09_36 | ecosystem: Environmental > Aquatic > Freshwater > Lake > Sediment | place: USA: Wyoming | collected... | reverse complement strand
CGTAGACGGCAGCCCGGGAGGAAAGCTCCAAGCCCGGGAGCGCCTGCCGCGGGAAGCTGAGCCACGCCCTCACCCCCCGCCTCCAGTAACACCAAGCGCAGGCGAAAAGCGAGGCCCCTCTCACCAGGGGCCTCTTGCCATAGCCTTGGCCAAACTTGGCGGCGCTACCACCAGACACCGGGGATGGCCGTCGAGCAAGAGGGACAGCGACCGCCCTCCTCCATGCGATACTGCCTCACCTGAAAGCCAACCCGCTCCACCAGCAGCTCGTTGCAGTTGTGGCAGAAGGTGTTCTCCAGGGAGCGCACCATGCCCGGCAGGTTCCCAGCGTAGACATACCGGACGCCCGCCTCCTTACCGATGTCGGCCGCCCGCAGGAGCGTCTCCGGCGGCGTGTCGTCGGAGTCGGTCATCTTGTAGTTCCTGTGGAAGGCGGTCACGTGCCAGGGAATGTCCGGGGAGACCGAGGCCAGGAAATCGGCGGCCTCCCGCAACTCCTCATCGGAGTCGTTGAAGCCGGGCACCACCAGGGTCACCACCTCCACCCAGAAGCCCATCTCCACCGCCATGCGGATGCCCTCCAGGACGCTGGCCAGCTTGCCCCCGAGAACGCGATAGCTCTTGGCCGACATCGATTTGAGGTCCACCTTGAAGCAGTCCAGCCAGGGCCGCAGATACTCCAGCACCTCGCGGGTGGCGTTGCCATTGGACACATACAGCGTCTTCAGGCCCTTTTCTTTGGCCAGGCGAAAGATCTCCACCGCCCACTCGGAGGTGATAAGGGGCTCGTTGTAGGAGCTGCCGACGATTTCGGCGCCCGTGCGCACGGCGATGGCCGCTATCTCCTCAGCGCTGATGGCCTCGGGGACGTGGCCAGCCACCGGGTCGCGCAGGGCCTGAGAGCTGAGCCAGTTCTGGCAGTAAGGGCAGTGGTAATCGCAGCCCAGCATGCCAAAGGTTAGGGTGCTCGAGCCAGGCAGGACGTGGTAGAAGGGCTTCTTCTCCGTGGGGTCGCACTGGAGAGCGGCCACGTAGCCGCTGGGCACGAACAGCTTGCCGCCGCGGTTGAAGCGCACCTTGCAGATGCCTCGCAGGCCATCGAGGATCAGGCAGCGATGGCCGCAAGCGTAGCAGCGAACCTTGTTGCCGTCCAGCCGCTCGTACAGCTCGCCCTCTTTGGTGCGAGCGTCCAGGATATCGGCTAGGGTAGCGGCAGTGGTCATGGCAGGCAGCACCATTATAGCACGTGACTGATTCATTCTTGGTGGGTAGGGGTTTTCGGACCGTCCCGCGGGTTGAAACCCGCGGCTTCCCAGAATCGAAAATCTGGTGCTGCGGGATTCATCCCGCAGGGTTAGGGAGTGCACCCACCGGCGGTGAACCAGTCACTTATGGCATCGGTCGCTGTTCCCAGCCGCAGCCGCGTGCTACCATACGAAGTCGAGCCCCAGATAGGAGGCCGGGTTTGTCCGAATACATCCTGGCCCTCGACCAGGGAACCACCAGCTCGCGGGCCATCCTCTTCGACCGCCAGGGCCAACCCGTGGCCAGCGCCGGTCACCCCATCCGCCAGATCTACCCTCAGAGCGGCTGGGTGGAGCACGACCCCCAGGAGATCTGGCAGTCGCAACTGGCCTCGGCGCGAGAGGTGCTGGCAGCGGCTGGCGCCCGCGCCTCCCAGGTGGCCGCTATCGGCATAACCAACCAGCGGGAGACCACCATTCTCTGGGATCGCCAGACGGGCGAACCGCTGGCCAATGCCATCGTCTGGCAGTGTCGCCGCACGGCCCCTTTGTGCAAGGAGCTGAAGGCGCGGGGGCTGGAGCCATCGTTTCGCCAGAAGACGGGGCTGGTCATCGACCCCTACTTCTCGGGCACCAAGGTCGCCTGGATCCTGGACAACATCCCCGGCGCTCGCGCCAGGGCCGAGCGCGGCCAGCTCCTCTTCGGCACGGTGGACTGCTGGCTCCTCCACAAGCTGACGGGCGGCCGCATCCACGCCACCGACTACAGTAACGCCTCGCGAACCCTTATGTTCAACATCTCCCGGCTTGCCTGGGACGAAGACATCCTGCGCGAGCTGGCCGTTCCTTCCTCCCTCCTGCCGGCCGTTCTTCCCTCCTGCGGCGTCTTCGGCGAGGCCGAGCCATCCCTTCTGGGGGCAGCCCTCCCCATCGCTGGCATTGCCGGCGACCAGCAGGCCGCCCTCTTCGGCCAGGCCTGCTTTCGGGTGGGCATGGGCAAGAACACCTATGGCACCGGCTGCTTCGTCTTGATGAACGTCGGCCACGATAGCCTCCCTCTGGGCTCCTCCCTCATAACCACCATCGCCTGGGGCCTGGGCCAGGGTGTGGAGTACGCCCTGGAGGGGAGCATCTTCATCGGCGGCGCGGCAGTGCAGTGGCTGCGGGACGGCCTGGGGCTGATAGCCACCGCCGCCGAGAGTGAGGCGGTTGCCGCCAGCGTGCCCTCCAGCGAGGGGGTGTACGTGGTGCCCGCTTTCGTCGGCCTGGGCGCCCCCCACTGGGACCCCCTGGCGCGGGGCACCATCGTGGGCATCAGTCGCGGCACCGCCCGCGCCCACCTAGTGCGCGCTACCCTGGAGGCCATCGCCTTCCAGACGCGCGACGTCATCGAAACGATGGAGAGCGAGTGCGGCCTGACCCTCCCGGAGCTGCGCGCCGACGGCGGTGCCGCCGCCAACGACCTGCTGATGCAGATCCAGGCCGACATCCTTGGCCGAGAGGTGGTGCGACCGGCGGTTACGGAGACCACCGCCCTCGGTGCCGCCTACCTGGCCGGCCTGGCCGTCGGCTTCTGGAAGGGACAGGACGAGCTGGCCAGCAACTGGCGGGTGGACAAGCGGTTCGAGCCCCGAATGGAAGCCAGCCAGCGCGAGGAGCTGTACCAGGGCTGGAAGAGAGCGGTTGAGCGAGCCAAGGGCTGGGCCAGCGAGTAGCCCGAGGTCAAAGCCCCCCCATCCTTGTGGCGACAAGCGCCAGCAGATGTTAAACTGGACGTTGCTATGGCTGACCGCAAGCTCGTGAGTGAATTGCAGGCCATCGTCGGCCGCGATGCCGTTGTTCATGCCCCCGAAGACTTGCTGGTCTACGAATACGACGCCACCATCGAGCGCGGCATCCCCGAGGCGGTCGTCCTTCCCACCAGCGCCCAGCAGGTCTCGCAGATCGTGAAGCTGGCCCGCCGTCGCGGCCTGCCGGTCACCGCCCGCGGGGCAGGCACTGGCCTCAGCGGCGGCGCCATCCCGACCGCTGGCGGGATCATGCTGGTGACGACCCGCATGGCGCGCATCCTGGAGATCGATGCCGAGAATCGCCTGGCAGTCGTCGAGCCCGGCCTGGTGAACCTGGACCTCAGCACCGCCGTGAGCCGCTACGGTCTCTGCTACGCCCCCGATCCCTCCAGCCAGAAGGCCTGCACCCTGGGCGGCAACGTGGCTGAAAATGCTGGCGGCCCCCACTGCCTCGCTTACGGCGTCACCACCAATCATATCCTGGGGCTGGAGGTGGTCCTGGCTGATGGCCAGATCGTCTGGCTGGGGGGCAAGACCGCCGACCGACCGGGCTACGACCTGCGCAGCCCGGTGATAGGCTGCGAGGGCACCCTGGCCATCATCACCAAGATCATCGTCCGCCTTCTGCCCCTGCCGGAGGCCACCATCACCCTGCTGGCGATCTTCAACGAGATGGAGCAGGCCAGCCAGGCCGTCTCCACCATCATCGGCAAGGGGATTCTGCCGGCCGCCCTGGAGATGCTGGACAGGATGACCATGCGGGCGGTGGAAGAGGCCGTGCATGCTGGCTACCCCCCCGACGCCGATGCCGTCCTCCTCATCGAAGTCGAGGGCCTGCGGGACAGCGTGGGGGAGCAGGCAGAGGCCGTGCGGGCTGTCTGTGAGAGCACAGGCGCTCGCGAGGTGCGAATCGGCCTCACGGCCGGCGACCGACAGGCCCTGTGGGCGGGGCGAAAGGGAGCCCTGGGAGCCCTGGGACGCCTGGCCCCTAGCTATTACATCCTCGATGGCACAGTGCCTCGCACCAAGCTGCCCCAGGTATTGCGAGGCGTCTACCAAGTTGGTGAGAAGTACGGCTTCCCCATCGCCAACGTCTTCCATGCTGGCGATGGCAACCTCCACCCCAACATCCCATTCGATGAGTCCCAGCCCGGCCAGGTGGAGAAGGTGCTGGAGGCGGGAGCGGAGATAATGCGCCTCTGCGTCGACGCCGGCGGCACCATCACCGGCGAGCATGGCGTGGGCATGGAGAAGCGCGACTTCATGCGCTGGATCTTCACCGATGACGACATGGAGGCCATGATGCGCATTCAGGTGGCTTTCGCGTCGGCGGAGCGGTTCAACCCAGGCAAGATCTTCCCCGCCGCCAAAGGCAGCGGCGAGGTCGCCTCCCACCAGCGAGCGGTCACCCAATCGCTGGGGCCCGACGCCTGCATCTAGACTGGAGAAAGGCAGCGTCTTGGTAAAGGAAGGCCTTCTCCGCAACCTGCTGGAGTCCGCCCTGGACAGTCAGCGCGTCTTCCCACGGGAGGAAGCAGCCAGCTACGCCGTGGACGGCGTCACCCCTCAGGTGGTGACCCTGCCGGCGACGGTGGAAGAGGTGGCGGAGGTAATGCGCATAGCCAGTCGAGAAGATGCAGCGGTCATCCCCTGGGGCGGCGGCACCGCCATAGGCCTGGGCAACACCCCTCGCCGCTACGACGTCGCCCTCTGCCTCTCCCACCTGAACGACGTTGTAGAGTATGAACCCGCTGACGTCACGGCCACCGTCCAGGCCGGCAAGACCCTGGCCGATTTCCAGCATCACCTGGCTGAGCACGGCCAATTCCTTGCCCTCGACCCACCATTGGGACAGGAGAGCACCATCGGCGGCATACTGGCCGTCAACGCCTCGGGCCCCTCTCGCCACGCCTATGGCACCGCCCGCGACCTGATCCTGGGGATACGCGCCGTGCAGGCCGACGGCCGCATCATCAAGGCCGGCGGCCGGGTGGTGAAGAACGTGGCTGGCTACGACCTCAGCCGCCTGTTCATCGGCTCCCTGGGCAGCCTGGGCATCATCGTCGAGGCGTCCTTCAGGCTGGCCCCCTTGCCCAGGGCCGAGAGGACGGCGGTCGTCCTCCTTCCCTCAGCCCAAGAGGCCTGGCGGTTCGTCGCCCAGACGGCCAATCTCAGCCTGCGCGCCGTGGAGCTGCTCAACGCTCTGGCATTGCGGCAGGTCGCCACTGTGCGCGAGGCGGCCGAAGATGGCTACGCTCTGCTGCTGGCAGCGGCCGGCGAGCCCGCGGCGGTCGAGCGTTCCCTCAAGGAAATAGGCGAACTATCCCGGCGAGCCGCTGCCTCCCTCGCGGAAGTGGATGGGAGCGCCCAGAGCCAGCTCTGGCAGGCCATCGCCGACCTCGCCCGGCCCTCGCCCAGCGGCGCCGCTGTGGTCTGCAAGGCGGCCGTATTGCCCTCCCAGGTGCCGGCCCTCAGCGAGCGCATAGAGACGATGGGTCGGGAGCTGGGCCTGGCGCCGCTGCTGGTCTCCCACCTGACGGCAGGGATCGTTTACAGCGCCTGGCCCCTTCCCCAGGACGAGGGCGTCCAACGGGCGCTCGATCTGGCGACTACACTTCGCCAGGTCGTCGCTGGCCTGGGCGGCAGCCTGGTAGTCGAGGCCTGCCCCCTGGCCCTCAAGGAGAAGATCGATGTCTGGGGCGAGCCCGCCGGCGACTTCCCCCTCATGCGGCGGATCAAGGAGCAGTTCGACCCTCAGGGCATCCTCAACCCCGGCCGCTTCCTGGGGAGACTATGAGCAGGGTGAGAGCGCGCAAGGCCACGGCTGCCCAAGAGGGCTTCAGCGGCCCTGACGCCCCCGCCCTTCAGGATATCCTGCGCTGCGTCCACTGCGGCCTCTGCCTTGCCCACTGCCCCACCTACATCGAGCTAGGCCTGGAGACCGAGTCGCCCCGGGGCAGGCTCTATCTCATGCGGGCGCTGAGCCAGGGGCGTATCCCCGTCAGCAAGAACGTCGTTCGCCACCTCGACCTCTGCCTGCAGTGCCGCAACTGCCAGGCCGCTTGCCCTTCCGGCGTCCGCTATGGCCAGATCATGGAAGAAACCAGGGCCGAAATCCTACGCGACGGCCGTCGAGCCCCCGCATCCTGGCTGGCCAGCCGCCTCGTCCTGCGACTCTTCTTCTCCCGCCCCCAGCGCCTTCACTACCTGATGACTGCCCTCGGTCTGTACGAGCGTTCCGGCTTCCAGGGCCTGCTGCGGCGCTCCCCTCTTCTCAACCTTCTGCCCGGCCCCTGGCGAAGTCTGGAGCAACTGGTGCCCCGCGTCTCGGCCCGCCCCTTCCTTGCTCGAGGCGTCGTCGCCAGCCCCGCCCATGACCCGCCCAAGTTCAGGGTAGCCCTTCTCTCTGGCTGCATGATGCCCTACATCTTCGGCCAGGTGCACGAGGCCACCGTCCGCTTGCTGGCGCGCCACGGCTGTGAGGTGGTGGTCCCGCCAGAGCAGGTCTGCTGCGGCGCCCTCCACCTGCACAGCGGCGACCGCCAGGAAGCCAGACGACTCGCCCGCCACAACATCGATGTCTTCCTGGCCGAAAAGGTCGATGCCATCGTCGTCAACGTGGCCGGCTGCGGCGCAGCCATGAAGGAATACGGCGAGCTACTGAAGGACGACCCTCGCTACGCCGAGAGAGCCAGTCGATTCAGCGCCCTGGTCAAGGATGTGAACGAATTCCTGGCAGCCCTGCCCTTGAGCGATGGTCTGGGCCCCCTGCCACAGGTGGTCACCTACCAGGACCCTTGCCACCTGGCCCACGCTCAAGGCATCAAAGCCCAGCCCAGGGCCCTCCTTCGGGCCATTCCCGGCCTGGAGCTGGTAGAAATGAGCCACTCAGATCAGTGTTGCGGCAGCGCTGGCATCTACAACCTCATCCACCCTCAAATGGCCCAGCGCCTGCTGCGACGGAAGATGATGGACGTGGCGGCCACCGGCGCCCAGGTCGTCGCCACCGCCAATGCCGGCTGCGCCCTCCAACTGGAGGCCGGCCTGAGGCGCTACGGCCTGTCGGGAAGGGTCGCCCACGTGGTCGAGCTTCTGGACGAGGCCTATCAAAGGGGCGCCCGCTCACCATAATCCCTGGTCCTGAGCAGACGCAGGGCGTGAAAACCACCAAGTCCAAGGTGGCCATCCCCATGCACTACAGCCGCGCCAGCGGCGCCGACGCCCCAGAGATTCGCCCCTGCTGTGGGGCCAAGGCCCAGATGGTGGTTCTGGGCCAGGCTTGATCCCAGCCGATTCAGCAGGCCAAAGGGCCGCAGTACGGTTTTTCACCCTCTTTTAACCCCCAGAGCGCTCCTATTCATCATGAAGTCGTCCCTTCGTTCGTCATACTTAGTGAACGGAGGAATAGCGACGAAAGGTTGCTGAGGGTTATGGAAAGTCCCGTAGGTGGCAGGTTTTACGTAACGAGGAGCCCTCTTGTCGCGTCTGAATATGTGACGGCACAAGTGTTGGTGAGTATGGGCTCCCAGACTAGCGAGTCTGCCGCAGTTCCTGCCCTCCTAAGGAATTCGGAAGTAGCGATTGGGGAGATGAGTGCTGACAAGGCCTGGCGGCCCTTCACCGCCAGAGAACGGAAGCTATGAACCTCCCTCTCATCGGCAGATCTTCGGCTGTAGCCGCCGACAAAAAAGAGGCGCCGGCAGCGAATGTTGCTCCCAGCCTCCCCCTGACGGACTTCTCTGCTCACTATCGCCACTTCTATCCCAAGGTCTTCGCTTATGTCTATGGTCGCGTCCAAGACAAAGAAGTGTCCCTGGACATCGTTTCAGAAGTGTTTGAGAAGGCCTTTGCCAAGGGTTCCTCCCTGCGCTCCGATGGGGCCTTTGAGGCCTGGCTGTTCACCATCGCCCGCAACGCTGTGGCCAGCCACTGGCGCAAGGAGAAACCGGCAACCAAGGCCCTGCACAGCGTCGCCTGGGAGTGGGAGCTCACCCAGCATCATCGTGACCCCGAACAGACCCTCCTGGAACGCGAGCAGATGGCGATCCTTATCTACCATGTGCACCAACTCTCCCAGCGAGAGCAGGAGATCCTCTCATTGAAGTTCGACGCCGAAATAAGCAATCAGCACATCGCCCGCGTTATGGGGACCAGCGAGGTCAACGTACGGGTCACCCTGTACCGGGCGCTTCACAAGCTGCGAGACCGAATGAAGAGTGTACCGCAATGAACGAAGAAGAACAGGCCAAGAGGATTTGCGACGCCATAGACGCCCTCCTCCGGGGCGAAGAGCCCGAGATGGAGCTGGATGACCAGGAGCTTATTGAGCTCCTGCACATCGCCCGCTTGCGCCACCAGGCCGGTCAGGCTCTGGCTAATGTCGGCCTCACCTACCAGGAGCTACTGCGGCGTGTCCTCCAGGCCCGTATGGTAGCCCGCCAGATGGAACAGCGCGGGAAGAAGGTTGAGGATCCGCCCCCAGAAGTCCGCAGCATTGCGGACGAAGACTCACGGGAGTTCCTCGACCCCCTGGATCCCGGCTATGGCAAGCTAGTCAACTTCTTGGACTTCCAGCCCAGGCCGGTGCGTGCTGCTGCTACCGCCCAGATCACGGCTGGCCAGACGCACCCGACCATCGCTTGCCAGGCCCGGCCGACAACGCGCACGCTGACTCTCCACTCGTTGCGCCGCAGCGACCGGAGCTCCGAGAAGGCAGAAGCCCTTTCCGCCGCCCTCGACCGTCTGCTTTCCAGCCGAAAGCGCCCCATCTCGGGCGGCGACCCCGACATCGACGAGCTGCTACAGATAGCCCAGCTGCGTCGCTTCGTCGGCCAAAGCCTGGCCGCCGCCGGCAGCCCTTATAAGAGACGGCTCTGGACAGTCCTGCGCATGCGCTTGGCGGCCTCTCTGAGCCTCCAGTCCTATGCTCCCCAGCGGCCATCCGTCATCGCCGCTGTTGGCCGCCTGTCGTGGCGGCAGGCAGCAGCGGCAGCCGCTGTCATAGCCTTGCTGCTAGCTGCCCTGGGGCCCCTGCCAGCCACCGGCTTCGCCGATCACCCCGTAGCCCACCTTCTCAACTTGGTGGAGGAACACGTGGGCGTGGACGAGGTGGATGGGCCGCCCCCCACCCAGGTGCCCACGTCGATGCCGGGCGAGTCAGTGCCCCTCGCGGAGGCTCAAAGCCGTCTGGGACTACCACTGAAGCAACCTTCCTACCTGCCGCAGGGCTTTCAGCTAGCTTCTTCCCTGTACTATCCGGAAAGCATGACCAGCCCCGAGCAAGGAACGTTCGTCCTTGTCTACACCATCGGCGGCGTTGACCCCGCGACCCTCGTCGGTACGACGGAGCCCCGCCTGCTTATACACCAGGAGAGCGCCTCCTCTGACAGCATGGGTGTGGTGAGTGGCCAGGCCGAGGACGTAATGCTGGCAGGACATGTGCCTGGCACCTATGCGCGCGCCCTGTGGGCGGCTGGCGACCAGGGCGCCCTCGAGGGCGCGGACCCGAACGCCGAAAGCCTCCTCTTCGAGGACGATGGCGTTCGGGTTATCATCACCTACCGGAACGGCGGTCAAGAAAAGGAAGAGCTCCTCCGCATCGCTGAGTCGATGCTGAGCCAGTAGAAGAATCCAGGGCACCTCGGCCCGACAGGCTCGGGACGAATGAAGGGGCGGCCAGCATGCTGGCCGCCCCTTTTGGTTTATCCTCCCGTTTCGGGCTTTGCCCCTAGTCGATGTCCTCCCGCAGCCTTCTCTCCCTCATCATCTCGTACAGTAGATTCTCCACCACCATCAGCAGGAGAAGGACCGCCCGCTGCTGCCGCCGCGGCAGACGAGCCAGGAACTGCAACAGGTCAGTATCCACCTTCTCGGCCAGAGCGACGCGATTCTCGCCGGTGTTGGCCATCACTCCTGCCCCCGCTGGCTGGACAGACTGGAATCCTGACCGGCCGATTCCTCGCCTCCTCTCCGCGTGTCCTCCACCAAGTGCTCCATGCCCTCCAGCAGAAGGAGCAAACGCCGTTGCCGGTTACGAGGCAGGCGAGCCAGGAAGCGCAGAAGGTCAGGGTCCACGTTGGCCTCGTAGCCCTCGTAGACCTCCTTCAGAGTGCGCACCGTGGGGTAGCCAGCAGCCTCGAACAGGTCGTCAGGGTCCACGTGTATGGCCTGAGCGACCCTGAGGATGACGGCGGCACTGGGATTGCGCACGTCTCCGTTCTCCAGCTGCGATAGGTAACCCTGGCTAACAGCAGCCTGCACGGCTACCTGCCCCTGAGTAAAACCTATCTCCTCCCGCAGCTCCCGAATCTTTTTGCCAAGCTCCATATTTTCACCGCCTCTATAAGCGTCTTGCCATTCTGAACCTTTTTCTTAAATTTGTCAATACAACTCTTGACAGTAAATGGATATTGATATATTAATAGTGTGGTTTAGAAGTGTCTTTCAAGAATAATCTAGACCATATGTTCCATAACCTTCCTCGAAGGAGGTGGTCGACAGGGTGAATGCCAAGGCTGAGAAGCTCTGCCGCGCCATCGACGACCTTCTTCTGTCTCATCCCCGCAAGACCTTAGTGGTAGAGCCCGAGGTTCAAGAGTTGCTCCGGGTGGCTCAGCTCCGTCGTGAGGCCGGACGCAGGATTGCCGCGATGGCCGCCTCTCGGCAGGAGGAGAGCTGGCAACAGCTGGAAGCAACTCTGCTGGTCCGATAGCCCCGACCCTATTGGCCGCAAACGGCCAAAGGAGGTGATAACCTATGAGAATCTCGCGAAAGCCTCTCCTGCTCTTGTTAGCAGCCATTACCCTCCTGGCGATCGCCGGCGGAGCGCTCCTGCTCCAGCCCTCGGACCAGGCTGAAGCGCGAATCACCTCCAGCGACTCCCTCTCCTGCTCCGCCTCAGGCGGATCAGGCGATGCGCTTGTCGTCGCTCCTGACTCGGCAGGGACATCTCTGGCAACCACTGACACTGCTGCCCTCTCAGCCGAATGCTACTTCGTCGGCATCTCTAGATTCATCGCCGGTTGCGGTGGCGACGATCTGTGGGTGCTTAGATACCTCTGCTACACCCCAGCAAAAGGCTGGCACTACGTAAACTACGCCTACTGCATGTAGGCCCGGCATCGGACCAACCCCCTGGGACAGCGGCGGGAACTCCTGCTGCCGTCCTACTCTTTCCCTCCTTGACGATCGTCTTCCACCGCCAGGCGGTCGCCCACAGCGGTGTCCGAGCGAGCGGCTATGCCCGCCGCCACCTCCAGGGCATCCCGGGCCCCCCGTCCGCCCAAGGCCACGCGAAAGGGCCCAAGCGCCGGCGCCACCTTCACCACCTTGGCCTCCCCATCCACAAAGATCACATCGATGGGAAAGCGCATAAAGAAGGTCTGCACCGAAGAGCAGGGCGAAAGTAGCAGACCCTCCCCTTCCTCCAGACGGCGGCGACCCATGAGGCCGACGAGCCGCGCCCAAAGGCTTTCCGCCTTGCGCGCCTGTCCAGCCACGGTCGTTCCCTTGCTGACGTTCACAATCCTGGCCACAATGGGGATACGATATCACTGGCTTGGCAGAGCGTCCAGCCGCTGCCCCATGCTCTCCAGCAGCAGGAGTATGTAGCGCTGCTGCTCCTGCGACAGGCCAGCCAAGAATTTCAGCAGGTCGGGGTCAACCCTAGCCTGGTAGTTATTGTTGGCCCCGCCAACGCTCCTGACAGGCGTATAGCCAGCTGCGTCCAGCAGCTCATGGGGATCGACGTACAGGGCGCTCGCCAGGCGCAAAAGGATAGCGGCGCTGGGATTCTTGACTTCTTCCCTCTCCAACTGGCAGAGGTAGCCCTGGCTCACCTGGGCACAACTGGCCAGTTGGGCCTGGCTTAGGTCCATCTGCTCCCGCAGTTCGCGAATTCGTCTGCCTAGCTTCATCTCCACACCCATCTGGCCCCCTACTTCATCAGCTGCTGTCCTATGCGGATGACAGCCGGGCCCAAGATGACCAGCATAAAGGCAGGAAAGATGCACATGACCAGTGGAAACATCATCTTGATCGGCGCTTCGTGCGCCAGTTGCTCCGCCCGCTGCCGCCGATGCGTCCGCATCTGGTCCGACTGCACCTTCAGCACATGACCGATGCTCACCCCTAGCTGTTCGGCCTGGATGACGGCGTTGACAAAGGAGATGAGCTCTTGCACCCCCGTGCGCTGGCCCAGGTCGCTCAAGGCTTCCCGCCGCAAGCGCCCCATGCTCACCTCTCGCAGCATCTGCGAAAGCTCCTTGGCCAGCGGGCCCTTCATCTGCTCACTCACTTTGGCCAGGGCAGCATCCAAGCCCAGCCCCGCCTCGACGCAGGTAGTAATTAGGTCCATAGCATCGGGCAGCTTCTTGATGATCAGCCGCTGCCGCGACCGCACCGCCGACCTCAGCCAGAACAAAGGCAGACTGAAGCCGATGGTAGCCATCACCAGCAGGCCCAGAAATCCCTGAGCGCTGGCTCCCCCCAGAGCAGCAAGGGCGACGATAGCCAGCCCGGCGAACAGAGCGGTACAGACGGCCCAAAAGGTAACGAAGGTAGCGGCCGTCATAGAACTGCCAGCCATAATGAGCGATTCTTGGATGCTGGCCAGGAAGTTGGCCGGCAGCATGTTTGCCAGCCCCTTGCCGAAACCCTTAATAGTGGGGCGCAGTATCCTGTCACTGAACGGTAGAGCCAGCTCCGACAGATCGCCGGTAGCCACCTGCTGCCGCAACGTCTGGATGCGCATCTCCGTCAGGCTTACGCGCGGCCTCACAAGGCTTACCACCAGCAGGGTCACGGCAGAAAAAACGACGAAAGCGATGATCAGTGCAAACATCGTCTGCTACCTACACCTCAAGAGCCAGCAGAGAGCGAATCAGCACGATGCCCAGGGTCTCCATTCCCACTGCCATGAGGAGCAGAACCTTGCCGACAGTCTCAGTAAATAGAGGGAGCATGTAATCAGGGTTGATGGCGAACATGATCAGGCCCACGAAGATGGGCAGACCGCCGATGATCATCCCCGTCATGCGCTGCTGAGAAGTGAGGGTCTTGATCTCTCCCCGAATGCGATCCCGCTCCCTCATGGTGTAGGCCACGTTGTCCAGGGTCTGGGCCAGATTGCCCCCTACCGATCTCTGAATAGCGATCGCGGTAACAACCATCTCCATGTCGGGGCTGGCGATGCGGGCGGCCAGCCCCTGGATAGCGACCTCAGCCCCGGCACCCAGACTCGCCTCCTGGAGCATGCGCTTCAGCTCGCTGGCCAGCGGTGGCGCTAGCTGGCGGCTGGCGTACTCGAAGCTCTGCAGCAATCCATAGCCCGATTTCAGGGAGTTGGAGACCAGGGTGAGCATCTCCTCCAGCTGGGCGTTGGTCCTGGCCTGGCGGTGACGCCGCCGAGAATTCACGTACCAGCGAGGCAAGAAGTATCCAATCGGGGCCATCGGCAAGGCGATGAGCACATTGCGCGCCAGTATGTAAGTCACCAGGAAGAGGATCGAGGCCAAGGAAAACCTGAGGGTCATGTACTCGCCTACCCGCAGGGGGATGCCCGCTCGTTCCAGCGCCAGGGCTGAGCTCTCCACTTGGCGGCTGCCAGCCAGAATGCCAGCAAGGGGGCCTAGCTTGCTGCGGTCGGTAGGGCGCAACAGCGACTCATCACCACCGCTGGGGCGGCTCCTCTCCTCGCCCCGACTGAAGTACTCCAGGCGGCGGGTAAGGGCCTGCTGTCCCACCTTCCGCGCCTGAGAGATGCCAATGACAAGCAGGGTTACAGTGGCCATCACGGCCAGGGCTACTAGAAGCGCCAGCGGTTGCATCGCCTACCACTCCGCTACGTTTTGAAACAAACCGTCGGGAAGAACAATGCCAGCCTGGGCGAAACCGTCGGCGAAGCTGGGACGGATGCCGGTGGGCCGCAACCGCCCTACAATGCGGCCGTGCTCATCGATGCCCTTTTGCTCAAAGCGGAAGACGTCCTGAAGAGTCACAACCTCTCCCTCCATGCCGCTCACCTCAGTGATGTAAGTTATGCGGCGGCCGCCGTCCCGGAAGCGCGATATCTGAACGACCAAGTGAAGGGCCGACGACATCTGCTCACGGATGGCCCGCACCGGCAGATCCAGATTGGCCATCAGCACCATGTTCTCCAGCCTGGCCAGGGCATCGCGAGGCGCGTTGGAGTGGATAGTGCTGAGGGAGCCCTCGTGGCCGGTGTTCATGGCGTTGAGCATGTCGAAAGCCTCGCCGCCACGCACCTCGCCGATGATGATGCGGTCGGGCCGCATGCGCAGAGCGTTGCGCAACAATTCCCGCTGCGTCACCTCTCCCCGCCCGTCCACGTTGGGGGGGCGAGCCTCCAGGCTGATAACGTGCGGCTGCTGAAGCTGGAGCTCCAGAGGGTCCTCGATGGTGAGGATGCGCTCGGAATCGGGGATGAAGGCAGACAGAGCGTTGAGGAGGGTAGTCTTGCCGGTGCCCGTACCGCCAGAGACCAGGGCATTCAAACGAAGCTCCACACAGGCCCCCAAGAACTGGGCTACTTCAGGGCTGAGAGTGCCCACCGCTACCAGGTCATCCATGGTCAACTTGCTTGTAAGGAACTTGCGGATGGTCATGGTGGGGCTTCTGGGAGCCAATGGAGGGATAATAACGTTCACGCGGGAGCCATCCGCCAGGCGGGCATCCACCATAGGAGAGCTCTCGTCGACACGCCGACCTAGGGGAGCGATGATCCGCTCCACAATCTGCATGACGTGATTGACATCACGAAAGCGAACGTCGCTCTGATACATGATGCCATCCCGCTCGAAATAGACCTCGTCGGGGGCGTTCACCATCACCTCGGAGATAGACGAGTCGTGGAGCAAGGGCTCGATGGGCCCCAGCCCCACCACCTCATCCACCACCCGCGCGGCCACAGCGTCCCGCACCAGGGCGTTCAGAGACTCCCGCGCCAGCAGCGCCTTTACCGCCTCCTGCACCGCCTGACGCCGCTTGTCAGGAGACATAGCCTCCAGCTTCTCGGCTTCCAGCTCATCGATGAGCCTCTGATGGAACCGATAGACCAGCTGCTCCAGTTCCTCTCCCAAACGGGCCGCGCGGTGAGCCGGCGCCGCTGGCTGAGGATTAGACTCGCCCGATGGCTGATCACCGTCATTCTGACCCGGAAGTCTACCAGCTCGCCAGCGCCACTGAGTCATCTTCATCCTTCCTTATTTGATCCATTCCTCTGGCGCCCCTGCCACAGGTGCCTCCGGCACCCGTGTCGCCCGTGCCTCCGGCACCGGATCAGGAACCCTTTCCGCGGCGGCCTCTGACGGGGCCTGTGGCTTTCCGAGCAGGGAAATGCGGTCGCCTAGGCGCTCCAGCACGCCCTTGGGCCGGGAGCGGATGCCGCCAACGGCGTAGGCCAGCTCCACAAAGCTCTGAGAGGCCTTGGCCTTGGGCCTGGCCACCACTATGGGCATGCCCAGCTGGGTGGTCTGAGGGATGGCACGATCGTAGGGGATGGTCCAGAAGACCTCCTTGCCCAGGACCCGTTGAATGTCGACCCGTGCGTCGCTGTGGGCATCGCTGGTGTGGTTGATGATTATCTTCACCTTCTCCGAGGGGAACGACCAAGAGCGAAGCATCTCCAGAGCCAGGATCGTATCCTTCAGGGCGGCCAGATCGGGAGTGGCTGTCAGCAGAAGAATGGTGCACATCTCCAGGGCACGCGTCACGATGTCGTTGAAGGCGCCGGGTGTGTCCAGAAGGACGTAATCGTGGGTGGTGGCCAGGACGGATACCACCTTCTCGATGTGGCCGGGGTGGATGCTGTGCCATTCGGACGGCCGAATGGGCGCCGGCAAGATGGCCACGCCGGTGCTGTGCGTGTACAGGCAGGACTGGACAGCCTCGCGGTCGATCTGATCGTCCGGTAGAGCCAGGTCAGAGATGCTGCGGTCGGTGGGTATGTCCATGAGGATGGCCACGTCGCCAAAGCGGGTGTCCAAGTCCACCAGGGCCACCGATTGGCCCGTCTTCTGCACCAAGCCAGCAGCCAGATTGGTCGCGATAGTGGTCTTGCCGATCCCTCCTTTGGCCCCGAAGATGGTGACCACCGTCCCGTAGGCCTGAGCCTCTACCTCCCCTGCCAGCCGCTGCTGGCGCCTCTCTTCCTGAGCAAGAACAGTGTTGATGGAACGAGCTAGCTCCTCCTCTTGTAGGGGAGCGACGAGGTAGTCCTTCACCCCCACCTGCATGGCGCGGCGGATGTAACTAGGGTCGCCGATTGATGAGTAGGCGATGATGGGCACCTGGGGGAGGACGTCGGCCACCGACTCGACGGTCTGCAGGGAGCGAGCCATGGGCTCCTCCAGAGCCACCACCACCACCTCAGGCGACGTCTCGCGGGCCAGGGTCATGGCCTCCATCCCGTAGCCGGAAGCGCCCATCACAGCGAAGCCTGAGAGGGCCAGCATCCGCTGGGTTTCCGCCCGCCTGGACGGATCCTGGTCGATTATGATTACCTTGGGGTTTCTAGCCACCTAAGGCCTCCTCATTTGTCACCGCCTAGGCCGTTACCGGCTCCCCGTTTAGGGTGCAGTTGGCGATTGGCTTGGTGCCTGGCTTCCTTGCTCGCTTCCGCTGAGATCCTTCAGACCAAGTAGCTGGCTGCACAGCGGCGGCGTTCCCGTCTCTGACCAGGTGGAGCGCACCTCGACAGTGGTATGCTCGCCGAACGGCCGCAGTGCTAGAGCCAAACGGCCACCGGAGTTGCCTGCGCACTCCTCGGCCACGGTGAGCACCTCGCCTTCCACCGGCGCCACCGCCAGGGTCACAGTGACCGCCTCGGGTTTGGTCTTACCTTCAGCAGCGGCTGTCTGCGCTTCCTCGCCCTCTTCAGCCTTGGGACCCACCTTCTCCATCTCCTGGTCGAGAGCCAGCACCTCCAGGTTCTGGAGGATGATCCTGCCTATTTGATCGTCCCCAAGCTTGATCGTAAGAATGACGTCGATATAGTCGCCGGGCCGCAGGAGGCCACCGGCAGCCATCAAAGCGCTAGTGCCCACCGATACCGCTCGCTTGCCCTCCGGCACGATGTAGGGCAGCGGAAGCTCCCCACCCTCGGGCAGCGTCATAGAGCTAGAGGCCACCCGGTCGCTCAGGATCTGCTCACCAGCCGCGATGGGGTAACGAGCCATGTTGCCCACGACCCCTTCGGTGGAGGAGAAAGAGTCGGGGTGGACAGCGTCCTCCGATATTGCCTTTAGCCCCACCATGCTGTCGGTGATGCGGGTGGCGACAGGTATATCCTCCTTGGCTACCAGCACCTGCTTTGTCTCACCCGATGCTGCCGTCCCCTTGCCCCCAGTCTGGCTGAGGTAGACGTAGACCAGCAGCGCGCTAATAAGGCCCAAGAAAAGGGCCAACAATAACACTGCTTTGCCGCCGCTTATGCGATTGCGCATCATAGATTCCCCCCTCTGCCCGCCGCTCTGCCGGCCAGGCAAGCTGCTAGCGGGCGCGAGCCATCTTCTGCCCGTCGCCTACATCGATCGTTCGGTCACAGCTGGCCCTGGCGTCACTCCACCAGGCGCACGAACCGAATACCGGTGTCGGGGTCATACGCCCCAATGAGAAACCCTATGTCGAAGCTTGCCCTCAGGAAGCGCGCGCACACCAGGGGCTCCTTGGGATGCTCGGGGGTAACGCACGCACTCGGGTCTTCAAGAAACAGCATGGCGAAACCGCTCCCCTGCACCAGGCAGCTACTGCCGGTACACTCGTCGTAGTAGTAGTCCTCTATCACCGGAGCGAGGACCACGCGCCGACTCCCGCTGCCCTGGTCGGTCCAGGGATTGCACGTGTTGCTGGTGAACTCCCAGTCGTCCTCGCCGACCTGATTGAACACCTCCTCAAAGGTGTCGCACTCCGTCGACTCGCCAGTAAAGCGATCGTCCAGGGCCTTCGTGGTGGGAACGGGCATGACGCCCGTTTTCATGTAGTAGGACTCCCCCAACTCTACCTGGCCACCCTCTCTGATAGTGTCCACGTACTCGCTGGCGCCGCAGTGGGCGCCGTCGAAGCACAGAGCGCCGAATTTCCCCGACGCCCCTTCTTTGGCGGACTCCATCAGCACCACCGGCAGACCGTATCCCGCAGCCTCGGCGCTCTCCTTATAGCTCTCGCGAAGGGCCCAGGGCATGGCGCCCGCGGCTATAGTAGGCGAACCAACACGGGCGACGGCCGTGGCCTGCATGGTATCGCTCGTGAAGCCCAGCACGCGGGCGAAGACGAATGGCACGTCGCGCTGGACGCGCACTCTCACCGTGTCGTTGGACACATAGGTGGTAGTGATCTTCACCGATTCCAGTTCACCGCCCCCTATGTCTATGCCGTTGTTGGCAGCCCACTCCTCCGCCTTTTGCTCGGCCTCGGCCGACGAGTAGGGCAGTTCCTGGACGCCGGCCAACGCAGCGGCGTCGGCGGCGTTCTGAAGCTCGCGCTTCTCGTGCAGGAATAGCCCCACGTCTATAGCCATGGCCGCAAAGCCAAGAATCACGAGCATGGCCAGGGCAGCCAGCACGAGGCCTTGACCCAACTCCTGCCGCCAGAGGGAACGCAGTATTCTCAATGCTCTCATGCCAATCACTCCAATCGCATGTCAGCAGTCGAGCTTAAGTTGAGGGTGTCAGCGATACTGCCGCCGCTGATCATGCCCATGATGTCAGCCAGGGGAGTGATTAGGGAGTACGCGTAGCTCACGTCCACCACCACCGACTCCCCCGGGTCACCCTCGGCGTTCGTAACGATGACCGTCAGGTCGGCCCCTAACGACCCCGCTGTATCGCGCACCCGCTGCTCGATATCACCCGAAGGTGCCCGCACAGAACCCACACGAGCGCCCTCGCGCGCCGAGTTGGTGACGGTAATCCAGGCATTGAAAGCCATCCCAAAATCGATGATGGCGAACAGGACCAGGAGGAAGATGGGCAGCACAAGGGTAAACTCCACAAGCGACTGTCCACCCTCCCCTTTGCCTGTGCGCTTAGTGATGCGCCTAAGGATGACTGACATAGGCCTCCCAATCCTTGACTGCTTCTGCAGGAGCGCCGCGGCTCAGCCGGAGCGCCTGACAGCACATGCACCTCGATTGGCCGCGGTTGGACCGCGACGCCCCTGCTGTTGTTACGCGCTTGTCAGGCCCACTATGTACCGGGTACGGGCAATTTGCCCAGGGCGTCTGCTATCCCGCCCAGCTGGCCAGCAACGGCCAGGCCCAATGCCGCCAAGGCAGCAACGCACACCACGGCGATAAGGGCCAGGATCAAGCCGTACTCAGCCAGGCCCTGCCCTGCCTCCGACCGGAAGCGGGCCACCAGCCCCAGCACGAATTCGTTGATCTTGCTTAGCATTGCTTGTTACACCTCCATCAGGCTCCTGCTTCACCCGCGGGATAGCTTGCAGGTTGGCCTATGCTGTGATAAGAAACAAGAGACGTCGGGCCCCGCGCACCCCGGCGTCCGGGGTGGGGATTTGCGGTCCTGCCAGGCCAGCTCTCCTCACCCCGTCCGCGTTCATCATTCTCATAGCCCGCTCGATAGCCACCTCCTTGTCTCAGGGATAGCGACAAGCTAGGCTTATCGCTCATCTAGTCCATCCGATGGTTAGACGCCTGAGCACAGAAGGTTGTTACACTTATGTCGACTTGTCTCACGAATCCTGCTCCCCTTTCACTTGAATAGACGTCTGACACCGCCCTCCCGTTACCCTCCCCCGCGAGCGCTCGCGGGGAGCCCTGCCGTTGCCTCTGCAGGCTCAATGCGCTACCCTCCCTATCAATGGGCAGGCCTACCCTAGTGAGCCAACCCTGACCCCCGCCAGGGATCGAAGGGAATCGTCATGCCGATTGCCGCCGCTTTCCTCGGCCTCATAGTTGGCCACCTACTGGAAGTGTTGCTGGACCGCTTCTACTCCGACGCGCCTCCTGGGGGGCCTTTCGTGCGCTGCTCGGCCTGCCGTTCCCCCATCCGTCCCCTTCACCTCCTCCCCCTGCTGGGCTACCTCTGGTATAGTGGCCGCTGCCCCGACTGCAGCCAGCGATTGCCCATTCGCATCCTCCTGTTGCCCCCGGCCAGCGCCCTGGTCTTCGCCCTGGCCGCCCTGACCAGCGACGAATGGGGGCCAACGATCCTGGCCGGCCTCTTCGCCGCCATCTTCCTGGCCCTGATGACCACCGACCTGGAGCGCCGCCTCATCCCCAATCGCATCGTCTACCCCGCCATGCTCCTGGCCATGGCTGCGTCCTGGGCTTGGCCCGACCGGGGCGTAGCACAGATCTTCGCTGGCGGCGGCCTGGCCTTCGCCATCATGCTCATCGTCTACATTGTGTCCCTGGGCCGCTTCGGCTTCGGCGATGTGAAGATGGCCACCCTCATGGGCCTGACGGCGGGTTTCCCCGCCGTGACCGTGGGCCTCTTCTTCACAGCCATCAGCGCCGGCCTGGTAGCCGCGCTCTTGTTGCTCACAGGGGTCTTACGGCGGGGTCAGTACATGCCTTATGGCCCCTTCATCGCCCTGGGGGCCATCATCTCCCTCCTCTGGGGCAGCGCCATCATCGACTGGTACACGGGGGGCTAGCGCCCGCTGGTTGACAGGACGCAAGCGACGCGCAATCATAGGCCTTGAGGCGAGCCCTCTATAGGCGCCATGGCGTTACGTTGCCCTCGGGGAGGACGACCCGTAGATAATAGTGTGTCGTGCGACATCGTCAGGGTGTGAAAGGAGTGCATTGCCACCGAGTGCCGAAGACGTCTCGGCAAAGTTGCGTCATGTCAATGTTCGCACGAAGAGCGTGTACTCACCTGCCGAAGTGGCGGACGGAAGGAGGGTTCTTACCACACAGTACTGGCCACGCGGCATATCAAAGAGCGCCATACGCGAGTACGTGAGAAGTCTTGGCCCATCTCGCGACCTTCTTCACGGCTTCAAGAGAGGCGAGATTAGCTGGGACGCCTACAAAGAACGGTATCTACAGGAGATGCAGGAAGAGCAGGCAAAAGGGGAAATTCGGCGTCTGGCCATCCTTGCTCAACGAGAAACGGTTACCATATTGTGCGTCTGTAAAGACGAGAGCAGGTGCCATAGGACGCTCTTGCGAGACCTGATCCTCGAGGAAGCCCGCAACGCGCCATGATGCTCACAACTGTTGGACACAGTAACCGATCTTTGTCTGAGCTGATCGATTTGTTGAAAAACTCCAGTGTCTCATACGTCGTAGATATCCGGTCTACGCCCCACAGCACGAGGTTCCCACACTTCAACCGGCTGCAGCTTGAGCGGAGTCTTCGGGGCACAGGGATCGATTATCTCTACTTGGGCAACCTGCTAGGGGGACAACCGGGGCCAGACGAAGACGAGCACGGCACCAAATGGACGCAGGGCCGCCTGGATCCTCACCTGCTCTCTTCACTGAGACGTAGCCAGCGCTGGAAACAGGGAGTCGAGGTCTTAGCATCACTGGTGAGAGACCGCGCGGATCACGGTCAGACCGGCTGCCTATTGTGCAGCGAGGCCGACCCCGCCAGATGCCATCGGTCGCTTGTTGCTCTGGAGCTAGAGACCAAGTTGCCGGACCTTCGGGTCAGCCATCTAATCTCGCAGGACAGGCATCCGCGAGAAGAGGTTGGAGTTCAGGAACCTCTCATGTAGCGCCGCGATGCTCTTGGAAGCGATCATTACTGACATTACTCGCATGCAGCCCCCGAACGTGTGCATCGCAGCCATTAACCAGGGCCGAACCATCCACCTGCATAGCCCGCGACCGGACGACCGGCGGGTGGCATCGATCGGTGGCCTTGCGCCTGGCGATGTCGTTTCGGTTGATTGGCGGCAAGCCCAAAGCCTACCCCCACACACAGAAGACGGAATCTGGGAGCGGAGGTCATTTGTCAAGCGTCATCGTTTGACGGAAACAGAGCTAGCTGACCTCCTGTCTGCCAACGCGTTCACGAGCGTACAAGACGCCTTCGGCGCGCCCTGCGACCGCAGCATCCGCGGCAACGCAGCGTTCCACCCTGGGAGGGGACCCCGATCCCTTGCGTCAATCCTGACGCGTTCAGTCCAGGTGTATCCGGACTTTGACGGAATAAGAGTGGATTTTGTCGATACTCAGGAGGCTTGGACAGGGATCCCATTGGAGGACTTGATTGTTCGGCAGCACCAGAACCAGTGCCCGACCTGTGCTTCCCACCTTCCCCATCTCCTGGCTGACGAATTCCAGGGTAGCAGTGCCCTTTTAAGAGTAGGCCTTGGCAGAGAGTTCCAGGCGAAAGGGCATCCCAGCGCCTGCTGGATGCAGGTAAATCACATCTTCCTGATGCCGGCCAAACGCAAACACTTCGTCTAATCAAGCAGCAACCATAGACCCCCGCGGAAAGCGACTAGCGGCCGCCCCTCGCCCCCGCCCCCTAGCCCGCCATTTGCGACGAGACGTGCTCGGGCGCGATCTTGAGGATGATGCGCCGCTCGCCAGGCTGTCGCCAAGGGTACCTGTCCCGCCCAAGGTACTTCTTGGCCAGCTTGTCGATGTGCTCCTCCGCCCCCTCCCTGGTGACCTCCACCACCCGTCCCCGCACCGAGGCGAAGGCGTAGGCATTCCCCTGCCTGACCACATCGATGGCAACGCGAGGGTCGCGGCGGATGTTCCTGGGCTTTTGCCTGCCCTCCGCCGTGTTCACCAGAATGTGTCTTCCATCAAAATCGACCCACACCGGGGTCACCTGCGGCGACCCGTCCGGCATCAGCGTTGCAAGGTGACCGAAATTGGCCTCCTCGAAGAACTTCCTGACGCCTTCCAACATTTCACCCGCCATCGCTCGTCCCCCTTCAAAGCCCGGCACAGCCATGCCCCCGCTCAGCGGAAGAGGTCCCTCTCCGCCGGCCGGATGAGCTCGCGGGCCGAACCTTCCGCCCGCTGGTAGTCCAAGCCGCGCACGATGGCCACCGGCACCCGCGAGAGCTTTCCCATCACCAGCTCAGCCGCCGCCGCCAGCTCATCCGCCACGGCCATGGTGCTCACCCGCAGGACGTAGCCGTGGGGATCCCTTTGGCCCACGTAGTCCTTGATGGGGCTCATGCCCGCCACGCCTATCGCCACGTTGGTGTGGCCCTCCCGCCAGGGCCGACCGAAGGTATCGGAAATGATCACCGCAACCGAGATGCCAGCCTTCCTTTCTTGTATGGCCGCCCGAATCCGCTCCGCCGATTGGTCAGGATTCTGGGGCAGGAGGGAAACCATGCCGCCGCCGACGTTGGAGGTGTCGACGCCAGCATTGGCGCAGACGAAGCCGTGCTCGGTCTCGCAGATGATAACGCCCCCCTCCTGACGGACGATGCGGCGGCTCTCTCGCAGGATCACCTCCAGCAGGCGCGCGTCTTTCCCCGTCTGGGCGGCCAGCTCCCAGGCGTGGGGCGACGGCTCCACCTGGCGCAGCGCCACCAGCCGCCCCTCGGCCTTGGAGACGATCTTCTGGGTGACCACCAGCACATCGCCGTCCTCGATGTCCGCGCCCTGCCCGCGAACAGCTTCCAGGATCAGAGCCGCCAGGTCGTCGCCGGTGCGGACCTCGGGCATGTCAGCGACAGCGATGATCTGCACTTGGAGAGCCATAGCGCCCGCCCGGGCCTAGCCCCTGGGGCTGGCGGGGATTCCAGTGATCTTGAGGGAGGTGTGGGCCCTGTAAGTCTTATTGAGGTTCAGAAGGAGAACGGTGAACTCCTCCAGGTAGCGGCTGTTGGCCAGGGGGCCCCCGTCCAGGGCCCGCACGCCCTCTATCTTCTCGGCCAGGGCCATCACCCGCTCCTTGGCCTCCTGATGGTCAGCGCACACCAGCACATCGACCTCCAGCGGCCGCTCCACGCGCATAAGCTGGCTGGCGTCGAGGTGATGGAAGGCAGCCACCACCTGGGCCTGGGGCAAGAGCGCCTGGGCCTGCTGGGCCGCCGAGCCCTCGGGCACGGCGATGCCGGCGATCTTCCCACCCTCGAAGGAGATAGGGGACACCACGTCCACCACCAGCTTCGCCCCGATATCTGGCGCCAACGCCCCGAGGGTGTCTCTGTGGCCAGCGAAGGGGATGGTAACGAACACGATGTCCCCCCTACGTACCGCCTCCTGGTTGACCATCCCCGTGGCCCGCACCTGAGGGACGCGTGCCCTTATCTTCTCCACCGCCTGCTGGGCCCGCTCCAGCGAGCGCGAACCGATGACGATCTCATGGCCAGCGGCGGCGAAGCGCACGGCCAGGCCCAGGCCCTCGGGACCCGTTCCGCCGATGAATGCAAGCACTTCGGCAGGCATGGGCAGCCATTATACTATTAGTCCCAAGTCTGTTGCCAGACCCACCACCAGCCGCTATGATCGAGGCAACCATCCCAAGGAGGTTGACATGCACAAGTTGTGGCTTTCCCTCGTGATCGTCGGGCTAATCCTTCCCGCGGCAGCTTGTGGAGGAGGAGGAGGCACATCAGCAACCTCGCCTCAGCCTGGTGCCGTTGTCACCGGGCCCATCGAGATCAGCGGAAAGGCGAGCAGCGGAACGATCAGCCTCACCGTCTCAGACGATGGCGCCTCGATCGTCTCGGTGAAGGTCACGCTCACGGAGCTGAAGTGCGACGGCTTTTCAGCGGGGTCTTTGACCAAGGAGGTTAGTGGTGCGTTTCCGGCTGCCAAGGGAAACGTTGTCGCCTCTCTTTCTGGAATAGGGAAGATAGACGGCCGGTTCACCTCGCCGACCGCGGCCAGCGGCACGATCGACCTAGCCTTGGAGATACCTATGGGGGGAACCTGCAAGTTGGGGACGCAGAACTGGAGTGCGGAGGCGGACTGACGACCGGAGAAGGCCGCGTATCTACATCTCTGACGGAGAAGTGGGGCCAAGACGTTGTCCTGGTCCCACTGTTGTCCACCGTCTCCCTGGCCAACTCCTCCAGTTGGAATCGACACCATGAAGCTCTCTATCCATAGCAGCCCCTCCGCCGATCTCCAGGAAACGCTAACCAAGGCGCTTGCTGGCGATGACCTCCTGCCGGAGGACGGCTACCGGCTCATAGGGGCCACGGGGAGCAACCTATCGGCCTTGCTGCTGACCGCCAGCCTAGTGCGCGACCGCTACAAGGGGCGAACGGCAACCTACTCTCGCAAGGTGTTCATCCCCCTCACCAATCTCTGCCGCCAGAGGTGCGGCTACTGCACCTTCGCCAAGGCCCCGGGCGATCCCCTGGCTCACACCATGACCCCCGACGAGGTCCTGGCCGTGGCTGAAGCTGGCAGGCGGCAGGGCTGCAGGGAGGCCATGTTCAGTCTGGGCGAAAAGCCCGAGGAGACATACCCCCAGGTAAGAGAGCAACTGGCCCATCTGGGGCATCGCACCATGATCTCCTATCTGCGGGCTATGTGCGAACTGGTCCTGGAGCAGACAGGCCTCCTGCCCCACGCCAACCCGGGCATCCTAACCCGCGAGGAACTGGCCGAACTTGGAGGCGCCAACGCCAGCATGGGCCTCATGCTGGAGAACGTCAGCAGCCGCCTCACGGCCCCCGGCGGCCCCCACTGGAAGTGCGCCGGCAAGGTGCCCAGGGCAAGGCTAGA